>Ga0209101_1000764_pt1 | contig 25777 bp, 20 predicted proteins | sample ConPoolayeCmetaG_FD_185481 | JGI IMG/M metagenome (GOLD analysis project Ga0209101, IMG submission 185481) | Hot spring microbial mat communities from California, USA to study Microbial Dark Matter (Phase II) - Cone Pool mat layer C metaG... ...
TGCGGCCAGCCACACCTCGTTCCGGGCCGCCAGCGCGCACAGCACGCCCCAGGAGCGGAGGGTGTCGCCGCGCTCCGGCGGGTAGGGGAATCGGGGTGTCAGCATGAGCACGCGCACCGTCGTCACATCAGCCCGGAATGGCCCGCGACAGCCAGGCGCCCAGCGTGCGGGTCACCCCCAGCGGCAGGCGGCTCCAACAGCGCCGGGCGACAGCGAAGCGCGGGTTGGAGGGTCTCAGGTCAGGTGCGCGACCGGTCAGCGCGTAGCGCTGATAACCCAGCGGTCGCGGCTCGAAACCCTGATTCTTCTTGAACCCGACAGCGCCGTGGTTATCGGCGCGACTGCGGCCATAGTCGAAACGGCGCAGGCCGGCGCCAACTGCCCGCTCCATCACCGACCAGTACATCAGATTGGCAACCCCATCCGTCCGCCGGCGCTCGTCCGCCCCCAGGATATAGGGCATCACCGTGTCGCGGAAAACCAGGCTGATCGTCCCGGCCAGGGGGCAATCGTCCTTCCAGGCTACCGTCACCCAGGCCCGCTCGCCCAAACGGGCGATCAGTTCCTCGAAGAATCGGTACGGATAGTTCAGCGAGGCAATACGCCGCATGCTGCGGCAATACAATTCCCAGACAATGCGCGCCTGGGTTCGTTCGTGCCGAATGGTGACCCCATCTCGATCGCGCGCGTGGCGGGCCGCGGCCCGGGCGCGTTTCGGCAGAAAAGCCGGCACTTCGTCAAGGCGCGCCGGCAGATCGCGCACAAACCCGAGATAACCTGCCAGCGGCTGCCATCCCGGCACCTGGGCTTGGGCCGAGCGAAACTCCAGCACCACGGCGCGACGTTGACGCGCCTGCCGGAGGGCGGCGCTTGCCAGCGCCGTAATCGCCGAATCATCGTCCGCGAGGATGCCGCCGTAGGTTCCATACGGCACGCTGACGTGCAGGCGTCCGGCCAGGAAGCTGTCCACCTCCATGAGTGGCAACACCCCGACCACCTGCGGCCCGCGCAGGGCCAACAGATGCAACGGTCGGTGGCCGAAGACTTTCGCGACCGCGGCGCACCACTGTGGATGATGAAAAATGCTGGCCTGGTCGCGGCGCTCGACATAGGCCGCCCAAGCCGCCTGATCGTCAATGGTGTCAACCGAGCGCACGCACAGGCCGGCGCTTTCGCTCACCACCGGCGGCGGCACGCGGCCCGGTAGCGCCGTCAGAGGACTCGGACCGACGCAGGTGACAGCGGTCGTGGCAGTCGCTGCACCCGCATAATCGCCGTGCTGTAGATGCATGTCCTTGCTTCCCCGGTTTGCTACACCAGCGGCGGAAGCTCGCGGACCGGCCCGTCGAAGTGACGGATGGTAAACGCGCGCTACCGGTAGTAATACGAGTAATAATGCTCGTAGTATGCCGCGCTGCGCTCCCGGAAACGCGACAATATCGCGCCGATGATCTTGACACTATTGGCTTGCAGCGTACGGACGGCCTGCTGCACGGTCGGCTCGGCCGTGCGGCGCATCTCGACCACCACGATCGCTCCGTCACAGCGCGGTGCCAACAGGCACACGTCGGAGACCGTGGTGACCGGCGGGGTGTCCAGAAACGCGTAGTCGAACAGCCGCCGAAACTGCTCCAACACGCCCGCCAGCGCCGGTCCACCCAGCAGCTCGCCGAAGGCGTTGTCCCGCACGCGACCGGCCGGAAGCAGTTTCAGGTTCGGAAGCGGCGTCGGCTGCAAAGCCGCTTCCAGAGGAACCTGCCCGGACAGCACTTCGGCCAACCCCGGCTGCTCGGCCACACCCAGCATGCGTACGATCGACGTGCGGCGAAAATCGGCATCGGCCAGCAGGATTCGGTGTTCGCCGCCCTCGGCCATGACCAGACTCAGGTTGATTGTGGAGACACTCTTGCCTTCCTCCGGAATAGCGCTGGTAATGGCAATGACTTGGGCGGCCCGGGCCGCGTTCATGGTGAGCAAGCGGGCCCGCACGCCGCGATACTGTTCGCAGACCGCCGAATAGCGATCGTGAAACGCGATCACCGCCGGATCGACCCGTTGCGGATCCCAGCGGACGGTGGTGCCGTCCAGTGCCGCCGGAGCGGCGCCAGCGTTTTCGCCGGCAACGAAGGCCGAGGGCGGAGCAGTCCCGTCCGGGGCCGGGACGACCCCGCCGGCCTCGACGGCGGTAGTCTCGGCAGCCGCAACCGCGCCATCGGGCACGACCTCGGTCGGCGGAGCCTCAGCCACCGTCCCACCGGCCGCCGCAGCAGCGGCGTCCTGCTCCTCGCGGATCTTCTCCATGACCTTGGTCATCGAGCCCATAGCGCCTGCCTCATGAAGGCGGCCGGTGCGGCGCCGCAGCGCTACGCAGGGCCGGGGGAGTCACCTGGGCCACGCCCACCGCGTCTAGCACCCGGTCCACCTTCTTCAACGCCTGGGCGTGCAACGTCGGCCGCGCCAAACTCGTATAGGCCATGCCTGCCGTCAGAGCCAGCATCAGCAGCAGCATGGCCAGCGTTGGCGTCCAGACCAGTCGGGACCGCAAAGCCCGGCGTCGCTCACGCGGCGTGGCGATCACGCCGATGCACTCCAGCACCGGAACGCCCAGAGCACGTGTCACCTGGCCGACGGAGCGGAACGAGCGATCGAAGAGTTCGGCCAGGGCCACGAGCAGTGCCGCCGCCGCCAATCCCAATCCCGAGCACACCAGGAAGACCGAGCCGATGCGGGGCTTGGTCGGTCGCGACTCATCCTTGGGTTCTTCGATCAGAGTGAACTGCGTGCCGCGCTCGCCGCTTTCGGCCGTCAGTACGCGTTCAAGCTGGGCCAGGTGCGACTGCCAGACGCCCAGCTCCTGCAAGCTGCTGGCCTGTTTCTGCCGCAGGACGTTGAGGTTCTCGCCGTCGTTGAGCAACTGGTTATAGAGCGTAGCGAAGCGCTCCACGCGTGTGTCGATTTCGGTGAACTGCTGGCTGGTCACCTGCAACTGGCGCCGCAACGAGTCCAGTTCGAGCTCGATGCGCATGCGCTGGGCCTGCCACTCGCGGCGCAGCGGGTCGTCCTGCTCGCCGATCACCGGGGCGACGGGATTGACCTCGGCAGTCGGGCTGGCGGCAGCGAGTGTTCCACGCAGTTCTTCCAGAGCTTCCAGCCGTCCCAGCAGACGCTTCACCTCCGGGTGCTCCATGGTCATGCGTTTGGTGGTGACCAGTTCCAGCACTTGGCCACGCAGCGTTTCGATGCTGCGGGTGAGCACCAAGTCCAGAGGCCGGGCCGGCGCTGCCGCCGCTGACTGCGCCCGATTGACCGAGGTGCTGTTTGTGAGGTAGAGGCTCGGCGCAGAAACGAGGAATTGCTCGCGCGCCGCGATTTGGGCTTCCAGCTCAGCCTTGCGCTGGAGCAGGTCATTGCGTTGCAAGCGCATGGTCTCCAGCCGGTTGCCGACGGCGGCCACGTCGGTCGGGTCCAGTCCCGGGAAATCTTCAAAACCTTTGCGCAGGCTGTCCTCACTCTGGGCCACCTGCTGCTGCAAACGCTCGATCTCGGCCACGAAGAACTGGCGGGCGCTGCTGAGGATCTGGCGAATGCGTTCGCGGACGTCGGCAATGTAGTTGTCGCGCAGCGCTACCACCAGTTCCTTGGCCACCACCGGGTCATTGGCCGTGCAATTCAGGCTGATCGTGTCCAGGTTCGGCGAGCTGTGAATCAGCCGCACCTGCGGCCGTAGCCCGTAGCGCGCCAGCAATCCGTCCAGCGCGGCCCGTTCGCTTTCATTGAGCGGACCCTCCGCGGCAAATGTGTCCGCCGGCAGCAAGCCGGCACGCACCGCGCCCTTGGCCAGGGCCCGTGACCCGACAATGTCCAGGGCCAGCGTGCTCTTGAGGTGGTCGAAACTGTATGGCGAGCGACTGTGGATCAGGTTCTGGAGCACCACATCGTCACGTCGTTCGAAGATCGTAGTGGCGGTGTATTCGCGCGGGACGTATTGACTGCCCCAGAACGCCAGCGACGCCACCAGCGTCAGACCGATCAGCCCCAGGCGCCAGCGGTGCCGCACGATCCGCGAACACTCGCTGATCGTGTTACGCAGGTCCTCGAAAGCCTGACCCTGTTGCGCGCTCATGCTCAAGCCTGCCAATGGCTTCAGGGACCGAAAGGATAGCGCCGACGATCGTCGTCGGTCCCGGAGCCGAATTCATCCTTGTATACGTGCGAGGCGTTGATCGCCGCTGCCGGTGCCGTGTAGGTGCGTAGCGCCGGGTCGACCGGGTAGAGCAGCTCGCGTACGCGATGGCCGACCCAGGCGAGCGGGGTCGGCGGCACCTCGATAACGTCGCCCTCCTGGAGCAGGATGTTGCCGCTCAGGTCGCCGTCCCGCAGCATGCGGTCCAGGTCAACAACGATGGTCTTGCTGTGTTCCTTGCCGTCGCTGGACGGGCGTACCACGCGGATCTGCGAGCGCCAGGCCAGGAAAGTCGGCTGGGCATCCGCCAAGGCCATCAGCAGCGTGTCGCGACCGGTGTAGGGTTTGGGACCGGGCTGAACCACCTCGCCGAAGACGTAGTAGTATTGGCTACGATAGGCGGCGACCTGCACCACCACTTCCGGTTCGATGTAATAGCGGGAGAGCTGCGCCTTGATCTTGCTGGCGATTTCCTCGGTGGTCAGTCCGGCCACATCCACTTCGCCCAACAACCGCAGGACCACCTTGCCGTCCGAACGGACCTGTTGCACCGTGCCGTCCACCTCCGGCGCGCCGGGCGCGTGGATGGCGATCGCGTCCGGCGGTCGCACCACGTAGCTGCCGGTGGACACTTCGACGTCATGAGCGCGCAAGAAAGCCACCAGTTGATCGTGCGTGGTGGCGCAACCAGCGCAACTCAACGCGACCGCCCACCAGAACAGCCAACCGACCCAGCGCTGTAGCGGCCGGACGGGCCGTGGCGCTGTGCGGCAGAGAACGGCCATCGCGTTTTCCTCAGCTTCCTAGAGCCAAGTGGGCCTCCTGCTCGCCGACGGCGTCGCCGCTCGGCGACGCCCGCCCGACCATCCCTGGCCGACACGCTTCCCTTGGCAGTTATCGACTGAAACCGGCTCCGCATAAAACTTGCGGCGCACGAAGACAACCCGGCTGCTATCGGCAGTTAGCGGTTGCGCGGTGGCAAGGCCGTTATTTCAGGTCTCGCAACGGCCTGCCGATAAACTTCAACAACACGGAACGCGTCGTGCCTGGCATGGAACCATACAAGTACTTTGGGCTTAACGCACCCCCTTTCGACGGGCGTCCGGATCCGCGTTTCTATTACGCCGCTCCGTCCCACGCCGAAGCCCTGGCCACACTCCAATACACCATCCATGCCGGCAAAACCTGCACCCTGCTGCTCGGAGACTCGGGGTCCGGTAAAACCTTGTTGGCGCGCCTGCTGGTCGGCGCGCTGGCCGGCCGCGCCGGCGTGGGCTGGGTGCACGGCATCGGCCAACCCGACCAGCGCACCGACCTGATCATTTGTCCGCCGAACCGCCGTGCCGGTGACCCATTCAATCAACCCGGCTTGCGGCACACCAGCCTGTCGGAGTGGATGCACTCCGATCCCACCGCCACGCAACTCTCGCTGGTGGTTGTCGACAACGCCGACGCCCTGCGTCCCATCCACTGGCAGGATGTCCTCTCCCTCGTGACGCGCGAGGTGCGCACTTTGCGGCCGTTGAGCATCGTATTGCTCGGCCTGCCCAGCCTCATGGACACGCTCGAGGCTCCAGCCCTGGTGCGCTTGCAGCGACGCCTGTTTCGCACTTGCCACTTGGCCCGCCTCAGTCCACAGGATGTCGCCGGCTACGTACGGCATCGCCTGAAGGTGGCCGGCGCAGGTGAGCGCGAAATCTTCACTGCCGCAGCTCTCGATCTCCTGCATCGCTTCTCCGACGGCAACCCGGCTCTGCTGAACCAGCTCTGCGATAACACCCTGGTCGACGCCTTCAGCGAGGACCGCGCTGTCATCGACGCGCGCCACGTGCTGGCAACCGTGCAGACTATCACTGGCGGCGTGCGCAAACGCCGCTATTTGCCCAGCCCCGCCGTGGTCAGACGCACCAGCCCGCTGATTCCCATGGAGTGTCGCAGTGAGGCCCGTCTGGTGCGTCTGGACGCGCAGGAACCGCCTGGAGAGATCATCATGGACGCCGCCGGCGATCACGCCGCGCCACCGCCCAACACGACCGAAGACCCCTTGCCGGAGCCAGAGCGCCCACTTGACGAGCGGCTGCGTGCCCTGGAAGCACGGCTGGCCGAGGCCTTGGCCCGCGTCCGCGAGGCACGCCACCGCCCATCGCTCGGGCCCCCGCGAACGGTACGCGCCGTCGATCTGTCCGACGCCACAGGTGAGCAGTGTGCAACACCGCTGACCACGCCCACCGTCTTGGAGGACGCCGCGTCCTGAGGGGAACCGGCATGTCCGACCCAACCCCCGCGCTAGCGACCAAGTGCACCGTGATCCAGGCGCGGCCGGTGGATGTACTCACCGAGCTGCGCGAGCTGTGGCGCTATCGCGAGCTACTGGGATTTTTGGCCTGGCGCGACCTGCGCGTCCGCTATCGGCAAACCCTGCTTGGCGCCGGCTGGGCCTTGCTTGAGCCTCTGGTCAGCGTGGTGGTCCTCACCTTACTCTTCAACCGCCTGGGCGGTGTGCAGTCCGATACGGTGCCCTATCCGCTGCACTGCTTCGCCGGCATTCTCCTCTGGACCTTCTTCGGCCGAGCCCTGCGCTCCACTACTGTCAGTCTGGTAGCCAACGCCGGCCTGGTCACCAAAGCGTATTTCCCGCGCTTGGTCCTTCCGCTGTCCTGCCAACTGGCCACGCTGGTCGATTTCGGCTGCGCGCTACTGGTGTACGGCGTCTTGCTGGCCTGGTACCAGGTGGTGCCGCCGGCGCGGGTCGGCACTCTTCCTTTGTGGGTCTTGCTGGCCGCGCTGAGCGCTTTGGGAGTGGGGTTGCTCTTGGCAGCGGTGAACGTGCGTTACCGTGACGTTTCGCAGGCCGTGCCGTTCATGACCCAAATCTGGATGTTCGCCACTCCGGTGGCCTACCCGCTCAGCGTCATACCCGACAAGTGGCGCGCCCTGTACGTGCTTAATCCGATGGTGGGAGCGGTGGAGGGCATGCGCTGGGCATTACTGCCGGGCTATCACCTGGATGCGCTGCTGCTCGTGCCCAGCGGCGCGTTGGGCCTGTTCCTGCTGTTGCTGGGGTGGGGTTGGTTTCATAGCGCGCAGCGCCGTTTCGCCGACATCGTCTGACTTCGGCGACTGTCGGCCACCTGCTCCCGCGGCCTTGTGACTGTCGTCGGGCAAGTTAAGCTACGCTGCCCCTGGTCGGGCGCGCACGGCCCGCGGAACTGAGCGGCGCTCCGTCCGACCCGCTGATACAGGTGTCGGATGTCCACACCGCCCAACCCACACCGGCAGTCGGACGACAGCGTCGTCGCCACCCATCCGTCGCGCTGGCATCTGCCTCGCCGGCTCTACGACTGGGTGCTGAGTTGGGCGGAGACCCCCTACGGCGCCAGCGCCCTTTTCGCGTTGGCGTTCGCCGAATCCAGTTTCTTCCCGATACCGCCGGACGTCCTCTTGATCGCGCTGGTGCTGGGGGCGCGGCGGCGCTGGTGGTTTCTGGCGACCAATTGCACGGTGGCCAGCGTACTGGGGGCACTGTTCGGGTACCTGATCGGCCTGTATCTGATGGACACGGTCGGCATGCGCATCATCAGCCTGTACCATGCCCAGGAACGCTTCCAGAAGGTGGCCGATTGGTACCGCGACTACGATCTCTGGATCGTCTTCGCCGCCGCCTTTTCGCCCATCCCTTACAAGGTCTTCACGATCGCCTCCGGCGCCTTCGACATGAACCTGCCCGGTTTCCTGATAGTGTCGCTGGTGGGGCGCGGAGCGCGCTTCTTCCTGGTGGCATGGCTGCTGTACTGGCTCGGCCCGCCGATCAAGCGTTTCATCGATCGCTATTTCGACTGGTTGGCGCTGTTATTCGTGGTACTGCTGGTGGGTGGATTCCTGGTGATTAAGTGCGCGCGCTAAGCGGGCACCGCCACCGACCTGGCGGCACTACCGACCGCACTACTCTGTCCGCACCGCCCTCACAACCCGGCTAACAGCTTTACGAATGGGTTGATGTCGCCGAAATCGGCCCAACCGTCCAGATTCACGTCCGCGGCACAACGCTGCCGCGCGTCGGCCTGTTGTGGCGCGCTCATGACATTAATGAACGGGTTGATGTCGCCGAAACCGACCTGTCCGTCATCGTTGATGTCCCCTGGCGTGCACGACACGGTGGCGAAGATCATGGGAAAGTCGTTGGAAGGCATGTAGGCCGTGCCGCCGGTGTCCACCAGCCGGAACTGCGCCCGCCAACGCACCTTCAAGCCATAAAGCTGCTGAAAATTCGGATACTGCGAGTTGATGTGCCAGATCAAATGGGTGTGCACTTGCCCCGGCGACGAACCCAGGTAGACACGGTCCCCGGGCGTAAAGTATGGGCGCAACTGGACATCCCAGACCACGAACGCCGGGTCCACCTGTACGATTTCCAGCCACACCTGCGCCCCCGGCGCTAGCGGATAACAGTCGTTCTCCGGGTCAGACTGTTCGATATCGTCGAACCCCGGGTTGTTGTCTGTCCAGCCGAACAGCAACGGACCGTGGGTCTCCTCCAGAACCACCACCGCGTCAGCCGTTCCGTCCGGCACGAACCCGCGCGGGCTGAATTTGAGCTGACCGCCCGCAGAAACCGCCAGCCACAAGTCGCCACTATGCGGCTGCGCCAGCGCTAACGAAACGGCCAGCAGCAACGTGACGTTTAGTGAAAGCAGCATTCTTGCACGCATTGTGATCCTCCTGAAAGCAGCCGAAAGGACGCCCGCGGGACGTTCATTTGCGTCCCGCGGGCCCGGTCTGAGACTTCAACGGCGGCGCGCGGTCAAAGCCAATACCAACCAGGTCAGGGCCAAGCCAGAACCCGGTTCGGGTGTGAACACCAGCTCGAACGGCTGCGACGGACCATAGCCGGTGGTACCGACATCATGGACCATGAAGCGTCCGACGGCGGGAGTCAGCTCCGGGTCCGGGTTGACCTGGCGATCGATCAACCACAGGCCGTGCGTGTGCAGCTCGTGGTTACCCAACTGCCAGCGCTGGCCCACCTGGACCTCCTGAAGGAAATTGTTGAAGACGCGCAGACCGTTGTGGAGCTCGAGGACTTCCAGCTCGATCAGCGCCCCAGGCTGCAACTTGTAGAAATCCTCCCCCGGTTCGTCTTCTTCCAACGCCTCGAAGCCCGGCATGATCCCGCTCCAACCGGGCAACGGGAACCCGGGCGCGGTTGGCAACAACACCGTCGGATCTTCAGGGGCCTCGACCTTCAAGACGTTCAGCGACGACCGTCCGATGACCACATCGTGATGGTGCGGCTGGGCCATCAACGGAAGGGCCAAGAACCCCAGCGTCACCACAGCAAGAATCCACTTGTCGTTAATGCACATTTATCAGCCCTCCGGAGACCGCCAGGTCGCGGCGCGCGCCGGAAACAGCCGGGAGGCCGGCCGACCGGTCTAGCGCGCTACGTCGGGGTCATATTTGTTGTAAAACCACGAGATGCGACCCTGCATCGGGTCGCTGCCCAATACGTCAATCAAGTAAGTCTGCTCGAAACGCAGACTTTCGGCGTGGCCGTCGACCATGCCGTAGTTGGCTTTTCCGACGTGCCGTGTCAGGGCGAGCTGCTTCTCGGCGATCGCGCGGGGGTTGCCGGCAAACCACAGCTCCGGGTGCACATGGTCGGCCGTCCCGTACTCGCCTGTTTCCGCCAGTTCCACGAACAGGATCGTCGTCGCCGGTCGACGTATCCGGTCCACACGCCTGAACGTCTCGGTCTTACCAATCGCCAACGGATCGTCAGCGACCAGATAGTAGTTAGTGGCGTAACTGGTCTGTCGCCACACCGGACGTCCATGACCATCTACGCGCGGCTGGCCGAACAGTGTGCTGCCGTCGGACGGACAGCGACGAATGTCGCGCACCTCGCTGAGCAGTTCGGCCTGTGGACCACTGCCCAACACTTCACCCCCGCGCCGGGCGTACACGTCAGCCAACAGGTTGATCCAGCTTTGAGCCGGATTGGACTCCCCGCCATGGAGGTATCCGAATGACGGGAAAATGTCCTGATTGTTTTGGAGATATAGCTGCACGGCCAGGCCAAGACTGCGCAGGTTCGACAGACAAACTGCGGCCTTGGCCTGATCCCGGGCCCGGCCCAGGGCAGGCAGCAGGATGGCCACTAGCGTTGCAATGATCGCCACCACCACCAGCAGCTCTATCAGCGTGAAGCCACGCTGCACGCGGCCGCGCCGCCCAAACGCCGCCGACATACCGATTCCTCCTCTGGATCAAGGGATCAGGAGGTTGCCGGGGAAGCCCGAACCAGCCAAATCAGGAGCAGTAAGTCGGAGGGCCGCGTGCCCAGAAGGCAGCCAGACAACCTGATGGGGGGCAGTCTAATCGGCTGAGCGGGGCCAATTGCACCACCGTGACCGCCCCAGGCGCCCCAAGTGACGCTGTGGTCGATTTGAAGGAGCCGGCTAGTGTGCAAAGCACGCACAGATCATCGGCCGTTCCGCGCGCCTCGCTAACGGGAGCAGCTACCAGTTGACGCGCGGCCTGCGGCGAACCCAACCCCGAGCTGCAACAGTGCCTGTGATGGTGCCAAGCGGAAATGGGAATCGCCAGCGTCGGCAGGGTGATTGCGATGGCCAGCAGCGATCGGAACTGAGTGGACGCAGGCACAATCGCCCTGGTCCGCGAGCAGGCATCTAGCAGCCCGTTACGGCCGGCATATCTTGCCCCATGCGCTGTGGGCATTGCAGGCGATTCCCGAACTCTCGTAATACCCGGTAGTACAAAAAGAGTTTATCCGTCGCGGGCCGCTAGTCAAGTTTTCCGTGGTGCCCTTCCGAACCAACAGTTATCAGGACGCCCGCCAGGCGTATGGCTGCAACTGACTGTAAGAAAAGTGCTGGAAATCAGTTCCGGCCGTTGTTGATTCTCGGTGGCGAGCCTGCCTAAAAGTTCATGAGGGTCAGGCGAGCCTAGCCGACCGCCGCGTGGCGGGCTAGCCCTCACGAAAGGTGTGTCGTTCATGGACTCCCTGGGAGGGGACCAATGATTGCTGCAACCAACCGCTTGTACAAACTGTTGGCCGCTGGTCTGGTCGCCGTCACCGTTAGCACGGCGAGTGCTGACACCATTGCCACTTTCGCCGACCCGTCACTGGGTCCGAATAACCCGCTCTTTGAGCTATCGGGCAACAAACTAAATGGCGGGTGGAGCGACCTGGGGCTGACGCTGATCGTGCCGGTGACGGGCATGGTCTACCCCAACGCCACGTTTACGATGACCGAGCTGACCTGGGATGGCATGTTCGGTCTCAGTGGCGGTACGCTGAAGTTTTTTGACGCCGGCCAGCAAATGGTGCTTCAGATCGACTTCGACAAGGCGATGTTTTACTGGCTGGGATTTGGGGCTGACGGAATGATCGGCGCCAATGTGACCATGACCGGACCTGGCATACCCAGCCCGTTGTACGAAGAGTCCTTCGCATTCAGTTTCGCTAACCAGCGGGCGACGCCGACGGGCTACACCTGGACTGCCAGTTTCACCTCCTCCGCCGTTCCGGAACCGAGCAGTTTGCTGCTGGTCGGATTGGGCGCCTGGGGCTTAGTCCGTCGGCGGAGCTGAATAACCCACTTCCATAGCAGAAGCGTACCACTTTGCTAGTCTGCAAGGTCTTGTGAGTTTTTTCGCGCCGTAGCCCTGGCACCGGGAGCGCCCCGGTGCTAGGGCACTCGGCGTGCGCCCCAGGGCGCGGCAGGGGAAAGCACGCTGGCGGCTGGTGGCGCCATTAAAGCAAGGCGTCTGCGAAGCGGCCGCAGTGCAATAGCTTGATGAGGTCGGACCAGCAGCGGCCCCGGCCAACTGCTGACGCCTGCCCAATGTGAAAACACCGGCGCCCGCCGGCTTTTCAATAGCGGCGCTGCACCGGCGACAACCTGTTCACATTCCCAGACGGTTCGCAGATATCGCTCCAGAACAAGTTCGCCGAGCCGCAGATCCACCTGGCCATGATGCTGCGCAAGAACCACCATCCAACCGCTGCGAGCGCGGGGGCCGTGACGCAGGCCATGGTCATGAGCGTGTATCGCAAGCTCAACCTCCACAGCCACAACCCACTGAAAACCCGCGCCACCACCTTGCGTACGCGCCTCTGAACCGGCCAACTCCCCCGCTGCCGGCTCAGGCCGATATAAACAGGCGAACTGTCGCCTCCGCAGCTCGGCTTTCACCCAGGTGGCAATGCGCTCGGCCAGGTCCAGGTGCGGATCGAGTTGCGGTCCATCGTTCAATGCGGTGGCGGTGTTGGCGTCGCGTGTTACGCGATTGACACGACAGCGCGGGGCTGATAGACTCCCGCATAGTGGGGTGCCGTATCCGAAACTGTCGCTTCGGTGCTGTCGCGGCGCGCTTTCGGTTGCGCTCCTCCCGGGAGCAGCTGGCGCGCGGTGGCTGCACACAGGAGTCTACAAATGCGTTCTGTTTTCGATTGTGCCATTCTCGGGCGGCGTGTTCTAGCGTTCGCAGGAGGCCCCGGCGCGTTCTGGGTGGCCGGCCTACTTTGTTTCAGCCTCTTTCTGGGCGGATGCCCTGCCAATCAAGCGCCCGAGGACGACGGCGGCGCGCGGGTTGCGCCGGCAGCCCCCAGTCCGGCCAACAAGGCGCGCGATGTCGCCATCGACACGGACCTGGACTGGACCGACGCTGGCGGGGCGACGTCCTATGACGTGTACTTCGGCACGACGAATCCACCGCCGCTGGTCGGCAACACGGCCACCAGCGCCTGGGCGCTAGATACTCTGGATTACGGGACCACGTACTACTGGCAGATCGTCGCGAGGTACGACAACGGATCGACACCCGGCGCGGTGTGGTCTTTTTCGACCGAGCCGCCACCGCCCGAGGCGCCGTCGAACCCCAACCCGGCTACCAAGGCGCGCGATGTTCCCGTCGATGCCGACTTGGACTGGGCCGACGCCGCCGGGGCAACCTCTTATGACGTGTACTTCAGCACCACGAATCCACCGGCGCTGGTCGGCAACACTGAGGCCAGCGCTTGGGCGCTGGGCAGCTTGAGCTATGGGACCAAGTACTACTGGCGGGTCGTCGCGAAGAATGCCACCGGATCGACGGCCGGCGCGGTGTGGTCTTTTTCCAGCCAGCCGCCTCCGCCCCAGGCACCATCGAACCCCAGCCCAGCCGACCAGGCAGACGATGTCTCCATCGACGCCGACTTAGACTGGGCCGACGCCGCCGGGGCAACGTCCTATGACGTGTACTTCGGCACGACCGATCCGCCGCCACTGGTCGGTAACACACCAAGCAGCGCCTGGGCGCTGGGCACATTGAGCTACGGGACTACGTACTACTGGCGGGTCGTCGCGAAGAATGCCACCGGCTCGACGGCCGGACCAGTGTGGGCCTTTGCCACCCCTCCCAGCGGCTTGATCGTGACGTGGGGAGCGAACAACAACGGCCAGTGCAATGTCCCGGGACCCAACGCCGGCTTCATCGCCGTCGCGACGCACGGCTTGCACAGCCTGGGTCTGAAGGCTGACGGCTCGATCGTGGCTTGGGGAAATAACGCCGACGGCCAATGCAATGTCCCGGCGCCCAACAGAGGCTTTGTCGCCGTCGCAGCGGGCTGGTACCACAGCCTGGGTCTGAAGGCCGACGGCTCGATCGTGGCGTGGGGAGATAATGCCTGGGGCCAATGCAACGTCCCGGCGCCCAACAGCGGGTTCGTCGCCGTCGTGGCGGGCGGGGGGCACAACCTGGGCCTGAAGGCCGACGGCTCAATCGTGGCGTGGGGACGTAACGACGAAGGGCAATGCAACGTCCCGGCGTCCAATAGCGGCTTCGTGGCCGTGGCGGGGGGCGGGTACCACAGCCTGGGGCTGAAGGCCGACGGTTCGATCGTGGCCTGGGGATGGAACGCCGACGGCCAATGCAACGTGCCGGCGCCCAACAGCGGCTTCGTGGCTGTCGCCGGGGGCGGGTACAACAGCCTGGGTCTGAAGGCTGACGGCTCGATTGTGGCGTGGGGAAGTAACGACGAAGGGCAATGCAATGTCCCGGCGCCCAACAGCGGTTTCGAGGCCGTTGCCGGGGGCGGGTACCACAGCCTGGGCCTGAAGGCCGATGGCTCGATCGTGGCCTGGGGGCGGAACGCCGAGGGCCAATGCGACGTCCCGATGCCCAACAACCGCTTCTTCGCTGTGGCTGGGGGCGACTTCCATAGCCTGGGGCTACGCGAATGACAGACGGTTTCTTGCAGGGACTCGGCGCGGAGCGAGCTGGCGGTGCGCGAGATGCGCCCCGCCCGAGCACCCCGCCGATCATTGCGATGTACCTGGCGCCGACAGCGCGCTGCGCCGCTTCGCGGAGCTGACAGGGCCGGTCCGCACCACTCGCGCCATGCTCTGACTGCCTGCCGAATCCGGCGGAGCAACCTTCGCCGCGCGGCCAGCTTCTCGGCACGCTCAAATGAACGGCGTCACTCTATGCCGCCCATTTCTTGTTGTCCGGTGGTCGGGGTCAGAGGCTGGTCAGCAGGTTGACAAAGGCGTTTATGTCGCCGAACCCGTTGGGCCCGCCGTACTGCCCATCGCCATTTATGTCGGCATTTTCTTCGGGGCAATCGGGGTAGCGCTGTTTCCATGCGTTCCAATCGGACAGCGCCAATACAAAGGGGTTTATGTCGCCGAAGCCGATCTCGCCATCACAGTTCAAGTCGCCCCGGAGAATCCCCAGCTCGATCGTGACTGTGGCCACGTTGGAATTGCCAAGGCTGCTGCGTACGCGGTAAGTGAAGCTGTCGGTCCCCTTGGCACCGGCGAGCGGACGCATCAGGCGATACGGCCCACCCTGTCCCGCCGGCACGCTGAGCTTGGCCGGCGCTGAAATCAGCTCGTAGAACAGTGGCACGCTGGCGTCATCGAACGTGGCCGGCAACTCGACCACAAACGGCTGGTCGGGCCGCACGGCCTTGGTGAAGCTGTAGGCCACCGGCGGCTGCCCGCCGGGAGTACCGCCGCCATAAGCGACCGTCAGGTCGACGGGTGCGCTGCGAACCAGCCGGCCTTCACCGAAAAGGGCCTCCGCCTGCACACGCACCGGACCGGCCCCCAAAATCAGGCCGTGGACTGTCAACGTGGCGGCTGCTCCCGGTGCCGCGGCGACCACGCGACCGTTCTGTACGATCCGCACTTCGCGTACTGGGCCGCCGGTGGTAGTGATGTCGAATTGAAACGGCGTCGTCGGCTGGCCAGTGAGTGGCGAGACGAAAAGGTTGACACCCCGGCCACGGTTGGCACTGACCAGTCCGCCGATCCAACGTCCGGTCGACTTGACCGGCGTATTGTCGTAGGCCAAAACGCGCACGTCGTGCCAACCGTCGCTGAGCTGCCGGGTATTCAGCACGAATTGCTGGCCAGGAACGACCGATTGCTTGACCACGCCGTCCACCAGCAGGTCGAGCTGGGCGATTTGGGCGCTGGGGTGCGTGGTGCTGGCGACGGGCGTCAGCAGAATGGTGCCGCTCACCGGGCCAGTGGGGGCATCCGGCACCTGCACCGACGGCAAATGAGCGAACGGGCGCGTCAGCGGGTCGCCGTAGAGTAAGCCCTGAAACGGCACGTAGGCCACGCTGCGGAACAGGGCCTCGCCCAGGGACAACCCCTGGAAGTAGAAGACGTGCACGCGCGGATGCGGGAACTTGCCGGGGTAGTTGCAGGGTTCCTCGACTGTGCCCCACGACCCGCCGGCTCCCTTGACGATCCAGCGGGAAACCTTGGTCTGGGAAGCAGTGTCGAAGGTCGCGGCCCAACTGGTCAGGTGATCGCAAATGGCCCCCGGCAGAATGGTCAGGTTGGCACCATCGATGTCGGGAGCCGCCCAGCCGGTCATGATCCCAAGACAATCGTGGCGACCGATCGGCAGCACGCCCTGCAAGTGCTGCGCTTGGCCGCCCAGATTCATGATTGCGGCAACCGCTGCTGGAAAGTACGGGTGCCGCGGTCCGCTGCGCAACTGGTCGGTGGTCTCCATGAAATAGAAAGTTCCCGCCGGTCGGGTGCCATCCACGGCGACGGCCCGATCGATCATGGCCAGGGTCTCGGCCACGGTGTTGCCGCGTGGTCCGGAGTAGCCCAGCATGGCGCCGATGAAGTAGCGTCGGGCATACGGACCGCTGCTGGGCACACCGTTCAGCCAAGCCACGGAGCTGTCGAACGCGATGGCTTGATCCACATACCCATAGTAGCGATTGGCTGTGGTGGACCACAGCGCACCGGTCAGCACTTCATCAGCCATGAAGGCCATCGTGTACGCGGCGGAGACCGCAAAGCGTGTCACCGGTGAACACTGATCGCTCACCAGATTCGGCGCGCTGACGTAGAACGGCGCGCCGGGCGTGACGACCACGTAGTCCACGTGGTCGGCGATGCCGACATTGCCAAGCGTTCCGAACAGGGCGTCCAGGTTGTAGTCCGCGAAGGTCAGGAAATTCGCGGCTCCCGGCGCCATGTACAGGACATTCGTATCTGGAATATTACGCGCCCAGCGGTAGTAGTTGCCGACGTACAGCGACTCAGCGCTGGAAGGGTCAATTATCAGCAACACGTTCTCGGGCGTGCCGCCGGCCCGCACGGCCGCCGGAAGTGCAAACCCGATAAGCGCCAATGGCAACCAATAACGAAGCACATACACCCCCGCTCGGCCACTTGTCCGCATTTTCCGCCTCCTCATGCTTCTGGCCGGCCGGTAACTCGCCCGCGACGGCCTCTTCTGTAATGCATAATCGCAAACAGCGGCTTGTCAGACAAGCGCTTTCAGGACGCCGGCGGGCGACGGACCGCGGGGCCAATGCCCGGTGGTGTTGCCGGGCCACCACCTGGGCGGTAGAATGCCATTGGTTTTGGGAGACGCTCTGTGGATGGGTCAGCAAAGGCGGGGCTGGGTGGGGGCCAGACGCACTTGCGCTTGCCAGGTGCCAGCGTGGCACCTACCAGGCATGCGCCCGCCCCGGCCGAACCACTGGCCGATCTCGATACGCAGCTCATGCTTCAGGCCGCGCAGGGCGACCGGGCGGCTGCCAGTCGGCTGATCGAGCGTAATCGCGACCGGATCGCACGCTACATCGCCCAAATCCTCAGCGATCAGCGCGCCGTCGAGGATCTCACGCAAGAGGTCTTTCTGCAAGCGCTGCGCCATGCCGATCAGTACCGACCAACGGCCAAGGTGACGACCTGGCTGTACTGCATAGCCACAAATCTGGCACGCAATCACCTGAAAGACGCTGGCGTCCGTCGGCGGTTGGCGGTCAACCCGGAGACCGCTCTTGACATACCGGATCCGCATGAGCCGCCGCCAGATCGTCAGCTCAGCCTCGATGAGTTGAAAGCGCAGGTCGCGCGGGCGATACGCGAGCTGCCACTTAAGCAGCGCATCGCCCTGACGCTCTGCCAATACGAGGGTTGCTCTTATGAGCAGGCCGCAGTCGTGTTGGACGCTTCGGTCGAGGCGGTGCGCAGTCTGTTGCTGCGCGCGCGGCGCCGACTGCGCGAAACACTTGCCGACCTGCGCTAATGTTGGTCGGATAAGTTGCTCGCGGGTTTGACCGGAAGCAGGCTGGGGGAGGTAAGAAGGCTGCTGGCCGTGGAGCACCTGGATATCGCAACCGCGCAAGCGCTGTTGCGCAAGCAGCTACCGGCGCAGGCGCTGGTGCAGTGGGAAAAACATCTGGCCGGCTGTGCTCGCTGCCGCCAAATGCTGGCCGCCGAGCGCGCCATGTTGACCCTCCTGGACTTGGGTCAGGTCGAGACCGGCGGTTCGGCAGCACTCGATGTCGACCATCTACTGGATCAGGTTCCCCGTCTATCGTCTGTGAAGGTCAACCGCCGCTGGCTGGGCCAGCTTGGCATTGGAATAGCGTGGCTGATGACCGTGGTCCTGGCCGGCCTACTGGCATGGCAGCTTGTACGTCGACCGGCGCAGGCGACGGAAGCGGCCGCCGACCTGGCTATCGCTCCGGAGTTGCAGGAAGCGGTCGCTGCCAATCTCGATTCTTTGCGCACCTTAGCCGAAGAACCCTGGATCATAGAGCATTACGAAGCTGTTCTGGCGCTAGACGTCTTGCTGGCCCGGCCGAGTCCGTAGAGGCATGTTCCGCTTGCGCATTGACTTGCCGTTAGTGCTGATCGGCTTGTTGACGACGGCCAACCTGGCCGTGCTGGCGGGCCGAGCCGTCGCGGTTGGCGACCGGCACGAGTCGGAGCAATGGCAGCGCTGGCGCGCTCTGCCGACCGAGCAGCGCTGGGAACTGATCCGACGATATCAGGAGCTGCTTCGCCAGACCGACCTCGCCACCGCCTGGCGACATGCGCAGCAATTCAGAGAGTTGCCCCCGATCCGGCAGAACTATCTGCGCGAGCTATACGAAGTCATGCGCGAAACGCTCGACCGCCAGCCTGTGTCGCGGCGGCGCGAGCTACTGCGGGCTGCTCCGCGGGCCCGGGCCTTTTACCTGTACCAGATTCTGGTCAGTGAGGAACCGGCGCGGCTGGCCGAGTTGGCCACTCGCCGACCGGCATAGGAGCGCCCTGGTCCCGAATATTCCCATCAATTCCGAGAAACGGGCGGCGCCCAAGCGATTCCCGCGCCCGCTTCACACAGACTGACAACGCTGAGTCAACTCGTTGGCGGCGCCCAAGTCGCGACGGTAGTGTGCACCGTCAAAGTGAATCCGCTCCACCGCCTGATAGGCACGCTGCCGCGCCTCGGCCAGCGTGGTACCCAAGGCAGTCACCCCCAGCACCCGCCCGCCGGCGGTCACCACACGATCGCCCTCCTGCCGCGTGCCGGCGTGGAACACTACCAGGTCGTCGGTGTCTTCGGGCAATCCGCTGATCGGCAGCCCGGTGGCATACTTCTCGGGGTAGCCGCGCGAGGCCAACACCACGCACAGGGCACTGCGCGGATCCCAGCTCAGCTCCGCTTGCTCGAGCCGCCCGGCGACTGCCGCATCGAGCAGGCCCAGCAAATCCGAGCGCATGCGCATCAGAATGACCTGCGCCTCCGGATCGCCGAAGCGGCAGTTGAACTCCAGCACCTTCGGCCCAGCAGCGGTGAGCATAAGGCCCAGGTACAGCACGCCGCAATAATGCAGCTCTTCGCGCACCAGGGCGTCCAGCATGGGCACGAGAATCTGGGCCTCCACTTGACGAATGACGCGTTCATCGACCAGCGGCGTGGGACAGAAGGCCCCCATCCCGCCGGTGTTCGGACCCTCGTCATTGTCGCACAGTCGTTTGTGGTCCTGGGCGGGTTCCAGCAGGACGGCAGTATGTCCGGACACGATTGCCAGCAGCGACGCCTCGCGCCCCAACAGACGCTCCTCCACGACGATGCAGCGCCCGGCGTCGCCAAAAGCCCGCTGCACCAGCATCTTCTCGGCGGCCAGGATGCCATCGGAGGGATCTGTGCAGACGATCACGCCCTTGCCCTTGGCCAGCCCGGCCGCCTTCACAACCACGGGTTCGTCGCGACTGGCAATGTACTGCCGGGCCAGCTCGAAATCTGTGAAGATGCGCGCGTCGGCGGTCGGGACCGCGTACTGGCGCATCAGTTGCTTGGCAAAAGCCTTGTCGGATTCCAGCCGAGCGGCGGCGGCCGTCGGGCCGAAGATACGCAGACCGGCTTGCCGGAAGGCATCGACGATCCCGGCCGCCAGCGGATCCTCCGGGCCCACCACGGTCAAATCGATGGCTTCCCGGCGCGCTACCTCCAGCACCAGAGCTATGTCCTGCGGATCGCCCGGCACGTTCGTCCCCAGTCGGGCGGTACCGGCGTTACCAGGCAGAATGAAGAGCTTCTCGAGCGCGGGCGAGCGTGCTAACGCATGGCACAAGGCATGTTCCCGCCCGCCGGAACCTATGACCAGAACCCTCATGACCGCTCCTTCAAGGCCAGTGGACCGGCCAGCGGTCCGCTGAGCCAGTGTGGCAGTGAACCTTCCGGTCTGGTGCACCCGCGCTGGCGGGCTGGACGACTCTACGCACCGCCGGCCCGACATGGCAGCCCCGAGCGCCGCCGCCGATCGTTCGACCCACTGTCAACCTCCGTCGCCGGGCTGCAAATGCGCCAGCCGGTACCGCGCCCAGTTGGCTGGCCACGCGTCGCGGGCCAGGTCGACGCAGCGCTGGTAGCTGACGGCGGCCCGTTCCAGCTCACCCCGCTGCCGTAGGATCTCGCCCGCAAAAAAGTGCTGGTCGTCCTGAAACAACAATGACCGCTCGCCAATGTTGGCCAACAGGCTATCCAAAGCCGTCGCCGCGGTGCTTTCACGTTCGATTCCGGTGATCAGGCGGGAAATGACGCTGGCATAGGTGGCGCTGACGATATCCGGATAGCGACCGGCCCGATCCGGACCACCTACTTCCATGGCCGCCAACCGAGCCTGGGCCGGTCGCCCGGCCAGCAGCAAGGCCGCCACCCGCTGCAAAGCCACTAATGCCGCTCGACTGGCGTCCAAGTCTCCCCGCTCAAGGACCAGCGACAGCTCGGCGGCGGCCAAGTCGTAGTCCTCCGCCAAATAGTCGCAGGACGCCAGGCGCCATAGCGTCAACGTGTCCAGCGCCCCGGCCGTCTCTTCATACGCACGGCGCAGCCACTGGCGTGCCAGGTCGAAGCGTTCGCCCTCGTAAGCGGCATGACCGACAGCGATAAACTCGTCTGGGTTCCACAAGACCAGCGCGGCCGCGTCAGTAGGCAACGTGCTGCCGGGGCGGCGCAGCGCTGCCCGCAGCACGGCCAGTTGCGCGGCATGCCCGCGCGTGGGCGCCAACGCCGCCAGTTCGCCAGCGGCCTTCCAGGCACTCGCGTAGTCCGCATCCGTCAGCGCCCCCGCCACCTGCTGCTCGCGGGCGTGGGCAGCGTTACGCTGAATGGCGGCATCGGCAGAAGCGAAGCGGTACTCGTACAAGCCACCTTCCTCGGTCAACAGCAAGCTGTCGTCCTGGCCACTCCAAGCCGCCAGCGGCCGCGCGCCGGGAGCCGCCAGAGGCCAAGTGACCAAGACTTCGCCGCCAGCCGGATCGAACAGTCGCACAGTGCCGTCCAGCGTGCGAACCAGCAGCGCGTCGTCGCGTGGATTGAAGGCCAAGGCGGCCACTGGCTGTCCGACGTGCAGGCGGAAGCGTACCATCGCCTGACTGGTCGTGATGAGCAGCACGACGTCGCCGGCACCGGCAGCCGCCAGATACTCCCCGGTGCGGTTGAAAACCAGCATATCCGCGGACGACTCCAGGCGCATCCACGGCCGCGTCTGGAGCGAGGGTGTCATCGCTGACCGCTCCATCAGCGCCAGCTCGCCGTTGGAGCGCGATAGCAGGAGTCGATCACTCCCGGGCCAGAAGGCGAAGGCACGCACCGCCGCTCCAACGAAATCGACGCTGCCGATAGCCGCCGGCGATCCTGCGCTCGGCTGGTCGGGCCAAGATTGCAGGACAAGTTGTTGGCGGTCGCCCAGCGGATTGCGTGCCATGAGCGCCACCAGGCGGCCATCTCCCGAAAGGGCCACGCCTCCAAGGACGTTCAACGTCGGGTGATCCCAAAAGAGCGTGCGCGTGGTGAGATCGTCGAGACCCACGTAGCGCAACGTCGAACGATCACGCACCAGCGCGCGCCGCCCGTCGGCACTGACCGCCAACGCCATGTCACCGGTCAGACCAAGCAGCCGCGGCCGCAAAATCGTCCGCAAGACAACCTCGTCCGACTGGTCCCCGTCGCCGCGACGATATGCCAACACCTGACCGCGGCTGAAGGCCAGAAGTACCGTAGAGCCGTCGGCGGAGGCGGCCCAGTCCTGCGGTGCGCTGTCATGCACCCGGCGCCGTTGCTCGATGCTCGCCGGCTCAGCCCAGCGCGTCGCGACACCATGGTCGTCAATAGTGACAATGGCACGCTGCCGAGCTAACAGGCGGACCTGCTCGATTCGTCTGGCGGCATGACGCCAGCCGGTGCCGGGCGTGGCGTTCCGAAAGACGGTCAGGCGACCGTCGCGAGCGGCAAGGAGTCCGGTACCGCTTTCGGAGTCTAACTCGAAGAAGTCCCACTGCCCCGCCACGTCCAACACGCGGTTCGATTGCCAAGCCTGTGGTCCGCGCGTGCGGCACACGTACAGGGCATCAGTCAGGATCGCAAGTTCATCGGCGCCCGCAAACCGCACGGCCGACGGGCTGGGCCCGGTCCACACGATTTCCGAGCGCAGCTCGCCGCTGGACAGAATCGTGACCGCTTCAACACCCGCCGTTGTTGGAACTGCCAGCAGTTGCAAGTCGGCGTGAAAGTCGGGCTGACCGCTAAGGGCGGCACGCAAGGGCATCGGGTGAACTTCCTCGCCACCCGCGCCGCGGTAATGGAAAACCGCCCGTGGCGTGACCAGCAACACGCCGCTTCCGTCGGCAATGGGGTAGATGGCGCGCAGGTCGCGCTGCTCATCGAGCAACGCGACGACCGCCGGCCGCAGTTCAGCGGGCCGCCAAGCACAGACCCAGCCTTCGCCGCCGGCCGCAACGGCGCCCGCGTCAGTGACACCCAGCACGCGCACCTCGCCGGGAGCGACAAGGAATCGCTGGGTGCACGTCTCGTCCAGCGAGCGGACGCAGATGGTGGCATCGTCGAAGCACACGGCCGCCAAGCGGGCTTTCGGCGACAATGCCGTCGTTGCGGGACGATCAAACGCTAAGCGGAAGCTGGCGAAATCCGAGGTCTGGATGTAGTAGCGGCGCAGCGCCCAGACGGCAGCGGGCCCGGGTTCAATCTGCATCGCCCGCCAATAACTGTCACGAGCTTCAGCCAGTTCCGCCCGTTCCAACGCCAGGTCACCACGTCTTATGTGCTGACGCGCCAATGCACGGCGCAGCTCCTGCTGTGCCAGCAACGCCTCGGAAGTCCGCCGGCGGGCCTCGCGCAGCGCGGCCCGCTCACTCATCACGGCTTGGCGCGCCTCAGCGCTCTTGGCGTCCGCCTCCCGGCGGGCCTCGCGTTCCCGGGCCAGCAGGACGGCCAGTGTGACCAGAAATCCCAGCAGCATCACCAGGATCAGTCCGGCCGTGGCGGCCTGGAATCGGTAGCGACGGAGCGTTTTCTTCAATATATACAGGCCGCTGGCGCGCTTGGCTTCGATCGGTTCGCCGGCCAGCAGATGACTGAAATCGCGCCCCAAATCGCCGACAGTCTGATAGCGGCGCTGCGGGTCCTTCTCGAGAGCCTTCAGCAGGATGGTCGCCAGCTCGTCGCCTACGCGATAGAGTCCGTCGCGACGGCCGAGGGCTTGCGGATTAAGCGGTTCATCATGCGCGATGCGTTGCAGCACTTCGCCCAAGGGACCTTCGACCGAATAGGGCGGTCGGCCGAGCAGGGCCTCGTAGAACACCACGCCCAGCGAGTACACGTCGCTGCGCACATCGACATCGGGACTGCCGGCAGCCTGCTCCGGCGACATGTAGGCCACTGTGCCGAGCAACTGCCCGCTCATCGACAGTACCTGCCATGTTGAGTCGGAGCTGCCCGCCCAGTTCCGCAACGGCTTGGCCAGCCCAAAGTCGAGAATCTGCGGCTCGCCGTGCTCGTCCACCAGGATGTTGGATGGCTTGAGATCGCGGTGCAGCACGCCCCGCTGATGGGCGAAGTTCACCGCCGCACATATTTTCTCGAAGAGTCGCAGAACCTCCGGCAATGGTGGCCGGCGCTGTGCGATGTAGCGGTCCAAGCGCAGGCCGGCCACATACTCCATGGCGAAGTAGTAGCGGCCGCGGGTGACACCGGAATCCAGGATGCGAACGATGTTGGGGTGGCGCAGGGCGGCGGCCAGCTCGATCTCGCGCTCGAAGCGGCGGCGGGTGGCGTCGGCGGCGAAGGACTCCTCCAGCAACACTTTCAACGCCACCTCTCGCTTGGTTCCCAACTGCACGGCCCGATACACCACTCCTTGCCCCCCGCGGTACAGCTCCTCCTTCAGGTCGTACCCCTCGACGGACGGAGGCGGCGCGCTCCGCCCCTGACCCTGGGAACCCGACCCGTCGGCCCGCGCGGCCGTCTGCTGCCCGCTGGCAGAGGCAGCCCCGGGGACCGGGGTTGAGGCCGAGCTGCCATGTTCATCTGCCACGCTCATGAGGCCCGCCGTCACCTGTATCGCACGAAAGTGGCGATTTTACCGTGCGGCGTCGGCCGCGCCAGCCGAACCGCAGCATGGACCGGCTTGCAATTTGCGGCTTGCGGTGCACAATCACCCGCGGGCAACGGCGGCGTAATCCTGGAAAGGAGTCCATATGGCCAGGCGCAGGCCGCAGATCAACTTCCAGGTCGACGAGGCCATGAAACTGCTGTATGAGCAGGCCCGTTTGTCCGGCCACTGGGTGACACGCCTGTGCGCCGCCGGCTTCTTGCTGATGATTGAAAACCCGCGGGCGCGAGTGCGGGCTATCAATCGGCTGATCGAATGGGAGACCGAGTACGAGAACGCTTCGCCCGAGGAGATCCGCGCCTTTGTGCAAGGCGCGCGAGGCGCTGTGCGGCGTGGCGCTCAAGGAACTCGGCCAGACCGGCCAGTTCGCCGCAGCACAAAAAGGGCAGGACACTCTGGATCCGAATGATGGCTTGGTTCCGCGTCTCGTCCGCGCGAAATTGCCGAGTGGTGGACATGCTGGCACACCTCCTTGATTAGCTGGGGATGCCGGTGCGGCCGCAGACCAAGCACGCTTCGGCATCGCACGCGGACGGCCCGCCCTCCTTGGCATCCGATTCCCTGGCCTGCCGCGCCCGCCTGCTTCCGGGAGGCATTCGCGTCAGCGAATCTGGCAGCGCCAGTGTACGGTATTTGTTAGCATGTGTACAGAGGTGGACGCCTCTTGCCCGCCGGGGTCGGCTGCCCTCGGCCACGTGCCACAGTTTCAGCGGGCATGGTTGATGGTGTTGTCCCATAACAATTGCTTGTATCGGGCGGCACAGCCTCCCGGTACTTACCCGGGTTCCGGGAGAATACCGACAGGGTTCAACCGGGGTGCGGTTCACGGGTGTCTGCCCGGAGGTAGCCTCGCGGCCGCTTCCCCTCGGTCCCGTCGCATACCATTCCAGCCGCCGCAAGAGTCAGCCCGGGAATGACACTCTCCTTAGTATATGCTTGGCATAGCCTGCACCGCTGGCGGCGGCGCTGGCGCTGGCCGCTGAAAGCGGCTTTCCTGGTAAGTGTCTCTCTTGCAACACTTTATCCAAAGTTCTGGTTGCTACCGCGCTGGTTGGCACGCCTGGGGGACTTCGACCGCGTGGTCGATCCGTATGACCCGGCGCTGACCAAGCTGGAGCAGCGCCTGAGTGTGCTGCCATCCAATGCCGACCTGCGCCACGTCGCCGCTGCCGTCGAGAAGCTGGTCATCGAGCAGATCCCGTATGCTTTCGACTGGGAAACTTGGGGCGTGGTGGACTACTTGCCGACCGTTGCCGAGGTGTTTGCCCGGGGAAAAGAAGACTGTGACGGCCGTGCGGTTGTAACCGCGTCGCTGTTGCGCCGTCTCGGCTACCAGGCGCAACTCGTCAGCGACCTGAAGC
>Ga0209101_1000766_pt1 | contig 25769 bp, 24 predicted proteins | sample ConPoolayeCmetaG_FD_185481 | JGI IMG/M metagenome (GOLD analysis project Ga0209101, IMG submission 185481) | Hot spring microbial mat communities from California, USA to study Microbial Dark Matter (Phase II) - Cone Pool mat layer C metaG... ...
CACCAAAAGTTTCCTACCCGCATAACTTTTTCCCCACACCACACAACTCCCCACACAATACTTCACCACATTTCACACAATTACACCGCGCCCTCTCTGAGAAAATGAAGTCGGGGAATTGGGGGGTCGGGAGCCGCGCCGTCTCTGAGAAGAATTAGGCCGCGCCGTCTCTGAGAAGAATTAGATGAATTAGATTATTTCCCGCCGTTAAGGTGTCGGGCGTTTAATACCGTATCAACAATCTCCGCTGTTATATTTGGCTCGCCATACTTGCCGGCAATTTTGCTTGCCAGCGTACGAGCCCTCTCATTAGCTTCCGTCACACTGGGTGTGACAGCAGGCTCGGCCGCTTGACGAGCCTCGGGCTCGGAAGCTTTAGCGGCATCCAAGTCGGACTGAATGCCGGAAGCAGCCGTTAGAGCCGAACTTAACGCATCTTCCAAGGTATCTACCGCCGCACTGGCATTCGCTGGTTTCAACAGACTTACATTAGGATCGGCCATCACCGGCGAAAGATCCGGTAGACTGATACTCACACCCCGGCCGTCCTTGTTGGGGAGGCCGAGCGTGATTCCAGCCGTCAGGCTTTGGCCTTTGTATGCGGCTGCGCCAATCCGTTCAATTTCACTCTGCAGCTCCTGCACTTTGCTATGCAGGTTTTCCATTCTTGGATCGCCTTCCGCCAGCTTCTCGGCTTGCTTGGCATAGTCATACTGCAGCGCTCTCAGCTCAGCAATTTTGCTTGAGGCTTGCGTGGCTTGAGCAGCGAAGTTCTGAATGCTTAAGATTACCGGCGCAGTGGCGCGGGGCTCTTTATTTTGTTCAACCTTTGGCGTGCGGGACTGGTCGTTTTGCCCGCCCTCAAGGTTGATCTTGAATTGCCGCCTGGTAATTTCTCGTGATGCCTCGAAACGCTTCCCCGCTCCCCCCAGAATGGACGATATGTTTATCTTAAGGTCCATTGCACCTCCTTATGATAGAAGCTTCAGCACCATCTGGCTGCTTAGGTTAGCTTGAGCTTGAATAGCCACACCGGATTGTTGAAGAATCTTGTTCCGAGTCAGATCTGCCACTGTGGTCGCTATATCAGCATCCCTGATGCGGCCGGCTGATTCTTCCGCGGTTACGGCGTAACTGGAGGCACTGGAGGCAGCAGTTTCAACACGGCTGCGGGCGGCACCGATTTGCCCTATTAATGAGGAGGTGTTGCTGATCCTGGTCGACAAATCATCTATAGCCTGCCTGGCTGCGTCAGCAGTCAAAATATTGGGAACCCCGCTTTTTAAGGCAGCCGTGTCAACCGCGGGCAGCGATATCTGGGCCGAAGGGTCCCCTGTATTTCCAACTTGAAGCACAGTTCCGGCGGCATTGAAGATCTTGCTGCCGTTGAATTCGGCGCTTTCCAGCTGACGATTGGCTTCTTCGGCTAGGGCCTGGTACTCGCTGTTAAGAGCCTTGCGTTGTTCCGCACTCAAAGTGCCGTTGGCTGCCTGCGTAGCCAGTTCTTGCATGCGGGTGTTAATGTCATTGACGCTCCTTAGGGTCGAGGCTGCAATATCGGCCAGCGATATGCCATCGTTGGCGTTACGGACGGCCTGAGTAGCGGTGTGCACTTGCGATTCAAGTTGGGCCACAATTGCCAGGCCGGCAGCATCATCTGAAGCGCGGTTAATGCGGCGGCCGCTAGATAACTTTTCAAAATTACTTTCCAAGTCTTTGCTCGCTTTTTGAAGCGGACTACTGAATTTGGAGCTGATATTAGAGAGAGCCATAGGACAACCTCACTGTTACAAAGGACCCGAAGAAAAAAATTTCACGGCTTGGGAGGGGCAAACTTCGGATCTATTGTTTTCGTTCCCGGCCCTCAGCACAGGCTTTGCGGCTGCTGGGGCTGAGAGCCACAGAACTTAAACCCTCCGTGTTCCAATTGGATTATCGGTAGGTAACGGCTGCTCTTAATGATCAGCAGCTAAAAAGCGTCAGCCGACCTTGGTCCGGGCGTGATTATCAGGAGGCGTAATTCCCAATATTTCGTGGTACTTGGACCGTAAATAAGCTTCAAATCCATCTTCGACTCCGTCCGCGGCGATAACCTCCTCAATTACTTGGGAAATTACTTCCCTTTCTTGAACCGTGACGTTCTCGCGCAACAACTGAGCAAAGTTAGCGGTGCCTCTCAAGTTAGCAATTACCGCCTGGGCTTTTTGCGTCAGCTCCATCACATCGGATTTTTGAGTCCCAAACACCCGCCGCAGGCCCCGCGAAATCACTTGAAACTCTCGCGAATCAAAAGCTTGATCACAAGAGGCCATATCAACCAGGATAACGGCCAAGGCCAGCTCCAACTGCTTCTTTTCAATGCCCCTCTTTTTTTTACTGGCCACGATCTCTTGGGAAAGAAAGCGATCATGTTGCACAAAAATGTCATTGATTGCTTGGCCGAGAACGTTATTAATATCCATTAGATATACTCCCGCGGTGAAAGAACACTCGAGCAAGAACTTTGACTCTCAATTAAAGGTTATGACCGCCAAGTGGTTTTACGGCGCATTAAAAAACTTCGCTCAGTTGGCAAGGAAGCGCCGCCTCGGGTTTACTCAGTAAGTCTGAACCATATCTTGTATGTCGACCATGCCGACAGGGTGAAAAGCCTCGTCTACCACGATCACTTGGTCGATTTTATGTGTACTGATTATCTTTAAGGCTTCGTCCGCCAGCACATTAGCCCGTACAGTCTTGGGAGCATAGGTCATCACCTCTGAAATAGGTTTGTCTAGAAAATCAACCTTTTGATCGAGTAATCGGCGCATATCGCCATCGGTAAACACCCCGCACAATCTTCCCTCTTGGTCGACAATCGAAGCCGCCCCGGGCCGTCCCTTGGTGGTGGTAATGCGGCGTATCACATCGCGTGCCGTCGCTTCCTTCGGCATGATGCAATGCTCTTCGCCTTTACGCATTACTTCCTCGACCAGCATGAGCGTCCGTCCTAATGTTCCGCCGGGATGAGTGAGCGCGAAAGCCTCGCGTGAAATCGGCTTCTGCTTCAAAACAGCCATCGCTAAAGCATCTCCCAAGGCCAGCATGACGGTGGTGCTGGTAGTAGGGGCCAGTCCTAGCGGGCCGGCCTCCGCAACTTTACCCGGCGAAATAACAATATGACTGCGCTTACTCAGGAAACAGGAGTTGTCGCCGGTGAGGGCGATCAAAAGACAGCCGATTTTTTTTAAGGCCGGAACCATGCGCACTATTTCAGGAGTCTCGCCGGAGTTGGAAAGAATAAGTACAACATCCCCCCCGCTAACACGCCCCAGGTCACCGTGCAGCGCCTCGGCCGGATGCAAGAAAAATGAAGGCACGCCGATACTGGCAAATGTGGCTGAAATCTTCATCCCTACATAACCGGTTTTGCCGATTCCGGAGACGACTAAGCGGCCTTCCGGCGGAAGCCTTAATATGGCCTCCACGGCCAGGCTGAAGCTTGAATTTAGTCCTTTTGCCAGATCAAGGATGCCTTGCGCCTCTTCCTCCAAAATTTTGCGCCCTTCGCTCAAGATCGTGTCTTGAGACTTGTGGGTGTCACAGGATTCAGCTTTTAAAGCGGCACAGTTCTTTTCCATCGCGTTTGTTTTGCTATATAACAGATTTGTTTAGCTTTGAAAATCAGACAGGGGCGGCTGCTTTATAAGTGCTTGTTCCTCATTGGAGTAATGAAGCCACGACCTTCAAGCCGTATAGCGCTCCCAACGCGCCAAACAAATTGGTGAGTGCCATAATGAGCAGGATCTTGCTGACACGGTTTTTCCATAGGCCGCTAAATTGCGTGACATCATCAGCAATAGTTTCCAAGTCCGATACGCGGGGTTTCCTGATCCAGGCCTCCACCAGCCCCGCGATCCAACCTGAGGCCAAAAGCGGATGAAGCGTGGTGAAGGGGGCGGTGATAAAGGCACAAATAATAGTCAGCGGATGAGCCAACGCGATGGCGGCTCCCAAAGCCGCCGCACAGCCGGTGATCCATACCCAAGACGAGATCATCCCGGCACTGGTTCCCATCCCCGAGGCAAAGAACCCATAAACAATCAATCCCAGAGCGGCTACTGGAATAAACCAGGCGGCCAGCCGCAGCCACACATTAGGCGGCGGGATAACTTCCAAAGCGGCGGTGTCGATTTCTTTGCCCAGCCACTTCTTGATTCCCTGTACATGGCCTGCACCAACTACTGCTACGACGGCCGGGCCGGGCGCGCTCTGAATGCGGGCGGCTAAATACCGATCCCGTTCGTCAATCAGCGTGGTCCTGACCTCGGGGAGTTTTTCCGAGAACTCTTTCATTAATTCATCCAGGGCGTCGGACCTTTTAAGCCGCTCAATCTCCGCCTCGTCGAAGGTTTTTTTACTGAACAGGCCAGATAACATTAAAACCAATACCTTGCCCATTGACCACAAGCTCAGGCCGGCCCAGGTGCGCTTTAAAGTGACAGTAATGTCGCGGTCGGCCAATAACGTTTGGGCTCCCAGCTCTTCGGCGGTCTTCAAGGCAGCCATCATTTCAGCGCCGGGCTTGATACCAAGCTTGTCGCCGAGCTTTTTTTGAAAAGCCGCCAGCATCAACTGAGCCATCAGCACATATGCCTTGCCGGCGCGGATAACCGAATAAATATCCATGTTTTTCCAGCGCTCGGGGTTTTTAAGGGACTGATAGCGGGCCTGGCAAAGCTCAACTGCCACTGTTTGGGGCCTGACTTTGCGGATGGTCTGATCCACCAGTTCAGCGCTGGCTTTGCTGATGTGAGCCGTCCCAATTAGATAAATAAGCCGGGAGTCCAAACGGACCAGGTCAACGTTTTCTGTTGCGGCCGAAGTTTCCGGCATAAAAGCGCTTTTGTTTTTCCTTTTACTCAAGACGCTATGCTGTCTTTAGCAGTAGAGCAAGGATTTTGTCGACTTGGCAGGCTTCCCGTATTATCTTCCAAACTATCGTACGCCGGCATTTAGTTTGTAGTACGCCGGTCGAAAAGATAAAGTTTGGCCGGAATTTTGATTGCTGTTAGGAGAGCATAAGCTATGCCGCAATGCAATCCCCCGAAGGTCAAAGCCCCCCACGGATCCCGGCTTACATGCCGGGGCTGGCATCAGGAGGCCGCGCTTCGCATGCTGATGAACAACCTGGACCCGGAAGTCGCCGAGCGCAGCGAAGACTTGATTGTCTATGGCGGCTCCGGCAAGGCTGCTCGCAATTGGGAGTGTTATCATAAGATTGTTGAAACTCTAAGGCGCTTAGGCAATAACCAAACGCTTTTGGTGCAAAGCGGAAAGCCGGTCGGTGTATTTGAGACTCACGAAGAGGCGCCGCGGGTTTTAATTGCCAACTCTAACTTGGTGCCCAAATGGGCTACCTGGGAAGAATTCAGGAGGCTCGAAGCGCTGGGGTTGACGATGTACGGCCAGATGACAGCCGGTTCATGGATTTATATCGGCTCCCAAGGGATCCTGCAAGGCACTTATGAGACGCTGGCCGAATGTGCGCGTAAATATTTCGGGGGTTCTTTGGCCGGCCGTTTGGTCGTGACAGCCGGGCTGGGCGGTATGGGCGGGGCCCAGCCGCTGGCGGCCACTATGAATGGAGCGGCTTTTCTTGGTGTGGAAGTGGATGAGAGCCGCATCGAACGCCGCATGCAAAGCGGATACCTGGATCGGATGAGCCGCAACCTGGACGAGGCCTTGGAGCTGGTTTTGCAGGCCAAGGCCGGGAAAGAAGCGCTTTCGCTGGGTTTACTGGGAAACATGGCCGAAGTATTGCCCGAGCTCGTAAGACGCGGCGTAACGCCGGATGTCTTGACCGATCAAACTTCGGCGCATGACTTACGCATTGGCTACATTCCAATCGGCCTTTCACTTTCTGAAGCCGCGCGCCTTAGAGAGACAAACTACGACGCTTATGAAAAGCGGGTTTTGGATTCAATGGTTTTGCATGTGCAGGCCATGCTGGAGATGCAAAGAAGAGGAGCGGTGGTCTTTGATTACGGCAACAACCTGCGTGGCCAAGTGGCAGACCGGCGCGGCTTAAGAGAAGCCTTCCAGATTCCCGGCTTTGTTGCGGAATTCATCCGGCCGCTTTTTTGTAGAGGCGCCGGACCGTTTCGTTGGGTGGCTTTATCCGGTGACCCAGAAGACATTCGTGTCACCGATCGAGCGGTCCTTGAGACTTTCGGCCATAAAGAGGCGCTTTGCCGCTGGATCGAAAAGGCCGGGAAGAAAGTGCGTTTTCAAGGTCTGCCGGCCCGCATCTGCTGGCTGGAACTAGGGGAGCGTGCTGAGATGGGCCTCAAATTTAATTGGCTGGTCAGGCAAGGTAAGGTTAAGGCGCCCATTGTGATTGGGCGCGATCATCTTGATACCGGTTCGGTGGCATCTCCCAACCGTGAAACGGAAGGAATGAAAGACGGCTCAGACGCTGTCGCCGACTGGCCGCTTTTGAATGCCATGCTTAATACGGCTTGCGGCGCCAGCTGGGTTTCCATTCATCATGGAGGAGGTGTGGGGATCGGATATTCCATACATGCCGGCATGGTGTGCGTGGCGGACGGAACTCAAACGGCCGATCGCCGTCTTAAACGCGTGCTGACCGCCGATCCGGCAAGCGGCGTCATGCGTCATGCCGATGCCGGATATCAAGAAGCCGTTCAAACAGCCAAAAGCAAGGGCCTGGATTTGCCATTTCTGAGCGTATAGAGCTGGATTTGCATTTTTGAAGTGGGGCTGCTTTTCAGTTTTTACTGCTTTTGATGCAAAAAAGTGTGGATGGCTCTAAAGCCCCAGGAAGTGCTACTGATACGGCCTGTAAGGAGATTCCTTTTCATGCTTTTAAAAAACATAGGCCTTCTTTACCAGTGTTCTGAAGCAGGCGGCCAGGGCGAAGTTCATCCCATAACAGACGCCGCACTGGCATGGGAATGGGGGCGGATTACTTGGCTTGGGCCGCAATCCGAACTCCCGGCTAAGTACAGCGCTTTGCAGAGCATAGATGCCGGCGGAAAGATGGTTATCCCCGGCTTAATAGATTGCCATACGCACTTGTGTTTTGGAGGTTGGCGGGAGAATGAATTTGAGGCACGCCTCTTGGGCAAGTCTTACGGCGAGATGGCAAAGGAAGGCGGGGGGATTTTAGCGACGGTAAAAAAAACCAGGGAAGTCTCGAAAGAGGAGCTTAAAGCAAAGTGTTTAAGTTTTTTAAGCGAAATGGCGGCTCTGGGTATAACAACCGTTGAGGCCAAGAGCGGTTATGGTCTGGATTTGGAAAATGAGCTAAAGATTCTTGAAATATATCAAGAGCTTTCAGCTCTTCAGCCCCTTACTATAGTGCCGGGTTTTCTTGGCGCGCACGCAATAGCGCCCGAGTTCAAGGAAAAGAGAAAGGAATACATTGAGCTGGTTGCCGGCAAAATGATCCCTGAGATTGCGGCGCGCCGGTTGGCTGAATTCTGCGATGTGTTTGTCGATGAATCAGCTTTCAGTCTTGAAGAAGCGCGCTTCATTCTGGAAACCGCCAAAAGATACCGCTTAAAGCTGCGTCTGCATGCCGATCAGCTACACGATGACGGAGCGGCGGCTCTGGCGGCGGAGCTGGGAGCTGTCTCGGCCGATCACCTTGAGTTCAGCTCCGTGGCCGCATTACAGGAGATGAAAAAGAAGGGAGTGACGGCCGTGGTTTTGCCTTTGGCATCGCTTACCACGGGAAAGCCGCCCGTGGATGCGCGGAAAATCGTTGAAATGGGAATTGCGTTGGCTGTGGCCAGCGATTTCAATCCTGGCACTGCTCCGACGTATCATTTACCGTGGATACTTTCCCTTTCATGTCTGCTTAACCATTTAACTCCGGCCGAGGCGTTGAAAAGCGCTACTCTATACGCCGCCCGGGTGCTTGGCCTGGAAAAGGAGGTTGGTTCTTTGGAGGCCGGGAAGCAGGCTGATTTTGCGCTGATTGACGCGCCTGATGTGAACTTTTGGCTTTATCACCTTAGACCCAATGCCTGTTTGCTCACAGTTAAAGCCGGCAAAAGGATTTTCGCGGCCGCCGCGGGCTAAGGACCGGCGGCACAGATTTAATCAGCGGCTGTCGGCGTAAAATGCCTGGGGTTTACCTGTCTGGAGAAGGGCGAAATTCCCGCGCGGCAAGCACTTTTTTATGCGATCCATTCGCTCATCAGTTCCTTAATCTTTGTTTGATACTTTGTCCCGCTTAAATGCGCCTTGGCCTTGAAAGCTGAAAGGAGCGGCGCAGGGATCTTGATGGAAATTAGAACCGACCCGCCGGCTGTTGCAAACCGAAGTTTAGCGAAATCATCCAGGAACTTTACAATTTCCAAGGGTGAGAATTCTCTGCACCTTGCCAGATATTCATCGGAAAAATACTGTATTGGCTTCATTTCAACCTCCGTAGTGCTTTTACATCTTCAATGTCTTGCGGCCGCCCCGCCAGAGTCTTCATGGCAATCAAGTCTTCTCGGCTGAGCACCGGCACCGTATATGTTCCAACCTTAAAGGAGCGCGCCTTCATTTTTGCTAAATCGTGAGTTAGTACAATATCAACCATCTCAATCGGGTTATTGGGGTTCGAGAAACTCCATGCAATTAGATTTCTTTTTTTAATGTATTCCGCTCTAAATGTAAAAATCTCCGTTGCATCAACTGGTATGCGCGAAGTGAGACCAAGTTCATTAAGCGCACGTTCGGTTGCCGCCAGGTTTTTTTTATCAAGCTTTATGACCAAGTCTATGTCCACCGTACCACGCACGGCTCCGTGCAAATTTACTGCGTATCCGCCGGCAAGTGCAAATTTAATCTTATGTTTCTTAAAAGTGCGTACGAGTTGTTCTAAAAACATAGTATATATTAGTATATACTTTACAAGTATGGAGGGCAAGCCGCGCGCTTCTTTTCTAAATCAGTTACCTGCTTTTTCAGGCGAGAGATCTGTTGCGGCAAAACGAGGTGTTCCTGCTCTTGCTTGTCATCGTGCTTGAAAAGGGCCTAAAATCCCCGTGGATAGTGTTAAGGCGCTCACTCACTGCGTTAAAGCGCTTGCCGAGTCGTTTCTGGGACTATGGATTCTAAATACACCTACGGGTTTGTCATACGGGCCCCTTTTTGCAGCGGGCGAAAAGCGCCGGGGGATAGTCAAAGTGTGTGGGTAGAAACATTCCGCAATGTATCTCGGTGCTTGGTTCCTTTTTCCCCCGCCTGTTCAATATTTAGCAGTTCACATAGCGGCTCTGTTAGGGCCTTGGTTTTCAGCCGGATCTCCTAACGAGGTGCATGGAAAAATACAGCGCCTCCAAAGGAGCAGCTCTATATACTCGGTTGAGGGTCCCGGCCGGAAAAGGGCGCCGGCCCTTATATTTCATGAAGCTCACTTCGCTCGCCATGATATATAAGGGTTAGTCCGGTAAGAGGATGTAGGTTTGGCTTTTCGGGCTTTGGAGTCGCTCTTCAAAGCCCGAATTTCCACAATACTCAGGGAGTTAGATCACCCCCAGTTTGCGTCCCACGCGCTCAAAGGCGGAGACAGCCTGCTCGATATCTTGTATGGAATGAGCGGCTGAAATCTGAACTCTGATGCGGGCCTGGCCCTTAGGCACGACGGGGTAGGAGAAGCCGATCACGTATATCCCTTCCGCAAGCAGCATGTCGGCCATTTGCGCCGCTAACCGGGCGTCGCCCAACATTATCGGCACAATGGGATGCACGCCGGGTTTAATCTCAAAACCAGCGGCTGTCATCTTGTCTCTAAAGTGCTTGGTGTTGGATTCAAGTTTATCGCGCAGCTCTGTTGAAGAGGCCAGCATCTTAAAGGCTTCGATTCCCGCCATAACGACCGCCGGCGGCACTGAATTGCTGAAAAGGTAAGGCCGGCTGCGCTGCCGCAGCAAATCTATGATTTCTTGGCGCCCGGAGGTAAAACCGCCCACCGCTCCGCCGAGCGCCTTGCCCAGCGTGGAGGTAATAATGTCAATTCTGTCCGCTACGCCGCAGTGCTCCGGCGTACCTCTTCCGGTAGGGCCTACAAAGCCGGTGGCATGCGAATCATCCACCATCGTCAAGGCTTGGTAAGAATCGGCCAAGTCGCAAATTTCTTCAAGGTTGGCGATGTCGCCGTCCATGGAAAAAACGCCGTCGGTGGCAATCAACACTTGCCGCGCCCCGGCCGCGCGCGCTTCTTTGAGATTTTTTTCCAAATCGGCCATGTCGGCGTGCTCAAAACGGAAGCGCTTGGCTTTGCAAAGCCGCACGCCGTCAATGATAGAAGCGTGGTTTAAGGCGTCGCTTACGATGGCGTCCGCTTCACTGAGCAGGGTTTCAAACAAGCCGCCGTTGGCGTCGAAGCAAGAGTTGTACAGAATGGTGTCGGCTGTGCCGAGAAATTCGGAGATGGTTTTTTCGAATTCCTTATGGATATCCTGGGTACCGCAAATGAAGCGCACAGATGACAGTCCAAAGCCATAGCGTTCTAAACCCTGCTTGGCGGCCTCAATCAAGCGGGCGTTGTTTGACAGCCCAAGGTAGTTGTTGGCGCAGAAATTAAGCACCTCGCGGCCGTTGACTTTGATTCTTACGCCCTGTGGTGATTCGATCACCCTTTCTTGTTTGTAAAGCCCGGCCGAGCGGATTTCTTCAAGCTGCGACGAAAAGATCAACTTGTTTGATTCATGCATATTTCCTCCTTGAGATTATTTTTGTCTGAAAGCGTTTGAGCGATGTGTGAATTGATAAAAGAGACCAGGCCTTCGCCTTCGGCAAGCCTTTTTTCAAGCTCTGTGGCGGTTGTTTGGAGAAAATTCCGGTCGCCGGCGTTAAGAGCGCTTTTTTGTCTTAGCTCCCTTAGATTAATTTTCACGTTGTAAGAAGCGCCAAGCAGCCCGGCATAGGCCATCTGGGCGCTGACAGCCGAATCGGAAAAAGCGCTGACAAGGCCTATTTCAAGAACTTTAGCCGCGAGCTTAAGAGCGGCCAAGCAATTCCCTGCCACCTCTAACGGCACTCCGGCGGCCTCCTTATACGCTTCGATGATTTTTCGCTCCTTCAGTGTTTTTTCTTCTTCGCTGCCGGCCTTTGTGCGGAAGGCAGCCATGACTTTATCGAAGGCCGCCGTGTCTTCATCAACCGCCTTAAGCAGAGCGTCCTTAAGCTTTTGGGCTTCTATTCCCAGCTGTTCGAGTTCAATGCGGCTGGCGTCGTCGGTGTCTTGAACTTTGGCAAAGGTTAAGGCGCTTACCATTGCCACCAAACCGGCCGCTAAGGAGCCGGCCAGCGCGGAGACACTGCCGCCGCCCGGGGCGGGAGTGTCCCGTGACAACGAATCGGCGAAGGCGCTCAATGTGGAGTTCACTAGTTTCCCTTCCACTTTTATCTTCTCCTCGATTACTTTGTCTTTTATTTTAAAGGGGTAAAGATCGTTTAAGCCGAGCGATCTCGCAGCAATGTGATAAATATCTTGTTCCGGTATTCCAAGCGTAGCTTTTTGCTTTTTAAGGTAATGACAGCCCGCCTGGAGCAGCGCTTGTTTCGGCACAAGGCCGACTATTTCCGAACCGGTTACTCTAAGTCCGCGCTCTTCGGCCAAGCGGCAAACCGCATCAAACACGGCCTCAATTGAGGTCACCCGGAAATCGGTCAGATTGATGGAAACCTGCGCAATGCCGAACTCTTCGATGAACCAGCCTACCGCCGCGCAGCACTTGAAGATTCCCGGTTCAATAATTGCTTCGCCTTGGTCGTTTAAGACAAAGTTTCCGGAGGCATCTTTCTTTTTGGCGCCTGACTCCCGGATCTTGACTGCGATTTCCTGGGCTGGCTTTTTATTACGGGTGTTAAGATTTATATTGTAGGCAATTAAGAAAGGGCGCGCTCCGATCACTGTGATGCCGGATTTTTCATTAAAAACAGGCTCGCCGAAGTCGGGCGCCATCTTTGGGTCTTTAAGTTTCCGGGGAATGCCTTCATATTCGCCCTGGCGCAGATAAGCCAGGCTCCTTCTTTCAGGCGCAGCGGCGGCTTCGCCGTATAAGTAAACGGGGATTTTAAGTTCTTCCCAAACCTGTGCGCCGAGCCGGCGGGCCAAGGCGACGCATTCTTCCATGGTTGTCCCTTCCAGCGGCACGAAAGGACAGACATCAGTGGCGCCTAGACGCGGGTGCTCTCCTTTGTGACCCCGCATGTCGATTAGTTCTGAGGCGCGTTTTATAAGGTTGAAGGCGGCCGCTTGAGCCTTGTCCGGCGGGGCCACAAAGGTGATTACGGTGCGATTGGTTGAGCGGCCGCGGTCTACACCTAGAACCTCCACCTGCTCAATGGCTGCGGCTTTGACAATATCATCGATGATTGCATCCCGCCGGCCTTCACTGATGTTCGGCACGCATTCAACCAGTCTCATAGAGCTGAACATTTAAACAGAACCACATTCGAGTGGCAACTGCCGGACAGCCGATGAATGCTCTTGGGAGGGGCCGGAGCTTGATTTCCGCCGCGAGGCGCGCCGTTTCTAAGCGTACCGCCGCTTAAGCGGCGCCGGCCCCTTTTTGGCAAAGAGGCTTTTCGCCGGGGGTGCCAATGCCCGGCTAAAGACTGTGTTCTGTAATGTCACTCGAGCGTAAAACTCCCCGACCAGGAACCGTAGCTATTGGAAGTAATTCCATTGCGGCGGGAGCCGAGGTAACTCGTCAAGCCAGGGGCCATGCGCACCCGTACCTCGCCGCCCTTAAGAAGTGAGATCTTTCCGTCATGCACGGCGGCGCTGCATAGGGACGAATCGTCGGTATAAGTACCGGTCCCCCAGAGTGAACCAACCGTGCCATTTGCCGGACAAATGAAAGTGAATAACGAGCCCTGATAGGAACGTAGAGTGGTGGGGCGATAATTCCAGGAAACCACAAGCGGTGTAGTCGATGAAACCTCCGCTCCGGTCGCCGGGTTTACGAAGGAAAAGCTCACCGAATAATTGCCGTAGCTCAAAGACTCCACACCATTTCGTAAGGACCCCAAATACAGCGGTAAACCACTTTTAATACGCACTCTTACATTGCCGCCAAACTGGCGCGAAATAACTCCCGCATGCACGGCGGCATTGCATAAAGAACTATCCTTGGTGTACGTGTCGCTACCCCAAACAGAGTCAAAGGCGCCGTTTGGCGGGCAGAAAAAGAGCCCCTCTTCTCCTGGAACCAAAGTCGTCTGGGTCAGGTCGAATGTCCAAGAAACAGGCACTGCACCCGAAGCCGAAGCCTGTGGGCCGTTCGGTGCTATGATTCCAGTCCCCAGCTGTGAGCAAACCGTTTGACGTAAGACAAGGCTTTGTTGCAAAGCTTTAATTTGCCGTGTTAAGCGCTTGCGCGCTGGCTTGTTGTGTGTGCGGCGAAGCTTGGCCTTCAGCGCTTTTAAATCATCCTCACTTCGTAGAAACTTACCGTTTTTCAAAATTTTTCCTGAAACCCAAGTCCCGTTTATTTGGCCGCACTCGACACCTTGGTAAGTCAGGGCGGCGCCGGCCGGCAAAGAGAGGGGGCGCTCAGCCATAGCTGTTGTGCTCGACAGAAAACAAACCCCTAAGGTTAAGAGCGCCAAAAGAACAGAAAAAATAGGTGCTTTCATTTAATCCTCCTATGGTTGAATAAACTATTCATCTACAGGAAAAACGTGCCGGAGGCAAGAAGTCCGGAGACTAATCTAGAAAGGCTGCTTCTTGGCCAGGATTTTTAAAGTTATAGGCCACTTAAGTAAGTTGCCTATATAAGGCTTCATTCGGTCCCTGTGAACTGATATTCTCAAGGCGCTGTAACTTCTAAGTCAGGCAGGAAAAGTCATGAGAATCGCCGAGGTGATGACGCATTGCCCTTATAACGTACCAGCTGAAACGCTGCCCGGCGAGGCTTTGGAGAAAATGAAGTTATGGGGAATCCGCCACCTACCTGTCATAAGCGGCGCGGACTTGCTGGGTGTCGTCACTGAACGCGATGTTCAGCTTACTGTATTGGCAGGGGAAATTTCAGGATACCGCCCCACGATGGGGGATGTATGCAGGAAAGACCCATACGTGGTTCATGTGGAGGATCAGGTGAGCGAGGTGGTTTATAACATGGCCGAACAGAAGCTTGATTATGCCCTGGTGGCCGATGCTGAGGAACGGTTAGTGGGCATCTTTACTTCAACCGATGCTTGTCGCTTATTGTACCGGCTCTTGGGACGAGAGAAAATCTAAACATCTGGTCATTACCATGCCGCCTCGGAGTGCCGCCACGGTCTACCATCCGTTTTGAACCTCCATAATGGCCGCAAACCATTTCTCGGCCATCTTTCTTTCTCCGCTTTCATTAGGGTGGACTCCATCATAGGTGTCACGGCCGGGCTCAAAGTCCCTCCATTGTTCTACACACCTTACAGGAGACCCGGGCCTATCCTTTTCCTGGCATAGCTTCTTTATGGCTTGGTTCAGCCGCACCAAACGAGGAGGACTGTCTTGAAACGGTATGATCTCGGCCAGGAGAATCGTTATTTTCGGATTGACCTGTCTAAGGTCGTCAACCACCTGCCCTAATTCCTTGGTAATACTCTCTATGCTTTCTCCTTGAAAAAAGTCGTTACTTCCCAAATGGACCAAAGCCAAATCCGGGCGTTCTTTCTCCGCCCAGACTCTAAGCTTTTGCAATACCTGATCGGTTCTCCACCCCCAACGGCCTTCGTGGTCAGCGTCGAAATCAGAAAAACGCGGTTTCCCACGGTAAACGCCCTCCCGGGTGCCGACGAAATCGATCGCCAACTGAGCATCTTTCAACTTGTGCCACAGCCAATAGCGGTAGCTGGCATATCCCCCTTGAGCTTCGGTTATTGAATCTCCAAGAGGCATGATGCGCAGCGGTGTGCTGCGATCCGAACCGGTCTCGGCAAGCAGTGTGGAGGATGTGAGGAAACTGGCCATCCAAAGGGGAAGCAGGACTAAAAGGAGAAAAATTTGTTGGCGGCAGCGGAAGCCTACTCTCATGATCTTCTCCTTATAGTTCGACGGCTCGCTTTGATTTGAGCCTTAGCGAGTTTAAAATCACCACTACATCCGAAAAAGCCATAGCCAGGGCTGCAATCATAGGGTTCAAAAATCCGGCGGCTGCAAGCGGAATAGCCAGAGTATTGTAAAAGAAAGCCCAAAAGAGATTCTGCTTTATGATTTTCAAGCTGGCACGCGAGATAGCTAAAGCCGGAATTAAGTATTCCAGGTTTCCGTTGAGCAAAATGATCTTTGCCGATTGAATGGCAATCTCGCTTGCATTACTGAGGGAAACGCCGACAGCGGCCCGCGCCAAAGAAGGAGCATCATTGATGCCGTCTCCTACAAATGCGGTTTCCCCCCCCTCTTCAATCTCCTCGATTATCCGTAGCTTGGCTTCCGGCAGTTGTTCACTGTAAAAGCGCTTAATCCCCAGCCGGTCCGCCACCTCCCGGCACCTGGCCTCGTAATCTCCGCTTAGCATAACCGGCTCAATTGAACGGCTGATTAGAGTCTTTATCACCTTGACGGCCGCCTCTTTAACCTCATCTTGGAGATCGATGGTGGCGACTAGTTTGCCGTTTTCGAGCAAATAAAGGTCATGACCTCTTTCCAAACCTAAGTGGGCGATCAAGTTATAAGAGCCTACCTCAAACACACTTCCGGCGCTGTCTCGACCACGCAGTCCAAGGCCTTTTTGTTCTTCGACCGACTCAAATTCTTTCGCCTCCACACCCGTAAACTCTTGTATTAAAGAACGCGCAATGGGGTGCGAAGAATGGCGCTCTAAGCCCAAAAGAATGGATTTGATGTACGACTCGTCACGCCCTAGAACTTGCCAAGACTTTATCCTGAATTTCCCGCTGGTTAAGGTCCCGGTTTTGTCAAAAATTACCGTCTTTACTTCGGCGAAACGCTCCAGTGTATCACCGCCTTTAATCAAAATGCCGTGACGTGCCGCTTGTCCGATGCCCGCCATGATCGCGGTGGGAGTCGCCAGGCCCATGGCGCATGGGCAGGCGATAACCAGCACGGCGAGACTGTTTAATAAGGCGCTTTGAAAGCTAAGGCCGAACACCAAGAGCGACAAGCTGAAAGTTGAAACAGCAAAGACCGCGACCGCCGGGACAAAAACAGCGCTTACCTTGTCGCCGAGACGCTGAATCCGCGGCTTATGGCTTTGAGCTTCTTTCACCAGCCTAATCATGTTGGCAAGGACCGTATCTTCCCGCACGGCGGTGGCCTTGAGCTTGAGAGTGCCTTGAACCACCAGTGTTCCGCCGATAACTTCCTGGCCGGGGCCTTTCTCCACCGGCAGACTCTCGCCGGTAATCATCGCTTGATCCACATGTGCCCGGCCCCAATACACTTGCCCGTCGACTGGAATACGGTCGCCGCTATTTACAAGGATTTGGTCTCCCACCATTACACGGGCCGAGGGGACTTCTTCGACTGTCTCTTGCTCAGCGCTCCGAATACGCTTTGCCCGCCCAGGCTGGATCTTGGAAAGTTCCTCGATCGCTGAGGAGGTCTTTTTAACGGAAATCTCTTCCAGCAGGTTCCCTAGCAGCACAATGGTGACAATCGTGGCTGAAGTCTCATAAAATAAAAAATCCGGGCCTAGCCCAAGTAGTGTGCCGCTCAAGCTGTAAATAAAAGCGGCGCTGATGGAGATGGTTATCAGCACATCCATATTGCTGTAGCCGCGCCGCAGGGCGCCCCAGGCGCTTTTCCCAAAATGGCTTAGGCCTAGGACCAAAACCGGAAAGCAGAGAGCCAGTTGTAGATAAGGATCCGATAGAAAATGAAAAGGCAAGAACATGTGAGCGAAGAGGGGAACTGTCCACAGCAAGGAAAACAAGAACTTATTGCGCAGCGAATGCGCTGCTCCTTGCCGGCGTTGATCGGTTGAGATGTCTGCCACCCCATAGCCCAGTTTTCTAATCTCATCCTCAATGCGCGGTAATAACTCTTCCTGGCGTAAGGTGAAATGTGCCGTCGCTCTAGGAAAATCGACCACTGCGTCCTTTAGTCCGATTTTTTTTAGATGCTTTTCGATGTTTTGCGCACAGCCCACGCAATGCATGCCGGTAATGGGAATTTCCACCTCTTGGGCCTTATGATCCATCAAGGTAAGTGTACAGAGTGTGCTTCACCCTTACAAGCAGGCTACTCATCCCGCCAGAGCCCGCGCTTGGCACGGCGCGCTTCAGCAAAAAGTTCCTTGAAGCGCTCGGTATGCCTAACGTTCGGCGGAATTGTCATTAAGTGTGCATAACCATCTTGGAGCAGGCGTTCATTTAACATGCTCCCGTTTGGCAGATAAACGTAAGCCAGAAGGCGGTTGTACTTGTCCCGCTTCTGGACATCGAATTGCAGCGTTACGCGGTCGCCAGGATGAATCAGCTGTGTGCAATATAGATAAGCTTGCCGGCCGAGTTCCAGGATGGTCTTAATGTCCCGGCCGCTCAGCTTCGAATCGCGCCAAGCCTTGTCATTCTCATGACTTTCAGGCGCATCGATACCAATTAAGCGCACCAATTCCTCTCCAGCGCCTGTGTGCACGCGGATGGTGTCGCCGTCTAAAATGCGGACAACTACGGCGCTTAAACTTTCTTGAGCCGCCGCCGGACAGATAGGCAAAAAACAAGCCGCCGCAGCGCTCACTATCAGGTTAGTGAGGCCGGGCGATATCTCTTTCCAAGGTTTGAACATGGGAAGTCTTTAAACCAAAAGCTGTGTACACCGCGCCATCGATCTCTTGCTGGAGAGCCAGGATATCAGACAGGACTTGACTCTCCGGCTTGGAGTTGCCTTGCCAAACCAAGGCTAAGGCGCTGGGAAGGGCGTTTGCGGCCTTCTCTACGGCGGCTGTCATTTGCTTGGCAAGTTGGGAGAGCTTTTTAACATGTGAAGGAAACTCAGCCGGCAAGGGGAAATCTTTCAGATCATCATTAACGATTTTGGGGAACAGGCGGCGCTGAGATTTGCGGCCGCGGTTTCGGATCACAAAAGAAGAAAGTTTGGAATTTATAATAACGAGCAGCGCCAAGAGCGCTTCCTTATCGCTTTGTTTTTTTGAACGGATGTGCAGCACAGACTTGTTATATAGCACCGTCTCTTCAAGAAAAGCGGCGTTCAAAAGATAGGGAGGTTGGTTTAAGACTTCACGAACAACAAGCCGCGGGCCGCTGAAGCGCGCAAGCTCCTGGGGCTCGGCCAGCCAGGGACCCCATCTGAGATATTGCCCGGACCAACTTATGTGATAACGCCTGATATCGGCGCCCTCTAAATAAGGATGGTAACATTGGTCTTCTTTGCTTTGGCGATGATAAATGTGCTCTCTGACTTGCTCGCGGGTTTGGGGCGGATTACCTTTCCCAACGGCATAAGCCTGGAGGGCTATCGCCGGGATGAAAGGTGAAGTGGGATCGCCTAGGCGGGAACCGCCTGCCTCAATCTGATCTAAGACAGAACGTGTCTCTTTAGACCAGTTAAGCGGGATCTGAAAATCGGGGCTCTTTTTACAAACTATGACAGGAAGTTTCACCTGTTTTGCGGCTGCATCTTCTGCGATCGAGTCGGCATGCCTGATCTTAATGTAATTGTTCTTTTGCCCTTTATCGACTTTGAAAATTACAGCCTCCACGCCGGGCTCTTCAAAAACGCGGCACCTAAAGACCGTGATACTGTGCAGACTCTTGTCCAAGAGAAAAAGTTTTCTAAGCGCCGCTCCTCCTCGTATTCCAAGCCAGGCGTTTGGAACTATGAAGGACATGATGCCGGAGCTGTTCAAAAGCCTATAGCCCCTGGCCATAAAGGCCAGATATTTATTGACTTTTCCCCGGCGATAATCCCGGTAGAGGTCTTTTAGCAGTTCGTTTTCGGCCGGGCTCAATTGCCCGCCGCGTGAAAGACCGTAAGGCGGATTGCCGATAATACAATCAAACCCGCCCTTTTCCATTATGTTTGGATAGGCTTCGTTCCAAGAAAAAGCTCCGAGCCCGCCTTGGTAATTATCTTTCTTGAAATGTGTGGCTTTTAAAGCTTCTGGCTCAAGCAGGCTGTTACCGCATCTAATGTTCCCGGAAAAGTCGGGGGCTTCGGTCGGGAACAAATCCAATTGGCGGTCTTCATAAGCATACAATGTCAAAAGGAGACGAGTCATGGCAGCGGCCTGCGGATCCTTATCGACGCCGAAGATGCATTGTCTTAGAAGGGCCAGCTTGGCGCTGAAAGAGCGAGCATTGTAATGATCGGTTAACAGGCGCGCGGCTTGCAAAAGAAAAATTCCCGAACCACAGGCCGGATCCAGGATGCTTATTTTATGGTTTGCCGGACTGCGCTGCAGTAAGTCGCCTACGCTCTCCCGCACAACCCGTCTTACAATAGGTAAAGGAGTATAAAAAACGCCCTCCTTTTTGTGGTCAAGTGCATTGCTCAACTTTTCATAAAGATAGGCTAACGTCTCGAATGCAATTTGTCCTTTAAAGGTAAACAGTTCGTGAATAACGGAGTGCAGTGCTTTGTCGGAAAACTGCCTGCTGGAGTCAAACGGTTGTAAAAAAAAGTTGCTGCCCAGGGCTTGTGTACACGCTTTTAGGACTGGCAGCAGTGCTTCTTTGAAGAAATCACGTGCTGCGGCGTTCTTGAGCAATCGGTAAGATGAAGCGGCCGGGATCTCTTGTTGGGCGGCGAATTTGACGAGAAGCAGCGCAAATAACGCCCGGCGGGCCGTAAGTTCAAGTTCAGCCGAGGAAAGACTTGGATTACCGGTCTTCAGATCGGCGATCAACAATCCAGTCAGAAGCTTGGTAACCTTGCGGAGCGGGCGATTGAGGACTGACACAAAGCCAGTCTACTTGATATCCAGCCGGGGGTAAACTCAATGTGAGCGGGACGCGTTAGCGCACTGTTTTCTCTTTATACTATGGTTGTTTCCAAGCCGCCGCCCTGTCCATAAAAGACCAGCATGTCGGCGAACATCCTTAAAAAATGCTCCAGCTTTCCCCGTGGCAGGAAGGCTGCCGGGGCATATATGATTCCCGTCACCGCCTTAGTATGGGCCTTGAGTTTGGCTTCCATTGAATCTTTAACCGGATTGCCTAAGGGTTGGGATCGATCGCCCTCAGCACGGCAAGCGCAGATTAAACCATTAAGCTCTATTTCTTGGCCGGCTTCGTTAAAGACATATTTCTCGCCTTCTTCACCATGTCGGAGAACGATGTTTTCGCTTATTACTTCCAGGTCAAGCAGACTTATTGGTAGTCCGCTATGGAGAGAAACGTAGTTGTTCACATCGACCAGATTGTTAATGAAAGGAAAGCGGTCCTCTTTGGCGGCTTGTACCAGATACTCGCCGGCCGGTTTATTGCGGCCGGTCGGCTTAAAATGCGGCGAGCGAAGCATATCACGCACCGCGGCCTTTAACTCAGCGGGTGGAAAATCTTCTGCTTTTCTCTGTGCTATTAAGACGTGCAACTTTTCCCTAAGCTCCGCCGGGGTAGGAGTGATCGTAACGCCTCTCACAGTTATGATACCGGCCGAAAGCCCGGCAGAGGATAGATTGTTTGTAACGCGAAGCATACTGAGACCCGCCCATGGTATTAGCAAAAGTCTCCGAGGAAAAGGAGCTTTGCATTGCGTTGACTCTCTTGGCCCGCTCTCCTAGACTTGTAGCTTAAAATCTGCCGAGGTCTATAAACTAGGGTTAAATATTTAAGTTTTATGTATAAATTTTGTGCTCTTGCAGAGTCATTGGCTGATTACGAAAGGGGGCAAATCCCTTTTGTTGGTCTGTTGGGCGTGTTGCGGGAAGCCCTTGAAAAGCTCGGCCTGCTTTACTTTGCGGGAAACGGCTAAGATTCCTGCCTATATTGCCAGTCCGGCACGCTCTTGGAATAAGAGAGACAAGCGGAATGGAAGGGGTTTTACTGATTTTAATAAAGGTCATAGTGCGGCTGGTGGGGACATTGCCGTCCCGTTGGCAACTGGCGGCGGTTTCCTCTTTGCTAAGAATTTTTGTTTTTTTCTCGCCGCGTCTTAAGCGTGTGGCCTTGCGCAATTTGGAAATCGCTTTTCCCGAGAAAGATCTAAAGTGGAGGAATGAGATTTTGAGCCGCTCGGTGGTATCTTTCGCCCGTCTGATTGTTGATACCATCGATGTTAAAAAGAGTACTCCTGCCTGGCTGCAAGCGCATGTCAGCTGGCCCGGCCGGGCTGAATATTTGGAGCTCAAACAAAAGCATGCCAAGCCTGGTGTCTTGTTTGCCAGCGGGCATTTAGGGAACTTTGAAGTGTTGGCTCGTTATCCCTCCACTCTTGGTTATCCATTGGCTGTGGTAGCCAGGGAATTTAAATTAAAAAAGGTCGATGAGTGGTGGAAAGGCTTCCGTGAGGCCTGCGGCAACCGTGTTATTTCCCGGCGCGGTGCTTTTAAGGAAGTAGTCCAGTGTTTAGCAGCCGGTCAAGACGTTGGAGTTCTGATTGATCAAAATGTTAGAAATAAACATGCTGTTTTTGTGGATTGGTTTGGCAAGCCGGCTGCCACCACCCGGATGTTCGCCTTGGCGGCCTTAAAAACTAAAGCGCCGGTGTTTGCAGCGTCCATTTCGTATGGCGGGAAGGGGCGCTATCAAATCCAAACGGTTCGGGTCAAAACTGAGGATGTGTATTTCAATGCAGCTTTAAACCACCAGCAAAAAATCGAAGAAATCACTCGCCGGGTAAGTTTGCAATATGAGAAAATGATCCGCGGTTGTCCTGAGGAGTGGTTTTGGATGCATCGGCGCTGGCGCACGCGGCCGCCCGGAGACATAGAAGAGGTCTATGCAGGATGCTGAGCGCAGGCAAAATTATCTAATCGGGCTGGGAGTTTCGGCCTTGCTGCTGGTCATTGTGAGGCGCTCCTTTTTATGGGAGAGCCTCTGGTTGGATGAAAGCATCAGCTTTTGGGTGGTGCAAGGCAGCCTTAGAGATGTCGTTTACCGCGCCATAAACTTTCAAGGTCAATCGCCGTTGTATTATCTGCTGCTGTGGTGCACCAAAAAGTGGTTGGGTGACAGTGAGCTGGCGCTTAGAGCACCTTCACTCCTGGCCATGGCTCTTTGCATGTGTCTGCTATACAGCCTTGGGAGCGCCTGGTTCAACAAACAAGTAGCTTTGCTTAGTCTGGCGTTCTTTATCTCTTTGGATTCGGTGCTAAGAGCGATGAGCGCCAGGCCGTATGCTTTAGCGCTTTTGTTGGCCCTGCTTTCGGTTTGGAGCCTATGGCGGTGGCTGGAGCGAAGCGGCTTTTGCTATTGGTTGTTGTATACCGCCGGCACGATTCTTGCCTTTTATGCCCATTATCTGTTTATCGGCATCCTGGTTGTGCATTTGGCATGTGTCTTGAGTCGTAAGCCGGTTGTCTCAGGACGGCGCTTAATGTGGTTTTCTTTTGCTTGGGGGTGGGTGGCTTTGGCTGTTATGGCGGCCTGGCCGCAGCTTGGCCTTCTTTGGGAAAGGAAGGCTCAGTTGTTTTTCTCCGCCGATGCGTTTTTTAAGGACTTGGTCTTCGCCTGGTTTCCGCTTAGCACTTTAGTTTACTTGGCAGCTGGTTTGCTTATGGCGCTTGTCTTTTCTTACCGCTCCGTAAGGGGTGTCTGCTCTTGGCAATTAGCATCCAACATGCAACAGATGGGATTGGTGGTTTTATTGATTTGGTGTTTTTTCCCGCCGCTTGTGTTTTATCTTTTCTCGCATACCGGTTTTGGTCCGCCCTTTGTTGATCGTTACTATCTTTGGTGCTCCCCGGCGTTGGCGTTGCTGTGTGCTTTCTTGATTAAAGGTCTTGAGTGCGGGAGGGCCGGATGGCTGGTTGCGGGCGTGGTTTTAGCGCTAATGTTGGTTAGAGAAATAGACCGTCATTGGGAGGTTGAAGACTGGAAAACCGCTGCGGTGATTGCCGAGCAAGAATGGGCCAAGAATCAAGGGCCGGTGTTGCTGTACTCTGGGCTTATCGAGGCCGAGGAGGTCAAGTGGTTGAAAGCCCCGCTTTACCAGAGCTATCTTGCAGCCCCTTTGGCTTATTACAAAGTTTCGTTTAAGCCGCTCCTTTTGTCTGCCAAGCTCTCTGGGGAAGGACAAGAGCAGTACTTTAGGAAGAAAATTTTAAGCCGCCTCGAAGCCGAGGATTCTTTTCTTCTTGTTTTTTTGCGGCGCAATATTTCCGCCTCAAGGGAGAGGACCATGTTTGTCAATGACATTTATGGGCCGCTTTTCAGCTCTCTTGGCTTTGCGGGCGAAGAGTTGCTCGGCACGGGCCCGGTGCGGGTATGGCGCTATAAAAGGGTTGACGCTTGAGGCTGAGGCGGCGCCTCCTCAGAGTTCGACAACGAAGGGTTCGTGTTTACCCCAAATCAAGCCTGAGACGGCGGCGTTCACAAAGGTGGTTTCTCCTTGTTTGAGGACCCCGCGGCTTTCATGTACGTGGCCGAAAACGTGTAGTTTAAGCTTCAGTTCTTCAATCCTGGCTTTAAGTTCTTCGCAGCCGATGTGTTGACCCAGGGCGGTTTTGTCGAGTATACCGCGGGGTGGACAATGCGTTATGAGGATGTCGGTATCAACGGGGATCTTGGCCCAAACTTCTTGAAGCGCTGTTCCGCGTTCCAGGTTGAAGGCCATGTCGAGAAAACGCGGCTGCCAGGGGGAACCGTAAATCTTTAAGCCCAAAAGCTCGGTCTTTTCATCCTGGAGGTAGAGCGCTTTGCTGAGGATCTTGCGGGCCTTGGCGGGCTCCTCTTGAAAACAATAGTCTCCGTTTCCGGCCACGCAGATTTTATGAAGATGAGGCAGGGTGCCCAAAAATTCGTTGAGTTTAATCCAATCTTGCAGATCGCCTTTCCTGGTCATGTCTCCGGCCAGAATAAGCACATCACCCTCTGGGATTTTTACCTTGCGATAACTTCCGTGAGCGTCGCTTAAGCAGACAATTCGAGGCATAAGGAGTGCTAACCTTTAAAGTTCTAAAAAGTATTCGTGTAACTCGGTTCTGCCGCCAAGTTCGATATGGAAGGAACTCGCCAAAAGCTTTCTCTCTTGAAGAAGAACGGCTTGGGAGTTGTAGTTGGCTAAGATCCGCACCTCTGGCCGGAGAGGTTCGAGCAGTGGAGCGCGGATGAAATCCACCTCCGCCGTCACGTTTAGAAAGCTCAAAGCCACCTCGGCCTTAAAGGAATTGAGTTGGCAACCGTAATAATTGCGTGTGGCTTGTATACCCATCAAGCCCAAGGCCAGGCTCTCTGGATTCAGCACCTTCTTGGCTAGTAAAATCGCGCCCGCGCAGATGCCCCAAACCGCGCGGCATTTCCCAAACTCACGTATGTGGTCCAAAAACCCCCGCCGCTCAAGCAGCCGCAGCATAGTTGTGCTTTCGCCTCCTGGAATTATGAGGCGCTCTATTTGTTCTAACTGCTCGGCAAATCGGATGGGGCGGGCCTTGACACCGAGCTTTTGGAATAGATCCAAATGCGGCTGAATACACCCCTGTAGAGCCAAGACACCGACCGGCATATCTTCTCTTACCATCCGCGGCAGGCCAGGCGTTGGTTTCCCGGAATGGTTTCGATGGCCGTCCCGACCATGGCCTTACCCAAGCCGCGAGAGACTTTTAGGAGCACATCAGGTTTATCATAGTAAGCAGTTGCTTCAACGATGGCGCGTGCTACGCGGGCTGGGTTTTCAGACTTGAAAATCCCCGATCCGACAAACACCGCTTCGGCGCCCAGTTGCCGCACTAAAGCCGCGTCGGCTGGAGTAGCTACGCCGCCGGCGGAGAAATTGGGAACAGGTAATTTCTCGTCACGGGCCACCATTCGCACCAACTCCAGCGGCACCCGGTATTCCTTGGCTTTTTCCGGCAGCTGCTCTTCAGGCATTTCGCTCAAAGCCCTAATCTCTTCGTTGATTTGTCTGATATGACGCACGGCCTCGATAATGTTTCCCGTACCGGCCTCGCCCTTGGTGCGGATTAGAGCCGCGCCTTCGTGAATTCGCCTCAATGCCTCCCCTAAATTGACAGCGCCGCAGACGAAAGGCGTCTTGAATCTGTGTTTATCAATATGCTGCAAGGGGTCGGCCGGAGTGAGAACCTCGGATTCGTCGATGAAATCTATCCCGATAGCTTCAAGAATCTGGGCTTCGGCAAAATGACCGATTCTGACTTTCGCCATGACGGGAATGCTCACGGCTGCCTTTATGTTTTCAATCATCTCGGGATCGCTCATGCGGGCTACGCCGCCATGCAGCCGTATATCAGCCGGTACTCTTTCTAGAGCCATGACCGCCACCGCACCCGCGTCTTCCGCAATCTTAGCGTGTTCAACGCTGACGACATCCATAATGACGCCGTTACATAGCATGTTAGCCAAGCCGGTTTTGAGATCCATAGCTTGTTCCCCTCTACGCTGGGCTGTTTCCGGTCTGTGTTTCCTTCAATTTACGTGAAAGAGCTCCTGCACTTAAAAGAGTGACCCCAACGGGATTCGAACCCATGTTTCCGGCGTGAGAGGCCAGCGTCCTAGGCCACTAGACGATGGGGCCCTAACGAAAAATATATGCAACGTAGCAACCTAAGATATCAAAAAGCAAAGACAAAAGCTATTATAGAGGGGGCGATTATCCTAAACGCTTGAGAATCAGATACCCCGCTGGTTGCCCTGCTGCGGTGACCGTGCTCTAGTCCGGTTTCCAGCTG
>Ga0209101_1000767_pt1 | contig 25766 bp, 23 predicted proteins | sample ConPoolayeCmetaG_FD_185481 | JGI IMG/M metagenome (GOLD analysis project Ga0209101, IMG submission 185481) | Hot spring microbial mat communities from California, USA to study Microbial Dark Matter (Phase II) - Cone Pool mat layer C metaG... ...
ATCCGGTAAAGTTGCATATCTGGCGTTTCAGTCTGCCTGGCCGGACGATGAATACGCGCGCGGCCTGGTGCTGTGATTGGTTTTGGTGTGAGGTATTTCGGCATCCCCTGTGATGGGTGCAGGGGGCGCCTCCAAATGCAGAGCAGCGCGGGGCCAGGGCCGGAACCCCGCGCTTTTTGTTTAAGGTAGCTGTCAGGAGCGGCGAGTCTCCAGGGGACTCGATGAGGTGACCTGGGATGACAACGGGTGTCCTTCTGCTCAATGCAACATATGAGCCACTCAGGGTCATTCCGGTGCAGCGGGCAGTGAGCCTGCTGCTGCGCGGTGCAGCCGAGGGAGTGGAAGGTGTTGCCGCACGCCTGCGCACGCCCACCACGGTGTTCGAGGTGCCGTCTGTGCTGCGGCTGCGGTATTATGTCAACGTTCCCAGGCGAGGGGCAGTGTGGAGCCGTCGAGGCGTGCTCAACCGTGATGCCTATACCTGCATTTACTGCGGTGCGCGCCTTGGGGAGCAACACCACGGGCGCATCCTCACACGCGACGACTTCACGGTTGACCATATCATCCCGCGCAGCCGGGGCAGCGGCAACACCTGGGGCAATACCGCCTGCGCCTGCCGTTGGTGCAACCACCGCAAAGCTGATCGCACGCCCCACGAGGCCGGTATGCGTCTGCTGTGGGAGCCCAAGACCCCCCGTGTCAACTATCTGGTCGTGTCTGGGGAAGTACCGGCAGAGTGGAAAATCTATCTCAGGACATGAGAGAGCTCAACCACCGTGTCATCCTGATCCGTGGAAAAGTAATCCGCACCTGAATATGGTGCTGATATCGAGAATCACTATAAACCAACAATTCCGGACACCCGCACTGTGAGCCCCATCACCAGACTGTTGCTCATCGTCATTGCCTATCTCGACTTTGTCGTACTGGGCCTGTCAAGCGGATTACTGGGAGTCGCGTGGCCGTCTATCCGGCAAACCTTCGGCGTGCCGCTGGATGCAGTCGGAGCGCTTCTGCTCACCACGACCGCCGGTTACCTGGTGGCCAGCTTTACCAGCGGTGCCGGTATCGCCCTTGTCGGCGTAGGCGTATTCCTGTTGACCGGCACACTCATCGCGGGTGTGGGGCCGCTTGGATACGTCGCCGCACCCGCCTGGTGGATAATGGTGGTCATCGGATTTGTCGCCGGGCTGGGAAGCGGCATGGTGGATGCCGGACTGAACACGTATATGGCCACCAATCATGGTCCCACCCTGATGAACTGGCTGCACGCTGCCTTCGGGCTGGGAGCAACGCTGGGACCTCTCGTAATGAACAGTATCATCGAGCATGGCCACTCATGGCGCTGGGGGTACGCAATAGTTGCAGGACTTAACCTGGCGCTGGCGTTAGCCTTCATAATTACACTCAGGCATTGGCAGCTCAGAGAGATAAAGCAACCCGGCACAGCTCCGGCTGAGAAAGCGAACAGCCTGGACACGCTGAAATTACCAATGGTATGGCTGGGCGTCGCATTATTTGTGCTCTTTACCGGCATCGAGGGGAGTGCCGGACAGTGGGCTTATAGTCTGTTCACCCAATCGCGCGCTATCGCCCCGGCTGTGGCCGGGAAATGGGTCAGTATCTATTGGGGGATATTCACTGTTGGACGCATTATGTTCGGGCTTGTGGCAGCCCGTGTGGGCTTGATACCTTTGCTTCGTGCGTGCATGGGCGGAATGATCGTGGGCGCAGCATTGCTGTGGTCGAACTTAAGTGAGACAGCAAGCGGCCTGGGGCTGGCACTGATCGGCCTTTGTGTCGCGCCTATGTATCCCTCTTCTACCTCGCTCACACCTCAGCGGGTTGGCGAGAAACATGCCGCCAACGCGATCGGCTTCCAGGTAGCCGCCGGAGGGCTGGGGTTTGCGCTCCTGCCCGGCCTGGCCGGCGTGCTGGCACGCGCCATCAGCCTGGAGACCATCGGTCCTTTCCTGTCCACACTCGGGATTCTGACGTTTCTGCTACACGAGGTGGTCGTGCGCCACAGACCGTCCCCGCTGTAGACCACATCACTGGCTACACCCCGCCCTGCCTGGATGTGGTATGACTGCCCGATCCTGCAGCAGGTTGCGTCGGGTGTAGGCCGGTCTCGAACTCCGCACCCCTCCAGCCACCGGATTATCCAAACCGCAACACTATTGTAACCCAATTTTGCACAGAAACCTCGTATACTTTAACTACCAGTAATTTTGCATTGCACTATCATCACAACGACAGCGTGACCAGGACACCACTGTCCACCGTGGAGACGCATATTGGCAGAGTTTTTATGGGTTTTCTCTGCAGCCTGAGTGTCTCTGCGGTGAGCACAGCGGGTGAACCACTGTTGAAGTACTATTCCCTGTTAAAATCATCTCAGACTTTTAGCGCCGGGTGACTGCCTGAGCAAACACAACCCACAGGTGCAGCAAGGTTTAGGGTGGCGGAGATCAAAAACAGCCACAGGCTCAATAAGTGCCTATCCGAAAAACGTAACCGACGCATCCCTATGCGTCGGTATAAGCGGCATAGGGATGCCGCTTGTACGGTTTTTCGGATAGGCTCTAAGTGTGTGCAGGACAAATGAAGGCCGATGTAGAGCAACGGGCTATCCCGACAGGAGAGAGGCGCTTCGATAGTGTGATGAGAGGGGGGTTATTTTTACCCTCTCTGACACTGATCGAAGGGGACGCGCGTGCAGGTAAGTCAGTTCTCGCTCAGCAACTGATGTACGGCTGTCTGGTGCGCGGATATAAGCTTGCTCTATTTACCAGCGAGAGCACTATCAGGGGACTGATCGAACAGATGCAGAACCTGAACATGGAAATCAAAGATTACCTGCTACTTGGGCGTATACGCATCTTCCCCGTAAGCCCCTCTCGCCCACTTCGCGAGATGCCCGTGCTCTTGCTGCAGGCAATCCGCAGGGAGGCTAAGGAACGAGGGCTCGTCTTCGTTGACTCTTTGACCCCGCTCATTGTAGAATCGTCAGAGTCAGAAGTACTCGCCTTTTTTGAGGAGTGTAAAATACTTTCCCTCCAGTCAGCCACCATCGTTATCGTGATTCACGCTTACGGCCTGCACAGCACACTACGGTCCCGCATCCACTCCATTTGCGATGCCCATCTACGGTTGCGTACCGAGGACATCGGGAAACGTCTGGTCAGGGTGTTAGAGGTGATAAAAACCAGGGGCACAGTCCAGTACGTCCACAATACCGCTCACTTTGAGATCGAACCACGGCGCGGTATCAAGGCACTGCCTGTGGTTATCAGGAGCAACGGAAGTGGATAGGAAACGTGCCATCACCACAACAGCGGTACCTTTTCTGGTCGGACTGCTGATCGGCTGGCTGTTGATCGGCTGGGGGCTGTGGCCTGTGCAGCAGATTAACTCTGCTCCCTGGCTGATGCGCGTGGAATATCAGGAGCGCTACCTCAGACTCGTGGCAACGTATTACCGATGCACAGGCGACCTCTCCGGCGTGCGCGAAGCGTTAAGTGGATGGAATAGCGAAAAGCTGACCAGCCTGCTCGAGCAGTTGGCCACTCAAGACGCTCACACCGGCGACATTGTGTCCCTCGCCGAGGCGCTCTCCCTGCCGGTAGAAAAATGGTCCATACCAGGCAGTTGGGTGGACCGAGACTTTTTCTTATGGACTATCCTGCTATCCGCATCGCCGTTGGTGATAGCTATTGTCCTGGCGCTCTCCCCGCTCCTGAGAAACGGAAAGGAAATAAGCAGCCCGGTATTGGGCGAAGGCTTCCGGGCATTAGATGCGGAACTCAGCACGCTGCTGGCTTCAAAGAGCCAACAGGAAATGGAGGCCCCTGCTGTTACTCCATCTTCCACGCGTAGTGTCGAGCCTGAATACGAGAGCGTCGAGTCTGAATACGAAAACCAGTCGGCGGAGGAGATCCTCGCCGATATCTTCGGCAGGCGGAAGGAAAGGCTGGACCGCTACGCAGCGCTTTCCGCGGAGCTTGAGGACATAGCTGCAGCCGACCTGGTGCTCAAGGCACGTCGTGTGCTCGAACAGATTACCACGAGCAACCAGGCGCATAAATGATCCGCGAAAATACCCACACCCACCGGCAAGCGCTCAACTGTGCCGGTCACCCGCGGCACAGGCCCGGCTGCTGTATCACCATCACCGCAGTGCTGCAAGACGAGTATTTTCCTCGACGGCCAGAAACAGAGAGATCAACTCACCAACGCCATAGATCAAAGCCGCGTAAAGTGCCCCAATAAGCAGAATTATCAGGCTCAATATCAACGCGACGATGATCCCGCCCCCGGCAACAGGCAGGGATATACCCAGGTCCCTTTCCAGCCCTATGATAACAGCGCTCCCTGCTACCTGTAAGATGCAGGACCCCAAAGCCGTCAGCAAAGTTACGCCAGCGATGATTATTCCTATGACCTTATAAACCGTACTGAGAATCCGCAGGACCGGAAACCGTCTGGGCACTGAGGAGGCAACGGAGAAAGCAGACGGCACCGCCACTGCCGGCGCAGGGGGCGAATACTCAGGTGCAGCCTGCGCGGCGGGATGAGGCCATACGGCGGTCTCAGGCGCCGGCGAGGGTGGAGTGTAGGCGCTCTCCGAGACGACCTGAGCGGAGGGATAGGACCAGGCAGTGGTCTCCGGTGCCGGCGAAGGGGACCATCCCACCTGTTCGGCCGGCAGGGGAGCACCGCATCCGATGCAGAAGCGTGCCCCGGGGCGATTTTCAGCCTGACAATTTGGGCAGATCATAAGTACCTCCTGGTTTGATAAGATTACTACACGGGCCGGTAAAAGATGTGTCCACAGCTATGTGTCACGGCTTAATCTTCCAGATCGATCAACGAGCCACAGTACTCGCAGGTGACCCGACGCACACCAGGCGCAACAGTGACCATCAGCCTGGCGCCACAGGCAGTACACCTGGTGGGAACAGTGCGGGTGGACTCCACAACAGACGCGTCCCCGGGACGGATACGCTCCTTGTTTATCTCGCCTGATTGAACCTGACCTATCACTCTGACCCAGGTCTCGTTATCGGTGTTCAGCAGGCGCAGTGTGACGCTCCCTGCAGCAACCCCTGGTGCAAATATCAGCTCCAGTATCTCTTTGTGGCCCAGGAACTTGCGCTCGTCGCTGGCTTTGACCTCTTCGACCTCATCCACAGGCACTGCGAAAACCAGTTCCTGCACCTTTTGTTTCGCGGTGGGTATGAAGAGGACTTTTCTGGTGACAACTTCCTCCTTGCGCTCAAAGAGTAAGTGCCTGTCGGTGAGATAGAGAACGCCCTCCGCCCCTTCTTCGCCGTTTTCTATCAGCCTGGCCTTGCAGGCTGCCGCAACGCTCTCACCCGCGAGCAGTTGAAAGCTGGCCTCATCCACCTGGTCAAGCATCCAGCGCACATCCTCGATCTGGCGTCCGATCCGAGCAACGCGCTCTTTGAGCGGCTCATATGTGGCCTCGACGGCCGAGTGGGCAGCACGGGCCTTGCTTTCCAGCATATTGATGGAGCTTTCGGCATTGGCAACCAGTACCAGATTGCCGTTCAGCGCGAGGTGTAATGCCTTTTCTGCTTCATCTGCGGCGCGTTGTAGCTCCTGAACTTGCAGGCCGATTTCGGGGAGGATATGCTTTTGCAATTCCTTCCACTGGTCGGACAGCGCGCCGATTTCATGTTCCAGGAAGTTGCGGAAAACGTAGCCGCGCGAGCGCAGCTTTCCCACCTCCGTGGGAAGCAATGAGAGACGCATCCGGGTTTCTGAGATCTCACGCTGCGCATCGGACAGCAATATCATCTCCTGTAGTGATTGCAACCTGGTGCTGAGCTGGTCCAGTTTGAGGCGAGTTTCCTCGCTCATACTCGAGGTGCCCATTGAGGATAAAGGCGGGGCTCCATGGCCAGAGACGTGACCCGGGGAAACTGTTTCCCGTCTGCCTGCCGGTATGCCTGGCCGCGCGGAAGGCGCCTCTCCGGCTATCTCGTCTTTGCTGCGCGTTGCTTTCTCTTTCACACTTCTCCTTTTTGCTGGCGGGGAGATGCTCCCCATTCAAGGCGTTGGCGTAGATAGGCCTCGATGAACTCATCAAGCTGGCCATCAAGCACAGCCTGAACATTGCCTGTCTCACAGTGAGTACGATGGTCTTTAACCATCTGATAAGGGTGAAGTACGTAAGAGCGAATCTGGTTACCCCACCCGGCATCCACGTGTTCTCCCTTCAGCTCGGCCAGCTCAGCCTGACGCTTCTCCTCTTCCAGTTGGAGTAGCCGGGCACGGAGCACCCGCATTGCGGTCTCCCGATTCTGAGTCTGGGAGCGTTCATTCTGGCATGAGACCACGATACCGGTGGGGATATGAGTAATGCGCACGGCGGTCTCGTTCTTCTGAACGTGCTGGCCCCCGGCTGACGAGGCACGGAAGGTTTCGATCTCAATGTCTTCGGGGTTGATGGTCACCGCGATGTTGTCATCCAGGTCAGGCCATACCTCAGCCAGAGCAAATGAGGTGTGGCGGCGGTGGGCGGCATCAAAGGGAGACAACCTGACAAGACGATGCACACCACGTTCGGCGCTGAGGTAGCCATAGGCATAAGGTCCGGAAACGGCAATGGTGATGCGTTTAAGGCCGGCTTCCTCGCCGGGGAGCTGGTCCACAATCTCGGTTTTGAAACCGTGGGCTTCTGCCCAGCGCAGGTACATACGGGCAAGCATCTCAGTCCAGTCCTGGGCATCCGTACCACCCGCACCGGCATGGATTGCCAGGATAGCATCTGCCCGGTCATAAGGTCCGGACAGGAGCAGCCGGAATTCGGCCTGTTCTATATCTCGCTCCAGAGAGACGGTTTCAGCGAGCAGTCCGTCGTACAGGCTCTCATCATTCAGCGCGACCAGCTCTAAAGCATCCTGCACGCGCTGTGAAAGGGCTGTCCAGTATTCCACTTCCTCGCGTAACTCCGCCAGGCGCTTTACGGTCACCTGTGCTGTATCCACATCATCCCAGAAATCAGGAGCAGCGAGGTGCTCCTCAAGTCTGGTGATCTCCAGCTCTTTAGCGTTCAGGTCAAAGGTGCCTCCTGATGAGTTCTAATTTCGTCTTAAGGTTAGCCAAACGGGCGTGAAGTTCCTCCACAAACACCTCCGGTACTCGCGATATTTTCGCCTGATCGAAGTAACTTCAGGCCGACTGAAACCACCCTCTGCAGGCGCTTTGCGTCAGGTGTCGGCCTGCACCGACACTCCCAGGTAATGCAGCAATGGAGGTCGGCGAAGGCCGGCCAGGACCGCATGTTCAAGATGGGTGTACAGGCGAGGTGCACCTGGCCCCTTACACAGTCACCGCCTGAATAGTGCCTATCCGAAAAACGTAACCGACGCATCCCTATGCGTCGGTATAAGCGGCATAGGGATGCCGCTTGTACGGTTTTTCGGATAGGCTCTAAGTGCCTATCCGAAAAACGTAACTGATGCATCCCTATGCGTCGGTATAAGCGGCATAGGGATGCCGCTTGTACGGTTTTTCGGATAGGCTCTAAGTGCCTATCCGAAAAACGTAACTGATGCATCCCTATGCGTCGGTATAAGCGGCATAGGGATGCCGCTTGTACGGTCTTTCGGATAGGTTCTAATCGAATAGACCTTCCACGAAAGCATCGGCGTCAAATGGTGCCAGGTCTTCTATTTTCTCCCCGGTGCCGACGAAACGCACTGGCAGGCCCAACTCGCGGGCGATGGCAAACACCATCCCCCCTTTAGCGGTGCTGTCCAGCTTGGCCAGGATGACACCGGTCACCTCCACAGCTTCCAGGAAGTGACGGGCCTGCGATAGTGCGTTCTGGCCTGTGGTCGCGTCCAACACGAGCAAAGTTTCGTGTGGAGCCCCCGCGACGTTTTGGGCAGCCACACGGCGCACCTTACGCAGCTCCGCCATCAGGTTGTACTGGGTGTGCAGACGGCCGGCAGTGTCTGCGATCACCATATCCATTCCCCGCGCTCGCGCTGCCTGGAGTGAATCGAATATTACGGCGCAGGGATCCCCTCCGGCAGCGCCCGTGATAACGTTGACGCCAGCACGATTTGCCCAGATGGAGAGCTGGTCAGTCGCAGCAGCCCTGAAGGTATCTGCAGCAGCCAGGAGCACACGCCTCCCTTGCTTTCGGTACAGGTAGGCAAGTTTGGCAATGCTCGTCGTTTTGCCGGAGCCGTTGACACCGACGACGAGGATCACATCCAGCGGATGATTTCCCAGATTCAGCGGCGGCGGAGAGGGCAACAGTGCTCGTAGCTCCTGGCGCAAAGCTGCTTGAATTGCATCGGCCCTGATGATGGCTTCTGCACTGGCCCGTCGGCGCAGCCTTTCGATCAGGTGCAGGGTGGTTTCCACCCCCACGTCGGCCTGGATAAGCAACTCTTCCAGCGCCTCCCACGTGGCGGGGGTCACCTCGCTGGCTCCAAGTATCCCTGCGATGCGGCTGAAGATAGCGTTGCGTGTACGTGTCAGACTTTCTTTGATAGAACGGGCGATTCCTGTACTCATCTCACCGCAAGTGGTTCTGTTGTTAACCGGATTATACACTAAAGCGCAGGACAAGCAAAGGTCGGTCTCCTCCTTCCAACATCGGGCGCAGTCCCCGTAGCGGGCCTTGTAGGACAACCGCGAGCGGTTGTCCTGCGCTGTGCCCAGTCCGGCATCGGGCACGGTCTGGAGGCCGGCCCGGGCCGGAATGAAACCTTGTCATTCCGGCCAGGATGCGCTATAATATAAATGCCTGGGGATGACAGGTTTCGACGGGGAAGGCTGATCACGGACGGCAAGCCGGGGCGCTCTGACCCCGCAAAAACGGAGCGTACTTTCCAAAGTGCCAGGAACACCTGGATTCCCGTCCCGCAGGCCGCGCTCGCGGCTGCTCCTCTGGCAGCCTAGGCCGGTCCAGGGGCAAATTACCGCAGCAGACGGTAACGTCCTCTCCGACCTCTCGCCGACGGGCTGGAGAAGGGCGTCATAAAGTCGGCGTGCGGCGTTCAGATGCCGATATGAGCGCCCAAGTGGGAGTTTAGGCTCCCATCGGCTGGCCCGGGTGCAGCGCGGTCGGCAGCGACTCCCCGGGGACTGGCAAGGGCCGACTAAGCTTGTAGAAGTTCGTGGTCGAATTCTTCGGACGCGGGTTCGATTCCCGCCATCTCCACCATTCAAGGCCGGTATATGTGCCGGCCTTGCTTTTTTTCTGGTTTGTGAATATGGGCGGCAACACCAAAGTGGCGATGTACCCTCTCTACAGCCGGGGTGTCCGTCACTTTTTTGCGCGAGAAGAGAGCGAGAGCAGGCTATGGCTGGCCGTGGCGACGTCAGTTGTAGGGCAACTGCGAGCAGTTGCCCTACATTGTGGCCGGTCGTGCGGCGTCGGGCGCGGTCTGGAGACCGGCCCGAGCCAGCGGATGCAAAAATATGACGGACACCCCTACAGCCGGGCCAGTGGGTCCCTCCGGGCCGAAACTGCATTTGACGCACCTCTGAGTTTGTCCTATAATTATCCGGTGGAAGGGGGGGCGAGTCGTGGACTCGCCCCCTCCTACGCTACACACCTCACAAACCGGAATGCTCCCGTGGAGTAGAGAGCTTCGGGCGAGGACTGGACATGCCCCCGACAACTATCGCGATAGACGGCCCGGCCGCTTCTGGCAAGAGCACGATCGCTGAGTTGCTCGCCCGCAGGCTGGGCTATCTTTATTTTGATACCGGCGTGATGTACCGCGCCGTCACCTGGGCTGCGCTGGCCAGGAAGATCCCCCTTGATGACGAAGCGGCGGTGACCAGGCTGGCAACAGAACTCCACATTGAAGTTCTCCCCCCGACGGCGGAGGATGGCCGCCGCTATACTGTCCTGGCGGATGGGGAAGACATCACCTGGGCCATTCGCTCACCGGAGGTGGACGCCAATGTCTCGCGTGTCTCAGCCTACCCGGGAGTGCGCAGCGCGATGGTCCCACAGCAACGGCGGATCGCGGCCCAGGGACCTGTGATCATGGTCGGGCGTGACATCGGCACCGTCGTGCTCCCCGATGCCGACGTCAAGCTTTACCTGGATGCGACCGTCGAGGAACGGGCGCGCCGCCGCTGGCTGGAAATGCAGGCCAGGGGAGAGCATGCCGAATACGGGCCTGTGCTCGCCTCCATGCGTCGGCGGGACGAAATTGACAGTCACCGTGCAGTATCGCCACTGCGCGCCGCCCATGATGCCATTGTACTTGACACCACCGGCAAGAGTATTGAGGAAGTGCTCGGCGAGGCAGAGCAATTGATAGAACGGGTGCTCAGAGACAAAGGATGCCTGCTCACCACCACTGACCCGGGATGACACCACGAAGTTCAGAAGGAAACAGATTGGTATCACTTGAATTGATACTCACAACCCTGGCCGAGGAGACCAGACGGATGACCCAGGCAGACGCGGCAGCGATCCTCCTGCTTGACCCTGAAACGGGCCAGCTGAATACCGTGGCGACCTCTGGGCTACCGCCTGCTCCCGGGCAGAAAGCGCCGCTCGTACTGGCACACAGCCCACTCGATGCAGAAGCGTTGGCCAGAGGCCCGATCATTCTCACCGATACCTGTGCTGACACGCGCGGCAAGGACCTGCCCGGCGCGTATCGCTCGGCTCTATGTTTTCCGCTGCTGTGCGCAGGTAAACCAATTGGTATCATCCACATCTATGCAGTACCTCCTGACCGCTTTGATGAACAGACCATCGCCCTGCTGAACCCGCTTGCCAGATTGGGAGCTTTGAGCATCGTAATGGCCCGCTCGCTCGCTGAAAAGGAAGCGTTAGAGGCCGAGAAGGCTCATTTCATCCGTGTGGCAACCCATGAGCTGCGCTCACCGGTGGCTGTGGCACAGTCGTTGGTACGCGGTGTGCTTAAAGGGTATGCCGGGCCGATGACCGCGCGACAGGCGGAAATATTCGAGCGCATCAGCCGCCGCCTGGACTTCCTTGAGCATCTGGTCAACGACCTGCTCGACCTGGCAGCGAGCAAAGCGCCGGCCCTGCTGGAAGAGGAAACCCCCGTGGCACTGAATGCGTCGGTGGGACGTGCCGTGCTGCTGTTACAGCCCCGGGCCGAGGAGAAGGGCGTGGAACTGATCCACCGCGCCTGCTGCGAAGAGCTGGTCGTGCGGGGCACTGAGGAAGGGCTTGACCGTATCTTTGTCAATCTGATCGGCAACGCGATCAAGTACACCCCCTCCGGAGGCCGCGTCGTCGTGAATCTGGAACCCATTGGCGAGAGCGAGGTCATGGTTATAGTCTCCGACACGGGCATCGGCATTCCAGAAGAAGCGCTACCCAATCTGTTCAAGGAATTCTACCGTGCTCCCAATGCCAAAGCGTTTAGCGAAGTGGGCACCGGCCTTGGACTGGTCATCGTCAAGGAGCTGGTGGATCGCTATGGAGGGCGCATTACGGTTGAGAGTACGGTGGGGAAGGGTTCCACTTTTTCTGTGATCTTCCCCAGGCTCAGCGTGTGATAAGACCTGGCATATTGCCTGGAGAGAGTGGCGAAGTGCCTGCTGGCCTCAGATACCTGGCATAAATCGCCGGGTATGGTATCATTAAACCGACAATAAGGGGAGTTGCTGGGGGATGAAAAACATTACTGTCATAGGCGTGGGGTACGTAGGCCTGGTTACGGGTGTTTGTTTTGCTGACCTGGGCAACCGCGTGGTCTGTGTAGATATCAATGAAGAAAAGATCGCCGGGCTGAAGCAGGGCATCGTTCCCATCTACGAGCCAGGGCTGGAAGAACTCATCGCACGCAATGTGCGCGCCCATCGGCTCAGCTTCACCACCTCTTATGCCGAGGGGCTGAAGGAGGCGGAGTTTGTGTTCATTGCCGTGGGCACACCTGAGGGAGTGGATGGCGAAGCCGACCTGCAGTATGTCCGCATGGCTGCCAGGTCAATCGCCGAGGTGATGGACCACCCCTTAATCATTGTGAACAAATCCACTGTCCCGGTGGGCACCGGCGACTGGGTGGCCGACATCGTGCGCGAGTACCGCAACAACGATGTGGAGTTTGCCGTCGTATCCAATCCTGAGTTCCTGCGCGAAGGCTCCGCCATCAGCGACTTCATGTATCCAGACCGGGTGGTGCTTGGATCGCTTAACCGTGAGGCAGCCGAGAAGGTCGCCCAGTTGTACCTGCCACTGCGGGCCCCGATTATGATCACCGATCTGCGCACGGCCGAGATGATCAAGTACGCCTCGAACGCCTTCCTGGCCACGCGTATCTCTTTCATCAATGAGATCGCCAATATCTGCGAGGCGCTGGGAGCCGATGTCAAAGAAGTTGCCACGGGAATGGGCTATGACAAACGCATCGGCCACGCTTTCCTCGATGCCGGTGTTGGGTATGGGGGGAGTTGCTTTCCCAAAGATGTCAAAGCGCTGGCCTATATGGCGGAAATCAAGGGACGACATCCCCAGTTGCTACGGGCGGTGATGGAGATCAACAGCTATCAGCGCCGCGCTGTGGTGCGTAAGCTCGAGGAGGCACTGGGTACCCTGCGTGGCAAGACCATCGGCCTGCTGGGGCTGGCCTTCAAGCCAAACACCGATGATATACGTGAGGCGCCCTCAATTCACATTGCCAGCATGCTTTTGGCCGCTGGCGCCAAAGTGCGCGCCTACGATCCGGTGGCTATGAAAAACGTGAGGCGAGCGGTCCCAGAGATAGAGCTGGCCAGCGATGCTTACTCGCTGGCTGCTGGATGTGACGCCATCGTCATCGTGACCGAGTGGAATGAATTCAAACAGCTCGATCTCGAGCGCGTGCGCGATCTGATGAACCGGCCGGTAGTGATAGACGGGCGCAACATCTACGACCCGGCCATGATGAAAGAGCTGGGGTTCTACTACCGTGGTATGGGACGGGGATATGGGGATTCTGGAGTGGAGTGATGACGAAGCAAAACGGCTTTCTCAAAACAACGCTTGATAACGGACTTACTGTACTGGTCAGGGAGTCCCACTCCGCACCGGTGACCAGCTTCTGGGTCTGGTACCGGGTGGGAAGCAGAAATGAGCATCAGGGCATCACCGGCATCTCCCACTGGGTCGAACACATGCTGTTCAAGGGGACACCTGCGTTCCCCAAAGGCGAGGTGGACAGGCTTATCGCCCGCGAGGGCGGCACCTTCAACGGTATGACCTGGTACGATTTCACAACCTATCTGGCCACGCTGCCGGCTGAGCGGATCGAGCTTGCGCTGCGTATCGAGGCCGACAGGATGGTCAACGCTCTCTTCGAACCGGATGAAGTTGATGCCGAGCGCACTGTCGTGATCAGCGAGCGCCAGGGCGACGAAAACGACCCGGAGTTCCTCCTGCACGAGGAGGTGATGTCCGCTGCCTTTCGTGTGCACCCCTACGGGAATGTCACCATTGGCCACATGTGTGACCTTATGACGATCACCCGCGACCAGCTCTACCATCACTATCGCACCTATTACACGCCCTCTAACGCACTGGCAGTGGCTGCAGGTGACTTCGACGCCAGCGAGATGGTGCGTTTGATAGAACAACACTTCGGCGTCATCCCCAATAGCGACTCCGCCCCACAGCCTGTGCGGGCTGTAGAGCCACCTCAAAAAGGTGAGCGACGGGTTGTGGTAGAGGGCGAGGGGAACGTGGCCTACCTCCAGGTGGCTTTCCGTGCCCCCGCAGCACGGGAGCCGGACTTCTTCGCCCTGACTGTTCTGGATGCCATCCTCGCCGGCGCCGGCGGGGTGACTTTCCTGGGTGGCGGTCTTAGCAATAAGAGCAGCCGTCTCTACAAGGCGCTTGTGGAAACGGAGCTGGCGACCAGTGTGGCAGGTTCTCTGGTGCCCACGGTGGATCCGTATGTATACAGCATCTCCGCGGTGGTGCGCACCGGCCATACGCCTGAAGAGGTGGAAGAAGCGCTGGACGCGGAGCTGGCACGTGTTGCTGCCGAACCCGTAACCCCTGAGGAGCTGGCTAAAGCGATAAAGCAGGCTAAAGCCCAGTTCGCCTACTCCAGTGAATCGGTCACCGCTCAGGCATTGTGGCTTGGCTTCAGCGAGATCTTCGCTGACTATTCGTGGTTCGAAAACTACATCGCCAGCCTGAGCGCGGTGACCGCTGAGGATGTCCAGCGTGTTGCCCGGAAATATCTGCGGCGTTCCAACCGCACGGTAGGGTGGTATGTCCCTGTGGGCAGTACGCAGGAGGGTTGATAAGGGGGCGCTTTGGCTACGATCGTCATCGTCGGTGGTGGACTGGCCGGCAGCGAAGCCGCCTGGCAGGCCGCGGAACACGGGACCGATGTACTCCTGTACGAGATGCGGCCGCTCAAGATGACCCCTGCCCATGTCAGCGACCTGCTGGCCGAACTGGTTTGCTCGAACAGCCTGGGTTCCGACCTCCTGGATCGCGCGGCAGGACTGCTTAAGGCCGAGCTGCGCCAGCTCGGCTCTCTCTTACTGGCATGCGCAGACGAAACGCGCGTCCCTGCCGGCGCTGCCCTGGCGGTGGACCGTCAGCGATTCGCTGCGGAGGTCACCCGTCGGATCACCTCTCACCCGCGTATCCACCTGGTGCGTGAGGAGGTGACAACTATCCCCCCCGGGCCAGCGGTGATCGCTACCGGTCCTCTCACCTCCGATGCTCTGGCTGCCTCGATAGCCGAACTGACCGGTCAGGAGCGTCTGTATTTCTATGACGCGCTGGCGCCGATCGTTACAGCCGAATCCATCAATATGGAGGTGGCCTTTCGTGCCTCGCGCTACGGTGCCGGCGAGGCCGATTACATCAATTGCCCGATGACCGAAGAGGAATATGAGCGCTTCGTCGAGGCATTGGTAACGGCAGAGCGCATCCCTCTGCGTGACTTTGAGCGGGAAGACCAGCGCTTCTTCGAGGGCTGCCTGCCGGTAGAAGTGCTGGCCGCACGAGGGCGAGATGCTCTGGCCTTCGGACCACTCCGTCCCGTCGGCCTGATTGACCCGCGCACCCAAAAGCGCCCCTACGCCGTCGTCCAGTTACGACAGGATAACCTGGCCGGTACGCTCTACAACATTGTTGGCTTTCAGACCAATTTACGATACGGCGAACAGGAGCGTGTGTTCCGCATGATCCCCGGGCTGGAGCGGGCCGAGTTTGTGCGCTACGGACAGATGCACCGCAACACCTTTGTCAATGCTCCTCTACTCCTGGAGCCGACTATGGCCCTCAGAACACGTCCCGACCTTTTCTTCGCCGGGCAGATCACCGGGGTAGAGGGGTACGTGGGCAGCATAGGCAGTGGCTGGGTGGCAGGGGTCAACGTTGCCCGGGTCGCGCAGGGACGCCCACCGGTCACTCTGCCCCCCACGACGATGCTTGGGGCCCTGTGCCACTACATCAGCCATGCCGACCCGGCTACCTTTCAACCGATGAAGGCCAATTTCGGTCTCCTGCCGGAACTCGATCCCCCGGTGCATAACAAGCGCAAACGCTACCAGGCTTACGCTGCCCGCGCGCTGACGCACCTCTCCCAGTTCATCCTGGAAATCGGCAACGGAGGAGACCGATGAAGCGCCTCATACCGCTTTTGCTTGTGCTTGTGTGTGTGGCCTGTGGGGGCGCTGCGCCCCGTACCTTCGATGGTAAGGCAGCCTATGACCACGTCGTAAGGCAGTGCGAGCTGGGCCCCCGCCCGACTGGCTCAGAAGCCAACCGTGCTACCGCCGAGTATATCACCGCCGAACTAAAGGCACAGGGATGGACGGTCGAGACCCAGGAGTTCACCTACCGCGACACCCTGGTGCGCAATATCATCGGTCGGATGGGTGAGGGGCCGGTGGTACTGCTCGGTGCCCACTACGACACCCGCCGCAGGGCGGATCGGGAAGACCCCTCCCAACCCGTGCTGGGGGCGAACGATGGCGCCTCTGGCGTCGCAGTGCTACTGGAACTGGCCCGTGCACTCGACCGGGACAGACTGAAGCGCCAGGTCTGGCTCGCCTTTTTCGACGCTGAGGACAACGGTCAGCTCGACGGCTGGGAATGGTGCGTCGGCTCCGCGTATATGGCAGCTCATCTCACGGTTGAGCCGGAAGCGGTCATTATCGTGGATATGGTTGGCGATGCTGACCAGCAGCTTTACCTGGAGTACAACTCCGACCCAACCTTACAGACCAGGTTGTGGGAGCTGGCCGCGACACTCGGCTATACCAACACCTTTACCTTTGAGTACCGCTTTTCTGTCTATGATGATCACATTCCCTTCGCTGTGCGAGGTATACCCGCTGTGGACATCATTGACTTTGACTACCCCTACTGGCACACGACGCAGGATACACCGGACAAAGTCAGTCCCGCCAGCCTGGAGCGGGTAGGGCGGGTGCTGGAGGTATGGTTGGAGGAAGGGATCGTCACCCGCCCGGGTAACTACCTACGTGCCGACTAAAGTCGCCCGCCATAGGCCTTCGGCCTGCGGTCGGCCTTCGCCGACCGGGGGCGTCGGCGCAGGCCGACGCCCGGCACAGCGTGCCCAGGAAGGCTGATTTCCAATCAGCGCATAGCGGCAGGCCAATCGGGTAGTAGTTACCCGCCCTGAGTAAGAGCCTATCCTAAAAACCGTACAAGTGGCATCCCTATGCCACTTATACCGACGCATAGGGATGCGTCGGTTACGTTTTTCGGATAGGCACTAAGTGGCGGGCACAATGCGCGATCGCTATGGTCTGCGCAGGGGCGATGCGAGCACACAGCGTGCCGCGAACAGGAGGAGACACAATGGCCGATCACCGTATCTATAAGCACCCCATCCTCGCAGTGGAAAAGCGGGTGACTTTTGAATTTACATGGGAAGGGCGGACGTTAACGGCCTGCGAGGGGGAAACGATAGCTGCGGCGCTTTTTGCCAACGGGGTGCGTATCTTCGGTCGCCATCACAAGGATGGCGCGCCCCAGGGTATCTTCTGTGCCAACGGGCAATGCGCCCAGTGTACGGTCGTCGCCGATGGGCTGCCGGTCAAGGCGTGCATGACCCGGGTCAGGCCTGGTATGCATATCGTCCCTCTTGCCGGCCTGCCGGAACTGGCAGAGGTCACCGCTGTTCCCGAAATGCACCCTATTCCCGCCATTGAGGTGGAATGTCTGATTATCGGCGGTGGTCCGGCGGGCCTTGCGGCGGCGATAGAGTTGGGCCGGGCGGGTGTGCGCACGCTTATCGTTGACGATAAGCATCGCCTGGGGGGCAAACTGGTGCTCCAGACCCACAAATTCTTCGGTTCGATTGAGGAGTGCTACGCCGGCACCCGCGGCATAGACATCGCTGCCAGATTAGAGCAGGAGGTACGCAGTTTTGAGAATGTACAGGTATGGACCAATGCTGTTGCCCTGGCTGTCTTCTCAGATCGCAGGGCGGGCATCTTGCGAGAAGGGCATTACGTGACCGTCGCCCCTCACGCTTTGCTGGTGGCTACCGGTGCCCGTGAGAAGGCCCTGGCCTTCAGGGGCAACACGCTCCCGGGGGTCTATGGCGCAGGGGCGTTTCAGACCCTGCTCAACCGGGACCTGGTACGACCGGCCGAACGCCTGTTCATCGTGGGCGGTGGGAATGTGGGCCTGATCGCAGGGTATCATGCCCTCCAGGCCGGGATTCAGGTCGTGGGCCTGTGCGAGGCACTCCCCGAATGCTCCGGTTACAAGGTGCATAAGGACAAGCTGGTGCGTATGGGGGTGCCCGTATATCTTTCCCACACTGTCGTCAGCGCCAACGGTGAGGAAGAGGTCGAATCCGTCACCATCGCCAGGGTGGATGAGCACTGGCGGCCCATTCCGGGTACAGAAAAGACCTTTGCCTGCGACACATTGCTTATCGCGGTTGGACTTGACCCGGTAAACGAGTTCTATCACAAGGCCCGCGAGTTCGGCTTACCGGTTTGGGCAGCCGGGGACGCCGAGGAGATCGCCGAGGCATCGGCTGCCATGTTCACCGGCCGCATCCGGGGGCTGGAGATCGCGCGCAGCCTGGGACGGGACATTGGAGAGATACCTGCCGCCTGGTACCGCTCCGCTGAGGTGCTCAAATCCCGTCCTGGTGCAGTTGTCACTGAGGATATACCAGCTACAGAAAGCGGCGTATTCCCTGTGCTGCACTGTGCGCAGGAAATACCCTGCAATCCCTGCACTTCGATCTGCCCTGATGGTTGCATTGTGATAGAGGGGGACGACATCCGCGGCCTGCCGGAGTATGTCGGAGAGGGTTGTACGGGCTGTACACGCTGCGTCTCCATATGCCCGGGACTGGCGATCACTCTGGTAGACTATCGGGAGGACCCCGAGTTCCCGACGGTGACCATTCCTTACGAGTTTCCACCCGATACCGTCCACCAGGGGAGCCAGGTGACGGTGCTCGATACAGAGGGCGCGGAATTGGGAGAAGTAGAAGTGATGGACGTGCGGGCGCCCAGGTTCGCCGACCGGGCATTGCTGGTGAAGGTACGGGCGCCGCGCCGGATTGCCCGCTATATCGCCGGCATACGCGTGCAGGAGCCGCAGGTCACACAACCACTACATGCTTATGTGGAACACGTGGCCGATGATGAAGTGATCTGCCGTTGCGAGCGGGTGACGGCCGGCACCATCCGCTCTCTGATTCGGGCCGGGATCAGAGATATGAACCACATTAAAGGTGTGACCCGGGCCGGAATGGGAGCGTGCGGAGGCAAGACGTGTGCCGGACTGATCAGGCAACTTTTCCGTGAGGAGGGCATCCCGCCAGAACAGATGACCGAGAGCACCAAACGTCCGCTGTTCATAGAGGTACCTTTGGGCTCTTTCGCTGGCGTTGTCACCGGCGAGCGGCCTGGTGTGGAGGCCACACCGGCGCACGCCACTGATGCCCATAAGGGCGGCCTGTAGGCGGGCGCCGGTCTGGGATACAGGCCACAGGTAGTCTGGACCACCGATATATGCGGCTGTGGTATGGATAGCTCAATGACCTCACCTTCGCTCAAGCGTGTTGCGGCTGTCGTTGCCGCAATGGCTGCGTTCCTGGCGCCGTTCGTCGGTTCTGCCGTCAACGTGGCGCTGCCTGCGATCTCGAGCGAGTTCGCTCTGGATGCTGTCTCGCGCTATTGGGTTAACATCGCCTTTCTTGTTCTGGCTGCGGTGTTCCTGGTGCCCTTTGGCAGGATCGCCGACCTGTATGGACGCAAGAAGGTCTTTGCCGGCGGTCTGTTGATCTATGCCCTGGCCTCGCTGCTCTGCGGTATGGCGCGCTCTGCCTCCTGGCTCATCTGGGGTCGGGCGTTGCAGGGACCTGGCTCGGCGATGATTTTCGGCACCGGTGTGGCGATCATTACCTCAGTGTTTCCACCGGGAGAGCGCGGTCAGGCGCTCGGTCTCAATGTCGCCGTGACTTACCTGGGGCTTTCGCTGGGGCCGGTGCTGGGCGGCGTGCTGACTCAGCAACTGGGCTGGCGCAGCATTTTCCTGGCCGTCGCTCTGCTTGGGACAGCCGCGCTTGTGCTGACGGTGTGGAAACTGCGCGGAGAGTGGGCAGAGGAAGAAGGTACGCGCTTCGACTTTGCAGGCGCCATCATCTACGGGCTGTCACTGGTGGCGCTGATGCTCGGTTTCTCGAAGTTGCCTGCGCTGGCGGGAGTCATGTTGCTGGCCGGAAGTGCGGTGGGGTTGGTGATATTTGCCAGGTGGGAGATGAGAGTGGCCAACCCCATCCTGAACCTGGGCCTGTTCAGACATAACCGGATATTTGCCTTCTCCAACCTGGCTGCGCTGATCAACTACAGTGCCACTTTTGCGGTCGGTGTTCTGCTCAGCCAGTATCTCCAGTACATCAAGGGGCTTACAGCACAAGAGGCGGGATTCATTCTGCTGGCCCAGCCGGCGGTGATGGCGCTCTGCTCGTGCTTCACCGGCTGGCTTTCCGACCGGATCGAGGCACGGGTGCTGGCCTCGGCGGGAATGGGGATAACGACGGCCGGGCTGGCATTGCTGGCCTCCCTGGGCAGCCATACGGCGTTGGGGTTCATTATCTGCTGCCTGCTTTTGCTGGGTATGGGCTTTGCGCTCTTTTCCTCACCCAACACAAACGCGGTGATGGGCGCAGTCGAGCGGCGGTTCTACGGCGTGGCCTCGGCGACGCTGGCAACGATGCGCTCGGTCGGGCAGACGGTCAGTCAGGGCATCGTAATGCTGGTGTTTGCCCTGGCATTAGGAGAGGTCGCGATCACACCGGAGGTCTATACGCGGTTTCTGGCCGCCTCCCGTGTGGCATTCAGTATTTTCGCGGTTCTCTGTCTGGGCGGGGTATTTGCTTCGCTGGCCAGAGGCAATGCACGGGGCACAGCTCTTACGGGAGACGCTTATGGAGATCATTCACGCAGGTAGCACATACGCTTTGCAACGTGCCATCGAGGTGCTGGAAGCCGGTGGACTGGTCGCCTTTCCCACCGACACCGTGTACGGCCTGGCAGCCAGGCCCTGGGATACCGCGGCTGTGGCCCGTCTGTATGAGGCCAAGCGCCGTCCGACCGACAGGGCTATCCCCTTGCTACTCTCCGACGCCGGCCAGCTTGAGCGTGTGGCTGTGGTCACCCCCCAGCTTCAGCACCAGCTCAATCTTCTGACCCGCCACTTCTGGCCCGGTGGATTGACGCTGGTGCTGCCCAAAAGCGAGCTTGTGCCCCGCATAGTGAGCCAGGGGCCTACGGTGGCAGTGCGTGTACCAGACCTCCCGCTTGCTCTTGCACTGATAAAGGGTGTACACGGTGTGCTCGCGGTTACCAGCGCCAACATCTCGGGACAGCCCAGCCCTCTCACAGCTCAGGAGGTCGAGGAACAACTGGCGGGGCGAATAGATTTGATCCTCGACGGCGGGCCGGTGCACGGCGGCGTGCCCTCCACCATTCTCGATTGCACGGTGTCCCCGCCCGTAATGCTGAGGCGCGGGGCCATTGCGGAGGAAGCGCTGCGGGCTGTTGTCGGCCCTATACGCACCCCTGAGTCTTAGAGCCTATCCGAAAAACGTAACCGACGCATCCCTATGCGTCGGTATAAGCGGCATAGGGATGCCGCTTATACGGTTTTCGGGTAGGCTCTTAGTGCCTATCCGAAAAACGTAACCGACGCATCCCTTCCCTATGCGTCGGTATAAGCGGCATAGGGATGCCGCTTATACGGTTTTCGGGTAGGCTCTTAATACTACAACCGCAGATGCCCAGGGTGACTGTCACCACTCTGTTTTACGCCAGTTCCACGTTTAAGGCAGAGAGCACCTCCCCGATCGGGTTGATGATGGTCGTGTAGTCGGAGCCGGCGAACAGTAACCCCACCACCCTGCCATCCATATCCAGCACCGCAGAGCCGGAATCCCCGGGCTTGCTCATCGCATCCGCGACAAGCTGGCCGGTAAAGAGGGCCGAGCGGTTGTCGTACTGAATACGCATGGTGGCCTCGATCTGGGAGATAACCCCCGTGGTATGCCCGGTGGTACGGCCGGTTTTCTGCACCCGCATGCCCAGGATGGCCTCGCCTGTGCCGGTAGGGGTACCGAGGTAGAGGATGGCGTTGCTCACCAGTTGTGGCGATACAGGACGGGCCAGCGCCGCATCCACCCGGTTGATGCCGGGTGTCTGCCTGACCGCCTGCAGGCGATGGGAGGATTTGAACGCGCCGGCCAGGTAATTCAACAGGCTGGTGGCAAATTGTGCGTAGGGGCACTCGGGTGGGGCGGTGCCGAAATCGAGAGGAACAAAATCGGCCAGAGTGGCAATCCCGTCCTCAGGGCTGCCACCATCCGATGGGGCAGGCTGGAGAATGGGATCCCCTATCCGCGCATCGTTCATATTGGCGAGGACGTGGTTATTGGAGAGAATGAAATACTCTCCGCCCCGCCGCACCAGGCAGCCGAAGGTGCCGGCAGTAACGCGGTAGTGGCCTACGGAAACGCCCGGCGGAACCACGGGGCGCCAGCGGTCGCGCGGTCCAAGATCAAACGCGCGGATCAGCCCGGTCTCCACCACATCTGTCTTTACCCCCTCCAGCACGCGGGGTACCATATCCCGGGCCTCCAGGGCCACCGGACTTTCTTTGTGCGTCACGGAGACGACGAGACTGAGTTCTCCGGTAAGCTCCCCGCCACTGCGTTTGTAACCGATACCTATCCCCACGACATTGCGCTTGTTAAGCAGTTCGTGAAGGTAGGCGCTTTGCACCCGGGCTATCTGAGCGATCAGTTGTGTGCTCATCATAAAGCCTTTACTTCGCCGACTGCCTGCACATCTACGGGCATGCCGTCTAACTCTGGTGGGATCACATCATATGGGGAAAGTTGTGCCAGGGGCACTTTTTTCGTGACCGAGACGATGATGGCCGGCTCGCCGGTCTCATGGCCTCCGCGTCGTCGCAGACCGATGCCCACTCCCACAACGTTGGCCTTGCGCATCAGCTCAGCCTCGTAGGCGTTTTTGACAGCTCGTAAGCGTTCCATACGGTTCTCATTCATGCGTCTGCTACTCCTCCGGTGTCGCCTCTTCCGTGAATGGGAGCGGCACCATTTGCATTACCATCGCCAGTTGGGTACGCGCCATGGCCTCGAGCTGGACATCGCCGGCCTCACGGGCCAGCTCCGAGGCTCGCTCCAGGTCGGCGATGGCCGCCAGCCGATCTCCCTGCTGCAGGAAGACCAGGGAGCGCGTGTAGTAACCCCGCCCTGAGGCAGGCTGAAGAGCAATGGCCTGCTCCACATCGCTCATGGCAGCATCCACTCTGCCTGCACGCAGGAATACCGTTGTGCGCTCCAGGAGGAACTCGTACTCATCATCGTAAAGCAGTCGCGCCCTGGCATAAGCCTCTTCTGCCTGCTCCTGACGGCCCAGCTCCGAGCTGAGCACGCCTATCCAGACCCAGTAACCGGGGTCGTCCGGGACAAGGGAAGCTGCGGCCTCGAACTCGGCCAGTGCTGCCTCAAAATTCCTTTCCTCCACAAAGTTCTCCCCGTTCATACTGCGGCTGTAGGCCTGACGCACTTCCGGTGGCGGAGCGATAAAGCGGTCGTAGATCACATAGCCGATCAGGAGCACTATTGCCGTCACAGCCAGAGTGATGGCCCCGCGGCGCAGCCGTTGCCTCCATTCCTGGGCTGTCTCTTCATCCAGAAACCACCACCACCTGTCGCGCTCGGGCTGGACTATGGCCCGTTCCTCAAGCAGGGCTTTTTTTGCCTCGCGCAGAAAGCGCATCTTGCGGCTGCGTAGCTGCCCCTTGACGCTCTCGAATCTGGCCTGTTCGGCGCGCACATCCACGCCGGCATCCTCAAGCTCCGCCAGGAGGCGTGCCGTACGGTCCATCAGATGAAGCAATCCCAATACTCGAGAGCCTCTGCCACGCAGGGTGGCCAGTATCTTTTCGGACTCGTCAAGTGCCTCGCGCACCTGATCTGCCGGTGTGTATTTTGTGGCAGGCACGAAGAATTTACCCACTGCCATGTTTTTGCTCCGCTTGCATTTCCTCCAGCAGACGTTCCAGACTGGCTTTCACACGCCTCTGCATCATCTCAAGCTCAGCTTCCGCGATCTTGAACGGTGCCAGCATTTCGGCTATCAACGAAGTGTAATCCACGTGCCCCTGCTCGAGCACATTGAGCGCACGCACCCGTCGGCGGGCTGTGGCGATATAGTCGCTCAAGGCAGTGATCGCCGATCGGTCGCACACGGGCCCACGGCCGGGGACAATGCGCGTTTTCGAGAAAGATGGCGCATTAAGCCGGGCCAGTGTCTCGATCCAGGCCTTGCTGTCGGGCATGGCTCCCATAACTGGCGGGGCGTCCACGACGAGCGTGTCGCCAGCAAAGAGCACATCCTGCTCCGGGAAGTAAACCCATGCGCTGCCCGGGGCAGCGCCTGCGACCCGTTCGATCCTGACCTCACCACCTCCTTTGCACAACGTCAGGCGCTGCGTGAACGTGATCGCCGGCAGCACGGGCGATAATGTTGCCGTCTCTTCGGAGAGCTGCGGGTAACGGCGCGCCCAGCTTTCGGCGGCGAGGCGAAAGAAGTTATCGCTGTAAGTGGAGATTTGCTCATAAGTTGCCCTGGTGGCAATGATCGGGATTTTCCCGTGCTCACTCACGATTCCTGCACTGAGCAGGCGATCTGGATTTCCGTCGGTAAGCACCAGGTAAAGGATGGGCCTCTCCAGGCTTTCGAGTTGTCTGCGCCAGGCGCGGGCGTCCTGTGGCAGGGTGGGCGCATCTACAGCGATAATGCCCCCAGGCAGCGCGATACAGCCCACGTTGACACCGGGGTACCCGGTCGAAACGTACACATTGGGTGCGATATTATCCATTCAGGCTGCTCTGGTCCAAACGGCTATAGCGCATACCTGCGCGCAGTACACGGGGTGAATACGGGTGAGAACTGAACCCGCCCCTACGGTATTGAATTATACAGGGAACGGAGCGCGATGTCCAGCGCCTCCCTGACGCGCCGGGATTCGGTCACCGGGGCGCTGCCCTGAGCAAAGTGTGGACGGCCTCCGCCTTTGCCTTCCAGTCTCTCACAGCTATCGCGGAGCAGGGGTACGACGTCTATGTCAACACCTTCTGCCCTGGCAAAGCACAGGTGGGTGCGTTCACCAACCGTGGCCAGCAGAGCGATCGTGCCCGGGTGGCGTGCCAGTTCCGACGCTATGGCACGCAATTCTTCCGGCGGCCTGCCGGGCGGCTCCCAGATGTGGGAGATCACCCGGTATGGGCCGAGGGCTATCGCGGAGCCTGCCAGTTCTCTCACCTCTGCGACCTGCAGCCGCTCGCGCGCCTGACGCAGCTCGTGGAGGAGCCGCTTTTCCTCTGCCTGCATGCGCTCGAGTGCCTGTTCAAGCTCTCTGTATCCGACGGTCAGCCTGTTTGCCAGGCGCGTGGTGACTTCAAACCTGGCCCGGTAATCGTTGAAAGCCCGTCTGCCACACAGGAACTCGACACGGGTCAGCTCCCCCCGATATTCCAGCCCGGTGATCTTAATCAGGCCGATCTCCCCGGTACGGGCCACATGTGTGCCACCGCAGGGGCTGATGTCGAAGCGCTCTTGAGGACTGGACACCGGACCGGCGATTTCTACGATGCGCACAGGTCCGGCGACGGTCGGCTGGCGCCTTAGTGGCAGAGCCATAAGCTCGTCAGAGGCAACAAAGCGGGTGACGACGGCCCGGTCTTCCCAGACAATCTGATTGGCCAGTTCCTCGACCGCCATAGCAGCTTCCTGCTCCAGCCTGGTGCGGGCGATGTCCACCGTGCTTACCTGTGTGCCAAGATGAAACCCCACCGTGTCAGCATTCAGCAGGCGCTCAAATGCTGCGGAAAGGATATGCTGGCCGGTGTGTTGCTGCATATGATCGAAACGGCGAGGCCAATCTATCGTGCCCTCGAGCAATTCCTGCTCTATTTCGCCTGCCGTGACGTGGATGATGGCTCCGTCCGATTCCCGCACGATGACGTCGAGCACGGGTGTGCCGCTCAGCACACCACGGTCGGCCGGTTGACCTCCAGAGGTGGGATAGAACAGAGTCTGGTCGAGGACCACAGCGGGGTGTCCTTCCCAGGTCAGCCGTTCCCTCACCCGGGCAACAAAATGGGTGAGATAGGCGTCCGTGTAGTACAGTCGTGTGCCCATCACTCCTGCCCCCTGCCTCCTGCATCCTGCTCCCTGCCGGCTGGTGT
>Ga0209101_1000768_pt1 | contig 25737 bp, 22 predicted proteins | sample ConPoolayeCmetaG_FD_185481 | JGI IMG/M metagenome (GOLD analysis project Ga0209101, IMG submission 185481) | Hot spring microbial mat communities from California, USA to study Microbial Dark Matter (Phase II) - Cone Pool mat layer C metaG... ...
TAGTTGTCCCGAGGCTCCAGCATGTGCACCTGCTGAAGCTTCATGGCCACCACGATGTCGATCACCGAACTGTGCACGTGCGAGTGCTCGCGCAGCGGCAGGGCCACGTTCTCCGCCACCGTCAGACCGTCTTGCGATAGCGGCCTTCCCCCTCCTTCACAAACTTGGTGAACCCCTTGTCCTTCAGATTCCGGTCACTCAGCATCGATCGAACCGACGGCGTCCGCGCCACCGCGCGCAGCGAAACCAGCCGTCGCACCGCACCGCCGCAGCGCGGACACTTTTCCACCGGCGGGTCCTGCATGGACTGTCGCACTTCGAACCCAGCCCGGCAGTACACGCACCCGCCTTCCGCGTTTGTGGCCTGGTACTCGTATCTCGGCATGAGAGTCGCCTCCGGTGCCGCCTCAGCAACAAACCGAGTAACACGCCGGAGCCACCGGCGTCCGCCGGCGCTCACCCCCTGACCGACCGCCCCGGCGCAAAATACCTTGCGACGCTCGCTCCATCGGTGGTTTTAGCCGCAAGCCGCCGTCGTCGCCGACCCCTCTGGGCAGCAGATGATTCCTGCCGGCTGCCAGTCGGGCGACAAAGAGCCGCCATGCGCGGCCCATGCGCTTCGGCAGCCGATAAATCAACTGGCTTGCCGCGCAGCAGATGGGCGGACTAGAATGAGCCGATGGCGGGTTGCGGCGGCCGTCGCTCCTGCTGGTCGGTGCCGGTCTGTCGGCCGGTGAGCCGGTTGGTGGCGTGCCCGAGTGGTCTAAGGGAGCGGATTGCAAATGCGTTTTTCATGGGTTCGAATCCCATCGCCACCTTTCAATTCATCGCACCGCCGGGCACGTCGTGGCCGCCTTCGGCGACTCGTCCACCTGCGCACACCGCAGCCGCTCGTCGCTTAGATCGAGCCGGTACATGATCTGGTTGTAGTCGTATCGCGGCGTGGGCACCTTGGTACCCGAGAACGCCATCGTGTAGGTCCCCTCAAAATAGATCACCCGGCCTCCGTCCTGATCAAAGAACGCGTGGTGCGCCACGTTGTAGAACGAGTAGTCGTCGTGAGTGACGATCTTCCGCGCCCTTTCCCACGGCCCGACCGGTGTCGGCGCCTCCGCGTACCAGACCTCCCCGCACAAAGACGTGCCGAACGCTTCCTGGACGATCATCACCCAGCGGCTTCGATAGGCATTCCAGTTGACCGTTCCGGAATGCCCCAGGACCGGTTTGCCCGTCTCTGCGTCGTGCAGCCGAATGAGCGCTTCCTCCGGCTTCATCAGCCCCGCCTGAATCAGCGCGTTCTGCTCCTTCTGAAAGATGGCCGCCGTGTCACGCTTCCAGCCGTAGAAGAGGCGCCCCGCCGAGTCGCGTTCGAGCCGCGACCGCTCCCCATCGTAGCGCGTCCCGGGCTCCAGGCACGTGTACGCCTCGTACTGCGTGACGTCCAGCAGGCTTCGGTAGTCTGCGCGACAACGAATCAGCGGAAACGGCGTGGCGAAGTACCAGTAGTCGCCGTCGGCCTCCTTTACCCGGACCGGCTGGCCGCACATGCTCAGGACCGCATCCAGAGGAATCCTGCGGACCGGCTCGAACACCTCCTTTTCATCGTTGTATTGCGCAATTCCCTGTTCGTACATCTCCCCCAGCGACTTCATGCGGGCGAACCGGCACAACAGCCGCTCGCGTCCATCCGGCCCGCCACAGGTAACCATGCCGTCGCACCAGACTGGCCCCGGCTGCCCCTCGATCGGGCACATGGGGCGCGAAAACCCGTCCGGGCCGGTGAAGTAAGTCAGTTCAACGCCAACCGACGGATCAAGACCGCAGCCCCCCATGTGCGGCGGCAGGTCCGAAACGGCACCCGACATCGCGAAGTTGCCCAGCGGATACGCCGGCCGACTGGTATCCCCCCAAAACCAGTATATCTTCCCGCGATACAGTGCCGTCTGAACGCTGTCCTGCCCTAATACCCGCCCGTTGAGCAGTGGCATACGCAGCGGGACCCTGTCGCCCAGAATCACGCTGTCCCGATAGATGCCTCCGCCCGTGATCCGGTAAAGCCGCTCGGCGATGTTCACGCGATCGACCTTCAGGATGGCCGAACCGCCGGGTGTGACTCGCAACCGCGTCCCCGCATTCCCGAAGCCATCCCTGGGGTACGTATACCCATGGCTCTTGACGCTGAAGAACACGTCCTCGTTCATCAGCCCGGGTTCGTCGAACGCCACCACGCCCGCGCTGTCCGTGACGTACACGATGCCGTTGACGGTAGTCAACTCAACCAGCGGCACGCCGCGACCGGTCTTCGAATCCACCACTGTGATCCGAAACGGCGCCGACGCTGCGGGGCTGCGAACCACGGCAAGGTCAACACCCGATCCCGTGACTGCTGGAGCACTGGCCGCGCCCATGCCCGGCGACGGCGGTACCGCTTGCGCCGCGGCGGCCTGGAAGCTGACCCACCCGAAAAAGAGAATTGCATTCATGTGGAACACAAAGCATCCCACAACAAGCGCGGCCGTCCGCGCAACCTCTGGCTTCGCCGCTACTGCAAAGTCTAGAGAGCCGAGCCGCTGGCTGCAATCTGCAAGCCACGCGGACGCACGCCAACTTCGCCGACGCAGCCCGCCGGCGGCTAGCGCCGCGCCGAATTGTTATCAAACGCACCAGTTGGGAAACCGTCGATGGTTTGCCGATGCCCCTGTAGCTTCGCCAGAGTCTGCTGCGTTTTCGCTATCCGTTGCCGGTCGCGCCAGGCCCGCGTCGTATCGTGCCTGTCGCAAAGCTCATGGCCTCGCCGGAAGAATCCCCCCCCGCCGCTGGCGGGACGCCTCTTTCGTTGCCAACTCGGAGTGACTGGATTTGAACCTGCGACCTGTCGCCGCGGCGACCGCTCTAGCCCAGCATCCCGCGTAACTCGTCCCGCCCCCGCCCGGTCTTCAGCTCGCGTTCACGCCGCACCGCCTCGGCACGCGTCGGGAAACCCTCCCAATGCACCAATCGCCAGGGCACCCCGTGCCGCGTCGCCGGCGACTGCCCAGCATTGTGCCGCCGCAGCCGATCCTCCAGGTCCGCGCACGACCCGGTATAGAAACGCCCGGTCTTCTCGCTTCGCAGCACGTAAACGTAGAACAACTCGGAGTGACAGGATTTGAACCTGCGACCTCTTGGTCCCGAACCAAGCGCTCTAGCCAGGCTGAGCTACACTCCGCCGCACACCTCTCAGCATGCAGCGCCCATGCTAGCATTTCTCGGCTGCCACGCAAGCACCCGCCGGCTACAACCGAGAAACAGCGGGCTAACTAGACATAAGCCAGCCCGTCAGCGCAGAAACAGGGGGCGTGGCTTGCGTTGCTCAAAGCATCTTGCGGCGCCGTGCTGCGCGACTTCCGACACTCGAACCACGGGCAGGTCGCGGCCCAGGCCCGGTCCGATATCCCTCGGTCTCCCCCAATTGGTAGGTTAACGACCGCGGACTATACTCGCACGCATGAACGCCGGCCCGACCGACACCACGGCTTGGACTGTCAATCGCCTGCTGAGCTGGACGCGCGAGTACCTCGAACGTCACGGCGTTGAGTCGCCGCGGCTTTGTGCCGAGTTGCTCCTGGCCCACACGCTGCGCTGTCAACGCATCGAGCTGTATACCCGCTATGAATACACTCCGCCGCCGGACGCGCTGAGCGCCTTCCGCGAGCTGGTCAGACAGGCTGCCGAAGGCCGCCCCATCGCCTATCTGACCGGCACCAAGGAGTTCTTCTCGCTGCCACTCGAGGTCACACCAGACGTGCTCATCCCGCGTCCCGAGACCGAAATCTTGGTCGAGCGAACCATTGATCTGGTGCGGAAGTCGGCAGCACGTTTGCGGACGATTCTTGATCTGGGGACCGGGTCGGGCTGCATCATCATTAGCTTGGCCCGTCACCTGCCGGATGCGCAATTGTTTGCCAGCGACATTTCCCCGGAAGCTCTGGCTGTGGCCCGGCGAAATGCCGATCGTTTGGGCGTCGGTCAACGCATCGAGTTTCGCTGTGGCGACCTGTTCACCTGTTGGACGACGCCCTGCCACCCGAGTAATGCCGCACCGTCCCCCCGATTTGACGTAATCGTCTGCAACCCGCCGTATGTCGCGACGCAAGGTGCACCAGTAGAGCCGGCGGTACGTCGCTACGAGCCGCCCGGTGCGCTTTTCGCCGGGCCGGACGGACTGGACGTCATTCGGGCCGTAGTGGCGGCGGCGCCGGCATGGATAACACCGCGTGGACATCTGCTGATGGAAGTGGCGTTCGATCAAGCCCCAGCCGTTCGCGGACTGTTGGCGACCGGGCCGTGGACGGATATTGTGACATACCGCGATGGTGCCGGTCACGAGCGTGTGGTCCACGCCCGTTCGGCCGAAGAGTCGGGCGCGGCGCCGCCGCCCGGCAGGTGAACATTCTCGGGCACCGGCGCCCGTGATGTAAGCAATCGGACCCCGTTCGGGAGCAACGGGGCTGTTTGGCAAGGAGGCGGTAAACGTGGGTCTGGCATATTTCGAGATCAACGGCGGGCCACGGTTGAAAGGTAGGCTGCGCGTCAGCGGGGCCAAGAACGCCGCCCTGCCGATCATGGCAGCCACTATCCTGTGCGAAGGCGAAGTCATTTTGCGCGACGTGCCACGCGTGGCAGATGTCAGCTCTCTGGCCGAGCTGCTGAACAAGCTGGGCGTCGAGACCGAATGGGTCGGTGAGAACGACCTGCGTCTGGTGGCGCGCGACGAGATGAACTGTCGCGCCGAGTACGATATCGTGCGCAAGATGCGCGCCTCGATTTGCGTGCTCGGGCCGTTGCTCGCCAAACGCCACCGCGCTCAGGTGGCCATGCCCGGCGGCTGTGCCATCGGCGATCGACCGGTCAACCTGCACATCCGCGCCATTCAGCAGCTCGGCGCTGATGTCGAACTGGTCAACGGCGACATCTGTGCCAAAGCCAAGCGCTTGCGCGGTACGGAGATGTTCCTTGGGGGACCGTTCGGCTCGACCGTCCTGGGTACTGCCAACGCCATGATGGCCGCCGTCCTGGCCGAAGGCGTGACCGTCATCGAGATGGCGGCCTGCGAGCCGGAGATCGTCGATCTGGCCAACTTCCTCAACCGCTGCGGCGCCTCGATCACTGGCCAGGGCACGCCACGCATTGTCATCGAAGGTGTGCGCGAGTTGCATGGATGCGAGTACCGCATCATCCCCGACCGCATTGAAGCCGGCACGCTGATGGTCGCCGCCGCCATCACCAATGGCGAGCTGACGCTCGAAAACTGCCGCCTGGACCACCTGATGGCTTTCGTGGATCGCATGACGGCCATCGGCGTCAACATCGAGAAAACCGAACAGGGGGTGACAGTCTCGTCCGCCCGCCGTCTGGAGCCGGTGGATGTGACCACCCAACCGTTCCCCGGCTTCCCAACCGACTTGCAAGCTCAGATCATGGCACTGCTCTGCCTGGCCGAGGGCAACAGCATTATCACCGAGAAGATTTTCCCCGATCGCTTCATGCACGTAGCCGAGTTGAACCGCATGGGCGCGCACCTGCGTAAGGAGGGCCCCACCGTCATAGTCGAGGGCGTCAAACGCCTGATCGGCGCTCCGGTCATGGCCTCGGACTTGCGCGCGTCGGCGGCGCTGGTGCTGGCCGGGTTGGCAGCACGCGGGGTTACAAAGGTCAACCGAATATACCACCTGCTGCGCGGTTACGATCGCTTCGACGACAAACTGCGCAGCGTCGGTGCTGATATTCAGCGCAAAGAAGGCGACGAACCTGTCTGAATCGAACGACCCAGGTTCCGGCAGCCGGCGCCGGCACTCGGTGTCATCAACGCCGGCGACGACCACCGCGCTCCCACGCCGGCTTGCTGGCTTCGCGGAGCCGCAGCACCAGCCACAACATGCCCAGAACCGCCAGTATCCCGGCCATCAAAGCCAGCATCAGCAGAAAAGCAGGAAACGACATGGCCGGTGTGCGGGTGTCCGGATTAGTGGTCACCGGGCCGGCGACACGTTCCGCCAAGCGCGATAGCCAAACCAAAACCACAGCGGCCACAATGCAACCGCCAGTAGAAGCGGCGATCTTCCAGATCGGCCAACGTTGCTCACGCCTAGCCATGCGCCGGTCCCGATTTCGGCCGACAGCCAAAGCGCCGAGTGACACCGCCTACCCGGCTGGCAGCATTCGCCGCGGATTGTACGATCCGCGCGTCCCAATGAATAGAAGCTTCCCCCTCCCTCTCAGAGACCGGCTGCTGCTCGGTCGGGCTTGGCAGCCTGGTGCCCGGTTGGCATCGGAGACAACGTCACCAATCTTCTGGCGCACCCCGGTGACAATAGCCGCTGCCCGGTCGGCCGCCGACATCACACCCAATCGCCGTTCACTACTTAATAGCCAGGGGCACGCTCGGTGGCCTCACGTCCACCCGCGCCCCTAGCAGACGGGCTTCCCCACGCCGCACGCGGGCCGCCAGCTCGCGGCACTCGTGCAGCAGCGCCTCCAGCATCCGGTCTTCGGTCACCGTCTGTTTCTGCTCGCCCTGCACATAGATGATCCCGCGGGCCTTGCCGGCGAAGATCGCCACGTCCGCCCCCTCGCACTCGCCGGGGCCGTTGACCACGCAGCCCATCACCGCGACTTTCATCGGCAGCTTGATCTCCTGCATGATCGTCCGCTTCACGTCCGCGACCAGCTTGAACAGGTCCACCTCAATCCGCCCACAGGTCGGGCAGGCGATCAGCTCCGGCTCCGTCCGCAGACGCAGCCCCAGCGCACACAGCAGCTCCTTCCCATCCTCCACCTCGTGAATCGGGTCGGCCGCGTAGCTGATCCGAATCGTGTCGCCGACGCCATTGGCCAGCAGCGTCGCCAGCGCCGCGATGGAGCGAATCCGGCCCGTTTCCGGCGGCCCGGCGTGCGTGACGCCGAGGTGCAGCGGGTAGTCCCACCGCCGGCTGATCGCGGTGTACACGTCGATGACCAGTCGCGGGTCGATCGACTTGGCGGAGATGACGACGTCGTGGAAGTCGTTGTCTTCAAAGATCTTGAGATACTCCGCCAGCTTGTCGAGCATCAGGCGGACCAATGTGCCGCGATAGTCGGTCTCCAGCGCGGCCTTCTCGCTCGCCCGCAGGTCCTTGTCGCGGCGTTCGACGATGCTCCCCTCGTTGACGCCGACGCGGATCGGGATGCCGCGTTCGCGGCAGGCGGCGATGACGCGCTCGACCTTCGGCCGGTCCTGGATATTGCCGGGATTCAGGCGGATTTTGTGAACGCCCGCCTCGATCGCCTCCAGGGCCCGCTCGAAGTGGAAGTGGACGTCGGCGATGATCGGCACCGGGCTCGCGGGGATGATCTCGCGCAACGCCGCCGTGTCCTCCTTGTCCGGGACGGCGACGCGCACAAGGTCCGCCCCGGCGGCGGCGAGCTTGCGAATCTCGGCGATGCACGTGTCGATGTCGCGCGTGTGGCACGAGGTCATCGTCTGGAGCGCGACCGGCGCATCGCCGCCGATCTTGACGGTACCAACGGTGACCTGACGAGTCTTCCGACGTGCTGGCATAATCTCTCTCAACAACGCACCGCGGTGATTCTAGCCGAAGCGCGACGTTTCCGCGGAAAAGGGCGTGCAATGCAGACCCCGTGACAGTCACAGGTTGGCTTACGACGAAAACCGCCTGACCCGCCACCAACGCCACCGCAGTGACGTACCCGACATGGCCAACTTGCCTTGCCTGTGACAGATTGCTATTATTGATAGCGAGTTGTGCAAATACTCGGCACGATAAACAGGAAGCCCGCTGTGCCGGCGCCCGACAACTGGAGGGTCGCCGCGAACGGCATTTGCAGGTTAGCGTAGTACAAGTAGTCTGAACCCGACTGACTGATGACGAGGTTCGACGTGCGATCCGGGTTTCAACGAGCATTGAAACTCATACTTGCCAGTGTCATCGGCCTTGCCGTTATTGGCGGCGTGTGGATCAGGCCGCCGTGTCGTTGCCACGAACTAGCCGCAATTACATCCGCAGGCAATCCCGAGAACGATCCCGATACAACCTGCTGCTCGAGCCGCGCTGGCGGCGCATGTGCCCGTCAAGACGCGACTTCGGTTCACAATCAAAGAGCCGATAACGATTCTGAACACAACCCGGGCAGTTGCTGCCCACAGGGGTGCGCCCCCGATTGCACTTCCCCTTGCAGCATGGGCAACTTGGTGATCGCTCCACCCGGAACTGCCGCGCTGGTTATGCAATCTCCGAGCAAGAGCGAGACTGTCGAAATCCAAGTCACGGTCCCTCCATCAGTCGAATTAGCCGGTGTCTTCCATCCGCCGCGTGGGTAACACCGCATCTTAGCGCTCTCCGGCGATTTCCGCGCGCACGGAAACTGACCGGATGTGTATTCAGGCTGCATCCATCCCGGCAGTCTGAAGTAGCAAACGCACGTTCGTGGAGCGGTATGCCATGACGCCGGAACTTACTGATTTGTCAGTGCTTTCGCGCCGTCGCAGCGGCGGCGACGGAGAATCACAATCACCTGTTCCCTCTATCCCAGCACCCCGCCGACGCTGGAAGACGCGCCTGGCGCTGCCGGGTGGCATCCTCGTGACGGCGACGGTCACCGTTCTGTACGCCGCTGGCGACACACTGAGACCTGGCTTGGCGGTCCGTGTCATTCCAGTGATTGTGAAATCGGCCGCTACGGTGGCGCTGGGGCAGGTGGTCGCGCAGGCGCCGGGCTGGGTCGAGGCGGACCCCTTTCCGATTGCCGTTTCGGCGCTGGCCGACGGCGTCGTCGCGGATGTCTTCGTGCTGGAGGGCGAGTCGGTGCAAGCCGGACAGGTGGTTGCCCGACTAGTGCCCGATGACGCCCGATTGGCACTCTCCCGGGGCGAAGCAGAACTGGCCCAGCGCCAAGCGGAACTCGCAGCAGCCGAGGCCGCTCTAGCCGCCGCGCAGACCAACTGGGACAACCCGATTGAGCTGGAGCGCAAGTTGGCCACGGCGGAAGCTGCCAAGGCCGAGAAACAGGCAGAGCTAGACCGCTGGCCGGCCGAGCTGGCTGCCGAGGCCGCCTTGGCGGTGTACTACGAAGCCGAATTGCGGCGGGTCACGCCGTTGCATAACAACGGTCAGGCCAGCGACATCGAGTTTATCCAGGTACGACAGCGCCACGAGCAGCAGCAGGCCATCGTCGCCGCCATGCGTGCCCGCAGGCCGATGCTGGAAGCTCAGCTTGCAGCACTGGAAGCGGAGGTAGCGGCGGCGCGCGCGGCCTTGCGTCTGCGAGTCGAAGACAAGCGGGCACTGCAAGAAGCGCGGGCGGCGGTGGAGCAGGCGCGCGCTCGTGTGGCGGCAGCAGAAGCAGCCCGCGATGAGGCCGCCCTGCGCCTGTCACGCATGGAAGTGCGCTCGCCAGCCGACGGCATCGTCATGAACCGCCTGGTATCTCCGGGGGCGAAACTGATGCTTGGCGGAGACAATCCCCAGTCCGCTCAGGTGCTGCGCCTGTACGATCCGCGACGGCTTCAGGTACGTGTGGATGTACCGTTGACCGACGCGGCCAAAGTCGGCGTCGGGCAACCCGCCGAGGTCATCGTCGAAGTGCTGCCCGACCGGGTGTTCCGCGGTCGCGTGACGCGCATCGTGAACGAGGCGGACATCCAGAAGAACACGCTGCAAGTCAAGGTCGCCATCGAAGACCCGTCCCCGGAGATCAAACCCGAGATGCTGGCCCGCGCCAGGTTTTTCTCTGTCGCCACCACCGACGAGGGACAAGCCAGCGAGCGTATCTTCGTACCCGAGTCGCTGCTGCACCGGGCGGGTGGCGAGCAGGCCCACGTTTGGATCGCGGACCAGGCTCGTCAGGTGGCCGTCATGCGGACTGTGACGCTGGGCCGCGGTCGGTCGGAAGGTTGGATCGAAGTGCTGGATGGCTTGCTGCCGGGAGACCGGTTGATCGCCGATCCGCCGGCCGGGCTGCGGGACGGCCGTCGGCTGCGGATGGTTGGCGAGGCCGAGGTCACCGGTGGCACGCGGGGTGGAGGTGCACGGCATGGCTCTCATTGAATGTCGAAAACTAACACGCACGTATCGCAAGGGAGACGTCGAGGTCACCCCGTTGGCCAACCTCAACTTGGACGTCGAGGAGGGCGAATTCCTGGCCCTGATGGGACCATCGGGCAGTGGCAAGACGACGCTGTTGAACCTGATCGCGGGCATCGACCGACCAACTTCGGGCAGCCTGCGCATTGACGGACGCGACCTGACTGCGCTCTCGCAACGCGAACTGGCGGCCTGGCGTGCCGAGTACATCGGCTACATTTTCCAGCTTTACAACCTTGTACCGACGCTGACCGCCTACGAGAACGTCGAGCTGCCGCTGCTGCTGCACCGACTCTCGCGTGCCGAGCGGCATCGCAAGGTGGCTTTCGCATTGGAGCTGGTGGGACTGGCCGACCGGCACGACCACTTCCCGCGACAGCTCTCGGGCGGACAAGAGCAGCGTGTGGCCATCGCCCGAGCGATCGTGGCCGATCCGCGCATCATCGTGGCCGACGAGCCGACCGGCGACCTGGACGCGCAGGCCGCCGAGTCCGTGCTCTCCTTGCTGACGCGTCTCAACGGGGAACTGGGCAAGACGCTGATCATGGTCACGCACGATGCCCGCTGCGCCGGACGTGCCGGACGGGTCTTGCACCTGGAGAAAGGTACCCTGGTCGAGGCGCCGTCGCTGGCAGTCTGAGCCACAGGAGTCTTCCAATGATACAACCACGTTTCCTGCCGCTGATTCTCAAGCAGGTCATTCGACATCGGCTGCGGAGCTCGTTGACGCTTGGTGGGGTAGCCGTGGCCATGTTCCTTTTTGCCGTCGTACAGGCCATGCAAGCGGGCGTACGGGCCGCGACCGTCAGCAATGCTGCCGACACCACGCTGGTGGTCTATCGCAAAGACCGTTTCTGTCCGTTCGCCAGCCGGTTGCCACAGTCTTATGTGGATCGCATCGCCCGTATTCCGGGTGTCGAAAGCGTCGTGCCCGTCAAGATTGTGGTCAGCAATTGCCGCACCAGCCTGGACGTGGTGACCTTTCGCGGCGTTCCCAAGGACGAGTTCCTGCGCGGAATGGCAACGCGCCTGGAACTGGTGGGCGGCTCCCTGGGCGAGTGGGAGCGGCGCAGCGATGCGGCCTTGCTGGGCGAAACGCTGGCCCGGCGACGTGGCCTGAAAGTCGGCGACCGCTTCCAGGCTGCCGGAATCACCGTCTATGTCGCCGGCGTCATCCGCTCCGAGCAGGCACAAGACCAGAACGTCGCCTATGTGCATCTGGACTTCTTGCAATTCGCCGCTGGCAGTCGCGCCGGTGGAATCGTCACCCAGTTCAACGTCAAAGTGACCGAGCCGGCGCAGTTGGAGCCGGTAGCGCGCGCCATTGATGAGCTATTTGCCGCCGATCAGGAGCCGACCCATACCAGCCCCGAGAAGGCCTTCGTGGCCCGGGCGGCAGCAGACGTGATCGAAATCGTCGGGTTCATGCGCTGGCTGGGCTGGGGCTGCCTGGCCGCCGTACTGGCTTTGATCGCCAACGCCATCATCTTGGCGGTACAGGAGCGTGTGCGCGAACACGCGATTCTCCAGACGCTGGGTTACAGCAGCGGACTGCTGGCACGATTGATTGTCAGCGAGGGGCTGGTCATCAGTCTCTTGGGCGGAGCGTTGGGCAGCGGCCTGGCGCTCGTGGTTCTGGCACGCGGCGGCTTAGCTCTGTCAGTCGATGGACTGAGTATTCCGTTCGCTCACGGGCCGCTGTTGTTCATTTATGGCTTAACTACCGCGGGTAGTCTGGGGATCGCCGCCGGTCTGGTCCCGGCGTGGCAGGCCGCGCGACGCGAAATCGTGACGTGCTTCCGGGCGGTGTGACCAGAGAACATCCGCCAGGCCGCCTGTACGGAGCGGCCCGCGCCAGGTAGCGGTCAGCGCGTCGCTCCACGGCCGACATCGTCCCGGAACGGCACCGTGATGGCCGCCGCTGACATGGAGAACCCTTGATGTCCTTGTTGCCCTTCGAATATGCAGTACGCAACCTGGGACGTTCGCCACTGCGGCTGGTGGCGGCAGTCCTCGGCAGCACGCTGGTGGTGGGACTGGTCCTGGCGGCCGGCGGGTTCGTGCGCGGCATGCAGCGCAGCCTAGCCGTCACCGGCAGCCCCGACAATGTGATTCTGCTCGGTGCCGGCAGCGAGGAGAGCATCGAACGCAGTCAGATCGGATCCCAGGTCGCCGGTCTCGTAACCGCCAGTGTTCCCGGCCTGCGACAACAGTTCGGCGTGCCCTACGTTTCGCCAGAAGTCCACATGGCTCTCGTGTTGAAGACGGATCGCGATGCCACAAAGGAGTTGCCGGCCGTGCTGCGGGGGGTGACCGCCAGCGCCTTTCTGGTACATCCGCAGGTGCGCATCGTGCAAGGACGCGCCCCACGCGCCGGCTACTACGAAATGCTGGTCGGCCGCCTGGCGGCCACGCGCCTCGGTGTGGCACCAGAAACATTGGCACTGGGACGCACACTGTGGTTCGACAATCGCCCCTGGACGATCGTTGGGCGCTTCGAAGCCCCGCAAACCGTGATGGACGCAGAAATCTGGTGTCCACTTATTGATTTACAAATCGCCACGCGCCGCGAAACTACGGTTTCCTGCGTCATAGTCACGCTGGACCAGGCCACGTTCGAGGACGTCGCTGCTTTCGCGGCGCGCCGCCTCGATCTGGAACTGGTTGCGGTGCGCGAGTCAGACTACTACGCCGGCCTGTCCCGTTTCTATCGCCCGGTGCGCGCCCTGGTGTGGGGAACCGTGGTGTTGATCGCTCTGGGAGGAGTTTTCGGCGGTCTGAATACCATGTATGCTGCCTTCGCCTCGCGCATACGCGAGGTAGGAACACTACAAACGATCGGCTTCTCACGCACGGCGCTGGTGATCAGTTTTCTACAGGAGTCCCTACTGCTCACGGCCATCGGCGCCCTGCTGGCTACGGTGGTAGTATTGGCCATGCTCAGCGGCGCGGCCGTACGGATATCCATGGGCGCCTTCGAGCTGCGCATCGACGCGCCGGTGGTGCTGACCGGCTTCGGCGCCGGTCTGCTCCTGGCAATAGTCGGCGTAGCTCCGCCCCTGTGGCGTTGTCTACGGCTGCCGATCGTGGAGTCTCTGCGCAGTGCCTGACAGACGAGCAGGACCAATCATGTGCCAGCGGACCGACTCAACCCTTCCGACGAGCGTCGAAGTGGCGGCCGGTTGCAGCGCCGCCCGCAGTGGCGAACATGCAAAAGCGCTACCACTCCCGCGCCTGTCGCCTGCAACCGCCGCACGGCAAGTGCCAAACCCTTCTAACGACCGTCCAACATTGTTGCGGCTATCTTGCAAAGGAGTACCCATGTTCTGTAGACTTCTCTTGTACGCCTCCCTATTGTCCAATGTTACCATCGGCTGTGCTGTGGTGTTGACAAGCGGCTGTGAAAGACCCGCGACACCGACCGGTCGCACCGCACCGGTTGCAACAGCCGCCCTGCCGGCCGGACTTTTCCTGTCCACCGAGCCGGCCAATGCCCTCAGCGTGCGCCAGGCCAAGACTACCAGCCAGCCGAGTGGTGACCTGGTCGTCCGTGGCCGCATCGGGGGCCGGCGCGACCCGTTCGTCACCGGCAGCGCTGTCTTTCTATTGGTGGACAAAGCCTTGCCCACCTGCACGGAGCGCCACGGCGACGGCTGCCGCACCCCGTGGGATTACTGTTGCGAACCCCCCGAAGAAGTGCGCGCCGCTTCAGCAACAGTGCAGGTGGTCGGCAGCGACGGTAAGCCATTGAAAGTCGAGCTGCGCGGCCAGAACGGCCTCGAACCTGGCAGCGAGGTGGTCGTCGTGGGCCAACCGACCCAGGCTGACGGCGGCGACGGATTGGTCATCAACGCCAGCGCGATCTACCACGTGAAACGCTGAGGCGCCGACCTCAAATCGTCGTCGAAGCGATCTCAGGGACGCAGACCGGCAGCATAGCGGCGCGCCAGGTCTACGTAGACTTCCTTCCAATGCTGCCACTCGGCCTTGTGCGCGGCAGTGACGCCGGTTTCCAAGAGCCGGGCGGGCACACCGATGGCAATGTGCTCGGCTGGCACCTGCTGACGCTGTCGGACAACAGCCCCTTCGCCGACGATGGCCCACCGTCCGACCAAGGCCCAGTCGGACACGATCGCGCCCATGCCGACCACTGCCCAGTCCTCGACTGTGCAGTTGTGCACGATGCAGGCGTGGCCCAGCGTCACCCAGTCGCCGATGGTGGCCTGTTCGTCCGGACGCGCGTGAATGACCACATTGTCCTCGACCGCCGTGTGGTCACCGATGACGATCCGCCCATAGTCGCCGCGCAGCCGGGCTCCCGGACCGATCCAACATTGGGCACCGATACGAACGTTGCCGAACACGTCTGCCGACGGATGCACAAACGTGCCCGGCCCGATGACGGGAGTGTGACCCTCGAATGTATTTATCATGAGGGTCGTTTAGGGCCGCGCGGCCAACCTGTCAAGCACGAGCGTGACGCCGGCCGCGCTGGCGGGCGCGCTTGATAAAGTCCAGCACCGGTCCGGCCCTTACAAGCCGTCGCGATTTCCGTTAGAAAAGTGGTTCTTGCAGTCCGCCGGACCACCCGTGAGGAGCCCGACAGATGACCGAGCAGTTGATCGAATGCGTGCCGAATTTCAGTGAAGGCCGGGATGCAGCGGTGATCAAGCAGATTACCGACCAGATACAGACTGTCGAAGGCGTCAAGCTGCTGGACGTTGATCCCGGGCAGGCAACCAACCGTACGGTGGTAACGTTTGTCGGACCGCCGGAGCCGGTGCTGGAAGCCGCCGTGCGGGCCATCCGCAAGGCCAAGGAACTGATCGACATGCGGAAACACACCGGTGCCCATCCGCGCTTCGGGGCCTGCGATGTCTGCCCGTTGGTGCCGGTGGCCAACATCACCATGCAGCAGACCGTCGCCCTGGCCCACCGTCTGGGCCGGCGCCTGGCCGAAGAAGTCGGCATATCCGGTTACTTCTACGAATACGCCGCTACCCGCCCGGAACGCAAGAACCTGGCCACGGTGCGCGCCGGCGAATACGAGGGCCTGCCGGAGAAACTGCGCAAGCCCGAGTGGCATGTGGACTTCGGCAGTGGCGAGTTCGACCCGAAGTACGGCGTGACAGCGGTCGGGGCACGCGACTTCCTGGTCGCTTACAACGTAAACCTGAACACCACCTCCACGCGCCGAGCCAATGCCATCGCTTATGACGTGCGTGAGAAGGGGCGCAAACTGTCCCCCGACGCCCAGATCGACGGGCCGGTAATCGTCGACGAAAGCGGTCAGCGCTGGCAACCAGGAGCGTTGAAATGCGTAAAGGCCATCGGCTGGTTCATCAAGGAGTACGGCATCGCCCAGATTTCAATGAACCTGACCAATCTCAGCGTCACCCCTGTGCACATTGCTTTCGAAGAATGCAAGAGGCGGGCTGAAGCACGCGGCGTGCGCGTGACCGGCAGTGAACTAGTCGGATTGATTCCGCTGTCAGCTATGCTGGAGGCCGGCAAGTACTACCTGCGAATGCAGCAGCGCTCTTTGGGAATTCCCGATCGCGAGATCATCAAGATCGCCATTAAGTCGCTCGGACTGAACGACTTATATCCGTTCAAACCCGAAGAGAAGATCATTGAATATGCCATCGCCGCCGGCCGCAAGGGCGGGCGCCTGGTCGACATGAGCGTCGAAGAGTTCGTCTGGGAAACTGCCAGCGAGAGCAAAGCCCCCGGCGGCGGGTCGGTGTCGGCGGCGCTGGCGGCCTTGGGGGCGGCCCTGGGAACGATGGTCGCCAATCTGTCGTCGCACAAGCGCGGCTGGGACGACCGCTGGGAAGAATTCAGCAATTGGGCCGAGAAGGGCAAGGCCGCCCACGACGAACTGCTGCGGTTGATCGACGAGGATACCAACGCCTTCAACCGCGTTGTGGCCGCTTGGGGACTGCCAGAGGGTTCTGCCCAGGAGAAAGAGACCAAGCGCCAGGCCGTCCAAAATGCCACCAAAGAGGCCATCCTTGTGCCGCTGCGCGCCATGGAGGTCGGGTTGGCGGCTATGGAGGTGTGCCGGGCCATGGCCGATAGCGGCAACCCGGCGAGCGTCTCCGACGCCGGCGTCGGCGCTCTGGCCTGCCGGTCCGGGATCATGGGGGCACTGCTGAACGTCAAGATCAACGCCGCCGGGCTTGAGGACCGGGCCTGGTTGCAGGATTTGCTGGCGCGCGCGGAGCAAATGCAGGAGCAAGCCATTCGGTTGGAGCAGCAGATATTGGAAGTCGTGCAGCGGAAGATCGCCCCGCCAACGCCATGAACCGTTGGACTCACGAGTTCTTCCCCGCTCCGCCTTGAGGCGGCACCAGGCAAGGAGCGGAAGCGCCCCGTGGCATGTCGATACCAGCAAGCACTGGACGCCGCCCCTTATGCCAAACCCGCTTTCAGCTTCCCCACACTCCCGGGATCAGCGTTCGGCAACCGGGGCAGCGACCGTCGGCGAGGTCCAAGCGGCGGACTGAAAAGCCCCGACGCTCAATCAACGTGCGTCCGCATGACGGGCACTTCGTATTCTCCAGGTCTCCCACCCGCCCATGCACGTTGCCGGGATAGACGAACTTGAGACCGGCCTGTCGGCCAAGCTCGTAGGCACGCAGCAGCGTCTCCACGTCGGTCCGCGGCGGGTCGATCATCTTGTAATCTGGGTGAAAGGCGGTCACATGCCAGGGGATATCGACGGATACTTCGGCGATAAAGCCGGCAATCTGCCGGAGTTCTTCGTCGGAGTCGTTCAGCCCCGGCACGACCAGCGTCACGATCTCCACCCAGAAGTCCATTTGCTTCAGGCGGCGGATGGTATCCAACACGTTGTCCAGCACGCCGCCAAGTTGCCGGTACGTCTTGTCTCGAAACGCCTTTAGGTCCACCTTGAACAGCGGGACGTAGGGGCGCAGGTACTCCAGGGCCTCAGGGGTAGCATGGCCATTGGAGACGAAGGATCCCACCAGCCCATGTTGTCGCCCCAGCTTGAAAATAGCTACGGCCCATTCGGCGGTGATCAGCGGCTCGTTATAGGTGCTGCTGAGAACCGGGCAGTGGTGCTCGACGGCCAATTCAACGATCCGCTCGGGGGCGACAAAGCTCGGTTCGGCGACGGCTCGCGTGTCGCGCAACGTCTGGCTGGTGATCCAATTCTGACAGTAGGAGCAATGCAGATCGCATCCCAGCATGCCGAAAGACAGCGCGTCGCGTCCCGGAAAGGCATGATAGAATGGCTTCTTCTCGATCGGGTCGATCGCCAGGCTGGACACGTAGCCGAACGGCACGCGCAGCACACCCTCGCGATTGAAGCGCACCCGACAAACGCCTTCGCGACCGGGCAGCACCCGACAGCGATGGCCGCAAGCATAGCAGCGGACAACCCCACCCTCCTCGGCACGCGTCAAGGCCGGATCGGCCGGAGCAGTGTGCTCGGCCAGCAACTTTTGCAACGATATGACGCGCGGACTGAGCTCGGCCATGCCTACACCCGCACCCCCGGAGCCGGGTTCACCGGCGGTCGCCCCACACTGTAATACTCGAAATTGTACCGTTGCATCGTCGCCGCTGCATAGAGATTACGTCCGTCGAAGATCAGCGGCTGCCGGAGGGTTGCCCGGATGCGCTCGAAATCCGGGCTGCGGAACTCCATCCACTCGGTCATGATCAGCAGAGCTTCAGCACCGGGCAGAACTTCGTACGGATCGTCGTGGTAGCTGACGCGCTCGCCCAGCACGCGGCGTGCCGACGGCATGGCCCGTGGGTCGTGGACCGCGATCTGGGCACCGGCCTTCAGCAGTGCCTCGATGATCGTCAACGCCGGCGCCTCACGCACGTCATCGGTCTGTGGCTTGAACGCCAGCCCCCAGACCGCCAGCCGCCGACCGCGCAGGTCCGTTCCCAGCCGCGCCATCACAGTCCGAATCATCTGTTCGCGCTGCGCCGCGTTCCGTCGATGCACCGCTTCCAATAAGCCGCAATCGGCCCCGGCCTGACGTCCGAAGCTTGCCAAGGCCAGCACATCCTTCGGGAAACAGCTCCCACCATAGCCCAGCCCCGGATACAGGAAGTGATGTCCGATGCGCTGGTCCGAGCCGATGCCACGGCGTACGTCATTCACGTCCAACCCGAGCCGCGCGCAGATTTCGGCGATCTCGTTGATGAAGCTGATACGCGTCGCCAAGTAGGCGTTGGCGGCATATTTGGTCAGCTCAGCCGCCCCGCGACTCATGCGCAGGATCGGACGGTTGTTGCGGACAAAAGGCTCGTGCAGCTCGGCTAACTCATCACCCGCCGCCGGATCATCCGCGCCGATCACTACTCGGTCAGGCCGCAGGAAATCCTGCAACGCCGTACCTTCCTTCAGGAACTCCGGGTTACTGACCACCGGGCAGCGGTACGGGGTATGAGCCGCCACGAGGGCTTCCAGCCGGGCCCCGGTACCGACCGGCACGGTACTCTTAACCGCGATGATGGCCGGCCCGGTCAGGGCTTGCGCGGTGGTTACCGCGGCCTGCTCGATGGCACTCAGATCAGCCGAACCGTCGGCTCGCGGCGGCGTGCCCACAGCCAGAAAAACGACGCGCACACCCGGCACGCTGTCAGCGATGGCGGTGGAAAACCGCAGCCGACCGGCCTGGAGGTTCTTCTGTACCAGTTCTTCCAGCCCTGGCTCGAAAAACGGGCACCGTCCGTTTTGCAAGCTGGCGATCTTCTCACGGTCGGCATCCACCGCGACAACGTGATTGCCCGTGTCAGCCAAACAGGCGGACGTCACCAGCCCCACGTAACCACTGCCAATCACCGCGATCTTCATGCACGCACCCTGGTTAGAGCGTCCGACTGCACCGCCACCGACACCCGACCGTCGCAGACCACGGCCGCTCGCCCCAACTTTACCTGGCCGCCCGCTCGCGGTATCAGTTTACACTTTCCGCCGTCCGGGAGTGCATTTCATGCGCACGTTGGTTGCCGGCTGTGCCGGATTCATCGGCTACCACCTGACCGAACGACTGCTGGCCGATGGCCACGAGGTGCTGGGGCTGGACAATCTGTCTACCGGCTCGCTCGCCAACGTGCAGGCCCTCCGGCAGCACCAGCGCTTCGTCTTCCAGCAGCACGACATCACCCTGCCGCTGACGCTCCCGACGCCCGTGGAGCGCATCTACGACCTGGCCTGCCCGGCCTCCCCGGTGGACTTCGGCCCACGCCGACTGGAAATCCTGGCCGTCTGCTCACGCGGTGTATGGAACCTGCTCGATCTGGCGCGGCAGTGCAAGGCGCGCCTGCTGCATGCCAGCACCAGCGAAGTTTACGGCGACCCGCAGGAGCATCCGCAGCGCGAGAGCTATTGGGGCCACGTGAATCCTGTCGGCCCACGCTCTTGTTATGACGAAGGCAAACGCTTTGCCGAGTCCCTACTGGTGGCCTACGCGGCCGAGCATGGCGTGCAAGTACGAATCGCCCGGATATTCAATACTTACGGACCAAACATGCGGCGTGACGACGGTCGCATGCTGCCGACCTTCATCGACCAGGCCCTGCGCGGGCTGCCGCTGACCGTGCATGGGGATGGCCGGCAGACCCGCAGCTTCTGCTACGTCAGCGACCTGGTCGAGGGACTGGTCCGGCTCATGGAAAGTGACGTCAGTGGACCGGTAAATCTGGGGAACCCCGCCGAGATCACTGTGCTGGAAGCAGCCCGCCAAGTGCTCCGTCTGACCGGCAGCAGCAGCCCCATCACGCACGTGCCACGGCCGGCCGACGACCCGGCTCGTCGCCGACCGGACATCACGCGCGCCCGTTCCTTGTTGAATTGGCAACCGCTGGTCAGCTTCAGCGAGGGACTGGCACGTACCATCGAGTGGCAGCGGCAGGCCGGCTGAACAAACCCGGACCGAGCGCCAAGCGACTGATAACGGGGCCGCCTGTATCGGTCGCGCCCCGATGGCCCTTATCCGACGGCAGCGGTGCATTAAGTCCCAGATTTGCCCCGCTTCCGCCGCCCCAGGGGCACAATTCTCGCCGGGGCAGGGCGAAGGGCAGCAGCGGTCCAGGCGTGCCGATCAAGGTAGCGAGAGACTTCATCGACCGCTCGAGGTCACCGAGGCGGCGACGCCCCGGGTGTGCCAACAGACCACCACGCCGCCCAATGCGCGCCGGGTGTGCCGGAGATCCGATGAACACACGGACCTGGATGCCGGCTTATCGCGACTCGCCCTCGGTCGCCGGAAAACCGACGAGCGAACCGATGCTGCGTGCCCACCTCGCCAGCCTGCTGGCCGAAAAGGAGATACTCGGCCGTGAGCTGCTGCGCTGTCACGAGCAACTCAACCTGGTCTTCGAGATCACCGCCCACATTTCGCGCCTGCATGACCCGGAAGCGATCGAAGCCGCCCTGCTGCGCCGCTTCGCGACCATGCTTCAGGCTGGCGCGATTTTCCTCGACCGCGGCGGGTGCTGCATGCGCATCGTCCTGGACGGCACGGACGGACGCGAGCTGAACCTCAAGCCGGAGGCGGTACGTGGCTGTCTGGTCACCCACATCGAGGCAGTTCGGCAGCTACGCGCTGCCCGCGCGCCGATCCTCTCGTCCAAAGAAAACGCCGCTCTTGACGGCGCCCGCGTCTTGCTGGGAACGCTGTTGCGGGCCGACAGCGAGCCCGGCGTGGTGATCGCGCTGCGTCACGGCGAAGAGCCGCCGTTCGACCGTGGCGACGTCCTGGCAGCCGAGTCAGTCTTGACCTACGGCGCTCAGGTTTTCAGCAACCTGCTGATGGTGCGCCACCTGCAACGCACGGCCCTGGAGACCGTCTGTACCCTGGTCAATGCCATCGACGCCAAAGACAACTACACGTCGGCGCACTCCGAACGCGTGGGTGGTCTGGCGCGCTTGACGGGCGAAGCGCTCGGGTTGCCCAAAACGCGGCTCCAGGCCCTCGAATGGGCCGGGCTGCTGCACGACGTGGGCAAGATCGGCGTGCCGGAGCAGATTCTCAACAAACGCGGCGCGCTGACCGCTGAGGAATGGGAGCAAATGCGGCGCCACTCCACGGTAGGCTACGAGGTGCTCAAACCGGTGGCGCAGTTCGAGCCGGTGCTGGATGCCGTCCTGTATCACCACGAGAATCACGACGGCTCGGGTTATCCCGCCGGCCTGCGCGGGGCGCGCATACCCCTCGACGCCCAGATCATCCACGTGGTCGACATCTTCGATGCCCTCACCACCGACCGCCCCTATCGCGCCGCCCACGATATCCCGCAGGCTATCGCCCTGCTCCAAGAAGGTGCCGGTCGCATGACCGACCCCGAGCTGACCGAACTATTTATCGAGACCATCCGGCAGTACATGGCGACCGATCCGGCCGGTTTCCGGGCGCGCTTCGGACATTCGACCGAAAACAAGAAATAGCCGCACGGGCGGCACGGCCGCCAGGTGGGTTGCCGGTCGCTCGCGAGGATGTACGCCATGATCGCCAGGAAGATTCCCAGTCTGGTCGAGGTCCTGGTCGCCGGCGTCGTGCTCGGCGTCATCACCGTTGTAACTGTCCCGCGCCTCACTTCGGCCGCAGCCACCAGGGACGGAAATGACCATCACGATCTTCTACGACAACAACTGCAAGTTCTGCGTGTAGCCATAGAACGCTACTACCAAGACCACGGCGTCTACCCCGGCCAACTGACTGATGGCCAAAACCCCGCCGGCAGCGCCGGTGCGCTTCTGAGACAACTTACCGGCCACTCCGACAGCACCGGACACGTAGTCACTATTGCGACCCACCCGGACACCGCGACGCATGACCAGTGCAACCCGCCGATCCTGGGTCCATATCTGCGGGACGGCTGGCCAGCTTGCCCGGTGCCACCCAACGAGGGCTCGACGGCGATCGTCGTGATTCGCGGCGCAGCACCGCCCGCCTTCATCGCTGACGTGAAGGCTGGGTGGGTGTACAACTGCGACACCGGCCAGATCGCAGTCAACTCAGATGCCGCCGACCCGGCCGGCAGACCATACATAACTTACTGAAGAGCCAGCACACGCCTTATCCCCACCCAATCAGCCGGACCGCGCCGCCCAGCCATCGCGACCGCCGGCAGGCCACCACCGGCGGACGATGACATTCTGGCCCCCCGGCGTGATCACCCAGGCTGCTCATTGTGGCACAAATCCCTGTAAGCTTGTGTTCACAGGCTGATCTAAACGGGATGGTAATGACGAACACGCGGACCATAGCAACCGGCCAGCGGTCGGCGCTAACCCCGGCCCAGGCGGACACGCCCGCGGCGCAGCCGGCCGCTGACGGTTTCATCGAGTTCGCCGCCTTGATCGCCGAGCACGGGCCACGCGTGGCTCGCCTGGCCCGCCGACTGCTCGGTTGGCCATCGGAGGTCGAAGACGTGGCGCAGGAGGTGTTCCTTTCCGCGTGGCGCGCTTTGCCCGAATTCCGCGGACAGGCCGCCCTATCGACCTGGCTGTTTCGAATCACGGTGAACGCTTGTCGTCGGCAGCGCCGCCGCCGGTTGCTGCGCCCCTGGATGTGGTACCGCCGTCCTGACGTTAGCGAGGCCGTTGACATCGCCAGTGGCCGGTCGGAGACGGCGGCGCGCGTGCGGGCGGCGGTCCGCGCCTTGCCGGCTCGTTATCGTGAGGTGGTCGTGCTCCACTACCTCGAGAATCTGAACAGCACAGAGATCGGCCAAATCCTGGAACTCAAGCCGAACACCGTCGCTGTGCGGCTGAACCGGGCCCGCCAGTGCTTGCGCGAAATGCTCGGCGACCTGCTGGAGGAGAAGTGACGTGAGCGCCGACCGCTTGGGCGAACTACTGCGACGCGCTGACGCGGAGGCGGGAGCCGCGGACGCACTGCCAGCCGATCTGCCGGCCCGAGTTCTGCGGCTCGCGGCAACACATCGGCGACGGCGCGTTGTCTTCTGCGCGGCCACAGCAATGGCGTTGGCCACCGCCATGACTATTGCGATTCACCGCACCCACGTGCCGACACCGCCGAGTCGGCCGCTGCTGGGCCGGAACACTGTGGTCCGCAGCGCGCCCGCTGAAAACCTGCAACGCGAAATCGTTCACTTGCAAGTGCAAGCCGACCTGCATCTCGCCGTAGCACGACGGCTGATCGCACTGCGCGAGCACCAGCACCGACTGGCGCAATTGGCGCCTGCGGCACAACAGCCCGACCCGGTCCGGCAGGCGGCAGCGCAAGCCGACCGTGCGGCCATCGTGCTGATTCAGCAGGGGGACCACCTCTGTGTTGATTTGGGACTACCAGCGGCGGCAGCCGAGAGCTATCGCTGCGCCCTGCGGGCCTTCGCGGAAACGCCCTGGGCCGCGGTGGCGCAACAACGCCTGCACGCGATCGTTCATTGCAGAGGAGACTCATTATGAAAACCCACTTGCCCGAAGTCACACTCGCCATCGTACTCGTCGCGGGGGTGGCCCCGTGGGCGCCGTGCGGCGTGGCCGCAGCGCAGGACACGAACCGCGGCGTCGAGACTGAATACGCCAGTTGCCTGCTGAAAATCACGTTCGGCAACGACTTGGCGCTGAACCGCAAGACCGTCGGCCCCTTGCTCAACAGCAGCGGAATCCTGGGAGCGGCACTGGACGAGCTGTCAGGGCTCGATCCGGCCGCCCGGGCCGCCGCACACGTCGGCATCGGCGAATACAACGAGATGGTTTCGCATGAAGGCAAGCAGTCGGTGCTGGTCGCACTGTTCGAAGCGAATCTGTGGTTGCCGGCCGAACGGGCGCAAGTCAAACGGACCTTACACTCCCTGTGTCGGCGGCTAGAGGCAGAACTGCAACAGGTCGGCGTGCTTGAGCAACAGCAGTTGCGGGCGCAGTTGACAGAGGTGCAGGCCGCCGTCCGACAAGCCCAGCAACGCTATACGGAACTTCAGACGCTGCGACAAGAGTTATCAGTCGCCGCCGGTCGAACAGAACTATCCCGCCATGTCATCGTCGAGCAAATCCAGGCGGACGAGCGCGAGCTGTCGGCATTGGACACCAGGCTGGCGGCACTCCGCGCCCGGCGCAGCGCCCTGACCGAGCAGATCGCCCATATCAGCGGTCAGGTCGCTGCCCATGTCAATGACGATCCGGCGGTGATCGAGTTGAGCAAGGTCGTTCAACTGCGTGAGGCACACCTCAACCGCTGGCAAGACCTGGTCGCCAACGGGCGGGCCGGCGCCGACGACGCGCAGGCGGCAGAGGAGGCTCTGGCACTGGCTCGCGCCGAACTCGCCAAGCAGCGCCAGCTCATTGCTCAGCGCGCCGGCGGCGAGTTGCTGGCCGAGCTCAACAAAGAACTCGTGACGCTGACGGTGGACATCGCTGCCGCCGAAGCGCAGCGCGAGTGCATCCGCCACCGCCTGACCCAGGTTCAGGAGATGAAACTCCTGGAGCTGGCCGACCGCTACGAACGCGAAGTGCGCTCGCAGATCGCCGCGGCCGAGCAGGTGTTGAGTGAGGCCCTCAAGCGGCAAGCCGAACTGGAGTCACGACTGGCGAGCTATCGCCCCCCAACTGTGATCGTGTTGGGCGGCACGGCCCCCTCTTGAACCCGACCCAGACCTCATAGTCGCGCGCGGCCCAGGCGTGGCAGGCGTGTGCCCAGCACAAACAGCAGGTACACCGCGCCGGCCAGTACGATGGTCGTAGCGCCCGGCGGTAAGTCCGGCCCGTAGCTGGCCGCCAGTCCCGCCACAATAAGTACAACGCACAGCAGCGCCGACGCGAACATCATCTGCGCCAGCGTCTTGCAGAAATGACCGGCAATGGCGGCGGGCAGCGTCAGCAGGGCAATGACCATCACTATGCCGACTACGCTCACGAGCAACACCACTGTCAGAGCCGTAAGGCACAGCAGCAGAATGTAGTAAAGCTCCACGTTCACCCCGCGCAGGCGGGCGAATTCATCATCGAAGCACACCGCCTGAAGCTGGTTGTAAAACAGCAGCCCCACGCCGACTACCGCGACATCCAAGCCCGCCAGCAGCCAAAGGCTCTCGCGGGTCACCATGAGGATGCTGCCGAACAGGTAGCTCATCAGTTCGACCTGGTACCCGGGCGTGCGGGCGATGAACAAGACGCCCAAGGCCATGCCGACGGCCCACACTGCCCCGATGGCCGTATCCTCGCGCTGTTTGGCTCGCAGACTGACCAGCCCGATTATCACCGCCGCAAGCAGAGCTGCGGCTACCGCTCCGTACAGCGGGTGCAACCAAGTCCAGCCACCGACGACGGCCAAATAGCGTGCGGCTCCCATGCCACCCAGGACACAGTGCGCGATGCCGCCAGCCATGTAGCTGATCCGGCGAACGACCACATAGCTGCCAATGACGCCGCAAGCTACGCTGGCCAGCACGCCCGATAGCAGGGCGGTCTGAAGGAACTCATGCCGCAACAGGGCTTGGCAGAACTCCACCGCTGCGCACCCCAGCCAGAATGAACTACTCAAAGTACCGAACGCCGACCGCTGTTCCGTGTTCCGCGTCTACTCGTGCCGATGGTGCACGAGCTGCACCTCATGCCCATACATGGCGCGGATCGACTCGCCGGTGATGGCCTCGGCACCAT
>Ga0209101_1000769_pt1 | contig 25718 bp, 13 predicted proteins | sample ConPoolayeCmetaG_FD_185481 | JGI IMG/M metagenome (GOLD analysis project Ga0209101, IMG submission 185481) | Hot spring microbial mat communities from California, USA to study Microbial Dark Matter (Phase II) - Cone Pool mat layer C metaG... ...
GTGTTGTGCGACCGGAGGGCGTCGCCGTGGGACGACGCGAACCGGCGTCCTTCGCACGCGGATCGCCGGAAAGCGTTGCGGCGCAAGATTCTCGGCGAGGAATATTCGGCGCTTGCCCGCCGCTGGCACTTGCCGCCGAAAATCCGCGCCCTGCTGGACCGTCTGCTGAGCCTGGCGAGCTAACATCGCCGTTTTTTTAGAAAGTACAGATTCGTATGAATAGCGGGCAGGTTTACGAGATTCGTCACCCCGAGATGCTCCGCGTGGGCCGCTCGGCCGTCCACGTGTATTGGTTCGACGGCGAGCCGACGGACCCCTACGAACGCATGGAGATGATCTCCCTGCTGTTGATCGAGCGGATCGAGCCGCTGGAATCGCCCGCCCGGACCTGACCTTCGGTCCCAATTGCCCGACAATCGTTCACCCCGGCCGGGTCATGCGCCAGGGGTCGAGGGCCTTTTCGAGTTGGTAGTCGGGCAGGATTTTTTTCTCGCGGCAGAGTTCGCGGATCGTCTTGCCGGTGGCGAAGGCCTCCTTGGCCAGGGCGGCGGCCTGCTGGTAGCCGATGTACGGGTTGAGGCCGGTGACCATCGAAAGGCTCTTTTCCACGCTCGCCAGACACGCCTCGCGGTTGGCCTCCATTCCTCGCAGGCAGAGTTCGGCAAACGCCCTCGTGCCGGCGGCCATGAGGCGCACGCTCTCGAGTGCCGCGTGGCCTATCACGGGCATCATGATGTTGAGCTGGAACTGTCCGCCGGCCGCGCCGCAGAGGGCGATCGTCTGGTCGTTGCCCATGACCCGGGCGGCAACCTGCATCAGGCTTTCGCAAAGCACCGGGTTGACCTTGCCGGGCATGATGGAGCTGCCGGGCTGGAGATCGGGAAGCTGGATTTCGTAGAACGCGCAGCGCGGGCCGGAGGCCAGCCAGCGGATGTTGTTGGCCACGTTGAAGAGCGTCGCCGCCACGGTCCGCAACTGGCCGTGGCATTCGACCAATCCGTCGCGCTGGGCGTTGGCCTCGAAGTGGTTGGCTGCCTCCACAAAGGCGATGCCAGTTTTTTGGGCCAGCCGTTCGGCCACTTGGCGGCCGAAGTCGGGATGGGTGTTGATTCCAGTGCCGACGGCGGTGCCGCCGGCGGGCAATTCGCGCACCGCGTCGATCGCCCGGCGGGCACGTTGGATCGAAAGCTCCATCTGCCGCGCCAATCCGCCGATTTCCTGCCCCAGCGCCAGCGGCGTGGCGTCGGCCAGGTGCGTGCGACCGATCTTCAGCACGTCGGCCCATTGCGACGCCTTCGCCGCGAGGATCGACCGGGCAAGTTCCAAGGCGGGCACCAACTCCCTTTCGATGGCCACGGCCACGGCCACGTGGATGGCCGTGGGGAACATGTCGTTGGTCGATTGCCCCATGTTCACGTGGTCGTTGGGGTGAATGGGCTTCTCGACCTGGAAGCGGTCGCCGCCCGACAGCTCGATCGCCCGGTTGGCGATCACCTCGTTGGCGTTCATGTTGCTCGACGTGCCGGAGCCGGTCTGGTACACGTCGATGGGGAACTGGTCGTCGAATTTTCCTTCGGCGACTTCGCGGCAGGCCTGGATCAGGGCCTCGACCTCGCCGTCGCTCAACGGCCGCTTGCCCGTGCCCGTCAGGCGGCCGAGATCACGGTTCGCCTCGGCCGCGGCCCATTTCACCAGCCCAAGGGCATGGATCAGTTCCCTCGGCAGCGTTTGTCCCGAAATGGGAAAGTTTTCCACGGCGCGCTGGGTTTGCGCGCCGTAGTAGGCTTTGGCGGGCAAGCGGACCTCGCCCATGCTGTCGCGCTCGACGCGGAACTCGTTCATCAGGCTCCTCCTACTCCGCGCGCTGGGGCGATTCAAACCCTCGTGGAACGGGGGGAAGGTCCTTGGTCAGGACGGGCGGCGTCGGTCGGCCGGCCTTGGCGTAGTCGAAGGGCTTGAAGCCGAGTTTCAATGCCGGCGATTCAGGTTTGAGCTGGAAATTGCCCGCCGCGGCGTCGACGAACAGCGGATCGGCGATCACCGAGTGCAGGTCTTGGTTGCGGTCCTTGCGCCAGTTGGCCAGATCGGCGCCGCCGAAAAACGTGACCGGGCGTCCAGCCGCGTTCCAGTACACGTTGTAATCCAATTTGAAGTTGTTGTCGTTCCAGTTGCTGCCCAACAGCGGCGACTGGTTGTTCCAATAGACGATGTTCCGTTCGAACCAGAACGACAGATGGGACTCGGTGCGAGTGCGTTGGAGCTGCTGCTGCGTGGCGAAGGCGAAGATGTTGTTTTGGATGCGGTTCTCCTTGCCGTAGTGCTGGTGGAACCCGCCGGTCCGCGTCCGGTAGACGAGGTTGTTTTCCATGGTGATGTCGCTGGAGCCTTCGTCGGTGTACAGCCCCCAGCCGCCGTAGTCGAACGACTGCACGTCGTGGATGTGGTTGTCGTGGACCCGAGTGCCGGTGGAAATGCCCAGCGTATAAACGCCGCCCATGTCCGACAACACGCCCTGGCCGATGGTGTGCATGTGGTTGAAGCCGATGTCGTTGTGATGGGCCAGGCTGGGGGCATAGCCCCAGATCCAGCCGACGGAAACCGCCGTGTAATAGAGGTCGAAGATGTCGTTGTGTTCGACCACGTTGTGGGGCGAATGTCCGATCCATACGCCGATGGCCGCCGGATGGAGCCGTCCGGCATGAGCGATGAGGCAATTGCGGACGGTGTGGTGGGAGACGATTTCCTCCGGATCGGTGGGAACTCGCCCACTATCCGCCCAGAGGCCGCTTCCGGCGTGGCCGATCTTCACGCCGCCGCCGGCCAGATCGACCATCTCGCAGTTCTCCACGCGGTTGTCGCGGCAGCCAATCCCGAACGCCATGGCATACCCCCCCGTGTGCCGCACCGCGCAGCCGTCGATCACGATGTTTCGGGCCCCGAACGCGGCCAGGGCGGAGTTCAGACCGATTTCGGCCTGGGGGAAGGATTGGCCGTTGGCCGGGAGCACCCAATTGCTGTGCGCCAGGGTCAGGCCGCGGAGGTGGATGTCGTGGACCCACTCGCGCTTCTTCACGTCGCCGAAGAAGACCACGAGCTGTTCCAGACGCGGGGCGATCACCACGGTATCCTCGGGCTTTTCTCCCGGCAGCGGGACGTACGTGAGCCGCCCGCTCGGACGATCCAGATACCACTGGCCAGGCTCGCCGAGGGCCTCGCGCACGTTGTCGACAAAGAAGCGGTGCCCCTTGGCAAAAGCTCCCCAGCCATCCGGCGTGCAGGTCTGCCCGGTGAAGGTGACGATCCGCTTGGCCGTGTCGAGTTCGGCGATCCTCATGCGCGAGATGGCCCACTGGTGGAACGCCACCACCTCGACGTCGCCCCGATTGGCCCAATCGGCGCGGATCTCGTCGCCCGAATAGCCGAAGCGGTCAGCCCCGCGGCCTTGGGTCTTGGGCGAGGGCGGCGCCTGCTCGGCGATGGTGTAATAGCCCTGCTTGGGCAGGCGGGGGCGGAAGCGTCGCTGGTCGTTGACGAACAATTGGGCGAAAGACCACTTGCCGCTCTTGACTTCCTCGAGGACCGCCTCCCAGCGGCCGTCGGCGCCGACCTGCCAGCCGGAAATGCGCGTCCCGCCGCTAAGGACCGGGCGCTGGCCCGCCGCGGCCTCGTAAACGACCGGCGCGGACGGCGTGCCCGAGTCGGCGGGAGTGAAGACCACGGTGTCCGGCAGATAGTAAGTCCCGCCGCCAATCGACACCACGATCGGCTTGGCTCGCTGCGGTTCCTTGGCCTTCAGTTCTCGGACCAGTTGTTGGGCGCGGCCGAGGGTGGCCACGGGCCCGTCGGTCTTCGCGGCGTTCGGCTCGGCGATGCGGCCCGACCATGCGTCGTTGCCCGACGTGGCCACATAAAAATCCGCCGCCGCGGTCACACGAACGATCCCAGTGATCCAAACGGCCGCCAACAGCAGGGACACAAACAGAGCGATCTTCTTGGTCATCGCAAGTCCTCCAGTTCATGATGGTGAGCACCAGTCTATCCGATGCGTTGCGACAATGCACCCCCTAACGCCGCTTGCGGACCGCGTTTGCCTTCCCGTCCAATAATAGGTGGGACAACCGCCTCTCGCCAATGGCTGGAGAGGGCTTGGAGGCATCGGAATGGGAACAACGAGAAAGTTACGAGCCAATATACTCCGCGGGGCCGAATATGAGTCCTTCTTATTTGAGAAACGTCTCATTTCAACGCCTGCGGAGCATAAAGGCCCGTTGACGGGCCTTGTCCGCCCTAGGTGGTGTTAGGCCCGGCGTTTCACGCCGGGTCGCGGTGTCGATCCCGTGGCGAACCTTAAGCCCCGTTTACGGGGCTTCTCGCTGCCTTCGTGATTCGCGGGCGGGACGCCCGCGCTCCGTGTTTTGTGGGCGGCGTTCAGGCCGATTCCTCTGTGGAGCGCGGGCATCTTGCCCGCATTGGTCGTTGCGGGCGGGACGCCCGCGCTCCCAGAATTGCGGGCGAGACGCCCGCGCTCCGTGTTTTGCCCCAGCGAGAAGGCCCGTGAACGGGCCTCGCGCCGTGGCGTTGGTCCACGGATACCCGGCATGAATGCCGGGCCGAAGACCGCCTGCGGCGGCGAACGCCCGTAGGCGGGCGTCTTCGCACAACCTCTTGCCGGCGATCCTCGCGCTATTTTCCGCGCGGCCGAGGATGAGTCCTTTTCGCCTGAAAAACATGTCATCTCAACGCGTGCGGCGTATAAAAGCGTGGATGGAACGGAATGACGGCGTAGCCCGACGGGAGTTCCGCGCACTGCCGCCGCCCCGCAGGGCCTGGCGGAAGGCAACGGCCATCCGTTCCCCGATCCCGCTGAGTGCAAGAAACCCTAACGGCGGCGATTTACCGCCGAGTCCAAGCTTTACTCGTAGGCAAGTCGGGCCGGTTTTTTGGAGTGAATCGGCCGGGCTAATGCCCTTTCGATTCAGCGATCCGAAGCAGGGCGCCGCCGCCGCGTGGCAATCGCAATTCGGCGCGGTTGCTGGCAGTCGGGGACCACGTCCCGCGGGTCGCGTCGAAGACTTCGAGTTTCGCGGGGCCGACCAACGTCGCGGTCGCGGTCGCCCCGTAGTCCATGTTCACCACCAGCGCGTGCGTTGGCTTGCCCTCCGATCCGAAAACGCCCAAGAGAATGCCCTTGACCCGCTCCAGTTTCTTCTGCGGGATCGGCGGCACGGGCGGGTCGAGGCGGAACGCAAGGTCCTTCGGCGGCGGCTCCGTGCCCGGCGGCGTCATCCCGCAGTGATAGACTCCCAACGACCGCAACGGCTGGAGCTCTCGGGCAATGGCCACGAACTCGCGGTTGAGCGTCTTCAGGGCGTGGTAGATCGGCGTGGGCGTGCCGTCGGGCAGGGCGATGCCGCCGGTGTGGCCCGGGTGGCAGTAAACGTAGTAGGAAATCCCCTGGGCGCCGTAGGGAAGCGTCGAATAGACGAGGTATCGCATTTCGTCGCCGGTCGGCACGCGCATCGACGGCGTCCACGTGCAGGCCTGGACGATTTGCAAGAACGGCACGTTCGCCTTCTGGCACGCCTGGCGGATGAGCGCCAGGTTGAGGAAGTATTGGTCGTTGTCGCCCGCCACCGCGAACTGGTAATGGTCCCAACTCACCAGCGACGGCTTGACCACTTCGAGATACTGGCGGAGGTGCTCGCGGTAGGCGGTGACCGTGTCGCCTTGCGTGCCGAGTTGCTGGTTGTTGGCGTAGGTGGGAAACAGATTGACGTAGGCCATGTGGGCCGGGTCGCGCTCGCGGAGGTAGGCGAAGAGCTTTCCCAAGGCCGGGAAAGCCCCGGCGCTCGGCTCGTCGGTGATGAAATAGCAGTACATCGCCGGATGGTTCCGCACCCGGGCGATGAGGGCGTCGAGCTTCTCGCGCTGGGCGGGCTGGTCGAGCGTGGCGGGCGAGAGCAGCCCGTCGGTCAGCATGGCCCGAAGCCCATGCCGCCGCGCCACGTCCAACTCCTGCTCGGAGCACCAAACGAGGTTGAAGCCGCCTTCGGCCATTTGTTGGGCAACGGCGTCGGTCAGCGGCGGCCCGGCCCAATAGGTGACGATCGGCTCGCCGACCTTCCATGCCGCGGCATTTGCGGCGGAAACGAGACGAATTCGGGGCGAAGACGAGCGGGCGGTCCCGGCGTTCGGGGCGGGGACCGGCGACGGACGTTGCCGAGCCTGGGCGGGAGGACCGACGTAGGGGCGATAGAGCCTGCCTTCCCAGGTTGAATCGACCGGCGGCGACTCGGGTTTGCCGTCCTGCCGCACCCAGACGATCATCTCGCCCGGTTGGCGATGGTCCCAGGCATGATAGGGAATGGCCGTCACCGTGCGGCCGTCGCGGTCTTGGGCCCGCACCACCGTCACGCCGCCGAGCAAATCGGGTTTGTGCTCGACGCTGAATTTTGGTTCCCGGGCCAGCACGAGGTCCTTGACCGGCCCGCCGTTATCGACCTGCTCGAAGCAATAGACGATCGGGCCGCGCTGAATCGCCACCCGGCCCGCGTCGACCTTGACCAGCGGATGGGCCTCGATCCGCTGGACCGGCATGGGCAGGTCCAGTTGGACCGTATCGCCGCGACGCCAGGCACGGTGCAGCCGGGCGTAGCCCTTGTCGATTTCGAGTTTCTGGAGAAGCTGACCGTTCACGGCGACCGAGGCCCCCTCGCACCAAGCGGGAATGCGCAGGGCCAGGTCGAACTCGGCGGTTTGCTCTGGCTCGACGCGGATCGTCACCTTGCCGTCCCATGGATATTGGGTCTCCTGCGCCAGCTTTACCTTTCGTGATCCTCGCGTCACGGTGGCCGTGCCGGTAGCATAGAGGTTGACCGCGATCCCGGCGTCGTTCTGCGCATACACATAGCCGGGGATCGAAGGGACGAACCGCACCACGTTGCTCGGGCAGCACGCGCAGCCGAAGAACGGCTGGCGGTGGTGCTTGCCCGCCGAGGCCAGCGGGTTGACGTAGAAAAAGTGCTCGCCGTCCAGAGCGACGCCCGAGAGAATCCCGTTGTAGATCGCCCGTTCAAGAATGTCGGCGTATTGGGCGTCGCCGTGGAGTTGGTTCAGCCGATGGGCCCAAAAGGCCAGGCCAATCGCCGCGCACGTCTCGCAATAAGCCGTGTCGTTGGGCAGTTCGTAGGCCTCGCCGAAGGCCTCGCCTTCGTGCCGCGCGCCGATCCCGGCGGTGATGTACATCTTGCGGTGGACCACGTCGTTCCAGATGGCCCGCATGGTTTCGATGAAGCCCGCGTCGCCCGTGTACGACGCCATGTCGGCCACGGCCGTGTAAAGATACATGGCCCGCACCGCGTGGCCGACGATCTCTCGCTGTTGGCGGACCGGGATGTGGTCCTGGGCGTAGGCGCCGAAGAGCCTGGCCCGCTTCGACTTGTCGCCGCGGAGGTCGAGGAAGAACTCGGCCAGCTTGAGATACCGGACCTCGCCGGTCGCCTGGTAGAGCTTCACCAAGGCCAGCTCGATTTCCTCGTGGCCGCAGACCTCGTGCCGCTTGCCCGGCCCGAAGGTCGCGTCGAGGTGATCGGCCCATTTCGTGGCCACGTTCAGAAAGGTCTTCTTGCCGGTGGCCTGATAATGGGCCACCGCCCCCTCGATGAGATGGCCGCCGCAATACAGCTCGTGCTTCACGGCGAAATCGGTCCACCTCTTGTCAGGCTCCACTAGCGTGAAGTAGGTGTTGATGTACCCGTCGGGTTGCTGGGCGGCGGCGATCTTGGCGATCACCTCATCGACTTTCTTTTCCAGCGCCGGGTCGCGCTGTTCGGCCAAGGCATAGGAAGCCCCTTCGAGCACCTTGTACACGTCGGAATCATTAAAATAGATCCCCTCGAACTTGCCCGGCATGAGCTTGGCGGCCTTGGCAAAGTTGCTGATCCGGCCGGTTTCCTCGCACCACTTGAAATTGTGGGGCAGCGATTTCTCGCGGTTGGTGCGGATTCGAGGGGCCCAGAACTGGTCGCTCAGTTTCACGTCCGTGAACGGCACCGACGCCAGTACGCGGTGCGCGGGCGCGGGAGGCTCGGCCGCGGCGCAGACGCTGGCGGCCAGCAACAAGACAAAGGCAACGACGCTGTTTCGCTTCATGGCTAGCTCCACGGGGAGGAACGATTCTCGGACGAAAACCAGGCTACGACGCCAATTTGCTGGTGTCGAACTCGAACTTGACCGCGGCCCGCATCATCTCGTCCCAGGTGATTTCGGTCCTGGCATAGGCGGCGCTGCGGCCGAGGATGGTGGTCAAGTTGCTCCGCACGCTGGGGGCGACCGTCGGGTTCGAGCAGTCGCCCTTGAGGATGCTCTCCCGGAAATCGGCGATGTTGCGGACCGCGCCGTCGGTGTAGATGTGCGGGTTCTTGCCGCCCTTGTACGACTTCTCGCCTCGGATGAAGCACGGACCGCCGTAGTGCGTTTCGATCATGCCCCGTGGACCGAACATGCGGCAGCCGATGTCGTCGTAGCCAGTGCCGTACTGCTTCGAGGCGAACGTGAGCATCACGCCCTTGGGGAACCAGAAAATGACGGAGAAATGATCGTGGCAATCGCCAAGATCGTTACGGCCCCGCTTGCCGCACGCGCCAATGGCCTTGATCGGGTGGTCGTCGATGATCCACGTGGCGACGTCGAGGGCGTGGATATTCTGTTCGGTGATGATGTCGCCGGAAAGCACCCGATCGAGGCCCCATGCCCGCAAGCGGTTCTCCGCGTTTTTCGGATCCTTGGCCAAGACGTCGGCCCCGCCCCAAGTGATGCCGCAGTAGTAAACCGCCTCGCCGGAAACCAACGGCCCGATGTCGCCGGCATGGACGCGGCGAATCGACTCGCGATAGAATTCGTCGGCCCGGCTCTGGAAATCGACCAGGAAGCAGCGTTTCTTCTCCGCCGCCTTGCGCGCAGCCTCGGCGACCTCCAGGCAGCCGGGCACGTCCACGGCGATCGGCTTGGCCAGGTACACGTGGCAGCCGGCCTCGGCGGCGGCCATGGCGTGGATGGGATGGAAGTAGGGCGGGCTCTCGATCACCACCGCGTCCGGCTTGGTTTCGAGGAGCCTCTTGTAGCCGTTCAGGCCGGTGAACCGTTTGGCCGCGTCCAGCTTGAACTTATCGCCCAGGTGATCGACCCGGTCCTTGAAATAGTCGGCCGCGCCGACCAACTCGTATCCACCGTTCTGCATAAAGAGATCGGTGATCCACGTCCCCCGACCGCCGCAACCGATCATCCCGATGCGAATCTTCGAGTTGGCCTGCGAACCGGCGACCAGCTCCGGCTTGACGATCATGACGCCAGCGGCGCCGGCGCCCGCCAAAAACCCGCGGCGATCGATACCCGAGCGATTCTGCGTGTCCGACAATGTCCGTTTGCTAGTCATCTTCGTAAACTCCCCAATTGCGCGAACGATCTTTTGATCCAACCGATCAACAGGAAGGATACGCGAAACCGCCACGCCTTGCCAGAGGGCGGCAGTCCAGCGGCAAGTCACTCCACTGGTGGGGCCAAACACTGGCCCAGTCGGATCGCCGCGCGTCACTCCCCACGCCGCGAGCGTTCCTCTACAATGAAGCCAGCCATTTTTCATGAACGAGAAACCGCGCGATCATATTCCACGGACATATTCCAGGGAGACAATCGATGCGGGGGTATCTTCGATCCGACGGGCGCAAGGGCATACGCAACGTCCTGGCGGTAGCTTATTTGGTGGAATGCGCGCACCACGTGGCCCGGGAAATTGCCGCGCCGTTTCGCCAGCAAGAGGTGCATTTGATCGGCTTTCCGGGCTGTTTTCCCAACGCCTACGCCGGGCGGATCATGAGACAGCTCTGCACCCATCCGAACGTGGGCGGCGTGCTGTTGGTGTCTTTGGGCTGCGAGAGTTTCGATCGGCGCGGCCTCGAGGCGGCGATCGCCGCTTCCGGCCGGCCGGTGCGAACGGTGGTGATCCAGGAACTCGGCGGCACGCGGCCCACGATCGACGCAGGCAAGCAATGGGTCGAGCAGACGCTCGGAGTCTTAGCGTCCACGCCGCGCGCGCCGATGGAAATTCGTGAACTGGTCGTCGGCGCCATCTGCGGCGGCTCGGACGCCACGAGCGGCCTGACGGCGAATCCCGCCGTCGGACGCGCCTTCGATCGGCTCGTCGATGCCGGCGCGACCGCCATCTTCGAGGAGACCGGCGAGTTGATCGGGTGCGAACAGTTCATGGCCGCGCGCTCGGCCACGCCAGCGCTGGGACGCGAGGTGATGGCCAGCGTCGCCAAGGCCGAGCGATACTACCGCACGCTGGGCCATGGCAGCTTCGCCCCCGGCAACGCCGACGGCGGGCTGACCACCATCGAGGAAAAGTCGCTGGGCGCGTACAGCAAGAGTGGTCGGTCGACGATTTCGGGGTTGATCAAGCCGGGCGATGTTCCGCCCCGCGGTGGGCTTTACCTCTTGGACGTCGTGCCCGACGGCGACGTCCGCTTCGGTTTTCCCAACATCTCGGACAACGCGGAAATCGTCGAGCTGATCGCCTGCGGCGCGCATCTGACGCTTTTCACCACGGGTCGTGGCTCAGTGGTCGGTTCAGCGATCTCGCCCGTGATCAAAATCTGCGCCAACCCTGACACCTACCGTCGTATGGCGGAAGACATGGACATCGACGCGGGCCGAATCCTCGCGGGCCGAGCCACGCTGGATGAAGTGGGCCGGGAAATCTTCGAGCTGGTCCTCAAGGTCGCCGACGGACGGCGCACCTGTTCCGAACGGCTCGGCCATCGGGAATTCATCCTCACCTACAAGGCCTTCGAGCCTATCGGACCGGATTGCCTCCCGTTGGCTTAGGGGACCGCGCCGATGGTGCTCGATCTCTTCCGTCGCTTCCTGTCGCGGCTCCTTTGGACCCTAAGCACGTCGCTCCGGTGGGCCTCGGTCGGCTTGCGCGGGGCGGCGGTGGCGATCGACTACCTCCGCCTGGTGCTCTTCGACTATCGCTCCCGGCCAGACGATATCTTCATCGTCACCTATCCGCGTTCCGGAACCACCTGGATGCAGATGATCCTCTATCAGTTGACGACCGACGGCGAGATGACGATCGGCCACATCGCCGAGGCGTGTCCCTGGTTTGAACGCGCGGCGGTCAACCGGCGGGACCTCGAGAAGCTGCCGTCGCCCCGGGTTTTCAAGAGTCATCTGCCCTACTGGTTCATGCCCAAGGGCAAGGGCAAGTATCTTTACGTGGCGCGAAACGGCAAGGATGTCGCGGTTTCGTTCCACCGCTTTTACCAGTCGCACTTTCGCTACCGCCACGGGTTCGACCGGTTTTTCCGGGACTTCATGCGGGGCTGGGTGGTGTACGGCTCGTGGTTTCAGCACGTTCGCGGCTGGTGGAAGCACCGCGATCGACCCAATGTTCTTTTCCTCAAATACGAAGACCTGGTGGGCGACCTCGAAGGAACGATCCGGCGGATCATCGACTTTTGCGGCCTCGAAGTCCCGCCCGAGGCGATGCCGCGGATCCTCCAGCGGTGTTCCTTCGACTTCATGAAACGGCACGAACTCCTCTTCGACCACGCCGCCGAGGTGATGTGGGAGCGGGGATTCACGATGAACCAATTCCTCCGCAAGGGACGCGTCGGCGACTGGACCGAACATTTCACCCCGGAACAGGAAGCCCAATTCGACCAGGTCTTCCAGCGACGCCTCGGCCGCCTGGGGCTATCGTGGCCAAGCCGGGCGTGAGGAAGAAAGCGGGGCCATGCGGCTCTTCCGGAAGAATGGAATATCCGCGTTTGTCTATGAGATTTAGGGAAGATGCTGGAGTACCGCGCGATTGACAAACGCAATCTCCGCGTCCAAAATGACAATCGTCGGCCCGCTGCCGTGAAGTTCCAGCGGGCATGACAACAACAAGAATCGCGTGAACGTTCACGCTTATTGAGACCGCGGTGACCGCTCACGGCAAGTGTCCCGAGTTTCGCGGTGAAACCGCGCGACAACGGGACTGTGCCCGTGGGGTTGGAAACGGACAGGCACTTTTTTTGGCGCGAAACGCGCCAAACAATGAGCCAGTCTCCGGCCCGTGAACGGTTAGCGGTCGCGTCGGTCCAAACTGGCGCAAGGATGAACGCTTCGCCGTCGGCAAATGCCGCGGGAGAAGCATACGATACGGCAACGACACGACTATTTGAACATCGCGAGAAAGAATACGTCCATGCGAAAGATCCTCCTTTTGGCACTGCTGGCGGCAAACGGTATTGCTGGCTTGTTCGTATTACCGCTCGCGGCGGGGGAACCGACGGGGCCAATGGATATCGGCTCGCGTTTGGAGTTGTTCATCGACGGCGTTCTTATCGAGAAGATGTCGGGCCAGGCAGCACTGCGGCTGCACCATCCCGTGCCCCGGGAACTGGCGCTCTCGTTCGACCGGCCCTGGGAGGGCAGCGCGTCGGGATACGTCACCGTCTTTCGCGACGGCGAGGTCTTCCGTATGTACTACCGCGGATGTCACCTGGAGGTCAAACAGGGCAGTTACTCGATCTCGCCGGAGTACACCTGCTATGCCGAGAGCCGGGACGGGATTCACTGGACGCGTCCCAACCTCGGGCTGTTCGAGGTCGCGGGAACGCGCGCGAACAACGTGATCCTCACGCCGGAGAGCGGCGCGACCCACAACTTCTCGCCGTTTCTCGACACGCGGCCGAACGTGCCCGCCGCCGAGCGCTACAAGGCGGTTGGCGGAGTGGCCGGAGGGCTTTTTGCCTTCGTCTCGGCCGACGGCATTCGCTGGAAAAAGCTGAGCGACAAACAGATCATCACCAAGGGAGATTTTGACTCGCAGAACGTGGCATTCTGGGACGCGCATCGGGGTGAATACCGGGCATACTCGCGGCAGTATCGTGAAGGACGCGATATCGTCGTCAGCTCATCGAAGGACTTTCTCACCTGGACCGATCCAGTTTTCCTGAAGTATTCCCCCGAGCGCACGAGCGAACTCTATACGAGCCAGGTGCAGCCTTATCACCGAGCCCCACACCTGCTGATCGGCTTTCCCACGCGGTATCTCGACCGCGGCTGGCTCGCGGCCACCGCGTTCTTGCCGGACGTCGAACATCGACGGCTCTGCGCAACGACCCAAGAAGCACGGCTCGGCACCGCGGTCACCGACGGCATGTTGATGGCGAGCCGCGACGGCCTGAACTTCCGCGTCTGGCCCGAATCTTTCATCCGTCCCGGACTGAGAACGGGTAGCAGTTGGTTTTATGGCGACATTTATCAAGCACTTGGACTCGTGGAAACCAAGTCCGCCATCGAGGAGTCGCCCGACGAATTGTCGCTCTACGCCACCGAAGCGGTGAGCCGACGCGGGGCGCTGCGCCGCTATACGCTGCGGATCGATGGGTTCGTTTCGGTAGCTGCGCCGCTGGCCGGCGGTGAAATGCTTTCGCGGCCAATCGTATTCCGAGGGCGAGAGTTGGTGATGAACTACTCCACTTCCGGCGCCGGCGGCATCCGCGTGGAGATCCAGGACGCCGATGGCCACCCCATCCCCGGTTTCTCGCTGGCTGAGGCGGAAGTCATGTTCGGGGATTCGCTCCAGCAGCCCGTGTTGTGGAAAGGCGGCAGCGACGTGAGCAAGCTGGCCGGCAAACCGGTACGCTTGAAGTTTGAGATCAAGGATGCCGACCTCTACTCGATTCGCTTTCGGGAATGATCCAAGAAAAGCCCGCCATGGGAAAAAGCACGGATGGTGGCGAATTCCGGGGACAAGCACTCATTTCGGCTGTTTGGGCAACTTCGGCTTCCGCCCAGGTTTGCGCGGACGTAGAAGCCGACCAACGGTTTTCTCCAAGCTTTCAATGAATGCTCTGCCGCCTAAAGGGTGGCCGGTGCGGGCGTGGTCGCGCAATTGCTTCAAGCCTTCTTCGCCCGTCGCGCTGTCCAGCAGGCCGCGCCAGTCGTGGGCCCTCGTCAACCTTGGCGTCACTTTCACAAGGCGGTCGTCGCGGCCCCAAAGGCGCGCTTGCGCGCTGCTCCAACGCCAATCCGCGGCGTCCGTCACCAGGTTCGCCCGCGCCGGGTTGAGTTCCACGTACCGCACGGCCGCCAGCAAATACGCTTCGTCCATGACGAACGACGCGAACCGCCCCTGCCACCGGTAGCCGCGCCATTTCTCCCGGAAGTTGATCCGCCGCGTGTACCGTCGATGGGCCTCGCCGATGGCCCACCGCCGAGGCATTCTGGGGACACAAACCTAATTCGCGGTTGGGCGTAGGAATTAAGTGTGTGTCCCCGGAATTGAATTGGGGTGTAAACGGTCACATGCCTTCCTACCGCTAAAGTGTTACCTTTTTTTCAGTTCGGCCGACTTTGCCGCAAGCGGGCGGTAAACGTATTCCGCCATCGTCGCGATGGCGCCGCGATCCGATTGATCCTGAGCGACACGGGCGTAAGATTCCAGGGCCGCGCGGGCATGATCCAGCGCGGCCTGCGCGTCGTTGACGGCCTCGGCCTTGCGACCCTCCTTGTCCGCTTTCGCGGCGCGACGCAACGCGTGAACCGCGTCGAAGTACCCGATGCCGAATTCCAGCCGACCGATCCAGTAGTCGACGTAGCTTCGACCTTGCGGCGAGGACTTCGCCAGAGCGCGTTTCGCCGCCGCCAGTGCCCGCTCGTATTGTTCTCGCACCTGGGCCAACTCCGCCGGCAGCGGCCCGGGCGTCCAGTGTTTCATGATCATGCCGGGGACGGGAAACGTGAATCCCAGCCCGTGCCATTCAAGCTCGACCGTTGCCGCCTCCACCTCGCGGAACACCGTGAGCATGTCGTCCAAGGATGCCTCGCCGCACACCGCGCGGAGGTGGTCGCGGTGGATCGTCTCCGGCGTCGCGGCGGCATCCCACGCGGCGCGGGCCAGATAGGCCACGCACGGATCATGGTCGCCGATGAGCCAGTAGCGCGTGGAGAATCCGCTCCAGCCATAACGACGTAGGTCTTGTGTGATCTCGTGCAGCGAGCCGGTGGAAAGCTGCGGCACCAGCCCCACGTTGTCATCGTGCAAGGTGTAGATCAGGCTGGTCGGCAGCTCGCGGGCCGGAATCCGTCCCAGCGCCTCGCGACGTTTCAGGATCCGCACCGGCGTGTAGTCCACGAAGTTGAGCGTTTCGCTGCCGGCCGGAAGGATCTTGGCCAACACCGGAAACAGTTCCTCGGCCACATGGTTGACGATGATCTTCACATCCGGACGCCGCGTGCCTTCGAGCGTCTTGAGATCGGTCAACAGCCGGTCGTAAAAGTAAAGCAGCACGATGTCCCCTTTGACCTCCGCCACAGCGCGTTCTGGGGGACTGTGATACCCGATTCGTTTCGTCGCGGCTGCCAGCATTTCGTCCAGCCGAGCCGGGCCGCCGAGGCCGTACTTCCGGTCGAGCATCTGCCATGCCCGATTGAATTCGCCGACCCACTGCCGAAACTCGGGCATTCCCAGCACCAGGTAATCCACTTCCGGGTATGTGTTGACCGTAGTCCGCAACAGGGCGGAAGCCAACTCGGTCACGGCCTCGTCCTCGACCGCGGTCTTGGGACCGGGCACGACGCTCATCGCGCCGAGTTGGTGGACTTTTTGCGTGTCATTCAGCAGTGGGGCGAACTCGGGCGGATAGTCGGTCAGGTGGACGCTCATCGCGCACTGCATGCCGCGCCTCTTCGCATGAGCGAGGATGCCCTTCACGAGCCGCTGGCCGGCCGCGACGAACTCCGGGTAACTTGCGCCGCGCGGCAAGTCGGGATTCCAGAACTCCGGCTCACTGCCGAACAGGCGCCGCCCCGGCATGTCGTCGGTGATCGGATAGCGAAAGCCGTACCAGAGGCAGGCCGATTGTCGCCGAACGCCCTTGACTTCGAGATCGAGAAACGGTTGATACGGCCAGACGCTGACGAAGACGCGATTGAACCGCAGCTTGGAGACTTGATCGAGCACGCGGCGATGCTCGGCGAGGCCCCACGATTCCGGCCCGCAGGCGAAATCATTGACCGTTCGCCATTGACGAATTCTCAGGTTCGGTTCGAGCACGACGTCGGTCTCGGGCAAGCGAAACGGTCCCGGCTTCTCAGGCAACACATCGCCGTGCAGCAAGTAGCGGACGCCCCATCGCTCGACCAGTTCGTAAACGGCCCACAGCGTGGCCGCGTCGCTGCCGCCGCCAATCACCAGCGCGGGTTTGCCGTCCATCAGGGTCCGCTTCAGTACGATCCCTTGGTCGCTGACCTTCGGCCAACCTCCGCTGCCCAGCGCGTTAGCAATCGCTGGGTTCGTGTCGGGGGCGCCGACCAGTAGCAGCACGTCGGCCGAACCGGGGCTCTCGGTGGTCGGGCGCGCGTCGATGTCGAACAGCTTGCCAAGATAGCCGGCCAACTCGTCTGCCGCGAAACGTTCCAACTCTCGAGCGTTCGGACCGATCAGCACCTGGACCCGCGGCACGGCCTGAGCCGGTTCCGCGTCCGGCTTCCACTTGATCAGCACCACGCCGATCGGGTAGTTGCCGTAGGCCGATAGGATATGGCCGTCGCCAAGCGCCACGGCGGCGACGTGCCCGCACGCGCCATCCACCCAAAAGCCGTCCGGACGCAGGTAGTCGTAACGGTCGAGTTCATAGCGGCGGTCGAGGTTCCAGCTTTTCCCGTGGTCCTTGCTGATCAGCGCATCGCACCCGCGCCGGTGGCTGGCGAGCTTGCCATTCTGGATATCGATGCGCACGACGAGGGTGCAGACGAGATCGCCATTGGCCAGGCGCTGCAGATTGGCATGATGACGGCCCGCGTCGAAGAGGAACTGCATCTCGGACCATGTTTTACCGTCGTCGCGCGAGATCGAGACCGCCGTGCCCTCCAGGCTGTCGTCGTTTTTTTCGTCAAAGTATCGAGGCGGCATGTCGGTTCGCAAGGCCGCCACCAGGTCGCCGTTGGCGGCGCGAACGATTGCCCCCTCGCTGACCCCGCGCAACCACTTCTTGCCCTTGTGCTCGACCGAGAACTTCCACTGCGGCGGCGACACCTCGTCGATCCACGTCCTGCCACCGTCCACCGAGCGGCGGAAAATCGCGGTGAAGTCGTCTTTCGGGTGAGTCTTGCCGGGAGGCAAGTGCCAGCCTATCTCGAGTATCGCCTTGGCCCGGCCCAACTCGTCGCGGTCCACCCAACCGTTTCCCTCCAGGTTGAACGAAATCCCATCCTTGGTCGGCGGGTGCGGGACGCTTTCGTTCCAGGTGCGGCCGTGGTCGTTGCTGAAGAAACGTCGCATCGTCGCCCCCTCGCCAATCGCCTCGGTGACGAACGACAGTCGCCCGCCGCCAAGCCATTCCAGGTATTGCGGCCGTCCTCTGGTGCCTGGAATGATTGCGAAGTCCGACCACGTGGCCCCCCCGTCTTTGCTGAAGGCAATGATCGGCTCGAAAACTCGCGGTCCCTGCGCCGATTGCTTCTCGCGGCTGCATAGGATGGCGATCTCGCCGTTGTCCATCTGCGCGAGGCCGAAGGGCATGGTGTGGGTTGCATCAGGATGCCTTAGCACCTGTCGTAGCGCGGGCCGCGTGATCCAGCCCCCTTTGCCGTCTCCCTGGCGGATGCGATGTTCCCGCCACTCGCCTCGCGTCAGTGGCGGAATCACGACACCGTGCAGCAGCAGACAACCAAACGCGATCGCCGACGACAAGGTTTTTCGGGTCATGGCATGCTGTCTTTGCTAGGATTTGCTTCGGTATGGAAATTTGCAACGTCCGAGTTTCGATTCCACCCAACCGCGCTGTTGCGCGGCGATTGAAAACCTAAACTCGCAAAGTGGACGGATCAACACCACCAGGGAAATGGTGATGAACGGGTGCGAGTGGACCACACATCAACGATTCGGAGTTGTCAAGCGCGTGTCGATTATCGCTCCCATTGGCCTGATCGGCAATCGCAAGAGCGGGGAATTCCGGGGACACGAACTCATTTCGGCTGTTTGGGCAACTTCGGCTTCCGCCCAGGTTTGCGCGGACGTAGAAGCCGACCAACGGTTTTCTCCAAGCTGTCAATGAATGCTCTGCCGCCTAAAGGGTGGCCGGTGCGGGCGTGGTCGCGCAACGGCTTCAAGTCTTCGGAATATGATCAGATGTTCCCGGTGTGGGAGGCATTCGGTGTGGGAGGCATTCTGGGGACACACACCTAATTCGCGGTTGGGCGTAGGAATTAAGTGTGTGTCCCCGGAATTAATACCTACCGTAATACCGAATTAATACCACGCCTTACAGGGATAAGCGTCTTTGGCCCGTGAAAATCGACATGGCCACACGGAAGCCATTGATGTGTTCGTGGGCCGTGGGATCGCCATCCAGGCGAAACGCAGAGCGTAAACTCATCGCGTGCGCATCGTGGAAGCAACCGCCGCGTCGGATCGGTCCGCGCCCGGAAGCGGGGCCGGCAGGATTTTCTCCGGGGGAGCGCTGATAATAATCGGGGCTCCACAAATCGGCGACCCATTCCCATACGTTTCCGATCATATCATAAAGGCCGAAGGGGTTGGGGCGGAAGCTCCCGACCGGCGCAGTGAAGGCAAACCCGTCGTCCCAAGGGAGCCCCCGGAATGTTTCGCCGAGGATTCTTCTCATGGCTTCATCCCCGACATTCGCTGCTCCCTTCAGCGTCTCGGGGGCTTCTCCGGTCCAGTACGCCGTTTGCGTTCCCGCACGGCAGCTATACTCCCACTCCGCCTCCGTTGGCAAGCGGTAGACACGTGCAGCCGCTTTTTCGTCGGCGATTTCCGAAAGCCGGCGGCAGAATTCCTTCGCCTCTTCGTGGCTCACGTTTTCGACGGGCAGGCGGCTTGTGTCCTGACCGGCTACTTGGTTCTTTCCATCCCCCGTCCTGGAAAAATGACTTGGATTGCTTCCCATCACTCGGCTGTATTCGTCTTGCGTCACCTCGTAGATGCCGAGATAGAACGGCTTGGTGATTCTCACGCGATGCCGAGGGGCCTCGCTGCGCACCAACTCGGGCCACCGCACGGCGTCCCATCCTTGTGGGACCACCCGATCGACTTCGAGATAGTCTGAGCCCATTTCGAACTCACCCGGCGGAATGAGGACGAATTTCATCCCGATCGAGTTCGTGAACTCCACCTCGACCCCGAGATACTTGGCCCAGGCTTCCTGATGCTTGCGGGCGGTGGCGGCGTCAAAGGGGGCGACGGCCAACGGGGGTGCTGCCTTTTGCGCACTGGGCTTGGTGGCACGGGCGACGGAGAGAGTGTTCTGGTTCTGGCCGTCGGTCGGCCCAATTTCACCTGGAGAGGGCGACCGATTGAGGACCAGCCCAAGCACGAGAACCAACAAGGCGATGCCGCCCGCCACGGCGACCATCATCACCACTGGTCTTCGTCCCGCCTGGGCGATCGCCCGCTTCAATCGACATCCAAGGCTCGTGCCCGTCTCGTCCTGGAGGGCGCGCCGGAGGATATTCTCGGCGATCGTCGCCTTGTGGTGCTTCGTTGTGCTGGCGATGGGCGACAGGTCCTGCAGGAAGGCCAGGCTTTGTGGCAGGACCTCGCTCGGCAACTCTGGCACGAGGACCGCCAAGGGCTTGTGTGCTGAACCGCTCAGAAGCGCCTCCACGTCGGCGATTACCTCGGCCATCGACTGGTAGCGGTCCTCCGGCCGCTTGGCCACCATCTTCTGGAAGATCGCCTCGACGCTCTCCGGCACCTCGGGACGGACTTCTCGCAGCCGCGGCGGCGGCGCGTTCTGATGGGCCAGGAGGATCGACACCAGACTGTCGCCGCCGTACGGAGGCTTGCCGGTCAAGAGACGGTACAGCGTGCAGCCCAGCGAATAAACGTCCGACCGCTGGTCGGCTTTGCGCGTGTCCTGGGCCTGCTCGGGGGCCATGTAGTCGCAGGTGCCCATCACTTGGCCACTCTCGGTGAGCCGCTCGGAGCTTGTCTCGTCCGCTGCCGAGGTGAATTTCACGCGGGCCAGCCCCATGTCGAGAATCTTCACTGTCCCGTTCTTATCCAAAAGCAAATTGGCCGGCTTGATGTCGCGATGGATCACTCCTTGGCCGTGCGCATAGGCCAACCCTTTGGCCGCCTGAAGGACGCAATCGAGCGCCTGCTTCACTTCCAATGGGCCCTGCTCCTTCACCACCGAGGCCAGATCCTTGCCTTCGACATACTCCATCACCAGGTAATGGATGCCGTCGTGCTCGCCGGCGTCGTAGGCCTGGACGATGTTCGGGTGGTTGAGCTTGGCGGCTGCCTCGGCCTCGCGGTAGAACCGCTTGACGGCCTCCGGCGACTTCATCGCGCTGGAAGGCAGCACCTTGACGGCAACCACGCGTTTCATCCGCCGGTGCTGAGCCTTCAAGACGAGCCCCATGCCGCCTTGGCCGATCTTGTCCAAGACCTTGTACTCGCCGAAGACTAGCCCTTTGATCTTCCCCTGATAGACCACCTGCGCCTGATACTTCGTCAATTTGCCGGCCTGCACGAGTTCCATGGCCAGGGTCTGGACATCGTACAAACGCTTCTCGCTCGACAGCTTCCGCTGAAACGATGCGACCTCGTCGGCCGACATCAGGCCGCTTTGGACGAGGTTATCGACAAACTGCTGAAGGGTGACACCCATGACGGCTCCGCATCGAACGGAAGCTGTATTTTAGCAGCTTTGGTTTAACCAGTGCATACATCCATCACAAGAGGGGAGTTTTGTGAAAGTTGGACGGAGAATAAGGGGACATTCCACTTTTTCGTCGTACTTCGCGGCCGACCACGCGGACGAAGGCTTGCTTCCAGGCCCAAACGTTCCGCCGTGGCATGTTGCCACGACTCGTTGCCGTCGGGCGTGCCCCGCTCGATGCACTTCCGCAACGCCGCCAATTCCGCTTCGCTTTGCGGTTGGTTGACCCAATCGAGCCAATCGTTGCCGCGGGGGACCGGGCCGGGGTGCAACAGCCCCGCACGCTTCCCGCGCATCAACGCCGCCGCCGAAGACCACGGCCACCCCTCGGCGCGACCCGCCAGATTCGCCCGCAACGCCTTTCGCTCCACGTAACGCAGCGCCGTCCACAAATGCTCGTCCTCTTCAATGGGAAACGCCTTGAAACGACCTTGCCAAACGTGCCCGCTCCCATGATCGTGGCGATGATGCCGCCGCACGTGCGAGGTCAGCAACCATTGCATCCATCGACTGAGGTCCCCATCGCCGTATGGCCAAAGGACCAGGTGGAAATGGTTGGGCATCAGGCGCCACGCCAGCACGCGCATCGGCAACCGCTCGCTCGCCTCTTCCATCAAATCCAGGAAGGCAGCGAAGTCCTCATTCTTGAGAAACACCTCCGCGCGACCATTGCCCCGATTGAGCACATGGTGGCAAACTCCCCCAACCGACGCCCGTGCCGTTCTTGCCATGCGCCGATCCTATCGGCCTCTTTCCGCCCCATCAAGAGAAAAAGTAGAATGTCCCGTTTTGTCCAAGTTCAGGGGGTGTTCCGATACTGCCGTGAAAACTCCTCGGAGGTGAGGATTTCGATCTGGCCGGGGGCCTTTTCAACGTAGTAAACCAGTTCCTTGTCGGCCGCGGGCGTGCGGTGAAGCAGGGTTCCGGCGGCGTCCAGCACGGCGGCTTGGTCGTTGGGCAGCGAGACCATCACGGAGTCAAGCTCTCCGCTTTGGATGTTCCAAATGTGGATTGAGCGGTCCACGCTTGTCGAGATAAGTCGCTTGCCGTCGGGATGCCATGCCAAACAGTCCACGAGACTCTTATGCCCGTGGAGGACGTGCAACGGTTCGCCCGTGGATCGCCACACCCGCACGGTGGTGTCCTGGGATCCGGTTGCGAGCAACTTGCCGTCCAGGCTCCAAGCGACGCAGCGGATCGGCTGGTCGTGACCCAGCAGGGGTCTGGAAACGCCGTCGGACACCTGCCACAGGCGGGTGTTCGTGCCGTGACTTCCGATGGCGAGCCATTTGCTGTCGGGACTCCAGGCCATGCATTCGACAACGGCGGTAAGTCCGGTCAATGTGCGACCTGGCGTCCATTCCGCGGTATCCCAAAGCCGAAGCGTGTTATCAGCGCTCGCGGAGGCGAGCCATTTGCCGTCGGGGCTCCAAGCCGTCGCCCTGATCCGCGCCGTATGCCCTTTCAGCTCGCAAAGCGAACGGCCTTGCTGGGCGTCCCAAACGCGGAGAGTGCCGTCAGCATCAGGCAGGGCGAGGTATTTACCGGTCGGATGCCACGCGAGCCAACAAGCCCAAACGGCATTCTGATGCCCCTTGAGCGCAGGCCCTGTCGCGCCGTCTCGTCGCCAAATGCTGACGGTCCCGTCATTGGTGGCACAGGCCAAGCGTTGACCGTCGGGGGACCAAGCAACAGCAACGACCTCGGCCGGCTGTTGCTCCAGCACGGGGGAGAGCTTTCCCTCCGGAGAGCCAAGCCATGCGCCCCCGCCGCCCCCAACAGCCAGTTCGCGGCGATCGGGCGCCCAACTGAGCGAATTCACTCCGATCGAGTCGTTGCCCTTCAAAACCGGCCCGGCCTCACGGCTCGCCAAGTTCCACAGTTGGATCCCACGTCCGTCCCAAGTGTGCGAAGCTAGCCAGTTCCCATCGGCACTGAGAATCCTGGGAATCCTGGAGACAAGGGCGGAAACCCCTGTTTCCGGGAGGAACGGGAAATTGGTGCTGGTCGCCGCGAGCTTGGTGGCGTCCCAGAGCAACAAACGATATCCGCTCGTGGCGATCCATTGCCCGTTCTGACTCCATGCAAGCCTCCACAAGGGCTCCACTTGCTTGCTGCGTCTCAGGATCGAACAGTCGCGCGGATCGTAGAGATTGACGTAGCCATCCTGAGTGGCCGACGCCAATCCCGTGCCGTCCTGGTTCCACGCCAAGGCGTTAACACAGAATTCCCGGTGGCCTCCCACCGGCCCTGGCTCGCCTTCCGGCATGTTCCATAACCGTATGGGCTGTTGCCACCCACCGGTGGCAAGGCGTTTGCTGTCCGGGCTCCATGCAACGGCAGCAGGGCCATCCGGGTGTTCCAAGACCGGTCCCGGTGCGCCTTCAGAGGTCCATAGCCGAACAGTCTTGTCACTCGCCGAGGAAGCGATCCACTTGGCGTCGGGGCTCCATGCAACATAATTGATGCTCTGGGTGTGCCCCTTGAGCACGGGGCCGACGGCGCCGTCGATGGACCAAAACCGTACGGTCTGATCGTGGCTGGCCGAGACCAGGCGCTCGCCGTCCGGGCTGAAGGCAATCGAGGACACTGTGCCCCGGTGACCCTGAAAAACGGGTCCTGGTTTCGAGGAGGCGGTGTCCCACAAACGCACGCTTGAATCTGGTGGAACACCGCCGGAAGCGAGCCATCGGCCATCGGGGCTCCAGCTCAGCCCATACGGGTAGATGGTGTTGATCGTGGCGCCCAGGAAAAGGCGTACCACGCGATGTCTCGCCACGTCGAAGACCAGCAGCCGGCCGTCGCCCATCCCGCACGCAAGCTCCAATGAACTGGGCTTCCACGCCACCGAGACGACACACCCCCGTGGATGCGCGGCATCCACCTGCCACCGCAGGCTTCCAGGAATCTTGGCCGGCCGGCTCGCCAAACCCGGAAGCGCATCTTCCGCAGGGGCAGTTGGGGACGAAGGCTCGGGCATGGGTAAATTTGGTGGCGCGCCGTGAGGCTCGGCAACGTGCGTTGCCGAGTCGGCGGTGGACCGTCCACGCCCGTCGCTTGGTTCCGCGCGTGCCGCGCTGGCTGCGGCCCTCTTTGGCGCCAGTTCCGCCTTTATCGTTTCCTTGGCGCCCGAGCGGATGGTGAACTCCTGGGTAAACGTCTCGAACCCGCCCTTCTTCACCAGCAAGCTGTGCTTGCCTTCGGGGATCTGGATTTCGACCGGCTGCATGTCGCCGGGGGTCTTGATGGTCACTTTTCCGTTGTCGACGCTGACTTCGGCGTCGGGCTGGTTGACCTCGACCACCAGCGTGCCGTCCTTAGTGCGGACTTTCAGCACGATGCCCAAGAGCACCAACAAGAGGACTGCCCCGGCGACCACGGCGCCGTGGAAGATGTGCTCCCGCTTGCCCCGGAGCTTTGGACGGGGGCTAGTGCGGAGCTGGGTTGGGATTGCCGGGAACTCGGCGTTGAGCCAGTCTTCGAAGCCAAGGCCCCCGGTTCCCGAATGGCTGCCTTGGGTTATAGCCGCAGCCTGCTGCTTATCGGTATCCGCAACGCAAGACGGCCCGTCCATGCCGTCATGGTCGGCTTGGAAAGTTCGTCCGTCGGGTGCTTCACCCGGAGTTCCATCTGCCGAACGCGGCAAAGGGGCAGTCGTCCGCGAGACCGGCCGCGCCTTGAGGTTCCGGCACGCCTCCAACGCGGCGATCACCTCGCCCATCGAGCCAAAGCGGTCCTTGGCCTGCTTGGCCACCATCTTCTGGAATACGCCATCGAGCTCTTTCGGCACGTCCGGGCGAATCGCGCAAAGCGAGGGAATCGGCTCCTCGCGATGGGCAAGGATTTTCTTGACCAGCGAATCGCCTACATACGGCGCCCGGCCGGTAAGCAGGTAGAAAAGCGTGCAGCCGAGGCTGTATTGGTCGCTCCGCTCGTCGGCCCTGTGGCTATCCATGGCTTGTTCAGGCGGCATGTAGTCGATCGTGCCCATGACCTGGCCGGTCTGCGTCAAGGCCGCCGCCGCCGTGGAGTCGTAGGCGCCGAGCTTCTGCTCGAATTTCGCCAACCCCATGTCAAGGATCTTCACCGTGCCGCCGGCGTCCAAGAGCAGGTTTCCCGGCTTGATGTCCCGGTGGATGACGTTCCGTTTGTGGGCGTACTCCAAGCCCTTGGCCGCCTGGATGATGTAGTCCACGGTCTTGGCGACCGACAGGGGGCCCTTTTCCCGGACCAACGCCCCCAAGTCCTTGCCGTCGACGTATTCCATCACCAGAAAATGCACCCCGTTGGCCTCGTCGGCGTCGTGGGCCGTGACGATATTCGGATGGCTGAGCTGCGCGGCGGCCACGACCTCCCGCTGGAAACGCTGGACCGCGTCGTGGTCTTTGGAAACACCCGACGGCAGCACCTTGAGGGCCACCACCCGCTTCATCCGCCGATGCTGGGCCTTGTAAACGTAGCCCATCCCGCCTTGCCCCAGCTTGTCCAAGACCAGATAGTTGCCAATGGCCAAGCCCCGTGTCTTTCCCTGATAGATGGCCTGGGCCTGGAACTTGGTGAGCTTCTGGCGCTTCACGAGCAGCTTGGCCAAATCCTCACTGGTCTTGGGCCGTTCCTCCGCTGGCAACGAGTCGAGGAAGGAGTCGATCTCCTGGGCCGTCATCAGGCCACTATCCCTCAGCGACTGCAAGAATTGCTCAAGGACGACCGTCATGATTCCAGGCTCCACGAAAGTTGGCGCTGGATTCAATACCCCCGGAAAACGCAGGCCTACCCGCCATTATAGGCATGTCCAATGTCTGCGCAAGACGGGCGGAAATTAGTTTTCCCGTTTTCTGGGGGACTAAGAGCTTATCCCAAAAGTTCCCTCTCCCTCTGGGAGAGGGTTAGGGTGAGGGCAAGCGTGCATCGGGATCGACCTGAAAGAAAGTCGTTGTGATTTCGTCCGCCCTCACTCCCGGCCCCTCTCCC
>Ga0209101_1000770_pt1 | contig 25704 bp, 19 predicted proteins | sample ConPoolayeCmetaG_FD_185481 | JGI IMG/M metagenome (GOLD analysis project Ga0209101, IMG submission 185481) | Hot spring microbial mat communities from California, USA to study Microbial Dark Matter (Phase II) - Cone Pool mat layer C metaG... ...
CGCGAGCCTTTGACCAGCACCACGTCGCCCGGACGCAACGCGTCGCGCAGCAGCGCTACGGCCGCCGGCGCGTCGGCGGCGCGGTGCACTTCAATGCCGGCGGCGGCCGCCGCCATCGCGGCGGCCAGCTCGCCGCCCACCGCCACCAGCACGTGGGCCGCGGTGGCGGCGGCGCGCCCCACGCGCCGGTGCAACTCCGCGGCCGCCTCCCCCAACTCGCGCATCTCCCCCAGGACCGCGATGCGCCGCCCTGGCGTTTCGGCCAACAGTGCCAAAGCCGCCTCCATCGCCGGGGGGGCCGCGTTGTAGGAGTCGTCCACCAACGCGATGCCGTTTCCCAAGTCGTGGACCTGCCCGCGGCGAGGGGCGGCGTTGAGGGTCTGGGCCACGGCCGGGATGTGCTCCAGGGGCACGCCCAGGGCGACGGCGCCGGTGGCTGCGGCCAGGAGGTTGTCGGCCTGGTGGCGGCCGGCGATCCGCCACTCCACCGCGGCGCTGGCTTCGGGGGAGCGCAGGACAACGCGCGCCCCGCGCAGCCCCCACCCCTGGAACTCGTCAATCCACATCGCGCTCTCGCCGGGCGCGCCGTAGGAGATGGTGTGCCCGCAGTAGCGGGAGGCGAAGAGAGAGGAGAAGGGGTCGGCGGCGTTGAGGACCAGCAGCCCCTCGGGGTGCAGGTGGGGGAGCACCTCGGCCTTGGCTTCGGCGATGGCTTCCAGGGTGCCAAAGAACTCGATATGGGCTGGTCCGATGAGGGTGTAGATCATGGCGTCGGGGCGGGCCATGGCGCCCAGGCGATCCAGCTCGCCGGCGTGGTTCATGCCCATCTCCGCCACCATCCAGGCGATCTCGTCAGCCTGATTGCAGATTTCCACCGGCAGGCCGGTGAGGGAGTTGCGGTTGCCCCGGGAGCTGCCGGTGGGGTAGGTGGTGGCTAGCAGCGCAGCCAAGAACTCCTTCGTGGTGGTCTTGCCGACCGAACCGGTGATCCCCGCGACCTTGAAACGCGGGGGGAAGCGCTCGGCGGCGGCGAGGCAGTGCAGGGCGCTCAAGGTGTCGTCCACCTGCACCACGGGCAGCGACGTGTCCACTTTCCGAGCCGCCAGCACCGCCGCGGCGCCGCGCACCTCGGCGTCGGCGATAAAGTCGTGGCCGTCCACACGGGCGCCGGGGAGGGCAACGAAAAGGTTGCCGGGGATCACCTCGCGGGAGTCGATGGCCACGCCGGTGACCACCATCCTCCCATCGCCGCTCACCTTGCCCGAGGTCAGACGCGCCAGCTCAGCGACGGTGCGACGCATCATGGGCGCCTCCGATGCGCCAGCTCCCGCGCCACTTGACGGTCGTCGAAGGGGATTTCGCGGTCGGCGAAGGTCTGGGTGGTCTCGTGTCCCTTGCCGGCGATGAGCACAAGACCGCGGGCATCGGCCATGGCCAGGGCGGCGGCGATGGCCTCGCGGCGGTCAGGGATGGCCAGGGCACGCGGGTTGCCCGAGCGCCGTACCCCGGTCAGGATCGCGTCGATGATCGCCTGGGGATCCTCCGAGCGCGGGTTGTCGGAGGTGACGATGGGGACATCGGCAAGCTGCCCCACCACTTCCCCCATGGGTTCCCGTTTGCCGCGGTCCTTGTCACCGCCGGCGCCAAACACGACGATCAGACGCCGGTCGGTAACCTCTCGCAGGGCGCCCAGCACCTTGGCGAGGGCGTCAGGGGTGTGGGCGTAGTCCACGAAGATGGGGCAGGGTGCCGCGGTGGCTACCGGCTCCAGGCGACCGGGGAGGGGCGAGGCGGTGCTCAGGCCGGTGGTGATGGCCTCGAGGGGGAATCCCAGGGCCACCCCGGCCGCCGCCGCTGCCAAGGCGTTGTAGACGTTGTGGGAACCGATCAGCGGAAGGAGGACTTCGAGGTTTCCTTGGGGAGTATGGAGGGTGATCAGACTCCCTTCGAGAGACTGGCGGCGAATGCGTGCGGTCACGTGGTGGCCGGCGTCCAGCCCAAAGGTCAGGTCGCCCCGCCGGGTGCGGGACAGCATCGGCTTAAAGTAGGGGTCGTCGCCGTTGATCACCCGGCGGCCGGCAGGAGAGACGCGCAGGAGCCCCTCGAGCTTGCGCTTGGCAGCCAGGTAGGCCTCCATGGTGTGGTGGAAGTCCAAATGGTCTCGGCTGAGGTTGGTCCACACCGCCACGTCCACTTCCAGCCCGGCCACGCGATCCAGCGCCAGGGCATGGGAGGACACCTCCAGCGCCGCGAAGGTGCCGCCGGCTTTTACCACCTCGGCGAGCAGAGGCGCCAGCACGGTGGCTTCCGGGGTGGTGCGCTGCGCTGGGCAACTGCGATGGGGGAGGGTGTAGGCGACGGTGGTGAAGGTGGCGGGAACGGCACCCGCCGCCGCGGCGATCCGCGCCGTGAGATCCACCACCGTGCTCTTCCCGTTGGTGCCGGTGACGCCGACCATGTGCAGGCGCCGTTGGGGGTAGCCCGCCAGCGCCCACGCCGCCAGAGCGGTGGCCCGCCGGGGCTCGGGGGTGCGCAACCACGGGCACCCGCCTCCGGGGTCGCGGTCCGACAGTACGGCGGCAGCTCCCCGGGCCAGCGCCTCGGCGAGGAACTCCAGGCCGTGGTGGTGCTGGCCGGGCAGGGCGGCAAAACACAGGCCGGGGGCGACCTCCTGGGCGCGGTGGGTGATGCCGGTGACGATCACGCCGCCGTCGCCGCGCAACTGGGCCCCGCAGGCGCTGGCCAGTTCGGCGAGGGTCACAGGGGCACCGCCTCCGACGGTGGCAATCCCAAAATGGTGACCAGACGAGCGGCGATCCGGCCGAAGGTCGGGGCCGCCACCTCCGAGGCCCAGTACGTGGCGCGCGGCTCGTCGATGCAAACGACGATGACGGCGCGCGGGCTGGGCAGGGGCAGAAAACCCGCGAACCAGGCGACGTGGCGGCCGGACCGCAGCACCCCGTCCACCGACTTTTGGGCCGTGCCGGTTTTCCCGGCGGTGCGATACCCAGCGAGGCTGGCGCGCTTCCCGGTGCCTTCTTCCACCACCGCCGCCAGCATGGCGGTGATGTGCTGGGCCACCTCAGGGGTGAGAACCCGCCGGGGCGGTTCCACCCGCGCCGGGGTCACCACCGTGCCGGACTCGTCGGTGGTGGCCTGCACCAGCCTCGGCTCGACCAAAAATCCGCCGTTGGCGAACGCCGCGTAGGCACGGGCGAGCTGCAGCGGAGATACGGTAATCTCCTGGCCGAGGGCCAGTCCAGCGCGGGACAGCGCCGACCACCGCTCGGGCGGGTGCAGCAGCCCCCGCGTCTCACCGGGCAGCTCGATGCCGGTGGGCGCGCCGAAGCCAAAAGCGCGGATGGTGTCGTCCAGGACCGCGGGCGAGAGGCGCTGGGCGATGCGAATGGAGCCACTGTTGGAGGAGCGAGCGATCACCTCCCGCACGCTCAGCAGGCCGTAGCTGGCGTGGTCGCGCATGAACACCCCGGCCACCTGCACGCCGCCGCCGGAACAGTCGATGAGGTCGAACGGGCGCAGCCCGCCGCCGGCGAGGGCGGCCGCGACGATGATCGGCTTGAAGGACGAACCGGGTTCCAGGGCGTCCTCCACGGCGCGGTTGCGCCAGTACTCGGGCGGCGAGGCGGCGGGCGCGTCGGGGTGGTAGGAGGGGAGGGAGGCGAGGGCCAGCACGGCACCGGTGGTCGGCTCCATCACCACCGCCGCGGCGCCGCGGGCTCCCACCGTCTCCAGGGTCCCCGCCAGCTCCTCCTCCACCGCCGCTTGAATCCTCGTGTCGAGGGTCAAGCGCAGGGACAGGCCGGGGCGCCCGGCGTGCTCCAGGCGCAGGTCCAGAGGGGTGGGGATGCTCTTGCCGTCCCGCAGCAGCCGGTACACCGAGGCGGTACCCGCCAGGGTGCGGTCGTACGCCTTCTCGAGGCCGGCCTGTCCAACCCCTTCGCTGTTCACGAACCCCAAGACCGCGGCAGCCAGGGGGCCGTGGGGGTGGACGCGGCGCTGTGTGGGTAGCGTCCCCAGCCCGCGGGTGCGCAGTCGTTCGATCGGCTCTGCCACCACCGGGTCGAGGTTCTTGGCCAGGTAGAAGAACCTCTCCCGTGCGGCAAACCGGCGGAGGATTTCGTCCGCCGCCACTCCAATGATCGGCGACAACTTTTCGGCCAACTCCGGCCACCGCTCGCGGGGGATGCGGGACGGGTTAGCGTAGACCGAAACCCGGTCCAGCGATCCGGCGAGGATGCGGCCATCGGCGGAAAGAATGTCCCCCCGAGGCTCTTCCACCTCGAGAGTGGCCTCGCGCTGGCGCGCTGCCGCCTCCGCCCACTCCCGGTGGCTGAGTACCTGGATGTAGCCCAGGCGCAGCCACACCAGGACCGCCCAGCCGGCGAGACAGGCGACCAGCAGGCGCCAGCGGAGGGGCGGCAGCATCAGTGGTCTCCCTGGGCGGGTGCCGGAGAAGGGGAGGAGCCGGCGGGCTGGCCCACCAGCTCTCCGGTGGCGGTGAGGAAGAGCAGGCGATTCGGTGGCACGCCTGCCAGTTGGAGTTCGGCGGCGTCCGCCGCCAGCCTGTGGGGCGAGGTTTCTGCCTCGAGCTCCAAAAGGAGAGCGCGGCGTTCCCGCTGCAGGGCATCCACCTCGGCCTTCACCTGGGCGATCTCGTAGCGCAACCGCACCGTGGCCTGGCGCGGGCCCACGAACCCGCCCAGCACCGCCGCCATGGCGGCGGCACCGGTGGCACACCAGATTAGCCAGTGGTGCCAGCGGCGGTCGAGCTGGCGCTGCAGGTAGCTATTGCGCGGCCGGTAGCCGGCGATCCTCATGCCCCCCTCCGCTGCGCCACGCGCAGGCCGGCGGAGCGGGCGCGAGGGTTTTCGGCCACCTCGGACGGGCTCGGCCGGATTGGGCGACGGGTGACAATGTCCAGCAGCCCCTGTGGATTGCACGCGCACAGCCCCGTGCCGGGCGGGCAGACGCACGCTCCGGAGAGCCGTTTGAGGGTTCGCTTGACCAGGCGATCTTCGAGGGAGTGGAAGGTGATCGCTGCCAGGCGGCCGCCGGGGTCGAGTAGGCGCGCCGCCTCCGAAAGCGCCGGGGGGATGCCCTCCAGCTCGCGGTTGGTGGCGATGCGCAGCGCTTGAAACGTCCTGGTCACGGGGTCGGTGCGCCCGTGCCGGCGGTGGGCCAAGGCGCGGGCCACCACCCGCCGCAGCTGCCCGGTGGTGCGCAGCGGCCCATGCGCGCGAGCGGCGACGATGGCGCGGGCGACGCGGCGGGCGCGGGGCTCCTCGCCGTACTCGAAGAGGATGCGGGCCAGCTCGCCTTCGTCCAGGGTGGCCAAAAGCTCCGCCGCGGTCATGCCGCACCCCGAAAAGCGCATGTCCAGTGGAGCGTCGAAGCGAAACGAGAACCCCCGTGCGGGGGTGTCCAGCTGCAGAGAGGAAACGCCGAGATCGAAGAGCACGCCGCCCACCCGCCCCACGCCGGCCGCCGCCACCACCCGGGGAAGGTCTGCGTAACTCGCCTGCACCAAATGGACGCGGGAGCCAAAGGGCGCCAAGGTGGCGCGCGCCGCTTCCAGGGCGAAGGGGTCCACGTCGAGGCCGACGAGGAAGAGTTCGGGCAGCGCCTCCAGCAGGGCGCGGGCGTGGCCGCCCAGGCCCACGGTGGCGTCCACGATGCACCGCGGCGCGGCCGCCTCGAAAGCGGCCACCACTTCATCTCGGAGGACGGGACGGTGCCGGGGGGTGGTGGCCATGGCACGGTGGTCACAACTCCAGTGCTGCCAAAGCCGCCAGCTCCTCGTGGGTGAACGGGGTGGCCAGCTCCGCCTGTGCCCGCTCCCGGGCCACCACCCCGAGGAACTTGCCTCGCCCCGATACCACCACCTCGGAGGTTACGCTGACGACGTCGCGAAGCAGGGCCGGAACCAGGACCCTGCCCTGGCTGTCGACCTCCTGTTCTTGCCCGTAGTTGGCGTGCTCCAAAAGGCGCGCCACCAGGGGGTCCAGCGACGGGCGGGCGAGGTAACGGCGTTCCAGTTCTTCCCACACCGATAAGGGGTACACACGCAGCTCGTGGGGCAACAGGGAGGTCACGAAAACCGTGGTGCCGTACCACGTTTCCAGCTGGGTTTTGAGGCGAGCGGGGAGCTTGAGACGACCCTTGTCGTCGATGGAGGCCTGGAAACTCCCGCGGAAATGCTCCACCTTGGATTCACCTCACGGAGCTTAGACCGTGGCTGGCCGGCCACCTTGGTCCACTTCGCTCCACTATTGTCCACTGCCATCATGGAGCGATGTTTCACCGAAGTCAAGGGGGGAGAGGCGGGGTGATCCTTTGCGCTCAGCGAAGGACCGCACGGTGAGAGGGCGCACTTGCGAAGCGGTCACCGGTGCGCCACCGATGGTGTATGAGAGCCGCGGCGTACCGATGGGCGCCGGGTTTTGGGGTGGCCCCGTGTTACGATCCTTGGCGAGGGGTGAACAATTCTGGGCGGGTCTCCACCACGTACCGGCGCTTGAGGCGGTCGACCACCTCGCGCAGGCGGGCCTGATAGCGCTCGGCGAGCTCCTTCTGGTAGAGCTCCTCCCGGAGTTCCGGGGTGAAAGGCCTGACGGTGGGAGGCGTGCGGGAAACCAGCTGGAGCACGTGAACGCCTGCCGATGTCACGAACGGCTCGCTGATTTCTCCCGGTTGCAGCGCTTCGACGGCCTCGCGTACCTCGGCCCGCAGGTCGCCCACCGCAAGCTCGCCCAGGTCGCCCCCGGAGGCGTTTCCCTGCTCCACTTCGGCCGCCACGAGGGCGGCGAAGTTGCCGCCGCTGGCGGCCGCCCCCGCCAGGCGGCGGGCGCGGGCTAGTTCGCGCTGTCGCTGTTGCTCGTCGCCGGCGGGGAAAACCGCGTGAACGATGTGCACCTTCTCAGGCATAAGGAGGGCGTCGCGTTCCCGCTCCCAGCGGTTCTTGAGCTCCTGCTCGGTGATGGGAAGTTCCCCCACCTCCTTCTGCAGCACTCGGTTGATGGTGATGGTGTCGCGCAGCCGGGAGCGCAGGCCGGGCAGGGATAGCCCCATGTCGCGCAGCATGGCGTCAAAGGCCGCCTCGCTTTCGATGCGATTGCTCTGGCGAAGCTGGGTCACCGCCTGGTCCACCTCCTCGGAGGCGATCTCGATCTTGAGCTCCTGGGCGCGCTCCAGCAGGCACAGTTCGTCGGCCGCTTCCTGCACCAGCTCCGGGTACTCCTCGGGCGGGATCGGCGTGCCCAGCTCGGCCGCTTTTTCCACGGCGCGGCGGCGCATGTCGCCAATGGTGAGGATGCGCTCGTTGACGCGCACGACGATGCCCTCCACCACCTCGGCGGAGGTGGTCACGGCGGCGAGAGCGAGCAGAATGCAGATGAAAAGAAGTCTCCTCATGGTTTCTCCGCGAACGGATTGCGGCAGGGGAAGGTGGCGTCCCGGCAGTTGACCTGGATTTCGAGAGCAGCAGCCAGCCGCGCCAGGCAGGCTCGCTGCGCCGCCTCGGCCTGGCGGGCGGCGAGGGTTAAGCGGGCGCGCTGGCGGCTCTCGTCAGCAGCCGCGCCGGCGCGCCTCTCCACCACCTGAAAGACGTGCCAGCCGGCGTCAGAAACCACGGGCGCACTGACCCCACCGGGGGGCAGGGAGGCCACTGCTGCCTCAAACTCGGGTGGGAGCTGCCCGCGCTCCACCCAGCCGAGCATGCCGCCGGTGGCGGCGTTGGGAGCCCGCGAGACGGCTCGTGAGACATCCTCGAAGGGTTCGTTGCGCAGCACGCGTTCGCGGGCCGTCCTGGCGGCGGCGGCATCGGGCAGGATGAGTTGCCGCAACAGCAGTCGCTCGCCGCTGGCCGGCTCGGTCGACTGCTCAGCGGCGTGGGCCGCCAGGGCAGCATCCGAGGGCGGCGGCGGAGGCGGACACAGCTGTTGGAGTCTTTGCCTCACCAAAGCACTCCGCGCCTCGCCGGACAGGGCGGCGGGAAGGGTACCATCGCCGGAGGCGAGCAGCACCTCTTCGCTCAGGTAGCGCTCCAGCAGCGCCTCAGCCAGCGCCGGCGCCAGCGTATTCGGCTCCCTCCCCGTTTCGCGGCGAAGGTAGTCCTCCACCTGGGCCACGGTGACCACCCGACTCCCCACCCGGGCCAAGGGGCGGGGTCCGCGGTGGCAAGAGGTGGCAAAGGCGGCGGCGATAAGGACGTACGCGAAAGTGCGCACGGCATCGAGTCTAGCACGCAGGAAGGGGTCAAGGGTCGCCTGGGAGCGCGGGAGGATTCGGTCACTGGCTGGTGCAGCGATTATTCGGAAAAAGGTTTCTCCGGACGGCTCCGAGCGCCGATCGCTGGCGCGCTGCGCCGGACAGGCCAGGGGCGTGCACGGCTTGCCGTTGCGGCTGCCACGCGGAGCGCCGCGGTGTCAGGGGTCGAAGCGCACGGGTCGTGGGGGCTTGAGGTAGCGGGCGAGAAATGCGTAGATCTCCCGGCGGGCGGCGCGGGCCTGGGGAGTGTCCAGCCGGTCGTGGGAGTGGCCTCCGCTGCCGGCGGGCCAGACCTTATACTCGAACTTCTTGCCGGCGGCGGTGAGGGCCTGAATGAGGTGCTCCACCTCGATGAAGTTGACGTCTTCGTCGTCGGGGGTGGTGTGTATGAGTAACGGGACAGAGAGCTTGTGGACGTGGTACACCGGTGAGCGCCGCTTGTACTCCTCGATATCCTGGCGTACGGTCGCCCCCACGTGGTAGCTGGCCGAAAACAGCTCGCGATAGTTGGCGTCTTGGTACCCGAGACGCATCACCAGGTTGGACACCGGGACCCCGGCGAAGACGCAGGCGTAATCACCAGGGCGGGAAAAGCTCGCCAAGAGCGCGATCATACCCCCGTGACTCCACCCCACGAGCCCCACCCGCTTGGGATCCACGTCAAAGATATCCAGCGCCCACGTGGCGGCGGCGTGGATGTCGTCCACCTCGCGCCCGCCGTAATCGATGAGCTCCCAAAAACTTCGCCCGTATCCCGTGGAACCGCGGTATTCGGGGGCCAAGACCAGGTAGCCCTGGCTCACCAGCTCCCGCACGATGTGGGCGTAGTAGGTGTTGAAATCCGCGTGTACGCCGCCGTGGGGCAACACCACCATGGGCATTTTTTCCCCCGACGCGCGCTCCCGGGGCATGAACGTGTAGGTGTAGAACTTGATCGGGCTGCTGGCCCCCGGCGCTTTGGGGTTGGCCGGGTTGGCGTCAGGGGGACCGGTGATGCGCCACTTGCCCACCACCGCGACGTCACCAACCCGCGCAAACCACGCCACGTCGTCAATCGCCTTGGCCAGCTGATCCAACCGGTGGTCCAGGGCTTGTTGCTGGCGCTGCAGCTCGGCGATGGCGCGGGCGAGATCGGCCGGGGTTTCCTGCGCCGCGACGGGGGTGCCCGACAAGGCCACGGCAACGGCAACCATGCGCAGGACAGTACCGCCTCGCACGCGCGCCTCTTCTTTCCTAGGGAGCCGGTGACCGCCCATCGTACCGCCCCCTTACGTCTGTCGCCTGCCCAGGCCCGGAGAGGGTTGGGGCAGCGGCGGTTGGGGTTGGGAGGGGGGTGAGGGGTTGGCGAATAACGCCGCCCCCTCGGCGGGCGTGATCCGACTGACGGTGACGCGGTTGATTTGCGAGTGAGGTTTTTCTTGGTCGGCCTCGTCGAGACCTATCACGGTCATCACAGCCGGCAAACTCACTCCGTGAAGCTCCACCCGCTTCGGCCACGAGAAGCGCATTCCGTCGGCGGCGATGCCGTGCCCCAGATCGACGTGCGGGCTTTCCGCACGAATGACCTCGAACGATTCGGCATCCAGGTAGACTTTCCAATCGGTGGCGATTTGGGGGGTGTGGAAAAACGTCCGGGGCAGGCGAACAGAGAGCAGCCACGTATTACGGCCATCGAGTTTTCTCGCAGTTACCTGGTCGATGGTCACGCCTTCCCAAGTCAAGGAAAAGGGCATGAGAAGAGGGAACAGAGCGGCGCTGACAATGCGCTTCACCATCACCGTGGTGGACGGCCGTTGGTCCGGGCGGCCCGCCACCTGCGCCCAGCCACCGCTGCCATCGTCCCCGGCGATCAGTTGCGCACTGGCGTCCTCCAGCCGGCTCGGGACGGGCCCAGGCAGCTGCAGGTAGTAGGTCAGCCGCCGCTGGTGGTGCTCCCCGGAAGTGGTGGTCTCCTCGCGATCTACGACCAGCTTTAGAACCGCCAGCCGGCGCCAGGCGTCCATGCCGCCCGCCGCTTCGAGGGACCGTCGCAGCGCTGCCACCGGGCTCGGCACCGCCGGCTCGGCGGCGGTGGCGAAACGGGGAACCACCAGTGTGGGGAGCAGGAGTGCCCCCGTGATCATCCACATCGGTCGTCGCATCGATCCTCCCTCACCCCTTCAACGCTGTGCTGCGGCAGGCACACGGTGCCGGCTCGGCAGGCCATCATGGCACGTTTTTTCGCCGCGTCGAGGCCGTGAGCGCCGGCCGACCCGGTTGTCGCTCCGTCGCCATCACCGCGCTCGCCCTGGCTTAAGCGAAACTCGTGCCAACGCCCACAGAGGTACCCCGCGGCAAACCGGCGGGGATGGGCGGCGGCGGTATCCGTACCCGGTCCCGGGCCGGGGCCCGTGCCTGCGGTTGTGGCCTCAAGCCTGTCTATGGCGGTCTTGGGGGGCGGGCGGCCTCCCGCGATGAATGGTCGGGGCGAGAGGATTTGAACCTCCGACCACACGGTCCCGAACCGTGTGCTCTACCAGGCTGAGCTACGCCCCGGCCGCGGGGAGTGGAGAGTACACCAGCAGAGCGCCGGTCGCAAGGGGCGGCAGCGGCAGGGTTCGCGTGGCGGGTGGGGGAGCGCGGATTGCCTGCGGCGAGTGAAGCTACAACGCGGTGCGGGAGTCGAGGACGGTGCCGAGCCCGGTGAGATCGATGAGCAGGCGGAGGTCGCGGCGCTGGTAGGGCTCGATACGGTAGTCGCGAAACTCCAGCAGGGCGGACCAGCACGTGCCCTTCCAGCGCAGCTGGTAGCGCTGCTCCAAGAGCTCGGTGCGGTGGATGTCGTAGACGAGGCCGGATTCGAAGCGCCACACGCCGGTGGGGGGGCCGTAGCCGGCCGAGACGCGGGTTTGGGAGGACGACACGTCCCCTTTGATGGGGTTGTAGCTGCTGTACCAGGTGACGGCGGCCATGGCGCCGGCACGGGACACCATCCCAGTCAACGACGTGGAACGAAGGTGGCGGGTCACCGGGTCGATGGTGGCGCGGGCGTCCACGCTCGAGGCAAGGGCGGGGGAGACGCGCAGCCAGAAATTCAACGGACCGCTCTGGCTGGCCGGACTGCCCGGCGTGGCGGGGATGAGCGGCTGGGAGAACGAGTAATCCTGGCTCACCTCGAAGGTGGCCAGCTCGCGGCTGGCGGCGTCTCCCGACTTCACGAAGAGGCGGTTGGAGAAATTCCAGGTGAGCCGGTTGGAAACCTGCACCAGGTCTTTCTGGTCGAAGATATGGATGCGGGAGGCGTCGCCGGGGTCGGAAACGTAGGCGTAGTCCAGGCGGGGCTCCACGAGATGTTTGACCTTGGTGCCCCCTGCGGCCAGCCAGACCCGTGAGACGGATGGTCCCACCAAGGAGAGCCCGCCCGTGAAGTAGTTGCGGGTCAGCGGTCGATCCACCAGGGTGCGGCGATCCTCGGAGTAGGTGGCGGTGTAGTGGGTGAGCCGTGCCCCGGCCGTAGGGGTGACGTTGAGCCAAGGCAAACCAGGGAGAAGCAGGGAGAGCGTGGGGAAGATGTCCAATCGCTGGTAGTTAGCCTTCAGTGTGGCGAGTCGGTTGACGCCCAGGTGGTTCGCGGTGGCCACAGCGCTGGCGTACAACGGCGTGGCGCCGATGCGGCTGGCACGCAGCCGGTACTCCAACTCTGGGAGGCGATCCAGCACCACCTCCTGTCGGCGGGCGCCGCTGCCGAAGAAGGTGCGGTGGTGGTCGATCTTCAGGTTGGCGGTTTGGGGGCCCCAGGTGCGCGACAGAGTGGCGTGGGAGTACAGCGTGCGCTGGGCGTTACGCTCGAAAGAGCGCTCGAAACTCTGGAAAAAGTCGAGGTTGGACAGTTCGTTGAGTTCCGCTCGCAGCACCAAGCCGTTGGGAAGCAGCTGCTGGTGTTTGCCCTCGGCTTTCCACTCCCAGCGCCGGCCATGGGGGTCGGTGGCTGGATCAAAGGCCGGGTTGCGGACGCCCAGGAGGGTGAGTTCGCCCAGGGCGTTTTCGGCCGGCGCCCAGCGCAGCTCCTGCCCGAGCTCCACGTAGCCCTTAGAGTAGAGGTCCAGGGAGAAGGTCGTGTCGAAGGAGCGGGAGATGGGCCAGAAGAGGGAGTTGCCTAGGTAGGCGCCCTGCCGGTTGTTGGAGCCGATGCGCGGCACGAGCAGGCCGAACGCCCGCTCCTGTTTGACCGGCCACACCAGGCGCGGGATGTAGATCACCGGTACCCCGCGAGCCTTGAGCGAGGCTCCGGAGAAATGCCCGTAGCCCTCCAGCTCGACGCGTCCCTCGCGCGCCTCGATAGTCCAAGCTGGCTCGATCTTATCCCCGGTGGGGCAGGAGGTGAAGACACCGCGCTCGAAGCGGTAACGGGTCTCGTCCAGCTTCTCCACCAGGGTGGCCCGAAGCGAATAGCTCGGGGGGAAGAAGGCGTCGACCTGGTGGAGGGTGCCGGTCTTGGTTTCAAGGTTGAATTCGAGACGATCGCAAGAGATGCGAGTGGGTCCTTGGTCGAGTACGACGTTGCCCCGGGCCCGGACGGTCATGGTGGTCTGGTCCACCTCGACCTCGTCGCAGCGCAGCGAGATGTCCTGGTAGTGGATCTCGACGTTGCCGATCCCGCACCACAGTGTGTCCTTAATCCACTGCTGGCTGGTCGCCTGCAGGGAGATGGCGTCCCGCCTGGGCGGTGGTGCGCCGGCCGCAAGGGAGACACCAGCCAGCACGAGACCTGCCGCCAGACTCGCGCGGCGGGAAGAGGTCACGAGCCACCTCCCCGGTTCGCCGCGCCGTCGTTGGCGCGGCTGGGGGTTCCCGTTTTGGCCCGCCATGGCCGCCTCATGGCCCGGCATTGTAGCCGCTTCGCCAGGCGGCTCGGCCGGCCGCGGCAGACAGCGTATCCTTAAAAGTCGGGCGCCATGCGCTGGCTGGCTCTCGATCTGGGCAGGCGACGCGTCGGGGCGGCGCTGTGCGATTCGGCGGAGACGGTGACCACCACTCTGCCGCCGTTCGCTTTCGAAAGCCTGCTGGAGAGCATCACCGCCATCATCACCGGGTACGGGGTCGAAGGGATCGTGGTGGGCGTGCCCGTGACCAGGAGGGGCAAAGGGCGCGGCGAGGCGCGGGCCGCGGAGGTGGTGGCGCGCCTGGCGGGGCTGGGCTTGCCCGTGGAGCGGGAGGACGAGCGCGGCACCACTGCCACCGCCGAGGCGCTCCTGCGGGAGGCGGGAGTGCCGCGACACAAGTGGGCCGAACGGGTGGATTCCCTCGCGGCTCAGCTGATCCTCGAGTCGTTCCTCGACCGCCGCCGCCTCCACCGTCCCCGGGTGTCAGCGCAGGGAACGTGAAAGCCAGAATTGTGTCTGCCTTTCTCGCGCCCTGAAGGCGGGTTTGGCGGTCGAGCCGTTGACCTTCCTCCTTGCCAGTGCTAGGGTTGAAAAGAGAGCGAGCTTCCGGGAGGGGGTCTTCATGGCCGAGAACTTCGCGACGTTCGGTTCCTACCTACTGCTGAAAAACCGAGCCACGGATGCGCTGGGCGAGTTATGGCGTGCCGGCGAGATGGAGCGCACCGGCTTCAAGCGCATCGTCTGGCTGCGTTTGTTCAACCATCGTGGGCTGGACAGTGCGGCGCTGGGGTCGGACGTGGGAGTGGCCAACCAGGTGGCGGCGCACCTGAAAGGCTCCAATCTGGCCCGCTCGGTGAGCTGTGGGGTGGAGGACGGGGTTCCTTTCATGGCGTGGGACTTCGTCCCCGGGCAGCCGCTAGATCAGCTGCTGGCGCGGGTGGCCAGTGAACAGTTCCCCGTCGCCATCGACAACGCTTTGCTGATCACCGAGAAGATCTCGGCGGCGCTGGCGGCGGGCCTGACGGTGGAGAGTGGAGGGGAGCCGCTCATCCATGGGTTCTTGATCCCCGGCATGGTGATGGTCGGCAACGACGGCGAGGCGGTGGTCGCGGGTTTCGGGTTGATGCGCGGCCTGCTCGCCAATCTCGACCGCATCGAGGTGCAGGCCATGGCCGCGCCGTACCTGGCACCCGAGGTGCTGCGAACGGGCAGTGCCAGTCGTCGCTCCGACGTCTACTCGCTGGGCGCTATTCTCTATCACCTACTGTGCGGGCACGCGCTCCCCGCCGATCCCGACCGGCGTGCCGAGGCGCTCCAGGCCCCCCAGCTGGCCGTGGAGGAAGGGCCGGTGCCCGATGACGTCCTGGCGATTCTGCGCAAGGCGTTAGCGGCGCGGCCCGAGGAACGCTTCTCCTCGGCTGCGGACTTCAAGCGGGATCTGGAAAAACTCCTGTACGGGGGTGCCTACTCGCCCACCACCTTCAACCTCGCCCTGTTCATGGACCGGCTTTACCGGCAGGAGATTGAGGAAGAGGACCGCGAACTGCAGCGCGAGAAGAGCTTGGATGTGACGCCGTACTACAAGCCCCCCAAGGGATCGGCCGAAGTGTCGGCGGTGGTGGCGGAAGTAGCCAAGCCCAGCCGTGTTCCCCTCATGGTGGCAGCGGCAGCCGTGGTTGTCCTCGGGGCCGTCGTGCTGTTTTTGCTTTTTGGGCGGCCGGCGCCGCCGACCGTGGACGAAGCGGCGCAAAAGGAGTTATTTTCAGAATTGGTGAAATCTGAGGTGGCGCGCCAGCTGGCGGAAAAAGAGGCAGAGCTGCGGCAGGAGTTGGAGGCCGAGAGGGTAAAAACCGCAGAAGCCAGAGCCCAGCTCGAGCGACTCCAGAAGGCCGCCGCCTCTGGAGCGCAGCGCCTCTCTGCCGAAGAGCAAGCCAGGCTGGAGGAGGCGAAGCGCCTGTTGGCGGCGCGGGAGGCGGAAGAGCGACGGCGCGAGGAAGAGCTGGCCAGGGTGCAGCAGCAGCGCGCCGAGGTGCAGGCAGCCGCCGCCCGGGCTACCCCCGTGCCCACAGCGGTGATTGAGCGGGCGCCTACCCCAGCGCCCACCGCCGCACCGGTGGTGGCGGCGGTCGTGGAACCCACCGCGGTGCCCGTGGCCCCGCTCCCCACGGCGGTACCCACCCCGGCAGCCGTGGCTCCGCCGGTCGCGGCGGTTGCCCCTGGGATTGGGCTCGGCCCCGCCACGGTGCGGGAAGGGGACTACGTGGACATCACCCAGGTGGATACCCAGCCCGAGGTGCTGGTCAGGGAGAACGTGGTGCTGCCCCGCGCCGCCCAGCATCTCCGTCAAGGCACCGGTACGGTGATTCTCAAGGCCCTGGTCAACCACCAAGGGATGGTGGAACAGGTGGAGGTCCTGCGGGGTTTCCCCGTGACCCGCTACGGTATCGACGAAGCGTGCATGGAAGCGGTGAAGAAGTATCGCTTCAAGCCGGGCACCAAGAACGGCGTGCGGGTCAGAACCCACGCCACCGTCACGATCCCTATCGATCTCTCCAAGGTGCGGTAAGGGCACCTGACCGCTACCGCAGCCGAGGGCTGGTGGGCGTTACGCCGGCAGCTGGATGCTCGCCAGAAACTGCTCGTTGCTCTTTGTCTGCTTGAGCTTGGCCAGCAGTAACTGCATCGCCTCGTGGGGGGAGAGGGTGGCCAGGGCGCGGCGCAACAGGTAGATTTTCTCCACCTTTTCCGGCGGGTAGAGCTTTTCCTCCTTGCGGGTGCCGGACTGAGGAATGTGAATGCAAGGGAAAATGCGGCGCTCGAAGAGGTCGTGGGAAAGCACGATCTCCATGTTGCCGGTGCCCTTGAACTCCTGAAAGATCACCTCGTCCATGCGTGAGCCGGTGTCCACCAGGCAGGTGGCGATGATGGTGAGGGAGCCGCCGTTCTCGATGTTGCGAGCCGATCCGAAGAAGCGCCGGGGCTTCTCCATGGTTCGGGCATCGATGCCCCCCGACAGGATGCGCCCGGACCCGCGCTGGTTGTTGTTGTAGGCACGGGACATTCGGGTCAGCGAGTCCATGAACACGACCACGTCCTGCCCAAGCTCCACCAGCCGCCGGGCGCGTTCCAGGACGATCTCCGAGACCTCGATGTGGCTCTGCACCGACTCGTCGGAAGACGAGGCCACGACCTCGCCGCGCACCACGCTGCGCCGCCAGTCGGTCACCTCCTCGGGGCGCTCGTCCACCAGCAGCACGAAGATGGTCACCTCCGGGTGGTTGACCGCAATGGCGTGGGCCAGCTGTTGCAGGAGGGTGGTCTTGCCCGCCTTGGGAGGGGCGACGATGAGACAGCGCTGTCCCTTCCCGATGGGGGTCACCAGGTCGACCACCCGGGGCTCGAGCAGGTCGGGGTCGGTCTCCAGGTTGAAGCGGTCGGTGGGGTCGATGGAGACAAGCTCGGAAAACGGCGTGGCTGCCGCGCGATAGTCCTCCGGGGCCAGGTTCTCGATGGTGTCAATGCTGGAGAGCACTGGCCGTCCGCGCCCGTTGTTGGTGAGCTGGCCTGACAGGGAAAGCCCGGATTCCAGATGCCAGCGGGTGATGAGAGCGGAATCCACTATGGGATCCGCCGCACTCTGGCGCAGCGATGGCGGCACCAGCGTGGCCCGCCCGTCCTCCCGCAGCCACAAAAACCCCTGGGCGATGGTGGCCGGGGTGAGGGTACTCGGTTGGCGGCGGCTGCGGCGCCGTCGCGAGCGGCGGCGACGACTTGCCTTGCTTGTAGCACCGCTGCCCCCCTCTTCGGAGGGCGACAGGCCCTTGGATTCATCGTTCATCGATCACGGCTCCTCGGCAACGCTTGAGGATCTCAGCGGCCGGCGCGTCGAGATCTCATGCAGTTGCTCGTCAAGACAGGGGTGCGCGGGGGATGGACCCGGCGCACAACCCCAAGCTTACCTCACGCCGGCGGCGCTGCCAAGCCTTGGCTCTGGCCGCCCGCGCGCTGCTCGACCAGCCGAGCGAATTCCTCGACAATACGCGCATCCCACCAACCCCGGCGGGACTCCTCACGGAGGATCTCCAGCGCCTGGGCGGGCGAGACCGGCTGGCGGTACGGTCGCGGGTTGGTGAGGGCGTCGAACACATCCACTACCTGAAATACCCGGGCCAGCAGGGGAATTTCATCACCCATCAGGCCGTCGGGGTAGCCCGAACCATCGCCCTTTTCGTGGTGGTGGCGAATAATCGGCAGCACCGTGCGGAGAGTGCGCAACGGGGAACAGATGTTCACACCGATCTCCACATGGGAGCGCATGATCGCCCACTCTTCCGGGGTGAGGGCGCCTGGCTTCAACAACACGCTGTCAGGAATAGCGATCTTGCCGATGTCGTGAAGGTAGCCGGCGCGCCGCAGCGCCTTCACCTCAACCTCACCCAAACCCAGCCGCTCGCCCAGCTGCGCAGCCAGGTCTGACAACCTGTCGCAGTGTTCCCCCGTCCCCTCGTCACGCGCCTCGACGGCGCGCGCGATGGTCAGCAGAATCTGCTCTGCATCGTCGAGATCCTGGGTGAGGTGGTGAAAGCTGACCAGGTTGCGTACCCGTACCTCCAGTTCCACCAGGTCGAAGGGCTTGGTGAGAAAATCAGTGGCGCCCAGCTCGAGGCCGCGCAGGCGGGCCTCGCGGGAATCGAACCCAGTGAGGAAGACCACGGGGATCAAGCGCGTCTCTTCGTTGAGCTTCAGCCGCCGGCAAACCTCATAGCCGTCCATTTCGGGCATGAGCACATCCAGCAGGACCACGTCTGGCTGCTGGGTCGTGGCCACGGCCAGGCCCGTGCGTCCTTCCGCGGCGGTTAGCACCCGATAACCGAGCGGTCCCAAAGCGGACGCGACGGCTTCTAAGCTGTCGGCCTGGTCGTCAATGACGAGGACGGTGCCCTTCGATGGCATGACGCTCAAAGATTGTGTCGCGAGACGGTGGGAAAAGCAAGATGACTGGAGGGGGACCGGCTAGCCGGTCCCCCTGGATTGGCCGCCAGCGGTTGTCCGGCTCGCTCTACGGCATCTCCACGATGACGTAGCTGCCCCGCTCGAACTGGGGGCGGTACACGTACATGCGCACGTAGGTGCCGCTTTTAAGCCCCTTTACCGCGGCGCTGAAGTCGGCCACCGAGGCCACCGCCCGGCCGTTGACCTCGGTAATAATGTCTCCGCGCCGCACCCCCGCTTCGGCGGCGGGTGAGAGCGGGTCTACCCGGGTGACCACCACCCCCGAGACGTCGGGGGAAAGCTCAAAGGTCCGCCGGGTGCGAGGGGTCAGGTCGGTCAGCTCCAGACCCAGCTTGCCGGTGGGGGATGCGGCGGTTTCGGTTTCCCCCTCGGCGGGGACGCTGCCGCTGGTGCGCTCGGCCAGAGCGACGGTGAAGGTCTTGGGCTTGCCATCACGCAACGCTTCGATCTTCACCTTGGAATTCGGTGGCAGGCTCGACACCTTGGCGATCAGCTGGCGGGTCTCGGAGATCTTTTCGCCGTTCACCGCCACGATGGTGTCGCCAGCCTTCAAGCCGGCCTTGTCGGCCGGACCGCCCTTCTCCACGTCCTGCACGAACGCCCCTTCACGACTGGGCAAACCGAAGGCCTTCTGGGTTTTCTCGTCGACATTCTGGATAAAGACGCCCAGGTAGCCACGCACCACCCGGCCGCTGGACTGCAGCTGCGGCAGGATCTGCTTGGCCATGTTGATGGGTACCGCAAACCCCATGTTCTGCCCGGCGGCGTTGATGGCGGTGTTGATCCCCACCACCTCGCCGCGCAGGTTCACCAGCGGCCCCCCGGAGTTGCCCAGGTTGATGGCGGCATCGGTTTGGATGAAGTTCTCGAATGACGCCGTGACTTCGGAGAGCCCCAGCGATCGGCCCTTGGCGGACACCACCCCCACCGTGACCGTGTGGTCCATATTGAGGGGGTTGCCCACCGCCATCACCCACTCGCCCACGCGCAACGCGTCCGAGTCACCCAGCGGCAACGGCACGAACGGCCCGCCGTCCACCTTGATAAGGGCCAGGTCGGTGGCCGGATCCCGGCCAACAATGGTCGCCTTCAACCGGCGGTCGTCGGTGGCTAGCTGCACTTGGATCCTGTCCGCCCCCTCGATGACGTGGTTGTTGGTAAGGGCGAGGCCGTCGGCGGAGATGAAGAATCCGCTGCCGGCGCCGTCGCGGCGACGGGGGGTGTCGTCACGGGGGGTGATGTTGGGGCCGAAGAAAAACTCGAACGGCTCCAGGTTGCGGTGGAAGCGTCGCAGCTCCCGGCCCGAGACGATGTCTGTGGTATACACGGAGATAACCGAAGGGACGATGCGCTCGGCAAGGGCCGCGAAGTCCGGGTACGACACGCCCGTGGCAGCCGTCGCGGCGGCTGAGGCCGGCGCCTCCGCCCTTTGCGCCTCGCTGCGTGGGGTGACGCCCAGTCCTCCGGTAAGGACGGCGCCCAGGGTGACGCCGGCCGCAGCTGCGGCGCCCAGTGAGAGAATCCGGCGAGCTGAGGGTCGAATCATGGGAGATGCTCCTTTGCGCGGCCGGGTGTGGCCCGGCACCCCTACCCAACCGAGCAATCGGCGTGCCAGATTTCGCTGGTCTTTTTTCGAGCGGTCCCTCGCCCAGATGCCAGTTTGGCGCAGGGGTCTCACGGCCGTACCACGCCGGGGGCGCTGTGGGATTGCTCAGGTGGCGACCAAGACGCGGTCCTTGCCGGCGCTCTTGGCCTCGTACATGGCCTGATCGGCGGCGCGCAGGAGCTGGTTGCGGCGGTGGTCGGAGCTGCCTGAGCGCGGAACGTGGTCGGGATAGACGGCGACCCCCACCGAGCACGTCAAGGGGCCGCGAAACTCCACCGGCTTCTCCGACCAGGAATACTGACCTTTGAGGAACTGCTGGCTGCGGATCGCCACCCTAATCCCCTCCGCCCACACCCGCGCCGTACCCTCATCGACGCCCGGAAGGATAATGACGAACTCGTCACCACCGTAGCGGGCCAGGGTGACGCCCGGGGAGCGCACCAGCCGGCGGAGCAAGTACCCGACCTCCTTGAGCACCTGGCTGCCCGCCAGATGGCCGTGGGTATCGTTGATGTGTTTGAAGTTGTCGAGGTCCATGAAGAGCAATGCGACGCTGCTCTGCGTCTCGTCGGCCGCCTCCAAGTCCTGGGCGAGGCGGCGGTGGAAGAAGCGATCGTTGGCCAGGCCCGTGAGGTCGTCGCTGCGCGCCGCCTCTTCGGCCCGCTTGGCATCCAGCAGATTTTGAATCGAGGCCGATGTGTAGGCCGCGAAGATCTCCAGCAGGCCCCGGTCGCGCTCGTCAAAGGGGCGCCCGTCCTGACGGTTGATCATCTCCAAGACGCCGCACACGCGGTTCTCGATACGGATGGGAACGGCCAGCAGCGTGCGGGTCCGAAAGGTATGGCGTTCGTCAAAAGTGGCGCAAAAGTAGGGGTCGTTGTTGGGGTCGTTCAGCAGGTACGAGCACCCGGTGCGGTAGACGTGGCCCACCACGCCGTTGGCAGCCGGGATGCTCTTGCCGAGCAAGACCCGGGCCAGCGGCCCGAAGGTGGCGACAAAGTACAGCTCCGCTTGTTCGGGGTCGCGCTCGCGCTCGAAGGGGTGATCGAAAAAGACCGATCCCGCCTCGGAGGGGACGAAGGCGTTGGCGCGCTGCAGCACCTCGCCGATGAAGCTCGCCGCATCGATAGGTTCGAGCAGGCCGGTGTCGTGGCGGTAACGCTCGAGAAACGGTTCCAGTTCGCTGGCTGGAAGGACCATAATCTCGGGTGGCGCCGACATCGCCAGTAGTGTACTCCCCACACGGTTCGCCGGAAGCGTTACAGGCGCCTTTTCGGGCCCGTGGCGGCGACGGCGATGACGGAGGATCTCGTTACGTTGGCCGGACTGGTACCTGTTGACATCCGAACGTGGTGAGCTATTATGACACCCCCTGGTGACGCGGGGTGGAGCAGTCCGGTAGCTCGTTGGGCTCATAACCCAAAGGTCGCGGGTTCAAATCCCGCCCCCGCAACCAACGCAAATATCCGCGGAGTAAGCGGTTACGGCTGGGCGGCGGCAGCCGCCCAGGGCTTTTTCGGGTCGCTTTCCGCGGGCTGGGAGAGTTGGCGGCTCCGCATCGCCGGGGGCAAGGCATCGCCACTTCCGGGCGGGCCAACATAAAGGGTGCGTTGAGGGGCGTGCACGGCCTTCCCCCCGCCCGTCTTCGCCGCCTTGGCTTAACTCCCGGGCTCGGCCTGGGCGCGGGTGCCGCCGCTGCGGTACCCTTGTCCAGGCGAAGGGTTTTGCCCAAAGCCGCAGAGGATTAGTCTTAACAGGGAGGCAGGGGAGGGCACCGTGAGTCAACCTGACCGATCCTGGAAGAACCCCACGGTACTCGGATTCTCCCTGGCCAGCCTGTTCTCGGATGCCAGCCACGAGATGGCCACGGCCGTGCTGCCCCTGTACCTCAAGAGCCTGGGTCTCGGTGCTGCGGCTCTGGGGTTGATCGAAGGGGTGGCTGACCTCGTCAACTCGGCCTCGAAGTGGGTATCGGGCTCGCTCGGGCAGAGGACCCGGCGCAAGAAGGCGTGGACGGCGCTGACGTACGCGGTATCGGCGGCGTGTGTAGGCGCCTTCGCTCTGGTCACCCAGGTGGTGCCGTTCTTGCTCTTGCGCTGCGTCGCCTGGGCCGCCCGGGGTTTTAGGGGTCCGCTGCGCGACACGTTGATCGCCGATTCCACGGGCCCCGCCCACTACGGCAAGGCGTTTGGCCTGGAGCGCGCCGGCGACATGGCCGGCGCCGTGATCGGACCGCTGGTCGCAGTGGCTCTGCTCGCATCCGGTGTTCCCCTGCAGCGAATTTTTTTGTGGACGCTGCTGCCGGGGTTTGCAGCCGCGCTGGCGGTGGTGCTGTTCGTGCGGGAGCGCGCGCCCGATGGGGCGAGTCTGTCAAAGCGGCCGCTGCGGCCCCGGCTGCCGCCGCGCTACTGGGCGTTCCTGGGCGCCGTTTTACTTTTCGGCATGGGCGACTTCTCCCGTACCTTCCTGGTCTTCGAAGCAGCGGGGCAACTTCCCTCCAGTGGGGAGAACGCTTTCCTGTCGATTCCGCTGCTCTTGTACGTCGGCCACAACCTGGTCAGCGGTCTGGCCACGGTGCCGGCGGGGGCGCTCACGGACCGCTGGTCGTACGGCCGCACGCTGCTGCTCGGCTATGGCCTGGGCTTGGCGTTCAACGTCGGGTTCGCCTTTCTGCCTGGCGGCATCGGCTGGCTGGTGCCATTGTTCCTTATGAGTGGGGTCTATATCGCCATCGAGGAGACCGTGGAGAAGGCGACGGCGGCGCGCATGATCCCGCACGCGGCGAGGTCGTACGCTCTGGGGATGCTGGCCACCGCCAACGCGGTGGGCGACTTGGTGTCATCGCTTCTGACCGGCTTTCTGCGAGACCGCCTGGGGCGCGCGTGGGCGTACGGTACGGCCGGCGCCTTCTCCGCCGCTGGCTTCCTCGCTCTCGCGCTGGCCATCTGGCGCTGGAGGGATGTCGGTGGTGCCGACCCCCACGGCCAGCCGCTGGTGCCCCGGTAGGTGACCGTCGATCGGGCGCAGTATCCCGCCAGCCGCACGGGAGGAAGGGGGGACAAAACGGCCCCGGCGGGGCAGCGCCGGGGCCTGCAGAGAGAGAGTGGGTAAGGCTCAGACAAGGTCGAAGCGGTCGAGGTTCATCACCTTGTTCCAGGCGGCCACGAAGTCGTGCACGAATTTCTCCTTGGCGTCGTCGCAGGCGTACACCTCGGCCAGGGCGCGCAGCTGCGAGTTGGCGCCGAAGATGAGATCGACGCGAGTAGCGGTCCAGCGCCGTTGGCCGGTGGCCCGGTCGAACCCTTCGTACAGGCCGTTGCCCGCCGCCGGTTTCCACTCGGTGCTCATGTCCAGCAGGTTGGTGAAGAAGTCGTTGGTCAAAAGGCCAGGACGGTCGGTGAAGACGCCGTGGGGTAAGCCGCCGTGATTGGCGCCCAGGACGCGCAGGCCGCCCACCAGGACGGTCATCTCCGGGGCGGTGAGGGTGAGCAGCTGGGCCCGGTCCACCAGGAGATGCTCCGGCGAGCGGTTGAACCCCGGGGCCAGGTAGTTGCGGAAGCCGTCGGCTTTGAGCTCGAGGGCAGCGAAAGAGGCGGCGTCGGTCTGCTCCTGGCTGGCGTCGGTGCGTCCGGGGGCGAAGGGCACCTCGACCTCGACTCCCCCCAGGCGGGCGGCGTGCTCCACCGCGGCGCACCCTCCGAGGACGATGAGGTCGGCCAGGGAGACTCGCTTGCCGTTGCTCTGGGCGGCGTTGAAGCGCTGCTGGATGGCTTCCAGGGTCGCCAGCACTTTGGCCAGCTTGGCGGGTTCGTTCACCTCCCAGTCCTTCTGCGGCGCCAGGCGAATGCGCGCCCCGTTGGCCCCGCCGCGCTTGTCAGAGTTGCGGAAGGAGGCGGCGGCGCTCCACGCGGTGGACACCAACTCGGCGACGGACAAGCCGGAGGCGAGGATCTCCTGCTTTAGGGCAACAATGTCGTCTCGGTCGATGAGTTCATAGTCACGAGGAGGCAGGGGATCCTGCCAGATGAGATCCTCCTCGGGGACCTCGGGGCCGAGGTAGCGGGACTTGGGCCCCATGTCGCGGTGGGTGAGTTTGAACCAGGCGCGGGCGAAGGCGTCGGCGAACTCGTCCGGGTTGGCGTGGAAGCGGCGGGCGATCCGCTCGTAGGTGGGATCCATCCGCAGGGAGATGTCGGTGGTGAGCATCATGGGGGGGTGTTTTTTATTGGGGTCATGGGCATCGGGCACCATGTGTTCCGGTCGGACGTCTTTGGGCTGCCATTGCCAATGACCCCCGGGACCCTTCACCAGCTCCCACTCGTAGCCGAAGAGCAGGTCGAAGTAACTCATATCCCACTTTGTGGGGGTGGGGGTCCAAGCCCCCTCAATGCCGGAGGTGATGGTGTCCCCGCCCTTGCCGGTGCCAAAGGAGTTCTTCCAGCCGAGGCCCTGTTGCTCAATGGGTGCGCCTTCGGGCTCGCGGCCCACGTACTGGCTCTCAGGGGCGGCCCCGTGCGCCTTGCCAAAAGTATGCCCGCCGGCGATTAACGCCACGGTTTCCTCGTCGTTCATGGCCATGCGCGCAAAAGTTTCCCGAATGCCCTGGATCGCTGCTACGGGGTCGGGTTTACCCTCGGGACCCTCGGGGTTCACGTAAATGAGGCCCATCTGGGTGGCGCCGAAGGGGGTTTCCAGGACGCGGTCGGCGGTGTGGCGGCGATCGCCGAGCCATTCGGTTTCGGGGCCCCAGTCGATCTCCTCGGGCTCCCAAATGTCTTCGCGGCCCCCACCAAAGCCGAAGGTCTTCAGACCCATGGACTCCAGCGCCACGTTGCCGGCGAAAATCATCAGGTCGGCCCAGGAGAGTTTGCGCCCGTACTTCTTTTTGATCGGCCACAGGAGGCGCCGGGCCTTGTCCAAGTTGGCGTTGTCCGGCCAGGAGTTGAGGGGCGCGAACCGCTGCATGCCGGTGCTGGCACCGCCGCGACCGTCGAAGATCCGATAGGTGCCCGCTGCATGCCACGCCATGCGGATGAACAAACCGCCGTAGTGGCCCCAGTCGGCCGGCCACCAATCCTGGGAGCTGGTCATGAGGGCAAGCAGATCCCGTCGCACTTCGTTCAGGTCGAGGGTGGCGAACTCCTTCGCGTAGTCGAAGTGCGCCCCCATGGGGTTGCCCGCGGGCGGGTTCTGGTGGAGGACCTTGAGGTTCAGCATGTCGGGCCACCAGTCCCGATTGGTCATGGGCCGGTGGGGTTGGGGTTGGGATACCGGACGGGTTGAGCTGTTTTCTTGCATTTTCCTTTACTCCTTTCTTTTACTCAATTTCGCGGGCGACGGCGATGACGTGTCGCCAGCGTGGTTCCTCGTCGAGTTCCCCCCCTTTACCGCCACCGGGGGGGAGGCCAACTGGGCTTCCTGACAGGTCGGGCACACGCCCCAGTAGACGACTTCCGCCTCTTCCACGCGGTACCCACGGCTGTCGCTGGGCGCAAGACAGGGCGCTGCGCCCAGGGCACAGTCCACGTCTTCCACGCGGCCGCAGGCCCGGCAGATGAGGTGATGATGGTTGTCTCCGGTGCGCGTCTCAAAGCGGGCGGGGGAGCCAGCCGGCTGGATGCGCCGCACCAACCCCGCCTCTACCAGCAACCCCAAGGTGTCGTAGACCGCCTGGCGGGAGATGGCTCCCAGCTGCTCCCGCACGGCAGCGGCGATGGCCTCGGCGGTGGCGTGGGGCTTCTGGCGCACCGCCGCCAGGACGGCCAGTCTCTGGGCCGTGATTTGGATGCCCCGACGCCGCAGCTCCTCGATCGGCGAGCTCTTCATCATGAAGGAAAACACCGGATTGACCGCGTAATATTCCAGACTCGGTCAAGAACAGGATCAACTCGAATCGGCGATTCCAGGTGGCCGCGGGCCGGTCGTCAAGGGCTGGGG
>Ga0209101_1000771_pt1 | contig 25674 bp, 16 predicted proteins | sample ConPoolayeCmetaG_FD_185481 | JGI IMG/M metagenome (GOLD analysis project Ga0209101, IMG submission 185481) | Hot spring microbial mat communities from California, USA to study Microbial Dark Matter (Phase II) - Cone Pool mat layer C metaG... ...
GCGGCCTGCGCTGGATGTTGGCCAGCGGTGTATTGACGACCAGTGTGATGTGCAGTGCTTTGGTTACCGCCCGACGGCCTGCAATTCCTTCAACCCTGCCTCGATGGTGGCTGCAACTTCGGCGGCGGCTTTGGGGATTTTCTCTCGGTCGGCAGGCGTTGCGCCGCTGCGCAGGGCGGTCAGCAAGTGTTCGCCGTTGCCTCCGGCCGACCAGCCGGTAAACAATATGCCCAGCATCCGCTCGGTGGCGTCTACCCGCGAGGCGCGGATCAGGGCCACGGCGGCCTCGGGCGTTTTCCAGGTGGCCGGCAGCACGCGAAAACCTTTCTGCTGGAAGAACTGCACCGAAGGGTACTTCTCCAGCCGGTTGTAGTGCCAGTCGCAGATGATGATGTCCTTGGGAATGCGGTCGATCGCCCGGTGCGAGCCGGTCTTGCTGGCATCCCAACCCGAGTAAGGGAAGGCCGAGGCGTCTAGCAGCCGGTCGCCCCACATCAGCATCTCGACTCCTTTTTCCTTAGTCAGATGCTGGTGAAGTTCGCATACTACTTTGGCGAAAAGTTCGGCCACATCTTTGCCGCGGCAGCGCGGGCACTTGTCGCTGCCGATCAGGAACACCTCGTCCATGCCCACGTGCAATGCGTCGGCCTCGAAGGCGTCGATCAACTCGTCGAGCAAGTCGAAGACGACTTTGCTGACCTCCGGATGCGAGGGACACCACTCGCGGCAGTAGATGCCCTTGTTGTCGGGCGGGATGTGCGGAGTTTCGTCGAACTCCGGATATGTCCGCAGTAGCGCAAAAGTGTTTCCCGCCCAAGACTGATGGCCCAGACAGTTGAACAGTGGAATCAACCGCACATTGTGCTTGCGGCACCACTGGGCCAGATCGCGGGCCTGCTGTTTGGTGATTCCTTTGCATTTCAGTTCCGCGTGCGATGTGTAGCTGAACCCGTAGTTGACCTCCAGGATCAGTACGTTCAGCCCGCGCGGCACCATGACTTCGGCCACGAATTGCTTGGTGGCGTCCAGTCGATCAGGTCGGGGGCCTATCAGGTGGACTGCACGCCACTGTGGGTTTTGCTTCTGCCACTGCTTCAGCCATTGGCTGTGCGGTGGTTCGGCCGCGGCAGAGAAAGCCGCGCTGCAAGCTGCCGCGGCAATCATGGCGAGCCAGCAGATTCCCCGAGTGATGGACGGCTTCATGACATGTCCTCTTGCTGCATGCACTTCTTTTGTTCGTGCGTGCCGGTTTGTTACCGGTTGGCCGGCGCTGTAGGGGCCATTTGGAGCATTGGGCATGGCCGGCCAAACGAAATGTTTTTCCGGAAATCGGCAAACGATCCTTTTCCTGGGGTCGGTTGGCGATTTTATACTGTCCGCGGGCAATAACAAATCGTTGTCTGTAAGATAAATATCTCACTCCAAACCGTGGGGAGTATATTTCGGGAAATCACTGAGCGATCAGGGGAATTGAAAGCGCTAACCGCGGCCGGCTAACCGAGGTACTTTTCCGGGAACTTCCATGGATCGCGATAAACCGGCCGGGCCAGGCGGGCGGCTTCCGCGTCGCCGACGATCTTTTCCGTAGCCGGATCAAAGCGGACCGACCGGCCCAGTTTGTACGAAATGTTGGCCAGCCCGATGGCGGCATCCAATTTGTAGTGATACGACACATTGCAGCTTGGCTGTTGACGGGTGCGAATGCAGTCGAGCCATTCCCGTTCGTGCCCCGGCGAGGGCGGAATGCTTTTCTCCGGCGGCTGGAGGTCTTTGAGGCGATTGCCCTCGGGAACGATTTTGTGAGTGGAGTAATCGGCGAACAGGGTGCCGTTGACCCCCTGGAAGTAAACGCCCAGGCGGCGGCGAATGGCGTTGTCCGGGCCTTGCAAGTCGTATCCGTAGCTGTTGCACAGGTGGAGCATCCAGGTCATGGTCATGCTGGGGAATTGCCACAACACGTCCTGGGTATCGTAGGCGTCGCCGCAGTCGCGTACCACGTAGCGGCCACCGGCAGCACTGGTAACCAATGGGAATCCCAGTTCCAAGGCCCAGTAGGGCAGGTCGATAATGTGTGGCGCCATGCCCGGCGTGTACCCGCCGCTGTAGTCCATGAAGGAACAGTTAGTGCTGGCGTTGGCGCACATCAGGGGGTTATAGGGGCGCAGGGGTGCGGGGCCGCACCACAGGTTCCAGTCCATACCGGGCGGCGGATCGCCCGGCGGGGCGTGTCCGATTCCCTCTTCTCCCTGGTTGCCTGCCAGAAAAGTCCTCACCACGCTGATCTTGCCTAGCCTGCCGGAGCGCACCCACTCGACCACCCGCCGATAGTTCTCGCCGGCGTGGATTTGCGTGCCCACCTGCGTTACGCGGCGATGCTGCTCGGCGGCGCGACGAACGGCCAGGGCCTCGTCCAGATAGATGGTCATTGGCTTTTGGACATATACGTCTTTGCCGGCCTCGCAGGCTTCGATCGTCTGTAGCGCGTGCCAGTGCGGTGGGCTGGCGATGATCACGCCATCGACGTCCTTCAGCGCCAGCACCTCCCGATAATCGCGGTACGCCTTGGCCGTCTGCTGATAGCGGGCCAGCGCTGCCTCGCGGCGTTGCTGCCAGACATCGCAAACGGCCAGGACCACTACATCGGGGTATCGGGCACAGTTGGACAGATTGCCCAGCCCCATTCCCCCGCAGCCTATCAGAGCGATGCCGATCCGCTCGCTGGGCGGCGGCTGGCCCTCGGCCCCAACCGCCCGGCCCGCAACAACGTACGGTGCAGCCCAACCGGCCGACAACACCGCAGTCCTTTCCAAGAACCTCCGCCGCGACAGTCTCACAGTTTTTACCATTTGTAAATCCTCGCCATGTCAGCAAACGCCGTATTATCAGGTGCAGACTCACTCCCCGCGGCGCAACAAAGAGCCGCCTTGAGCTTGGCCCTCTGTCTGCGCTGAATGCGTAATAGAACCACAGGATTGCGATAGTGGCGCAAGTGTACGAAATACCTTCGTTTTCGGGGTTGCCAGTAGCCCAACCGCTTCCGGTATTTTGTCGAGTTATTGCGTCGCTGTGTAGAAGATAAATGGAAACCGAAGGCCAACAGTTGCAGGACTATTCTGCTTTCGACTCCGCGGTGCCGACGTAATCGGGCTTGCGCTGGAGCTTGCCGGTGCGTTTGTCCCACAGGATTGTCCGCACTGCCATGCGGTGCTCGCCGTGGCAGTCGGTGCAGAGCAACTCCTTCGGGCTGACACGTTGCTGGCATTTTTCCAGCCACAACGCGATGACCTTGGCAGCCGGGGCATCGTGAGTGTCGTGGCAGGTCTTGCAGTTTTTTTCGATTTCCTCGGGAGGAAACATTATGTCGGGCGGTGTCAAGTTCGATTCGTCGCCACGGTGGGCTATCGATTCCCCGTGGCATTTGATGCAACCGACCTCCGCCCGGGCGTGATAGTCGGCAAACGACTCTTCCCGATAGTTCTCGTGACACACATAGCAGGCTTCGTTCTGGGCGAAGGCCTTTTGCCTTCGAGCGGGCGGCTGGTCCAACAACAGCGGGGCGCTTTTGTCGATCTTCAATGGCGGCGGCCCGTCCAGCAACAGCGGCGCGCTTTTGTCGATCTGCAAAGGTGGCGGCTTGGACGGCTGGGGCTTGTCGCCGGCCGACGTGCCGTCGTCAGAAGATGCAGTTCTTTCGCCAGAGGACGCGTCAACGTCTGTTGCCGGCTCGGCTGCGTGGCTCGTGGGGGCGGTGGGCAAAAGGCCACCGACAGGGACGCTCCAGCCACTTGCCAGCCAAGCGGCCGCCAGGGCGCACAGTACCAGCGTGGCCGCCAGGGTTATACGGCTAATGGAGTTCTTCATCGCTGCGTTACTTATACTTCCCGCTGGCAAGAACAATTTGTCGCTGGGAAAAACAGATCATTTCAACCAGTGTGGAGCACAAAAAGCGACGGTCTTAGTCGTCGAGGATTCTGCGCGGTGCCATAGGCGGCTGTGTGGCGGGCTGCCGCTCAGACTGCCGCTCAGACGTACTCCCAGTCCTTCAGCCACTGGTAGTGCCGCGGCAGATTGGCCCAAGCCCGCTCCATCGCCCGATCCAATTCCGCCTTCTCTTGCGCGTCCAACTCGCGGCGTTCTTTCACGGCCAGCGCCACGTTATCGACTTGCTGCGTGGTTATCAATCCTGGAATCGGCGCGGTGATCGCCGGGTTGCAAAGGATATAGCGGATGGCCAGCCGGGCAATGCGGTTGTCTTCCTCGAAGGTCGGGCTTTCCGGCGAGCTATCGCCCTTGAACACCGAGTTGCTGGCGAACGGCTTGATGCCGAACCAGCCCACGTCCAGCTTCTGCATCGCCGCCCACAGCCCGCTCTCGTCGGTAACCACTTTGGTCTTGGCGGTGTACGGCGTGCAGATCACTTCGAGCTGGGGATACGTTTCGATCATCTTCTTGATGTGCGGCCGATCGTGCGAGGAGACGCCGGTGAACCGCGCCAGTCCTGCTTTCTTGGCCCATTCCAGCGCTTTGGCCGCCGCCTCGATCTCGGCGTCGCTGTGGCGGCTGCTTTGCTCGTGCAGCGTGATGCGCCACAGATCGACGTATTCCAGCCCGGCCTTCTTCAGCCCCTCCTGAAAACCTTCTTTGAGCTTCTCGAACGACCGCCACTTCTCGAAGCGGCTTTCGTGCTCGTACCAGGAGTAGCCCAGGTACATCTTGTCGCGCCGGCCTTTCAGGGCCTTCGAGTAGGCCATCACCTCAGCGCCGGTGCAAGCGTCGATGTAGTTGATTCCCCGTTCGATGCAGCGGGTGACCACGTCGTAGCGGTTCTGGTCGAAATCGGACAGCTTGGGCACCACTTTATCGATGCGCTTCCAGTGCCCGCCCAGACATACCGCCGAAATCATCAGATTAGTCTTCCCGCAACGGCGGTATTCCATCTCGGGATTGTAGTTGAGGATCTTGCTGGTGTCGGCCTTTTCTGGGTTCTGGGCATGGACGGTGAAGGTGGGCGTCAGCCCGATAGCCACCCCTGCTGCGGCCACAGCGGAATCGCGCACAAACTGACGACGACTGAGCTGGTGCGACATTGCTAGACTCCTGCTTCTGGCGGAACGGAATTGTTATAGGCGGGAAACCAGCGTGGCGGGCCGACACTGCGGCATCTCAGTCATTGCGACGTGGCAGCGGCCGGCGCCGATCAAGCCCCCGATATCCTAACATCAGTGCAACAGGTTTAGCAATATATTCCACAAGCGCAAGGGAGCTTTATTTTCGCTGCCCTGTCAAAGCCAACACTGGGTGAACTCTAAAAGTCAGGGCCGATTGCCGCCGGCTGCGGCGTCCGGTAAAATAGCGGCCCTGTTTGCGGTTGTTTGTGGGCCCGGTGGGCAGTTCGTCGGCCCGGTGCTCCATAATCGCCGCTGTTGGCCGGCAGTAGGGCTTTTTCGTAGCAAAAGCCATCACTGCGGCTTGTGCAAAGCACATTTGCGATTTCAGCATAATAGTTGCGCAATAGCAGTTTCGGCGGTGTATCGCAGGTCATGAACACGGCAAAGAACATGGTGGTCGCCCAAAGCGGCGGGCCGACCCCGGTAATCAACAGCAGTCTTCAAGGAATATTAGAGGCGGCACGCGATCTGCGCGGCATCGGAAAGATATATGGGGCTAAACATGGCATCGAGGGCGTATTAAAGGAAGAACTGCTCGATCTAAGCGCTCAATCGCCCGAAGAAGTGGCCCTGCTGCGATACACCCCGGCCGCAGGTTCCATCGGCACTTGCCGTTACAAGCTCAAAGAGCGCCAGACCGAAGACTTTCAGCGCGTGATCGACGTTTTCAAGGCGCACAATGTGGGCTATTTCCTGTATATCGGCGGGAACGATTCGATGGACACGGCCCACAAGATCGCCCAGTTGGCCCATCGTCAGGGCTTGGACCTGGTGGCCGTGGGGGTGCCGAAGACTATCGACAACGATGTGGGCGACAGCCAGTTCAAGCTCATCGATCATACGCCCGGTTACGGCTCGGTCGCCCGATATTGGATGCACATGGTGCAGAACGCTAACGAGGAGAATGCCGGCTCGGCGCCGGCCGACCCGGTGCTGGTTATGCAAGCCATGGGGCGGAAGATCGGGTTTATTCCGGCGGCGGCGCGACTGGCCGATCCGCATCGGGAAATGCCGCTCCAGATATATCTGGCCGAACGACCGTGCAGTCTGGAAAAACTGGCCGATCAGGTCAACGACCAGTTGCGCCGCTCGGGACGCTGTTTGGTGGTCATTAGCGAAGGTTTCGATGTCGGGTCACTAGGCGAGGTGCGGGACGCGTTCGGCCACACGGCCTTCGGCAGCAGCCGTGCCACCGTAGCGCAAATTGTCGTCAATTATTTGAACGAGGTGGGGCTTGCCGCCAAGGGCGCTGCACGGGGAAATGTTTCCGGAACCGACCAGCGCCACTCGATGGCCTACGCCTCAGTGGTCGATTTGGACGAGGCTTACTGCGTGGGCCAAAAAGCGGCCGAGCTGGCAGCCGCTGGGCAGAGCGGATTCATGGCCACAATCCTCCGCGAGCCGGGCATGATATATAACGTCCGCTACGACAAAGTGCCCCTTGCCGAAGTGGCCAACAGCGAAAGACGTTTCCCCGCCGAGTGGATAACCCCCGATGGCATCGACGTGACCGATGAGTTCATCCGCTACGCCCGGCCGCTGGTGGGCAACGAGATGGTCAATCTGCCTTTGGTCGATGGGCGTCAGAGGATGACGCGCTTCGCGCCGCAGTACGCCGAGAAGAAATTACCCCCTTATGTGCCCCAGGCCGATCGGAAGCAGTAGCCGCCCGCGCTTCAGCATTTGGCGGTAAATTGTTGGGAATCCAGGGTAAATTGATGGTAATCCACAAAACTTGCAGGTAATCTACAGGGTCGGCATCCATCACCCGCATCAACAGCCAATTGCGTCCAGTTGTGTCACGGTAGCCGATTAGAAGCATTATGATCGACTTCACACCGCGTCATCAATACTTCGTAGGAATCGACTCGGACGGCTGCGCCTTCGATACCATGGAGCTGAAGCAGAAGGAGTGCTTCACTCCCAACACCATCAAGTTTTGGGGATTGCAAGGCGTCAGCAAGTACGCCCGGGAAGCGTGCGAGTTCGTCAATCTCTACTCCCGGAGCCGGGGAATAAATCGTTTCCCCGCCCTGGTCGAGGAACTGGACTGGCTGGCCAAACGTCCCGAGGTCAAAGCCCGAGGAGTCCGTGTGGAAGTTCCTCAATCGCTGCGCGAGTGGATCAAACGCGAAAAGAAGCTTGCCAACGCCACGCTGGAGCAGGAAGTCGAGCGTACGCAGGACCCCGGGCTGCGAAGGACCCTGGAATGGTCTAAAGCCATCAACAAGGCCGTTGAGGAAATGGTGCACGACGTGCCGCCGTTTCCACTTGTCAGGGAAAGCTTGCAGAAGTTGCAAGGCCGGGCCGACGTACTGGTGGTTTCGGCCACGCCCCAGGAAGCCCTGGAGCGGGAATGGGCCGAGCACGACCTGACCCAATACGTAGCGATGATTTGCGGCCAGGAATTGGGAACGAAAAAGGACTTCATGGCCCTGGCTGCCAAATATCCAGCAGGACATGCGCTGATGATTGGGGATGCTTTGGGCGATTACGAGGCAGCCAAAGCCAACAACGCCTTGTTCTTTCCCATTAATCCTGGCGCCGAAGAGCAGAGCTGGCGACGATTCTACGAGGAAGGAATCGAACGCTTCTTCGGCGGTACCTTCGACGGCTCTTATCAACAGGCCTTGCTAGAAGAGTTCATACGGCGGTTGCCCGACCGGCCGCCCTGGCCTGTGGAAGAATGAGGCATGCTGGTGCAGACCGCTATCGATCTTCGCGAATGGTAACGCCCGGCTGTATGAAGTTACTCTTGTGGCCGTCGCCACGTTTTGCGAACATCAACGGGCGTTCGGTAAAGCGGTACCGAGAACCAAGCGGTACCGAGAACCAAATAGTGTTGGAGGGACGCGCTGCGCTGGCGTCCGCTGGCAATGGGCAAGACTCCACCGCACAGCACGCCCTTTCAGGTCCATTCAGGACTGGCGCGCAAAACGTGCACATGTTACGCGGCAAGCGACTAAAATGTCCTGGAGGTGAATACGGCGACGCGCCAGTAAACAGGCAATTGCGTTGCGGAGTCCGGTTCCGGGGTGGCAGGCGGGCAAGCGCTTCGTCAAACTGGTTTGCGTGGGTCTATCAATCGGGGTGAATGCAAATGAACGAGAAATGCGATTTCGGTCTGATTGGGCTGGCCGTAATGGGTGAAAACCTGGCCCTGAACGTCGAAAGCCGCGGCTTCAGTGTGGCGGTCTTCAACCGCACGGTAAGCAAAGTGGACGAGTTCGTACAGGGTCGGGCCAAGGGAAAGAGGATCGTCGGCTGCCATAGCCTTGAGGAGTTTGTGCAAAGCCTTCAGCCGCCGAGAAAGGTAATGCTGATGGTAAAAGCAGGGCCGGCCGTAGATGAGTTTATCGAAAAGCTCATCCCCCTGCTTCAGCCCGGCGACGTGATCATCGACGGCGGCAATACCCACTTCGCCGACACCGAACGGCGCACAGCCTATGTGGAATCGAAGGGGTTGCTGTACATCGGCACCGGTGTATCCGGCGGCGAAGAAGGGGCACTTAAAGGCCCCAGCATAATGCCCGGCGGCAGCGAAAAGGCTTGGCCGCTGGTCAAACCCATCTTCCAGGCCATCGCCGCCAAAGTGGGGCCGAATAACGACATTCCCTGCTGCGATTGGGTAGGCCCGCGCGGCGCCGGTCACTACGTGAAGATGGTTCACAACGGTATCGAGTACGGCGATATGCAACTGATATGCGAGTCGTACTGGATGCTCAAGAATGCCCTGGGGCTAAGCAACGACGAACTCTACGATGTGTTCGCCCAATGGAATCAGGGAGAACTGAACAGTTACCTTATCGAAATTACCCGCGACATCTTCAGCGTCAAAGACCCCGATGGGGACGGCTATCTGGTGGACAAGATACTCGATACCGCCGGCGCGAAAGGAACCGGCAAATGGATGAGCCAACTTGCCCTGGACTTGGGAGTGCCCAGCACTCTGGTTACCGAGGCCGTGTACGCGCGCTGCCTGTCGGCCATGAAAGACGCCCGCCTGCGCGCCAGCAAAGTGCTCACCGGGCCGTCGAAACAATTCGGCGGCGACCGCAAGGCCTTTATCGAACAAATCCGTCAGGCCCTGTACGCATCGAAAATCTGTAGTTACGCCCAGGGATTTGTGCAGTTGCGCCACGCGGCGGCAGAGCACAACTGGCCGCTGAACTTCGGCTCGATCGCCTTGCTGTGGCGGGGCGGCTGTATAATCCGGGCGGTGTTCCTGGAGCGAATCAAAGAGGCCTTCGACGCCGACCCCAATCTGGAAAACCTGCTGCTGGCCCCGTACTTCCGCGACGCAGTCGCCCGAGCCCAGACGGCGTGGCGCGAAGTGGTCAAGACAGCGATCGATTTGGGCATTCCCACGCCAGCCTTTTCTGCCGCGTTGGCTTACTACGATGGATACCGCTCCGAACGATTGCCGGCCAATCTGCTCCAGGCGCAGCGCGATTACTTCGGCGCTCATACTTACCATCGCATAGACCGACCGGGCGAAGGACCGTTCCATACCGAATGGTTGCAACTTCGCCGTCCGCCAAAGTGAACATATCCGTGTTGTGCGCTCTTCTGGCAGTGCCGCGGGGCCGGCGTGCGCCAGCTTAGTGTATGCCGTTGCCGCAGGTGTGGCACGCGCGGCCTTTCGGCACTGGCACAGACCGCCGGCGAGGGGCTATAATTGCTTTAGTCGGCGCGGGGCGGGTTGCTTAGGCCTGCCAAACTCCACGCGCCGGCCGCCGCGCTCCATGGAAGGCCACTATGCAACTGGGGGCGGCAAACAACAACCCCTGTTCAATGGAAGACACGCCTGTGCCGATAAAGTGGAGCGGTAACCGGCATCGAACAGGCTGGCGGCCACTTGCCGCGCCACGGCCTTTTGGGTCCAAGCGCGGCCTGAACTGTTGAGATCAACATCGGAGGGTACGCGAATGGCTAGCAGCCACACTGGAAATGTGGTGCCCCGAAAGGGGTTGCGGGTTCGAATCCCGTGCCCTCCGCTTGGCATGGCTGCACAGTGCAGAATGGCATCCTTATGCCGCAGCCCTGTGCTAACCCCGTGAAAGCGCTAAGAGCGACTACGCACATCCAGCTTCGGACGCTTCAACCGTGGCTAGTGCCAACTCTGGGGCTAACGTAATACGATGGCACTAGGATTGCCATTTTCTGACGGCAACCTGCGATCGAATAACTGCACCGCAACGAAATACAGGGGCGCGCTGCCTCGCGTCCGCTGTGTTTTGCTCGATACTGCTGAAGTCATCGGCGCAAAATGCGGCCGCGAGGGAGCGCGGCTGTGGCGGCAGAGCGGCTAGGCCGAAGCAGGTCGCGATACCCCACCTACCCCCCGCTAGGCTTGTACTGTCCGGAATAAACCTATCAGTCCGGTAGGGGTAGTATCTGATATAACGGAACTGCGGATTTTGGGGCAAGTTCGGGCTGACGGGAATGTACCGAACTGGCTCGATTTTCGCGTGGATTGTTCGGCTGCGTCCGATTTTTTCTGATGCAGCCTTCGTTCGGGGTAGAGCGAGTCTGCCGGATATTCCGTAGGACGCGACTGGTCGATAGCTGCCGTATGGTGGAATTGCCCGCACCGAGCAAAACCTGCACCGTGCCATTTGGCATCCCCTCCAGGCGAACCACGAGCAAGCCGCCGTTGAAGGCCGTTTGTCCGTTGTGCCGCCAAGTGGCGGAAGTGCCGCCCTGTGCCGAGTACGCCCCGGTGGTCTGCCCGGGATGCGGGCTGCGATACAAGCATAACACGGGCCAAAATGGCAACTCGGCAAAGTCGAACTTGCTCTCACCGGCCGACCAGGCGCCTGCCGACCCGATACTCCAGCAATGGCTGGCTGGCGCGCCGATCACCCCGCCGCAATTGACGCAATGGCAGCGCCTCGTTCGCTGGTTCAGGCACAATCCGGCCAAAGGCGCCCTGGTGTTGGGCGTGTTATGTCTGCTTGTTGTGGCCTCAGCGGCGGGCATGGCGGGCTTCTGCGTCACAAAGCTTCGATTGATCAATACAGCCCGCAATTGGCAGCAAGCCGAACAAGAGCGACTGGAGGCCGAAGCCCTTGCCGCCGAGCAGGCCCGACTGGCTGCCGAAAAGCAGCGTCAGGCCGAGGCCGAGGCCGCTGCCCGCCAGGCCGCCGAACTCCGCGCACAGCAGGCCGAAGCCCAGCGCCGCCGGGCGGAACTGGAACGTCTGGAGGCCGAAAAACAACGGCAACAGGCGGCGCGGCAGGCCCGTCTGGCTCTGGCCGAACAGCAGGCCAAAGACGCTTTGCTGCTGTTGCGCAACCAGCCGTTGCAAAGCTGCCTGTTGGCTGCCGCCAGTTTGCGAACAAAAATCGCCGAAGGACTCCCCGCTGACCTTGCTACCCAACAGATACTCTGCGACGGGCTGGCCGAGCTGGGCGTTCCGGCCCTGCGGGTCGACAATGGGGCGATCACGGTTTGCCAAACCGACCGTGAAGGCAGGTTGCTGATCGCCGGCGGGGAAGACGGTACACTGCAGTTCTGGAACCTGGAAGCAGCCGCGTTTTGCTGGGGCAACACGGCCGAATTGCCGCCGGCGGCTGCCGCCAGCTCCAATCAGGCAAGCAGTGCCACGCCTCCGCTATCGACCGACGAAAAGGCCGCTGCCGCTCACGAGGCACACCAACCGGTTGTGCTACGCGTGCACGGCGAGGCACTCAGCACCATAGCAATTAGCCCCGATGGCCGGCGACTGGTCAGCGGCGATCGCGCCGGCCTGCTGGTATTGTGGGACTTGACAGCGCCGGACCTGGCCAACCGAGCGACGATCATCCACCGGTTTTCCGGCCCGGTCAATGCGGTCGCTTTTTCCTCCGACTGCCGCTGGCTTGTGGCTGCCGCCGGTCGGCCAGACAGCATGGACGACACTGCCCGGCTCTGGGAATTGCCGGCCCACGGTCACCCCGGCACGGGCATGCCGCTGCGTGGGCACTTCGGGCCGGTGCGGTCAGTAGCCATCAGTCCCGACAACAACTGGCTGGCCACTGCGGGTGCAGACAAGACGGTGCGACTGTGGAATCTGCGTTGCGGTTTCCCCTCGGCCGAGCAGATCGTCTTGCACGGCCACGAAAACCAGGCCACCGCCGTGGCCTTTGCCTGTGAGGGACGCTGGCTGGCCTCGGCCAGTTACGACGGCACCGTGCGGCTATGGAACCTCCGGCAACCGGACCCGGGCGCTAATCCCCGGGTGCTTTCCGGCCATAACGGCTGGGTAGATGTTATCGAAGTCAGTCCCGACGGCCGTTATCTGGCCACCGGCGGTTACGACCGTACGGTGCGGCTGTGGGACTTGCAAGCAGCCGATCCGCGCGACTGCTGCCTTGTCCTTTCCGGTCACACGGCGCGGGTGCGGAAGATTCTGTTCCTTGCCGACGGCCGCCGGTTGGCAACGGCCAGCGACGACCGAACTGTACGCCTGTGGGATTTGTCGGCAGCTTCGACCGCTGCTCAGTCGCTTGTGCTGCGCGGTCATTGGGGGCCGGTTGTAAGCATGTGTGTGGGCAACAAAGGCCGCAGCCTGATAACCGGCACAGGTGCGGTGACGGCTTCGAGCAATGCAGTGCTGCACGTCTGGCCGCTGGAGGCAACGGATTTGTTGGCCCAGGCGACGCACGTCTGTCAACTGCGCAGCGCGGCCGGCAGCCAGCGGACGGTAAATGGCACACCGTCGCAGCAGGTTGCTGATTTCTCTGTAAAACCGCGCGAGCCTTTCAATTCGTCTGTGCAACCGCCTGCCGATTCTTCTGTACAAGCGCCCGGTGGTTCTTCTGTTCAAACGCCCGCTGGTTCAGCGCCGGGCATCACTTCGGATACTGCGCGACCACAGCCAGTCGGGGACTCAGGCGAGCGATCCGCCGACAAGTCGGAACAAGCGCTTCGCGAGTATTCACCCCGGGGCTTTTTCGGTCCGTCCTCGTTTGGCGCCACCCCGTCGTTTGGCTCCACTCCCCAGGCGACCGAGGCTATCCGCTGACTCCCAGGCTTTTCTGAACTGCCGCAACTCCGCCGCGGTGTGCGGAACGGGGCAACTGGCTGAAATCCCTCGTCAGCCCGCCAGCGGTTGGGAGTGTCCTGCCTGGGCCGGACACTGCTTTTCAGCCAGCAACAGTACGATTGACGGCCAGCAGCGGCAAGCTATGCGCAATAATCGGGCATTTTGGCCCAAGTATCTATTGCATTTACGCCCGGTTTGTGATAATGTACTTGCGTACACTATGCGGCGGCTGAACTTTGGGTCTATCAACCATCCCCAGGTTTGGGTGGAGCGACAGGCCGACCGCAGCCACGCTCCGGACAGCCGTCGCGGCCAGACCGTGGTCGGCCAGAGTGGAAGCATCTGTTGCTTTCTTCAACAAGGGTTCAACGTATGAACAGGAAGCACAATCGGCCGCAACGCTTTTTTGGCCAGAAGTGCAACCCGCAGCAGCAAAAGCGTGCTGCCATCAGGGCAGGCGATGCCCATCGGCAGTCGCCGAGGCGTCCGCTAGACCCGTGGGGCGATCCGTGGGATGGCCGTATGCTGGCAGCGGCTTCCCGAGATGTTTGGAACGCCTTTGTCGCCGACGCAGACGAGGCACAACTACCGCCCCATCCGCACGACATCGATGACCGCCCGGCCCGCCGGCGCTGATCCGCAAGCCGGTGACAGCGGCCGGAAGGCCATCGGGCCGCGATCAGACCGCGGTCCCCGGGCCGTAGCGGCGGCCAAGCGATAGCAGCGGCCAGGCCATACCGCCAGTCAGGCGATACCGGCGGCCAGTCCATACCGGCAGTCAGGCCGTACCGGCAGTCGGGCGATACCGGCGGCCAGCAGTGCCAGCAAGTGGCTCAGGCCCGTCTTTTCGGCTTCTCGGCCGGCGCGCTTGCCGCGCGACGGTCGCCCCTGCTATTCTAGAACCGGCGTTTTCGCAAGGGCGATCGAAGCAACTGGCTCTATGGCAGGAGAGCGTTTATGGGCGCAAGATCGACTGTTTCGCGCCGGGAATTTCTTCGGCGTTCGGCTGTTTTGGCGGCTGCGGGCGGGCTGGCTGGAGCAGTGCCGGCCTTTGGTGTTCACACGGCAGGCAGCGACCTGTTGCGCGTTGGGCTGATCGGCTGCGGCGGACGCGGCACCGGTGCGGCCGCCCAGGCCCTCTCGGCCGACAAGAACGTCAAGCTGGTTGCGCTGGCCGATCTATTCGACGACAGGATGAAAATCTGTCTCAGCAGCCTGAATAAAAGGCCCGAGCTGGCCGACAAGATCGACGTTCCACCGGAGCGGCAGTTTTCGGGCTTCGACGCCGGCAAGCAGCTTATCGCCTGCGGAGTGGATGTGGTGTTACTGTGCGAGCCGCCGCACTTCCGCCCGGCGCATCTGAAGGCCGCCATCGAGGCCGGCAAGCACGTCTTCGCCGAGAAGCCGGTGGCGGTCGATGCCCCCGGCGTCCGCTCGGTGCTGGCCAGTTGCCAGTTGGCCGAGCAGAAGCGGTTGTCGGTAGTTTCCGGGTTGTGTTTGCGATATTCCTATGGCTTCCAGGAGACCATCAAGCGGATACAGGACGGGGCGATCGGGCAGATTCACACTTTACAGGCCAACGACTACCGGGGCGGCATCTGGGTGAAAAAACGAGAACCCGACTGGACCGACATGCACTGGCAATGCCGAAACTGGTACTACTTCACGTGGTTGTCGGGCGACTTCAACGTCGAGCAACACGTTCACTTCCTCGACGTGTGCGCTTGGATGATGAAAGACCAGTATCCTGCCAGGGCCATCGGCATGGGCGGACGCCAGGTACGCACCGGGCCGGAGTACGGCAACATCTACGATCATCATTCGGTGGTGTACGAGTACGAAGACGGCACCAAACTGTTCAGCAACACCCGGCAAATGCCCGGTTGCAAAAACGATATGAGCGCCGCGGCCGCCGGCAGCAAGGGCCGAGCGTTTATCAGCGAAGGCCGCAAAGGACTGCGCATCACCGGCGAAGTGAACTGGACTTACGAAGGCCCGGAAAACAACATCTACCAGACCGAACACGACGAGCTGTTTGCCAGCATCCGCAAAGGCCAGCCGATCAACAACGGGCGCTACATGGCGCTGAGCACCATGCTGGCCATCCTGGGTCGGATGGTCACCTACACCGGGCAGATGATTACTTGGGAACAGGCGATCAACTCGAAGGAAGACCTCTCGCCGCCGAAGTACGAGTGGGGGCCGCTGCCCACGCCGCCGGTGGCCATGCCGGGAATAACCAAGTTCGTCTGATCGGGCCATCCCGACGGAAGGCCCATCCGCGGCTAAGCCGGTTTACAGCGTACCGTGCCTACGGAAAACCAGCTCGGCATACTGGCCGGCGGCCTGTCGCCAGCGGCGATCTTTCCGGGCGGCCTCGGGTGCGACGACCACCAGCCGTTTTGCGCCGCGCAGACGACCAGGCTGCACGCTGTAATAGCGGTCCAAATAGCTGATCGTCCGGTAGAGAGTCTCCAGCAGCAACGACAGACAGCGCGGCGAAACCTGCTGGTAATCCCCCTGCGGCTCGAGCACCACTTGCAAAGTGGTATGCGGCGCTTGGCACAGGACGTAATCGAGCACCGCGGCGGCTGTGTGTCGGGCGGCGTCGAAATCGGCCGCTTGCAGCCACAGCAGCAGGCTGTTGGCCCACCGTTGCGGCGGAGGCAAAAGCGCCCAAGGCTTGTCGGCGCCGGGTCCGTCCAGCGACATGCGAATCACTTGCGCCACACTGCCGCTTGAGAATCCACTGCTGCACAGGTCCGCCCGCGGTGTACTCGATTTCGCAGTCGGTTCACAGCGGCCGGTGTCGGCAAGGCTTACCAGTTCGGCTGCCGCGGGCAGCGGGTCGAAGCACGTGCCGAAGGCCGCTTCGGCCTCTTCGACCAGCGCCGCCATTTGTTCCAGGTTCAGCGTCGGGGTTTGCAACACGGCATACGGAGGCCGGTCCTGGTAAACCAGCCCCAAACGCCGCGCATTGCGTCGGAAGGCCGTGCCGGGCAGCACGGAAAGGTTGAAAACCTGTACCTCCTCGTATAGCTTGCGCCTGGCCAGAAACTCGATGCCGCGCCGCACCGACTCGACCCCGTCGCCCGGCAGCCCCACGATCAAATCCACTCGCCGCCGGATGCCGGCACTGCCGAGTGCATTGGCGCCGCGGGCGAACTCCTCCGGGTCGGTGCGGCGGCTGGCCAACTGCTGGGCCGCCGGATCGACGGTCTGCAAGCCGATCTCCACTTCAGACACTCCCGCGGCGGCCAGCTTCTCGGCCTGCCGCGGTTCGAGCAGTTCCGCCCGCAATTCCGCCGAGTAGCTGAACCGCTGTGCGCTGTTGCCGTGGGCGAGAACGTCTACCAGCGCATCGAAGTCGCGTCTGCCGTTGAGCGTAGGGTCCAGCAGCACGATTTCTTTGACGTCGGCGGTGTTGGCCCAGCGCAGCGTTTCCAACAGCCGCGATTGCGAAAACATTCGCAGCCGGCGAAAACTCTTCGGATAGTAACAGTACTTGCAGCGGAAGCGACAGCCGCGGAGGGTTTCCAGGTAAATCGTCCCTTCGCCGTCTGGGGCGAGCACCCCATCCAAATACGGCGATGGCACTTCGTCAAGTGGCTCGACAGGATTTGGCTGGCCGAGGCCGAAATCGGACAGCGCAGCGCCACGGCTGGCAAGCGGAACAGCGCCTGGTATCGCATCGGGCGAAACTCGTCGGCTGCCCAGGGCGTGGAGCAACCGGGCGAAAGTCGCCTCGCCTTCGCCAACGACGGCGTAATCGGCTGCGCCGCTTTGCAGCACCCAGGTGTTTTCCGGCGTGATTTCCGGACCACCCAGCACTATCAGCGTCTCCGCCCGCTGCTGCTTCAGTTGTCGCGCCACCCATAGCGTACGCTCGACGTTCCACAGGTAGCAAGAGAACCCCACCAGCCAGGGTTCCCGGCCAAGAATTTCGGCCACAAGTGCTGCGTCGCCGTACCGATCGGCGATTTCCTGTGGCAGGATTTCGATTTGTACATCCGTGCCGCAGCAGCGCTGGGCGTAGGCCTTCAGATACCCGGCAGCAAGTGGGACGTTGCCCCGCGGCGGGGTCAGTCCTACCGGCGGAATTGGCAATTGTACCAGCAGCGCTAGCCGGGTTGTTGTTTTTCGTGCCGCCACAGTGCAAATGACCAATAGGAAGCGTTACACTGGTCGATTTGATGCATACTGCGAGTTTACCACCTGAGTGTCGTCGGCTAAAGCGCCGGACGTTTGGAACGACTATGGGAATTAGCAATCTGGCAGGACGCCAACTTGCGGCCGAAATGGTGCGCTTTCGGCACCGCCGAACGAGACGACATATCTTGGTGAAGAATATGGCGAAGCAAGGCGTCTTTGTGTCGTGGAGCTGTTCATGGCTTGCTTGTGTACGGTCGCTGGTAATGTACGGTGTTGGTTGGCACACAGCGATTGTTAATACACCGCGGTTGATGGGGCGCTCGGCAGCGTCAGTTACACTGATAGGCGGACATGTTGTGGGAAGTGGTTCGGGCAAAGTCCGGCGGGCGATTGCCCTTGGCGGCGCTGCGGATGACCGGCTCGTTTCAGCGCGGAATTGGCAATCGGCATGATTGACCCCGGGCAAGTACAACGGTATCTGGAAAGTCCCGAAGCAGCGGCCGATTGGCTGCGCGGGCTGGGAGTGCGCGATTTGCGGCGCGGTCATGCCAGCCTGCGGGGAATCGCCGCCTCGGGCGTGCCTGTGGATCTTCTGGCGGTGATGTTTCATCAGCTTTCCTGCCGCCTACCGCAGTGCGCCGACTCCGATATGGCGCTAAACAATCTGGACCGGTTTGTGGCAGCCGCCCGAAACCCGCTGGCCATCGGCACGCTGTTCGAGCGCGATCCGGACGCCTTGCCCGTGCTGCTTCAGATTTTCTCCACCAGCCAGTACCTGAGTGACCTGCTGATCGTCGACCCTGAAGGTTTCGACCTGTTGCGGTTGACCGAAGGCCAGCCTGTTTCCCGGCAAGCGCTGGTTGATGAACTGGTGGCCGAGGTGCAAGCGCTGGAGCACGAGCAGATGGTGCTCCGCGCACTGCGCCGCTTCAAGCGCCGTGAAACACTACGCATCGCTTACGGCGATATCATCCGCGAGCAAAGCCTGGCTACAGTCACCGCGCAGATAAGCTACCTGGCCGATGCAATCGTGGAAGCCGCCCTGCGCGCCGCATACCGCAAGCTCGCGCAGCAGCGCGGAACGCCTCGCACCCCCGACGGCCGGCCGGCGCGGCTGGTGGTGCTGGGATTGGGCAAATTGGGCGGACTGGAACTGAACTACTCCAGCGACATCGACTTGGTGCTGTTGTTCGACGGCGACGGCCGCACCGACGGCCCGCGCCCCACCAGCAACGCCGAGTTCTTCGAGCACCTCGCCCGCGAACTGGTGCGCATGCTTACCGAAACCACCGAGCTGGGCGCGGCATACCGGGTAGACCTTCGCCTGCGCCCCGAAGGACGCCACGGCCCGATGGTCACGTCGGTGCAAAGCGCCCTGGCGTATTACGACCTGCGAGGCCGTACCTGGGAGCGGCAGGCGTACATCAAAGCCCGTCCGGTGGCTGGTGATCTGTCGCTAGGCCAGCAGTTCCTCCAGCGGCTGGCTTCGTGGGTCTATCCGCGGTATCTAAGCGCGGCCGACATCGCTGGCATCAAAGCGCTGAGGCGGCGGATAGAACAGCAGGGGCGACTGCCCGGCCAGGGCGATCGCAATGTGAAAACCGGCCGCGGCGGCATTCGCGATATCGAGTTTGCCATCCAGTTCCTGCAACTGCTCAATGGCGCAGAGCTGCCGCAACTGCGCACCGGCAACACCCTGGAGGCAATTGCGCGGCTAGGGCAAGCCGGGTGTTTGACAGATCAGGAACGTGCAATACTGGAGAGCAACTACAGCTTCCTGCGAAAGGTCGAACACCGGTTGCAAATAATGTTCGACCTCCAGACCCACACCCTTCCCCACGACCCAGACGAACTGGCCAAGTTGGCATTGCGGCTCGGCTACACGGAAAGCGACCGCCAGGCCGCCCGGGAAAGGTTCATGGCCGACTACAGCCATCGCACTGCGCTGAACCGTCGCATTTTGGACCATTTGCTGCACAATGCCTTCAGCGATGACGTGCAGGCCGAGCCGGAGGTAGACCTGGTGCTCGACCCCGAGCCTTCGCCGCAGCAGATTGCCGAAGTGCTCGGCAAGTACCGCTTCCGCGATGTGCAGCAGGCCTATCAGAACCTGATGGCCCTGGCCGAAGAGAAGCTGCCATTCCTGTCCACCAGGCGGTGCAGGCATTTCCTGGCGGCTATAGCGCCCCGGCTATTGCGGGCTATTGCGAACACCGCCGATCCCGACGCCACACTAGTCAGCCTGTGCCAGGTCAGCGACTCGCTGGGCGGCAAGGGTGTGTTGTGGGAACTGTTCAGCTTCAATCCGCCCAGTTTGCATCTGTATGTGGAAATCTGTGCTTACAGCCCTTATTTGTCGGGAATGCTAGTGAGCAACCCCGGCATGATCGACAGCCTGATGGACAGCCTGGTGCTCGACAAGCTGCCTACGCGCCAGTGGTTGCAAGAGAGCTTGAGCGATCTGTGCCGCGGAGCGGAAGACCTCGATCCGATACTGCACAGCTTCAAGAACGACCAGCACCTGCGGATAGGGGTACGCGATCTGCTGGGCAAAGAAGATGTGGAACTAGTCATCGCTGCGCTGAGCGATGTGGCCGAAACCTGCCTGGAGCAGATCGCCGCACGGGAGTTTGAAAGCCTGGCGGCCAAGTTCGGCACCCCCACCGTGGCCGACGGCCCGCGCGCCGGCCAGCCGTGCCAGTTCGTCATTGTGGGCATGGGCAAACTGGGCGGCAGAGAGTTGAATTATCACAGCGACCTGGACGTGGTCTTCCTTTACGAAGCCGACGGAAATACTGTGCCGCCGCCGGCCAGCTCCAATGTTCACAGCATTGCCAACAGTCATTTCTTCAGCCAGTTGGGGCAGCGCATCATCCGGGCCTGCGGCCGGGTAGGCCCGTCGGGAAGACTCTACGAGATCGACGCCCGTTTGCGTCCCACCGGCCGCAGCGGGGCGCTGGCCACATCGCTGGCCGAGTTCGAAAGATATTTCCGCTCCGGCCAGGCCCAGTTGTGGGAACGACAGGCGCTGTGCAAGGCGCGCGTGGTTTACGGCTCCCAGCGCATAGCGCAGGAAGCCAGCGAGGCCATCCGCCGGGCAATGTTCTGCACTCGGTGGCAGCCGCAGCAGCTCGAGCAGATCCGCCAGATGCGCCACCGGCTGGAGCAGACTGCCGCTGCGGCAGGCGATCTGAAGCGCGGCCCTGGCGGCATCGTGGACATCGAATTCCTGGTGCAAATGCTTCAACTGAAGTACGCTGCCGACAACCCCGCACTGCGCACCCCCAACACGCTGGCCGGACTTGCCGAACTGTACCGCGCCGGTCTCCTGACGGCCGACGATTATGACTATTTCTACTACGCTTACCGATTGCTACGGATAATCGAAGGCCGGCTGGGCTTGCTCAATGCGCCGGCCCGCGACCGTCTGCCGCAAGACCCCACCGAAATAGCCAAACTGGCACACCTGTTGCGCTACTCAGACGCCGAGTTGTTGCTGGAAGACTTTGAAAGCGCTACTCGACAAATCCGCCAGCGCTTCCAGCGCATCTTCGATGCCGAAAGCACTCCGTGATGGCGACAAGCTGAGCGTCGGCAATCGGCCCGTATCTTCTGCGATACACCGGTGGGGATAGTTCGCCTGTGAATGGTTCGCTGTGGAGCGATAGTGGATTGCACGATTGCAACCTTGCCGTGCGCCGCAGCCCGTTGTTTGGCCCACCCCAGTGCAGCAGCAGAGACTGCGCATCGGCAGGTATCGGCACGCCCCGAAAAACGTCCCCGCTCACACTGTTTTCGGCGGCTTATACGATTCGGCAGAGGCTGTCGCTCGCATCGCCAAGTTGCGCTGCGCCAGGTAATTGTTCGTTTGCGACACCCGCCGCGCGAAGGCGGCAAACTCCTCAGAGGCGATCGCCAGAGCGCCTACATCCGCTTCGCAACGCACGGCCATCTTCGAGGCAACGAAGCGACCCGAAGGTATCGTCACCCCCTCGACCAGCGCGCTGTGCATTACGATCACTCCGTCGCGTAGCTCTGCCTTGAATACCACGCTACCGAAACCGACGAAACAGTCTTCGCCGATGCGGCACGGACCGTGCACGATCGCCCCATGTGCCACCGAACTGCGGGCGCCTATGCGCACGCCAGTTCCGCCCAGCGCGTGCACTATCACACCGTCCTGGATGTTGGCATTCTCTTCGACGACGATCGGCTGCACTTTGCCGTCGGCGCCCGGCTCGTCGGCGCGCAGAACCGCCTGCGGGCCGACAAACACTCCCTCGGCGATCTCAACCGCGCCGATCAGTGTCGCTGTTTCATGGACAAACGCGCCGCGTGCCACCTTGGGAAAATCGCCGACAGCATTAGCTTCCAGTGGCATATTTTGGGATTCCTCAATTGTCTGTAGGTCCTCCGGAAAGGAGGCGACCGATTGATATGAAGTCAGCGTTCCGGTCCGTGTCGCCAAATATAGCGAATATCGTCAGGTAACCACTGGGTGTGTGGTCTCCAATCCCTTACGGCGGAACTTGTGCGCGTTTTGCGCGCGTGTTTTCGGCCGGTATGAAGGGCTACGCTCCGTCGTGCCCCTGCACCCAATACCGACGGACGCGACAGAGCGCGTCCCTCCATCTAGTTGCGGCCGTGGGCGGCGTTAGCGCGACCGCGTTGGGGTGGTTCGGCAGGCACATCGACAGTCAGCGGTGGTGGAAGCGAGCATGAGAATCCATTCCGCCGCCTCGCCAACGTCGGCGGCGATTATGGTGTCGCCTGTCAACTCGCGCCGATGCTTTTCCCCATGCCCCGTCAGCACATACACGCCCTGCGCGCCGGCGCGGCGGGCCGTTTCTACATCGTGGGGATGATCGCCCACCACGAACGACCTTGCCAGATCGACGTCGTATTGGCTCGCGGCATGCTGGAGGAAGTAGGGATTAGGCTTGATGCACTGGCAACCGTCGCTGCGTCGGTGCGGGCAGACGTAAACGGCACCGATTCGCACTCCCGCTTCCGCCAGACGGTCGCTCACGTGCCGGTTCACCTCCTGCACCTGTTGGAGCGTGATCTGTCCTTCCGCAACCCCCGGCTGGTTGGTGACGATGAAAAACAGAAAGTCCTTTTCCAGCCGTCGCAGGGCTGCAATGGTTCCCGGGAAAAACCTTACCTCAGAAGGACTCCCCAGATGTCCCCGATCCTCGATCAGCGTACCGTCGCGATCCCAGAATACCGCTGGCCTGTTACCCATTCGGCGTTCCTCAAATTACTCCGCGGGCTGCTGGGCAAAAACGTCGGGCTTGACGTAATCGCCGAAACGCTCCCTGGCCCGTAGCAGCCGCTGCCGCTGGGCGTCCAACGCCGCGAACAGTTCGGACGGTGCATCCGCGACGCTCGTCCGATAGAACTTCTCCACCCGCTCGATCTTGGCCAGGTTCTCGGGCACACGGATGGTAAACTGCTCGGCATAGTCCGCATAAGCGTAGTCTTTGCCCAACAGTTGTTTGAATAGGGGCTTAAGGTCGTCGTAACGCGGAATCCATCCGGTGGGAGTCCTGATCGCCCCCACATCCCCGTGCACGCGCAGTTCCATCCACTTCACCCACACGTGCTTGTCGCGAACGGCATTGAGGAACTTGCCCTGCCGGTCGCGCAGAAAGTAATTCACGCCGAAGATCAGCGGCGGGACTGTCAGACGCTTGCCAAACTCTAGATTGTTTCGAATGTACTTGCCCAACGGGATGGAGACGAAATCCTGGATGCTCATGAGGTTGATTTCGGGAACTCCCTCGTCGCCCAAAATGGCATAGGTGGTCTCCGTTTCCAAAGCAGCCCCGTAGGCCACGATGCCGTGCGCCCAGTCGAAACTTTGCTGTACGGGAACGTACCCATGGGCGTCGCGCCCGCCGTACATGATGCCGCCTAGCACCACCCCGTCCGGGTTTTCCAATTCTGGATCGCAGTTGGCCAGGGCGGGTAGGGCCACGGCATAACGGGCGTTTTTGTGGGCAGGGGGAATCTCGTTGCCCTTGGAATCCGTCTTTCCCTTGAACCACTGGCCGGAAAAGTTCAATCCTTGCGGAGGGATTTCCTTCCCCATTCCCAGCCAGTAGGGAACACCCTCGTGGACCAGCACGTTGGAAAAGATCACCTCGCCCGGCTTTGTCAGTACGTCCCAGATGGCCGGATCGTCCTGGGCGTTGACATTCTGGATGATGCCAAAGATTCCCGACTCGGCGTTGGCGGCCCGGCATTGACCGTCCACCGCGCGGAAATAGGCGATGTCGTCGCCGAGGATAGTCTCGCCGGGGAGCATGGCCGTGGACGTCTTCCCGCAGGCGCTAGGGAATGCGCCGGCAAAGTAAGTCTTGCGTCCTCCCGGCCCGTGGACTCCCATAAGGAACATGTGCTCGGCCAGCCAGCCTTCGCGGTCGGCCTTGCGGATCGTCAGCCGCAGGGCCAGCTTCTTTAGTCCCACGGTGTTGCCGGCGTACTGCGTGTTGACGCTGTAAACCGTGTCGGTCGTGTAGTCGATGTATATGCGCTTCTTGTCGGACTCTACGCTGATCATCCTTTCGTTCACTTTTCCGGAGGAGTGCAGCGTAGCGAAGAACTGAGCCTGCGGCCCCAGGCGTTTGAACTGCTCGTAACCCAGGCGGTACAAGAGGTTCAGGCTGTGCGATACATACCAGGAATCGGTACATTCCACACAAGGAATGCTGAAGGCCGAGTTGGTCGGCCCCAGCGACATGAATCGCACAATCATCGTCCGGCCGCGCATCGAACCTTTCAACAGCCCGCGCACTTCGTCCAGTCCCTGTTTGCGCTCGACCTGTTTGAGGGCTTGAGAAAGACTGTCGCCTGGAGGCACAAGGTACTTGGTGACCTCGCGGTCTCTGCCCTGGTCGTCCATGCCGTCGAAGTGCACGGTGTGGCCTTCGGTCTTCAGTGGTATTTCCTCACCCGACTCTATGGCCCGGCGCCGCGACACTGCCACAGCCTCTGGCGAATCATCCAGCACCAGCACGTCTTCCGGCTCGCAAAGCTCGATGGCATCGGCAACGAAACGATGCAATCTCGCATTGTCGATGGCCATCAACCGCTGGTAGTTTTGGACGTCGAGCTTTTTTCGCAGTACAGTCGTCGGGTCGTCTTGCACAGATAACGTCTCCTGATTGGAATGTGGCGAATCTGATCCGACCACACGAGGAATAATCTAGTATAATTGCCGCTGTTGACTCAGTTCTATCCGAGCATCTGTCCGCTATTGGTATTCGCGTCAAACAATGGCCCTACGGCCTGGGCAGCCGCTGCGTCGTAATTGGAGCCGCCAACGGCGTTTACAACTTGCACCCTCCGCGCATGATGCCGCACCATCAAGTCTGGCCCACGAAGCTTCCCCGGAATCCGCTTGCGCCGCCTATGGTCTGGCTGGCACTGATTGTTCAGGAAGGCGCCATCGCGTGCACTTGGGGAAGGCAATCGACCGTGCCTGCGGCGATTGTGCTGCTCGGCTTCGTCGCTACCGACAGCCGCAGCACAACGGGCACCGGCCGGTTATTTCTGCGCGTCCCCAAAAAATCGGCGCTAGACGCGCTCACAGCTTGCCGCACTCCCGGAGATGTGAGCACCATACAATAGCAGCTACAATAACTAACGTCAAGTGCCTGCCAGGTCACATGAGCCGGTGCCGGTTACTCTGGAGACGGTTGCGATGTGCCGAAGGCGTTGTCGAAGGGACGTTTGGCGAGATGATGGACCGGGCGTTACCCGCAAAAAGGCCTGTTTTCCCGCGGTTTTGACTGCCCAAGGTTCTTTTCGGCGGATGTTTCGACCAGTAGACCCTTGACGCAGGGATTTGTCGCGGTCACTGTTTTCCGGCACTACTTATTATACTCTTTTCCGGCACTGTTCATACGCTGCGCGGCTAGCAATTAAACCTTCTGATGGCAAAAAACATCATCTCACCCCGCGCAAAAGCATTTGATCGCGTCAGCTTGCCGATGGTGCGGCACCGGATGGCCTACATCGCACACGAGCCGCAGCGGCAGACGCTCAAATACCGCTGCCCGGCACGGCACCAGGGTTGGCAGCGCCCCAGCGACCAACAGTCCAACGCAGGCAAGTGCTACGGCAAGACTGGCAGTGCCTCAGCGACCAACAGTCCAACGCGGGCAAGTGCTACGGCAAGACTGGCAGTGCCTCAGCGACGCAATGTGCGATCCAGGCAAGCGCTACGGCAAGACTGTGCGGGTGAAGCAGACGATCGACCTGCGGTGCTTCCCGCCCATCCCCCGGGCCACGCGGCACTTGGAGCGGCTGTACAAGGGC
>Ga0209101_1000772_pt1 | contig 25623 bp, 19 predicted proteins | sample ConPoolayeCmetaG_FD_185481 | JGI IMG/M metagenome (GOLD analysis project Ga0209101, IMG submission 185481) | Hot spring microbial mat communities from California, USA to study Microbial Dark Matter (Phase II) - Cone Pool mat layer C metaG... ...
CACAAGACCTGAAGGCTTGACTCCAGAATTATCAAGTCCGGTATTGGAATGAGGAGCACGTGATGATCGCATGTATCAACCCGACCGAGATCCAGGAAGGCGATCTGCTGGACTATGCCACCGGCCGGGCCAGCCCCGCCGTGCAGACCCACGTGCGACGCTGCGCGCACTGCGCGGCCCAGGCCGCTGCCCTCGGCGACCTGGACCACTGGCTGCTGGCCGGGCTGTACCGGGCTTCCTGCCCCGCGCCCGACGCCCTGGCTCGCTGGCAATTTCACCTGCTGCCAGCCGCCGAGGAGTTGGCCGTGGCCGCCCACGTCCGCGCCTGCCCCCACTGCACCCGCGAGCTGCACGAGCTTCAGGCCGTGGATGATGGCCTGCTGGCGACGCTGCTGGAACGGCTGCCGGGGGTGAGCCGCTGGCGAGAGGCGACGCTGATCGCCGCCGTGCCCCGGCCGGCGGGCCTGCGCGGCGTGCTCCCGCCCCAACGCCGCTACCAGGCCGACGGGCTGGAGATCTTTGTCGGGCCGCAGCAGACCTCCGACGGCCGGCGGTTGTTGCGCGGGCACCTGGTCGCTACGCGCCCGCCCGACCAGCGGGTGGCCGGCGTGGAGGTGTGGCTGGCCCAGGCCGGGCAGGTGTTAGACCGCCAGATTACCGACGAGCAGGGCTACTTTGTCTTCCAGCCCATCGCCCCGGGCCGCTACGACCTGGGCTTCGGCTGGCAGGGCCAGGCCGTGCTCGTGCGCGACGTGGAGGTGTGAGATGACCAGCGAGCAGTGGGCGGCCGAGTTGCTGGCGATCACGGACGACGCGGCGCGCCGGGACTGGCTGGCGGCCCATCGCCCGGCCATCACCCGGGCGCTGCTGGAAAACCTGAAGGCCGCGGCCGAGCAGCTCATGCTCTCCGATACCCGCCGCGCCCAGGAGATCGCCGGGGTCGCCCAGGAGGCGGCCTCTTTTGCTGACCCGCCGGACCCGGTGCTCACGGCCCTGGCCCGGTGGACGCAGGGCAACGTGCTGGTCTACGCCGGCGATTTCGCGGCCTGTCTCGCGGCCTACCAGGAGGCCGAGGCCGTCTACGCCGCGCAGGGAGACGGATTGGCCGTGGCCCGGCTCCAGAGCAACCGCGTCTTCGCCCTGGTCAACCTGGGTCGGCACCGCGAGGCCCTGGCTCTGGCCGAGACGGCCCGTCAGGGGTTGGCGGCGGCCGGCCAGGCCGATAGCGTCTACGCGGCCACGCTGGAGATGAACGTGGGCGTGGCCCAACGCCAGAGCGGGGATTACGCGGCGGCCCTGGCCGCCTGCGAGCGGGGCCGGGCCATCTTCGCCCGGCTGGGGAACGCGGTCCAGGCGGCGCGCATGGACATCAACCGGGCCAAGGCCCTGGAGAAGCTGGACCGTTTCCGCGAGGCGGCTGCGCTGCTGGAGACGGCCCGCGTCACCCTGGCGGAGCACGGCGTCGCGCTGGACGTGGCCCGGGCCGACCTGAACCGGGGCTACCTGGCCTTCCGGCGCGGACGCTACGGCGAGGCCGTGGCGCTGTACGAGCGGGCCAGGGCCGGCTTTGCCGCGTTGGGCAACGAGATGGAGCAGGCCACCGTGGACTTTGGCCTGGCCCAGGTCTACCTGGCCCTCAACCTGTTCAGCGAGGCTCACGCGCAGGCCAGCCAGGCCCGGCAGGTGTTTGCCGCGCGCGGGATGGCGCGCTACGCCACTCAAGCCACCATCTGGCAGGCCGCCGCTGCCCGGGGGCTGGGGGACACGGCGGAAGCGGCCACGCTGTTTGACCAGGCCCGGGCCGGCCTGATCGCACGCGGCGAGGCGGTCGAGGTCGCCATCCTGGACCTGCAGCGGGCCGCCCTGCTCTACCAGGATGGTCAGCCGCACATCGCCCTGGACGCGGCCCGGTCGGCGGCGGAGGTGCTGGAACGCCACGGGCTGACCGTGCGGCTGGCCCAGGCCCAGCTCACGCTGGCCGATTGCCTGCTGGCCCTGGGCCGCGCAGACGAGGCCCAGGCCCTGTATGCCGCCGCCCTCGCCGTGGCCGGGCGGGAAGAACTGCCCACGCTGGCCTATCGCGCCCGGTATGGGTTGGGCCAGATCGCCGAAGCGCGCGGCGCTGACGCGGTCGCGGCCGACGAGTACGCGGCGGCCATCGCCCATCTGGCAGCCATCCACCGCCACCTGCGACTGGACGAGTTCCAGGCCAGCTTTCGGGACGACAAGCTGACGGTCTATGAAGCGGCGGTGCGCCTGGCCCTGCGGCGCGGCGACGTGGCAGCGGCCTTTGACTACGTGGAGCAGTCCCGGGCCGGCGCGCTGCTCGACCTGATAGCCCGGGGCCTGGAGCCTCTTACTACCGGCGACGCAGATGACGAACTGCTGCGCCGGCTCCAGGCCCTGCGCGAGGAGTGGCACTGGCACATCAGCCGGCTGGAAGGCTACACGCCAGATGAGGCGGACCAGCCGGATCGCGCCGATGAGGTGCGGCTGCGGGAGACGATGCGCGCCGTCGAGGGCCGATTGGGTGAGACCTGGCGGCAGTGGCGTCTGCACCAGCCCGGGGACCGGCCTCTGGGCGAGGGGCGCCGGCTCTCGCTGGCCGAGGTCCAGGCCCGCCTGCCGGCCGACGACGCCCTGGTCGAATACTACGCGGTGGACGGCGAACTGCTGGCCTTCCTGGTGCGTCCCGATGGCGCGGACTTGGTGGAGTTGGGCGCGACGGTCGAGGCGGTGGAGACGCTGGTGGGGGCCTGGCGCTTTGACCTGGACAGCCTGCGCCTGCTGCGGCCGGAGCTATCGCCGGACCGACTGGCCGCCCTGGAGGTCGAGCAGCGGATCCATTTGCAACGGTTGTACCGGGCGATCCTGGCGCCGCTGGCCGGGCAACTGGCAGATTGCCGGCGGCTGATCGTCGTGCCGCACCGGGCCATCCACTACCTGCCCCTGGCCGCCCTGCACGACGGACAATCGTACCTGGTGGACCGTTTCGAGTGCAGCTACCTGCCGGCGGCCAGCCTGTTACAAGAACTTGCTCTCAGCGGGTCTGCGACCCGCGCCGCCCCCACGGACCCAAGTCGGCCCCAGTGTTCGTCGCGGTCTCCTGACCGCGACGCCGGGGCGCGGTCAGGCCTGTCCCCGTCAGGGGGAGACCACGCCTATCGCGCGGGCGCATTGATCCTGGCCCACTCCGACGGCGGGCGTTTGCCGCACGTCCTGGACGAGGCCCGGCAGGTGGCGGCCATCCTGGGCCAGGCCCGGTTGTTCGTGGAAGAAGAGGCCACGGAGGCCCGGCTGCGCGAGCCTGGCCCGGCCTGCGGCCTGCTGCACCTGGCGACCCACGGCGCGTTCCGGTCCGACAACCCGCTGTTCTCCTGGCTGCGGCTGGCCGGCGAGGCCCGGCTGACCGTGCGCGACGTCTACGGCCTGCGCCTGCCCCATGCCGCGCTGGTCACGCTGAGCGCGTGCGAGACCGGCCTGGGAGGGCTGCGAGGCGGCGACGTGCTGGGCCTGAGCCAGGGCTTCCTGGCGGCCGGGGCGCGCTCGCTGCTGCTCAGCCTGTGGGCCGTGGATGACGCCTCCACCGCGCAGTTGATGACGGCCTTTTATCGGCGCTTGGTGGCCGGGCAGGGCCGGGTCGCCGCCCTGCGCGAGGCGCAGTTGGAGGTCCGCGAGCAGTATCCGCACCCCTTCCACTGGGCCGGATTCGTGCTGGTGGGGGAGAGCGGCAAACTGGCCGCGGAAAAACGGGAATTGGCGCGTCTATTGGAGTGAGCGAAGTTGGTTTCTACTGGGGCACACGCCCGCGAAAGGAGGGTCTTTCTCATGACCACGCGACACCGATTCCTGAGCCTGTTGTTGACAGTCGTGCTGCTCACGGCGGTCAGTTCATCTGCCCGGACCTGCCCGGCAACTCGGGTCCAGGCCGACGGTTCCCCGCCAGAGCCGCTCCCCTTCGAGTGCGGCGGGGTCACGCCGCCGGTCTGCTGTATCTACGGCTACGTCTACTACGACGGCGCGCCGGTGGCCGGGGCCAGCGTCCACCTCGCCAGTCCCCACGGCTCCCTGGACACCACGACGGCCAGCGGTCCGCTCAGCAGCTTCCCCTACTACACCGCCGACCTCAGCAGCGCGCCTCTGTCCGTCTCCGCCGGCGAGACCATCACCATCACCGCGTCCTATAGTGGCATGGTCAGCCGCCGGACCTGGACGGCGCGGGACAACGGGCAGCACGTAGACCTGGGCCTGGTGGCCGGCTATCAGGCCCCGGGCCTGGCCCTGGCCGGGGACCTTCCTTCCACCGATGTGGGCGGCGTCATCAGCACCGACACCACCTGGACCCTGGCCGGCAGCCCCTACATCGTCGTCAGCAACGTGCTGGTGCAGAGCGGCGTGCGGCTGACCATCGAGCCGGGCGTGCAGGTGCGCTTCAACGCCGGCCGCTCCCTCCAGATTGACGGGGAGCTGATCGCCCGGGGCACCAGCGGCAGCCTCATCACCTTCACCTCCAACGTGGGGACCAGCCCCGGCGACTGGGGCTACATCCTGTTCACCGACAGCAGCGTGGACGCCGTCTACGACGGCGGGGGCAACTATCTGAGCGGCTCGATCATCCAGTATGCCGTCATCGAATACGCCGGGGGGACGGGCGTCAGTGAAAATGCCGCCCTGCGGATCTCGGCGTCGTCGCCGTACATCAACCACACCACTGTCCATTACAGCGCCAGCGCTGGCATCTGGGTGTTCAATGACGGTGCTCCCCGGATAGTCGGCAACACGATCCGCCACAACACAGATTACGGCATCCGTGCGTTTGGCCCTGTGGAGATTCGCGGGAACACCCTCAGCGACAATGGCGGCGGGCTCTACCTGGGCGGTGGGGTCTACACAACCTACATGGTCATCGCCGAGAACACGATCTCTGATAATGATGGGCCGGGCATTGACTCCAGCCAGGGAAGTGGCACCGCCGCGATCAGCGGGAACACCATCACCGCTAACGAGGGATATGGCATCGGGTTCACTCATGGACCTTTCTCTGGCTGGAATGCCGAGATCAGCGGGAACACGGTGGCGAACAACGCCAGTGGCGGCATCCGTTGGAACTCGGGCAGCGTGACCATCACCCAGAACACCATCGCCGGCAACCTGGGAGGTGGTGGGGTTTTCGCCAACAGTGGGTATGTAACCATCCGCGAGAACATCATCGTCGGTAACTCGGCCTCCTTCGAGGGTGGTGGCATCGGGGTGTTTGACACGCCCTATGAAATGCTGATGGCTGTTACCATCATCCACAACGTGATCGCCGAAAACACCGCGACGACGCAGGGCGGGGGCGTCTACGGCGGCGGCGCGATGAGCTACAACAGTCTGATCCGTAACCGGGCGGGGAACGGTGCGGCCGCGAACTTTGTCCGCCTGTACTATGGCGCGGATGAAGGTGATCTCAGTAACAACACCATACTGGGCAACGTGCCCACCGGCAGCGGGGTCTTGCGCGCGGTTTCTATTTCCGGTCATCCCCCGTTCAATGCCAACAACATCTACGGCAACACCGGCTACGCCCTCTACAACGCCAACGCCCAGGGCACGGCCAACGTGGACGCCGAAGACAACTGGTGGGGCACGGCGAGCGACCCCGCCATCCAGTCCCTCATCTACGACTGGCTCGACGACTCGAACCTGGGCCTGGTGGACTATACCCCCTATCGCACCAGCCACAACACCGCCGCGCCCATCTCGCCGCCGACCGGCCTGACGGCCACGCTCGCTGGCACGTCCATCGCCGTAAGCTGGTCGCCCAACCCGGAGAGCGACCTGGCCGGCTACAAGGTCTACTGGGATACGGATTCCGGCTACCCCTATACCCACAGCATGGACGTGGGCAACGTCACCGCCTACACGATCACCGGCGTCACCCCCGGCGTCCGCTACTACGTCACCGTCACCGCCTACGACACCGCCGCCGACGGCAGCCATGATTGGACGGACGGGAACGAGAGCTGGTTCGCCGGCGAGCTTGAGGTCCAGGGCGTCGTCAGCCCCCAGGCCGCCTTCACCGCCGCGCCGCTCTCAGGCACGCCACCCCTCACCGTCACCTTCACCGACCAGTCAACCGGCGCCATCACCACCTGGGACTGGAGCTTTGGCGACGGCGGCGCGAGCACGCAGCAACACCCCACGCACGTCTACACCGCGCCCGGTTCCTACACCGTCACCCTGACCGTCAGCGGGCCGGGCGGCGCGGATAGCGAGACCAAGACCAACTACATCACCGTGGGCTACGCCGCGCCCATCGCCGCCTTCACCGCCGCGCCGCTGGCCGGCACCGCTCCGCTCACCGTCACCTTCACCGATCAGTCCACCGGGCCTATCACCACCTGGGACTGGAGCTTTGGCGACGGCGGGGTCAGCGGCGCGCGCCACCCGGCCCACATCTACGAGACCGCCGGGACCTACACCGTCACCCTCACCGTGACCGGCCCCGGCGGGTCTGATACCGAGACCAGGCCCGGCTACATCACCGTCAGCCCCTCCGGGTTCGCGCCCCCCACCGCGGTCATTGACGCCATCACGCCGGACCCGGCCGTCCAGGGCCAGGACACGATCATCTTCAACGGCTCCGGCCATGATAACGACGAGAGCGGGGCCTACCTGGTGGCCTACCAGTGGCGCTCCAACCTCGACGGGGTGCTGAGCAGCCAGGAGGATTTTACTGCCCAGGCGTCGGAGCTATCCGTCGGTACCCACACCATCTACTTCAAGGTCCAGGATGACGAGGGCGACTGGTCGCCGGAGGTCAGCCGCAGCCTGGTGGTGCAGGCCGCCCCGGCCGACGTGCGCACCCTGATCCTGGTCAACCGGCAAAAGCTGACCGCGCTCTACAGCTCCGCCGAGGCCGACCAGGTGCTGAGCAAATTGAACGCCCTGGCGGCCCACACCAGCGTCAAGGGCCTGGTGGTGCAGGTGGAGACCGACTCTGCCGTAGCGTCCGCCTACGCCGCCTGGGACGCCGACCCCACCAACACCACCAAGACCAACGCAGTGACGGCGGCCATCCGCAACCTGGTGCTGGCCCAGTGGAACAGCCACCCGAACCTGGAATACCTGGTACTCGTGGGCGACGACCGGGCCATCCCCTTCCGCCGGGTGCTGGATCAGACCCGCTACCCGGAGAGCAACTACACCCTCGTCGCCCCAGGCAGCACCACCGGGGCTGCGCTGCGCGCCAACATGACCCTCACCGACAACTATTATTCCGACAAGACACCCACTGTGCCCGGCGGCGCCGGCTGGGACGGCCACGACCTCTATATCCCGGACCTGGGCACGGGCCGGCTCATCGAGACCCCGGCCGAGATCATCGCCCAGATTGACACGTTCCTGGCCGGCGACGGGGTCACGGCCGGCGGGGCCATCGTCACCGGCTACGATTTCGTCAAAGACGGCGCGCAGGCGATGTGCGGCGCGCTGACCGGCGACGGCCTCACGACCGACTGCACCCTCATCGGCACGTCGTGGACCGCCAGCCAGTTCAAGAGCCTGGTGCTGAACACCCGTCACGACATCGTGTCCATCAACGGCCACGCCAGCCATTACCTCATGGGCACGCCGTTGGGTAATGTCACCTCCAGCGACGTGGCCGGGGCCGCCGCCGATCATACCCGGGCCATCTTCTACACCCTGGGCTGTCACTCGGGCCTCAATGTCCCGCCGGACAACCCCTACACCCCCCTCGATCTGGCCCAGGCTCTCGTGAGCCGTAAGGCCAGTTACGTCGCCAACACCGGCTACGGCTGGGGTTCCCTCACGACCGTGGGCCTCTCGGAACAACTGATGCTGGACTTTTCCGAGCGGCTGGTCTACGGCCAGTCGGCCACGGTGGGCCAGGCCCTGACCGCCGCCAAGCACGAATACTACCTCAATAAGAGCGGCTTTGACTACTACGACGAAAAGATCCTCATCGAGAGCACCCTCTACGGCCTGCCCATGGTTCGCTTCACCACCCCTACGGCAAAGGTCGAGCGGGCCGGGCCAGCCGTGACCACGGTAAAGGGACCCCTCACCGCGCTGGGCAACGGCCTGACGGTCAACAGCCTGTCCTACTGGTTCCCGGCCCTCACCGCCGAGAGCACCCCCGATGGCCGGTACTACGCCCTGGGCGACCTGGTTCACACCGGCCACGGCGAACCCATCCAGCCCCAGTACGTCGCCGACCTCTCCTTCCCGCAGACGCAGGCCCACGGCGTGGTATTCAAGGGCGGCGTCTACACCGACGTGGCCTCGTTCAACCCGGTGGTGGACCAGGCCGTGACCGAGACGATCCCCCTGGCCGAGCCGGCCTTCAGCGCGCCGGGCTGGTATCCCGCGCTGCTGCCCCAACTCAACCGTCTGGAGCGCGGCGACCGGCTGGTGACGCTGTTGGGCCAGTACCATCCCGGCAGCCAGACCGAACGGCTCTACGACCGGCTGAGCTTCGACGTGTACTACCACACCTCTGCCAACGACTGGACCGCGCCATCCATCACCGGCATGAGCAGCAGCCTGGGGGCCGGCGCGGCCACCATCACGGTGCAGGCCAGCGACGCTTCAGGCATCCACGCCGTGGTCATCGCCTACACGGATGGCACTGGCGAATGGTCGAGCGTCAGCCTGGCCCAGAGTGGCGGCGCGTGGACCGGCAGCTTCCCGGCCAACGCCAATACCGGGTTCTTCGTCCAGGCCGTGGACGGGGCGGGCAACGTGGCGGTGGATGACCACCAGGGCAGCTACTATCAGCCGGGGGATCACCTGGAGTATCGGCTGTTCCTGCCCCTGATCCTACGCCAGTTCCCATAGAATCCGGGTAACTGCCTACCCTGAACCCTCCCGCAGGTTAGAATTCGGACTTGGTTGGCGATGACCACTTTAGCCGGACGAGCGCAGGACGTCGAACAACACCCAGCCGCCGATGGCGACGAACACCAGGCCGGAGGCAATGCGCAGATAGCGCGGCGGGATCACCTGCACCAATGCCTGCCCAAAGACCGCGCCCAACAACGTCACCGCTGCCAGCGCCAGCGACGCGCCCAGGAAGACCATCACCGGGTTGCGGTGCTCCGTCACCAGGGCAATGGTGGCGAGCTGGGTTTTATCGCCCAACTCCGCCAGAAACAACGTGCCAAAAGTCAACAGAAAGACGCGCCAGTCCATTGTCTCCTCCGCTGCGAAATCGGACGAATCATAGGGGAGGTGAGGGAAAATGTCAAGCGCGGCGAGGGACTTGGACAACGGATTGCCGAACGGATAAACGGATACCGCAAGGGCCGGCAGCATGCTGCCGGCCCTGCTCGTCCTGGAAAATGCAGGTGTCGGGCGATTCCATCTCATGTCTGGCCGGCGCGGCGTCGGATGCGCGCCGCCAGGAACGTGAGCCACGGCGAGGGCTTCTTCTTGTCAGCAAAGTCCCAGCCCTTCCAGGATTGGTACATGGAGCCGGCGGTGTAACGGCCTTCTGAATCGGCCTGGGCGGCGATGGTTGCCGTCATCTCCTGGAAGCGGGGATCGGCGCGGACGAAGGGGAACCGGCTGAGCACGTCGGTCACGTGCAGAATATCATACCAGACGAAGGGGTATTTGAGCTTGCGGAAGTCTGTGCCCATGCCGAACAGGTAGAACTTGCACTCGTGCTGGTGTTCCCAGTGGCCCAGGAGCATCTCGGCCCCGGCGTGCGCGGCTGGGCTGTCCAGCAGCTCTGGCGCCTGCGCCAGGGCCTTCAGCGCGTAGACGTTGGCGACGGGGCAGGGGTCGGCTTTGCGGCCCGGCCCCCGGAACCGGCCCAGCTCCGGCGCGCAGACGCACCGCCAGCCATTGTCGCTGACCAGGCTCACCAGGTGGTCCACCGCCCGCCGCACGCGCGGGTCGTCCGCCAGGCCCAGCGCCAGCAAAGCATAGAGCAGTGTGGGCGCGTCGCAGGCGATCCACGTCCACTGGTCCTCGCCGGTCCCGCCGAACGTCTGGGGGATGTTCACCAGGCTCTGGAACGCCCCCTCCGGCGACTGGTGGGCCAGCACGGCCTCGACACCGGCTTCCAGGCCCGGGTCATCCGCCCGCACGCCGAAATCCGCCAGGGTGGAGAGCTTGTAGATGGCGTGGCCGGCGTCGTTGTGGCGCTTGAAGGGGCCGCCGGGCCACGCGGCGGCCGCGGCGATGAGGCCCTGCACCTGGGGATGGACCAGCAGCGCGGCGCGAGCAGCGCGCACATCGGGATCATCCTCGGGCCGGCCCAGCAAGTCCACCAGGGTACGGTAGCGGGTCCAGGGTTCGCCCGCTTCCAACAGCCATTGGATCGGAGCAGTTGCCATAGGGGACCTCCTGGTTGTAGGGAGCTTCGGCGCGAACCGGATCGGGGATGGCCCACGCCGAAGCTCAACTCCCGGCCCGCGCTTTAGTACTACAACCGCATTTCGTCATTCTGAGGAGCGAAGCGACGAAGAAACCCGTTATTGTGGTAAAGAACCGCCTGCCAGGAACGAGATTCTTCGCTCCCTTCGTTCGCTCAGAATGACCACTTTGGCCAGATGTCCCAGCCTACCCTCCCGCAGGTTGCTTGGAACGGTGTTTCGGGATTGCATTTCGTTCAGGAGTGTCGTTTTCAGCCAAGAGAATGTCCAAACCTGCGGGATGGTTTCATCCACTACTTTCCCTCGCGCCAGGCCCGGATCTGCGCCGCATGCTCGGACTCGTGCTCCCAGGCCACTTGCAGCCAGCCGGCCAGGTGATCCCAGTACGGCCCTCGGAACGATTCGTCACGGAACAGGGCCTCGTCGGATAGGCCGGCCAGGAGCTCCAGCAAAGCGGCCTGGGCGTCGCGCATCTCCGCGAGCACCTGGGCCAGCGACCAGCCGCTTCGCACAGCGACCAGGTCGGCGTTGAAGGTATCCACGTCCCGGATGGCGGCAAAGTCGGGAGGCTGCCCGGCCACGATGCCGCGAACCCCGGCCAGGTCCCACGCCGCCCAGCCGCCGATGTGGACCAGGACGTCACGGATTGTCCACGCGCCGGCCACCGGCTGCGTGGTCATCTCGACCTCACTCAGGCCCGCGATGGCGGATAGCAGATCGGCGCGCGCCCCGGTCAGGCGCTCCAGCAGCGCTCGTTTGTCCATGCCAGCATCTACCCTGGCGCGCCGAACGCCTGCTCGCTTACCGCCTGGTCCACCTGGTAGCGGATGTCGGCGTAAACCACGCCGCGCCGTGCCCGGTCCTCCTGCTCGTCCAACCACTGCGCCAGGCCCACGGCTTGCAGACGCCGGTTGTCGGCGATGAGGATGGGGTAGATGGCCCCCAATGCCTCGATGCGGGGACAGGGGAAATCGGGGCACTGGCTGCACAGGTCCAGCGCCCGCTCCCGGGCGCAGTGGCGGATCTGGCAGAAGGGCGGGCCGCCGCCCGCGCGACAGCCGGGGCAGCCGCCGTCGGTCAGGCCCTCCAGGAAGCGCCAGAACGGGTCAAAGCCGGGGATGTCGGCCCCCCAGTCGGGCCAACCTTCCTCAGCCATCGTCTCCCGCAACGCGGCCGCTTGCCGGGGGATACGGCTGCGCGATGAGCATAGCCCACAGTACAGGCCGCAGTACGTTACGAATTGCAGTTGTTCGCTCATGTTGGTTCCACACACTCCAGGGGCACCCAGCCCCGCCGGCCGGTCGGCGAATCGGCCAGCAGCCAGCCGCTCTCGGTGAGCACGCCGTCCAGCACGTCGCCCGGCGCGACGGTCAATTCGGTCGCATCGTAATCGCGCGCCATCACGCCGGCCTCGCCGGTCCGCTCGACCCACGACTCCGGCACCCAGCCGGTCCGGCCGTCCGGCGCGGCGCACCACAGCCAGCCCGCCCACTGCGTCTTTCTGCGCTCGCACCGGAGCCGCTCGCCGCGCGCGACCACGAGGGGTTCTGCGAATTCGGCGCGATGTGGCTCGATGACTCGGAATCGCCGGGTCATGTGAATTTTCTCTCTAGTAGCCTGTCGGAGAGGGGCATGCCACCCCCAATATGTAGGGCCGGTTTCCACGCGCAGCGTGCCACTAGCTGGCGGGTAAGAAACCCGCCCTACGGGGTTCTGCGTCACGCCAAGTTTCTCTCTAGCTCGCCCCGCGCCAGGCCAGGCCATGCCGGGCGGCGATGGCCCGCGTGCGCGCCAGCAGCGCGTCGTGGTAGGGTTCCCGGTTGCGCGCCAAAACGCGATAGTCTGCGACCAGGTGGGGATAGTGCGCCTCAAGCACCCTGGCGATCCGGCCCCGGGCCGCGCCGCACAGGTTCAGGCTATCCACCAGCACGTACCCCACGCCGGCCCGCTGCAACTCGCCAAAGAGGGCGTCTATCTGCGCGTCGTCGTCCGAGAGGCAGGGCAGGAGCGGCCCGCAGAAGGCCCAGGTGCGGACGCCGGCCCCGGCGAAGGCGCGCAGGGCGTCCAGCCGGGCCGGGATGGGCGAGGCCCCCGGCTCGAAGCGCTGCCGGATCGCGTCGTCCAGCGTGGTGATGGTGAAGGCCACCTCCACGTCCCGGAACCGCCGGATCAGGTCGAGGTCACGCCGGACCAGGGCCGATTTGGTCAGGATAGAGACCGGGAAATCGTGGTCGGCGAGCACCTCCAGGCAGGCGCGGGTGACGCGGTACTGCTCCTCCACGGGCTGGTAGGCATCTGTGACCGTGCCGAAGGTGACGTTGCCCGGCCGGACGCGCCGGAGCTGCCGGGCCAGCACCTCGGCCGCATTCACCTTCACGTCCACGAACGCGCCCCATTCCTCCTTGTGGCCGGTGAACCGCTTCATGAAGCCGGCGTAGCAGTAGGCGCAGGCGTGCCCGCAGCCCACGTAGGGGTTGATGGCATAGTCCACCGCTGCGATACCGCTCTTGGTCAGGATGGATTGGCACTCGATAGCTTTGACGATCATGACGGGAAAACCTGTTACAACGCGGCCCGGACCCCGTCCAGCACCCCCCGCGCGGCCGGCACAAAGCCGAAAAAGCCCACCAGCTTTTCGCAGACGTAGTCGGCGCAGTGGCCGCAGTTGACGACGCCGCGCGCCACGCCGCAGGCCCGGATGTCGCACTCGGCGCAGTGGCCGCACTTGCGCGGGCCGGTCAGGCAGCCGTCGCAGAGGACGGACTCCACGGTGATGTTGGGCGCATTGTACTCCTCGCGCCATTGCGCCGCCACGCGCTCCAACGCGGCCCGGTCGTCCGCCTGGGTGGCGATGTAGGCCGGGCAATCGGTGCAGATTAGCCCGCAGTACGCGATGATCTGGTCCAGGTGTTTCCTCCTCGTTTGATTTTGGATTTCGGATTTCGGACTTCGGATTTGGGATTTGGGATTGGGGGCGTTCACTCTGTGTCGTGCTCTCGGCACCAGGCCGGTGATTTGCCCTGCAAGCTCTCCACGATGTCGGCGACGAGCGATACCACCTCGTCCAGCTTGGCCGGGCTGATCCACTCGATGGTGTCGCCGGGCAGGTGGCCGTTGTTGACCCCCACGGACGTGATGGGGATGCAGGGCACGCCCTGAAAGAAGAACGCCGTGTGGTCGCCCTCGTACCAGGGTTCGATCTGGACGACGCCGGGGTAGCGGCTTTTGATCTCGGTCACCTGGTCGTGCAGGGCCGTGGCGCCGCCCATTACGGTGATGCTGGTCGCGCTCGCCCACTGCCCCACGCCGTCCACGTTGATGGCGACGAGCGCCTGGCCCAGCTCGTCCCCCAGGCGGCGCAGGTACTCCGCGTTGCCCACGCCGCCGGCCTCCTCGCCATTCGTGATGAACCATTCCAGGCCGGTCGCCAGGTCTTGCGGCGCGAATCGCCCGGCCAGGGCCAGGAGCACCGCGACGCCGGCACCGTTGTCGCAGGCCCCGGGCGTATCGGCCTGGGTGTCCAGGTGGGCCAGCAGCACGATGCGCCCCGGCTGCCGGCCCGGCTTGCGGGCCACGACGTTGGCGAACCGGCCCGGCGTCTGGCGACCCTCGATTCGCAGATGCACGATCGGGTTCTCGCGCTGCAACAATGCCCGCCCAACCTCCGGCAGGACCGTGGCCGAGGGGATGGGGAACTCCCAGTCGCGGATCAGCCGCTCCGGGCAGCCGGGTGTGGGGCTGACGGTCACGAGCGCGGCCGGCCGCTTTTCTTCCAGCAGGCGCACGAGCTGCTGGTGCTCCTCCGGGAAGTAGAACGCGCTCCGGGCGCCCAGGCCGATGATCTCTACGTCGAACGGGCAGCGCTCCTCGCAGTCGCCGCACTCGACGCAATCGGAGGCTTTGGCCGACAACTCGTCGTAGTCGGCCCGCCCATCCTCGCCGATGCCGTATCGCTCTGCGGACGCGAGCAGGCGCATGACCCGGGCGATGTCAATGGTCGCCGAGCAGGGCAGGCAGTGGTTGCAGTAGACGCACGTCCCGGCCAGGCCCTGCCGCAGCTCCTGGAGGGCGGCGGAGAAGTCCTTTTCCTCGTCGGCCGCGTCCAGGAACCGGAGATTGGCCTCCAGCTCCGCCAGGTTCTTGACGCCCATCAGGGCCAGGGAGACGCCGGGCTGCGCCAGGGTGTAGCTGAGGCACTGGACCGGCGAGAGTGGTTTCTCGCGCTGGAAGATCGCGCCCCCGGCGAAGGGCTTCATCGCCACCAGGCCCACGCCGAGGTTCGCGCACGCCTGGGCCAGCCCCTTCGGCCCCGGCTCCGCGTCGCCGAGGATGTGGACGGGGTGCATGACGACGTCCAGGTGCCCGCTCTGGACCATCTTCAGGGCCATCTGCGGGTCGTGCCCGCTGAGGCCCAGGGCGCGCGTCTGGCCCTCTCGCTTCAGGCGCAGCGCCAGGTCCAGCACTCCGCCCGGCGCCGTGACTTCTTTGTAGTCCCTGGGCGCGTCCAGGTTGGACAGGTGCAGTACGTCCACGTGATCCGTGCCCAGTCGGGTCAAGATATCGTGGAATAATGCCTCGCACTCGTGCGGGTCGCGCGTCCGGCGATACTGGCCTTTGGTCTGGGCCGTGCTCAGGTGGGCGGCCAGGATCACGCTATCGCGGCGGCCTTTCAGAACCTTGCCTAGAACGCTCATGACCTCCGGGACCCAGATCATCAGGTCAATGTAGTTGATGCCCTGGTCCAACGCCCGGCCGACGACCGGCGCGATGTTGTCCGGGAGTGGAACCATGTGCTCCATCCCCAGCCCGATGACACTGACGTTCAGGCCGGTCCGGCCCAGTTGGTTGGTGTTCACGTGGCGACCTTCTGTGTCGTTATGCACGGCTCTGGTGAGCCAGTAATCCGCTGACATCCCTATTCTACCACAAAATCATGACAGATCATGTCAAATATCATGCAGTGCCAGCGCAGATTGGCCGGCCCAGCGGCAAAGCAAAGCGGAGCTGGCGTTTCCGGTACGACTGTTACGCCGGGCAACGCTCCCACGTCCACCAGCAGGCTCAGACCTTTATTTCGTCCACGAAGTATGGTATAATACTCCTGGAGCCCAAGCGAGAAAGGAGATACACCGATGCCCAGATTCCTCAAGGGCACGTTCCTGATCCATGCGGTGGTGGCGCTGGTGGTGGGGGCGCCGCTTCCTGCATGGGAGGTCTCGGTGCTGAAGAAAAGGTATTTCACGGCCTTGGTGTTAGTGACCGTGACGCTGATAACTGTCGTGGCGGCTTGCGACCTGCCGCCGACCATCACCTTCACCAGGCCAGCAGCCAGTCCCTCTCCATTGCTGCCCCTTTCCCCGGGCACAGTCGCCCCTACCGCAACATCCACGCCGGCACTGCCCACATCCACTCCCACCTCCCCAATGACGCCGACCTGGGAGCCGCCGGTCACCTCGGCAACGGCGACCAAGATCGAGATCATCGTGGATAACCGGGACCCGGCGTTCTCCACAACGGGAGCGTGGTTTATCGGGAACGGCAGGCAGAGCTACAAGGGCGATTGTGCCTGGGCACCACGCGGTATCGGTAGCGTCGCTTACGTGCGACCCCACCTGCCCATGGCCGGCGCGTACGAGGTTTTCGCCTGGTGGTGTGGCGATCCCGATCACGATCGGTCTCAGCGTGCGTGCATCCAGATCCATCAATTGGAGGGGCGGATCGCCCCGCACCAGGTCTACGTAAACCTGCAGGAACGCGCCGGGCAGTGGAACAGCCTGGGCACGTACTACCTGCACCAAAACGGTTTCCTGACCGTGTCCAGCTATCTGGACGGCAAGGTTGTGGCGGACGCATTTCGATTCGTGTATCGCTCGCCGGAATACGTCGTCATCCCCCCCACTCCACTGCCGACGTCGATCCCGGACACGCGTCATCCACCCACCCCCCTGGAGCAACTGACGTCTGGCGATCTCGTGGCGCGGCTGGGCCTGGTAGATCGCTTCTACGAGAGCGTGCCGGTGATCTCGACCGAAGCCGCCACTTTCGACGATTGCCAGGCCTTCCCGCGCGACGGCTGCGGCGGCACCCGCGCAGGCTGGCGCGTGCAGGTGCGATACCAGGACATGATCGTGTCATATCGCGTCTCGGGCGATTACCGATTCGTGGCCATTGAGCCGCCGAAGGAATTGGCCAGCCGCCAGGTGCTCTACCTGTATGGCAGGCGAGACACACTCTTTTTCCGGGTAGATCGATACCCAGACGATACGTGGCACGTCGCCGGCGCGGATTTCAAGGGCACGTTTGCGATCCAGTTGCCACTGGACGCCGAAACGTTGAACTCGTTGCTTTCGTTTGTGCAGGCATATGGCTCGGTCACGTTCCAGACGCCTGATGGGATCGCGCTGCAGTTATATGGCCTGGGCGAGCGCGTTGCGCTCTCCGAAGTGGACCGGGATCGGCTGGCGACGCTGGCAACCGAGTTGTCCGCAACTGTATGGTAAAGCCACCACAGTGAGCGGACCTCACTCCCCCCAAGATAGAGTTCTTCCATTTTGTGAGATGTGTCCGAATATGCAGGGAACATCAACTTGACTACCGATTGAAATCGGGCCTATGGGGCGCTGCCGCACCGGGCGACTGCCCGAAGACCGTCTGCCGCGCAGCGGGCAGACGGCCAGCGTCGCAGGCGCTCCCCAGGGGCGACTTGCCGCAGGTCCCTGTGGGCAATCGCTAATCCTTGCGGCGAGATTGTCTATCCGCAAAATGAAAGAACCCTACTCCCAAGAGGTGAAGAATGGCAGGATTTTCAGGCTGAACCCGATCATCGCCTTTGATTTTCGTGTTCCTCGGCGTGTTCTGCGTGGGACCGGACATAGGCGTGCCGTTCTTTTGCATCCTGCTGGGATTCCCGACCGGATGGTACGCGGCCCGGCGGGCCATTGCCCTCACCCTCGCGGGCGACGTGAAGGGCATGCTCTGCAAAGCCCTCGTCTACGCGGATCATCACCTCGGCATTTACGTTCGTGTTGATGGGAGACCCTTCGGGTTTTGGAAACCCGAAGGGTCTTTGATTGCCCGGTCTCGGTTAACCCGCATCGCACGGTGAATGCGGCGCCCCTACCGCACCCGCTCCCAGGAACTCGCGCACGGTCAGGAAATGGTAGCACAGGCCCCATCATGCACAATGCCGCCCTCGCTTGCCCTCACCAGGGCGACGAAGTGTAAATTCTCAAGAAAGGAGGAAGTGTACTACACGTCGCGTCGCCCCGACTGTAGTATACAAGGGCATTGAGACCGGCGGTGTGCGAGCCAGCGATGTCGCCGGCCGCCTGGCCGGGTTGGTAGACGATAAAAAGCGCGTCGAGCGGGAACTCGACGCGCTGAACCAGCATTTCATCCCCTCTGCAACTGTTTGTAAAAGCAACTGGTGCCGAGGAGGGGACTCGAACCCCTACAGGCGTTAATGCCCACCAGGCCCTCAACCTGGCGCGTCTGCCAGTTCCGCCACCTCGGCGTGGCGTTATTATAACAACAGTGCCCTATCGCTGTCAACTGTCCGCAGCCTGACATCCGTGCGTAACTCCTGTCAGGGAGGAAACAAGGGGTGAGAAAGCCTTTCCGGGGGTTTTTGCGGCGGCGAAGCCGCCGCAAAAACCCCTACGAGGCATTCTTGCCCCTCCCCGTACCGCGTAGCGGTGCCCGCATGCCGTTTAATTACGCCCGGCTGTCAGTCCGCAGCAGGGCAGATTGACCATCCGACCTGCCCGCCTGCGGCTCAGACAGATGCGCTCAATCAGCGAAACGTTCCTCCGTCCAGGGATCCCCGCGCGGATGATAGCCATACTGCTCCCAGAAACCCAGCCGCTCCTCGGCCAGGAACTCCACGCCATGCACCCATTTGGCGCTCTTCCAGAAGTAGAGGTGGGGAACCACCAGCCGTAGCGGCCACCCGTGTTCCGCCGTCAGCTCTGTCCCGGCGTACCGCCAGGCGAACAGGTTCTCGTCGCGGATGAAATCCTCCAGGGTCAGATTGGTGGTGAACCCCTGGGCCGCATGGACCAGGACGAAGCGGGCCGCCGGCCGGAGCCGCACCCGGCGTAGCAACTCCGGGACCGCCACCCCTTCCCAGACCGTACCGAACTTGGACCAGCCGGTCACACAGTGGATATCGCACTCGATGCGGGTGGTGGGCAAGGCGATGAACTCCGGGTAACTCCAGGTCACCTCTTCTTCCACCAGACCCCAGACGCGAAAGCTCCACCCGTCCAGATTCACGCGGGGCACGCCGCCATAATGTAGCACCGGGAAATGGCTGACCAGACGCTGGCCGGGCGGTAACCGGTCGCGCTCCTCAGCCCCTCTGCTACGCCAGGGGTTCATGCTCTTCGCTCTCGCCACGGAACCGGATTCCTACCATACCCTGAACCCTCCCGCAGGTTAACGCCTGAACCTGCGGGAGGGTGGGCAGTTATGCCTTATGGGATGTAGATGCGTTGGCCCACGTAGATTATATAAGGATAGGAGATGCCATTGGCCTGGGCCAGGGCGTGCCAATCTACCCCGTACCGGGCAGCGATGCTGGTGAGTGTATCACCTGCCTGGACCGTGTACCAGACGCCGGGTTGGGGACCCGGCGGCGTCGGCTGGACGCCGGTCTGCCGGTTCCAGAAGGTGTGTACCGCCGGGACACCGGTAACCTTGAGTTCCAGCGTGACCCTGGCCGCGGTCACCGGCACCCAGCCAGACTGTGGCCCCTCCGAGACCTCGTACCAGCCCGGGGCCAGGTTGGTGAACTCCACCCGGCCGGTCCCGTCCGTGACCTTGCTCTGCGGCGCGCCACCATACCTGGGCTGGATAGTGATCGTCCAGCCGGGCAATCCCACCTTGCCGTTCCAGTCTTTCTTGTAGACCACCAGCATGGCCGTGCGCGTGCGGTTCTTGAACAGGACCTGCTCACACGGGGCCTGGCGACTCACCGGCACCTCGACCTGCGCCGGCGTCACCGGCTCCCAGCCGTCCTTCTGCTCCTCCCAGAACGTCCAGGGGCCAAAGTCCAGGTTGTAGAACGTGGCATAGCCGTTCTGATCCGTGATCTGGGTAAGCTGCTTCCCACCACCGTCCCGGGCATAGATGGTCCAACCCTCCAGGCCCTGGTCCAGGGTGTTGATCTTGCGCACCCTCACGCAGCCGCAGGGCTTGTTCTGAAAGACCACCGGCACAGCCTGACCCGGCTCTGTCAACTGGACCGTCACCTGAGTTGGGGTCATGGCGTTCCACTGTTGCCGTTGGGCAGCGGTGGGGTGCTCCTCCACGATCCAGGTGCCAAAATCCAGGCCCTTGAAGACCACACACCCATCGCGGCCGGTGGTGCCATAGATGGGTGGGCGGGTCCCACTTTCTGGTCGGACACTGATCCGCCAGCCGGCCAGGCCCCGGCCCAGCTCATCCAGCTTGCACGCCCGGATCTGTGGCGTCGTCACCTGGTTGTTGACAAAGTTGATCACATAGGGTGGGGTGTGGGCCTGGGGAGAGACCAGGGTCAGGGTGTGCTGCCCGCTCGCCGGCGAGTAAGGCTCCCAGCCGACCTGTGGCTCTTCCCGGAACGTCCAGGTCCCGGGGATCAGGTTGGTGAACTGGAACTGTCCCAGGCCGTTGGTGGTGGCCGTGATCACCTGCCCACCGGGGAGATGGGGGATGGCCGAGATCACCCACCCGGCCAGGCCCATCCCCTGTTTGCACTCTGTCTTTTTGCCGATGACGGTGACCAGGCGTTCGTTCTTGAACCGCACCTGGGCACACGGCCCGGCCCGGCCATCCACCGTCACCTCGAACGTGGCTGGTGTAACCGGCTGCCAGCCCTCCTGCAGATCCTGGCTCAGGGTCCAGGTGCCGGCCACCAACCCGCTAAAGACGAACCGGCCCCGGGCGTCGGTCACAGTGGTGTATTGCGGGCCACCGGGGAGCGCCAGGGCAGCGTGGACCGTCCAGCCGGGGACTGGGGTATGGTAACGGTCCACCACCGTGCCCTCGATGCAGGATTGGCCCTGGGCCTGGGCCGGTACATCCCCGGCCGGTTTCGCCGCCGGGGCCGCCAGGCCCGTGCCGCCAGCGGATAACCAGGTCTCGGCCCGGGCCGCCGGTGGCTGCGCGGCCGGCCCCAACAGGTAGACCAGACCCAGGCAGACTGCCACCAGCAGGGCAACGAACATCACCGCGCCAACACGTGGCCATTTTCCCTTGCTGTTCATGGTTCCCTCCTTCGAAAATGTAGGACAAATTTCAAATTTGTCCTACGTTGTCCATTTTCATCCGTCGTGGCGGGCGCGTGCGCCCATGAACAACTCCTTAACTTATGGGATCGCCGCCCGATCCGCCGTACCACGACCTATTATACCACCTTTGGAACATTTTGGCAAGACTTCCGGCCCGCGAGTTAGCAAGTGGCCATTGTAGGTCCGCATTCCTGGCTATAGGAACACTATATGTTGTGGTATAGAGAGCAATAACCACAAGATAACCGGTAGGCCGGTTCGCCGCATTTTGATGGCGTGGCGGGGGCGCATGGCGGGGCGCGGGAGTGGCGTTACCCCGGGGAAAAAAACAGACCTGCCGGGCTTATCCGCGCCGGTCAGGTCTGCGCCAATCCGCCATGTCGTCGTGCTTCACCCGCGACAGTGGTCGCCGACCGCCTTTGAGCGGCGAGTTTTAGCCCTCACAGACGGTGGCTCGGCCCCCATACCTTTCAAATAAGCCCCTGGCGGCGAGGCTTTAGAAGCGCCGCCTGAAGGCTGGACTCCGGACCGTTATTTGAAAGGTATTGGCGTTAGCCCTTCACGCCACCGACGGTCAGGCCGGCCACGATGTATCGTTGCAGGAAGAAAGCCACGATCAGCGGCGGGATCGTGAACAAGATGGAAAAGGCAGCAAAATCGGACCAGGGGGTGGAGGTGCTGTACTGCCCCTGCATCCCATAGAGCACCATGGATAACGTGAACTTGGAGGGGTCTTCCAGGAACGTGATGGCCAGGATCACCTCGGTCCAGCCGCTCATCCAGCCAAAGAGGGCCGTCACCGCCAGGCCCGGCAAAGCCAGCGGCATCATGATCCGCAAGAAGGTCTGGGAGGGGCTACAGCCATCAATGAGGGCGGCCTCCTCCAGTTCCTTGGGGATGGTATCAATAAAACCCTTCATGTTCCAGATGGCAAAGGGCAGCGTGCCGGAGGCATAAGCGATGATCAGACCCAGCAACTCCGTGCGTAACTTGAGGGCCTGCAAGATGACGAACAAGGGGGCCAGGGTAGCGCCGGCTGGCATCATCTGCAAAAAAATGAAGAACAACATGCCCAACTGCCGTCCCGGGAACAGAAACCGCGAGAAGGCATAGGCTGCCGTGACGGCCAGGACGATGGAAAACAAGATCGTGCCCACCGAGACAATGATGCTGTTGACGAACAACTCGTGAAAGGCCACCGGATTGGGCGAGGGTTGTTTCAACACGCGGATGTAGGCATCCAACGTGGCTCCAGGGGGGATGAGCGTCAACTCTGTAGGCCGGTCAATGTTGCGCGGGTCCAGGCTCATCGAGACCACCCACAAGATGGGAAAGAGCACGATGAACACCACGATGATCAGCACCAGATGGATGAGCAATTGGCCCAGGATGGATTTCCATTGGCTAGACATAGTACGCCTCCGTGGCCCGGGAGATGCGATTGGTGATCAGGGTGATGATCAGCAGGATCAGGAACACGATGATGTTGAACGCCGAGGCCAGACCGTACTTGCCCTGGGGATTCACGAGCTTGAAAGCCTGGGTGACCAGGATCTCGGTCATGCCGAACGGCCCACCGCCCGACACGAAATAGATCACGTTGAACTGATTAAACGTCCAGATAATGCTCAACATGATGGCCGGGACCATGGCCGGCCGCAGCAAGGGCGCCGTGATGCGCCAGAACTGCTGCCAGCGGTTTGCTCCATCCACCCGGGCCGCCTCGTATAATTCCAACGGGATGCTCTGTAAGGCCCCCGTGGCCACCGTCATCATGAACGGCCAGCCCAGCCAGCAGTTGACGATGAGCACGGCAAAATAGCTCAACGGTAGCACCAACAGCCCCCCCAGGTTCACGATGGGGTCCGGTTGATAGAGCCAGCGGATCTTGACCGCCTCGTAGATGGGCACCAGGCCAAGGTCGTGAAACGTTCGCGCGATGATGCTCAGGAACTGGTTGATGGCTCCGAAATCAGTGTCGAACATATTGCGCCAGACCACGGCCACGATGAGGCCCGGCATGACCCAGGGAATCATATACAGGGCGCGATAGACCCTCTTGGCTAGAAGCCCCTTGTAGTTAAGCATCAAGGCCAGGATGATCCCGGTGGTCACATGGATGGCGATGTTGGTAAACGTCCACACCAGGTCGAACACCAGGATGCGCCAGAAATCAAAGTTCTCGATATAGGTCTGGTTGGTGGCGATCTGGATAAAGTTATCCAGGCCGATGAGTTTTGGGCTGAACTTGGGGTTCAGGTGGCGCACCGAATAATCGGTGAAGGCCATGTAGATCTGAAACAAGAGCGGGCCTATGGTGATAATAGCCATCACAATGGCCGCCGGGGCGATGTACAGGTAGGCCAGCCTGGCTTTAGCCAGACGCACTGGCAGGTCCGCCAGTGCCTGCCTGAGGCTGATGGACGGGACTGGTTTAGTGGTCACGCTCATGACCGACTCCTTTGCAGAAACCGAGGGATTCACCCCGCCCGTTCGCGGCGGGTCTGCCAGGCCCAGGCCTGACTGGGTGACCCGCCGCCGGCGCGGGGTCGCAGACCCCACGCGAGCACACCGGCGTATTTTCGTGCCACGGGGTGCGCCCCGCGCGTGCGGGTCTCCTTTGCAGAAACCGAGGGATTCGGAAAAACCACCTCTTCGCGCCTCGCCCTGTCAGGCGGGGAAAGGGTCTCGTGGGTCAAAACGAAAACGAGGTGGGCAGCAGCACTGCCCACCTCGTCACCGGGTCACAACTTACTTCTTGTTCGCGCCGTTGATGAGCTTGACGGCCTCAGCCACCGCTTCCTCCGGCGTGGCCTTGCCTTCCAGCACCTTGTTGATCATGTCGCCAGCAGGCCCCCAAACCGCGCCCATCTCTGGCACGGCCGGGATGGGCACAGCGGTCTTGGACTGCTCGGCAAAGGCCGCCACAGCCGGGTTCACCGCGGTATCCACGGCGACGTTGGCCGGCACGCGCCCGGCCCGCTCCACAAAGAGCTTACCCTGCTCCGGGGCCAGCACGTGGGCGATGAAGGCCATGGCCGCGAGGGCTTCGTCGTTGGTGGCGTTGGCACTGATGTAGATGCTCTCCACCGTCATGAACGGCGCCGCCGGGTTCTTGGCTGCCGGCAAGGGCACCACCCCGACTTTATCCGCACCCAGGGCCTTCTTGTAATCGCCCAAAGCCCAGATGCCGTCGTTGATCATGGCGACTTTGCCCTGCTTGAACAGGGCACCCATGTCGCCTTCCATCGTCACGCCCTTGGTCTCGTTCATGGTCTTCATGAACTTCAAAAAGTCCACCGTGCCGGTGCCCTGGTCCAGGATGCACTTGTAGTTGTCGTCAAAGAGCTTGGCCCCAAAGGCGCCAAAGTAGCCAAAGCTGTGGTAGAAACCCTTGTTCCAGCCCAGGCCGTAACCACCTTCCGGGGCCACTTCGGCCGCCATGGCCAGCATCTCCTCCGTGGTCTTGGGCGGCTGCTTGTCCTTCAGCAGGTCCTTGTTGTAATACAGGGCCACGCACTTGTTGGACTCGGGCAGGGCATAGAGCTTGCCCTTGTAGGTGACCGCGCCCAGGGAGGCCGGGTTGATCTGCTTCAACAGGTCCGTCGGCGCGATGTCATCCAACGGACGGATCAACTCGGCCGCCACAAAGTCGCCCAGCCAGTCATGAGGGCCGATGATGATGGTGGGGCCACCGCCGGTCGCTGCGGCGGTCTGGAACTTGTTCTTGAGCTGATCGAACGGCACATACAGGGGGATCAGCCTGACGTTGGGGTACTTTTTGATATAGCCGTTGATCAGTTCCACCAACACCGCTCGCTCGGCCGGGTCCCAGCCGTGCCACAAGAAGATGTCCACCGAGGGGATCTTGGTGGGCACCGGCGGCACCGTCGGCTGTACTGCCTTGGTCGGTTCCGGGGCCTTGGTCGGCTGGGGCGCCGTCGTCGGGGTCGCTGGCGGGGGGCACTGGGCTGCCAGGAGACCCATCACCACCACCAGGGCCATCAATCCAAATAACGCTTTCTGGTTCATGGTTCCTCTCTCCTTCGTCAAAGGTTTAGTTAGAGCGTGTCAAAAGGACACGTTCAGGCTGGTCTGTCGCATACGGCAGATCACATGTGGGACTACGGTCCCGTAATAGCATAACGTTCTGCACATCACCCCTTTCTCGAAATTACTAATGCCGCCGACAACCACCACAAGTGGCGCGACCATAAACCAAAGGGATGTAATTGCTCAGCCTCAAACCGGGGGTTGCTCACCGCAGAGCACGGAGGGCGCAGAGATTTTTTACTCCCGGATGCCCGGCGATCCTGGCGGTGGAATCTTGCGCCGCGCAGCGGGCCGATGCTGGCACGCAATAAGCGGTGGCAAACAGCCGGGCAGGCAGCTACCTTGCCTTAGCGGAGCGTTCCGGCGCACCTCGCTGATTGAGCAGCAGAAGGATGAGGACGGTTACGGCATCAAAAGGTCGGGCATGATGATCCAGGTATTGCCTGGATTGAGGTTACCTTTCTCCATGATTTCAACAAGGTGGATGCCGGCCGCTCCCAAAAGGAAGGTGGAGAAAGGAATAGCGGTTGCCCACCAAAATCGGTCTCGTATCCAAAAGCAGAGGAGGCCAGCGATGCCAATACCCAGCGATACCCACCCCAGCTCCTGCTGGAACCCATTGGATGTCCACCCAATACTTTGGGCGATCTGTTCGGACATAAGGGGGTGACCAATAAAGTTCCACAGACCGAATAGCCCTATGCCGACGACCAGGTGGTCCACCGTGAGGCTTTCGATAAATGAGCGTCTGCCTCTGGCATAGTAATAGGCGATCCCGGCCACCCAGGTATGAATGATAAAATAAAAGTGACCCATTTGATCACGAAGGTGATCATCGAAAAGTGACCCACCCGGTCAGATTTCCGGTATACTGAGGACAGGTGGCGGCAATGCCATACTCTCGGTATAACGGA
>Ga0209101_1000773_pt1 | contig 25595 bp, 13 predicted proteins | sample ConPoolayeCmetaG_FD_185481 | JGI IMG/M metagenome (GOLD analysis project Ga0209101, IMG submission 185481) | Hot spring microbial mat communities from California, USA to study Microbial Dark Matter (Phase II) - Cone Pool mat layer C metaG... ...
GTATTGGAAAGGGAGACCCTAAAGGTCTTTGGAGACCTTTAGGGTCTTGGAAAGGGAGACCCTAAAGGTCTTTGGAGACCTTTAGGGTCTTGGAAAGGGAGACCCTAAAGGTCTTGGAGACCTTTAGGGTCTAGGAAGGAGGCCACCTTGAGCAAGAAAAAGCCCACCTACGCCGAATTGCAGGCGCGGCTTGCCCAGGCCGAGGCCACTCTCGACGCGCTGCGCCGCGGCGAGATAGACATCCTGGTCGGGGAAGCCGGGCCGCTGCGCATCCGCCTGAAATCTCTGATCGAGGAGAACGAGCGACTGGCCCAGGAGTGGCAAACTACCTTCGACATCGTTCAAGACGCTATCTGGGTGCTCGGCGCCGACCAGCGCATCCTGCGCGCCAACCGGGCGGCGGAAGCGATCTTTGGCTGTCCGCTGGCCGAGATGACCGGCCGGCGCTGTTTCGACGTCGCCCACCACACCGACGACTCGATCTCCGGCTGCCCCTTTTGCCTGATGCGCGGCAGCCGGCAGCGGGAAAGCTTTGAGATGCAGCTCAACGAGCGCTGGTTCGAGGTCACGGCGGACCCGCTCCTGGACGAGAACGGCGACCTGATCGGCGCGGTGCACATCGCCCGCGATATTACGGAGCGCAAGCAGGCGGAGGAAAAGATACAGGAGCAGCTCGACGAACTGCGCCGCTGGTACGCCGCCACGCTGGGCCGCGAGGGACGCATCCTGGAACTCAAGCGCGAGGTCAACGAATTGTTGCGCCGGTTGGGCGAGCCGATCCGGTATCCGAGCGCAGAAGAAGAAGACCCTAAAGGTCTTGGAGACCTTTAGGGTCTTGGAAGGGAGACCCTAAAGGTCTTGGAGACCTTTAGGGTCTTGGAAAGGGAGACCCTAAAGGTCTTTGGAGACCTTTAGGGTCTTGGAAAGGGAGACCCTAAAGGTCTTGGAGACCTTTAGGGTCTTGGAAGGGAGACCCTAAAGGTCTTGGAGACCTTTAGGGTCTTGGAAAGGGAGACCCTAAAGGTCTTGGAGACCTTTAGGGTCTTGGAAAGGGAGACCCTAAAGGTCTTTGGAGACCTTTAGGGTCTTGGAGGAGGACAAACCATGACCAGCCCATCCCCGCTCCAGCCAGGCGTGTTCTACCACATCTACAATCGCGGCACGAACCGCGAGGACATTTTCATCGAGGGGCGCAATTACGACTATTTTATGCAGCTCTACATCAAATACATCGAGCCGGTCGCGGAGACGTATGCCTATTGCCTGCTCAAAAATCACTTTCACCTGCTGGTGCGGGTAGACCCTAAAGGTCTCGAAAGACCTTTAGGGTCTGCATCCGGCGCGTTTTCCAATTTTTTCAACGCCTACGCCAAGGCCATCAACAAAGCCTATGGTCGCACGGGCAGCCTGTTTCAACATCCCTTCGGGCGGACGCCGGTGCTCACGCAACCTTATCTGATGCAGGCGGTGCGGTACATCCATTTCAACCCGCAAAAGCACGGCCTGGTGAGCGATTTTCGTGCCTGGCCCTATTCGTCTTACCGCGCCCACCTTTCCACTCAGGCCACCCGCCTGCGCCGCGATGACGTGCTGGAATGGTTCGGCGGCCGCGAAGGATTTATCATCGCGCATCAAGAAGACCCTAAAGGTCTTGGAGACCTTGAAGACCCTAAAGGTCTTGGAGACCTTTAGGGTCTATACGGAGTAAACCATGAACGAAAATCATCCCCTCGAACGTGAATGTGCCCAGGCCATCCGCCGCCAACACCAGGCGCTGGCCGAGGCAATTGTAGAGCGCCAGTACGCGCAGCAGCCGGAAATCTGGCGGCCCTTTGGCGACCCCGGCCGCGTCAAGAGCGTGCGCGACGCCGGCTACCACCTCACCTACCTGGCCGAGGCGCTGGACGCCCGACAGCCGGCCCTGTTCGTCGAATATCTGGCCTGGGTCAAGGTGCTCTTTGCCGGCCTGCGCTTCGGGGCCGATATTTTGCCGACCACCATCGCGTACACCGTCGCCGTGCTGGCCGAGCGGCTGCCGCCCGACCTGAGCACGACGGCCCTGGAATACCTGAACGCCGGCCTGCGTCGCCTGCCCCAGGTGCAAACGACACCGGCCAGCCTGATCCGGTCCGACGCGCCGCTGTCCGACCTGGCCCGCGCCTACCTGGAGGCGCTCCTGCGCGCCGACCGCCACGCGGCCGGCCGGCTCATCCTCGACGCGGTCGAACAGGGCACGCCGATCAAGGCCATCTACCTGGATGTCTTCCAGCCCGTCCAGCGCGAGATCGGACGGCTGTGGCAGACCAACCAGATCAGCGTGGCGCAGGAGCACTATTGCACCGCCGCCACCCAACTGGTCATGTCTATGCTCTACCCGCGCATCTTCGATAGCCCGCGCAAGGGGCGCCGGCTGGTGGCCGCCTGCGTCGGCGGCGAACTGCACGAGATCGGCGCGCGCATGGTGGCCGACTTTTTCGAAATGGACGGCTGGGACACCTACTTTATGGGCGCCAACACCCCCACCGAGAGCATCCTGCGCGCCGTGGAAGAGCGCCGGGCCGACATCTTGGCCATCTCGGCGACGATGACCTTTCACGTGAGCCAGGTGGCCGACCTGATCGCCGCCTTTCGTCGCGCCGGGCTGGATCGGCGCACGCGCGTGCTGGTGGGCGGCTACCCGTTCAACATCGCCCCCGACCTGTGGCAGCGCGTCGGCGCCGACGGCTACGCCCCAGACGCGCAGCAGGCCGTCGAAACGGCAGAAAGGATGATCGAACGATGAGCGACGGTCAAGCCTCCGGAATTGCCCTGCTCTGCGACGCGCAGGGCGTCATCATGCAGGTGCTGCGCGACGACCTGGCCCTGCCCAACGCCGTGCCCGGTCAACTTTTCCTGCGCATCCTCGACCCCGGAAGCTGGCACAAGGCGCTTTCCTTTCTGGCCGAGATCAAGGCGCAGGGGGCCACCTTTGACTGGGAATTGAACGTCGCGCAGCCGGAGCAGGCCACCACCCTGCACTTTGCCGGCGGCGTGGTCGGCGAGAGGGTGTTGATGGCCGGAGCGGTCAACGGGCGCTTTGCCGCCGAGTTGTATGAAGCGCTGACCGCGATCAGCAACGTCCAGACCAACCAACTGCGCGCCGCCGTGCAAGAGCGCAGCCAGATGGCCCGCGCGCACGCGGAACTCGACAGCAGCCTGTACGACGAGATCAGCCGTTTGAACAACGAGCTGGTCGCCATGCAGCGCGAGCTGGCCCAGAAGAACGCCGAACTGGCGCGGCTGAACGAACTCAAAAACCAATTTCTAGGCATGGCCGCCCACGACTTGCGCAACCCGCTCTCGGTCATTATGATGTATAGTCAGTCCTTGCTCGACGGCGACTTGAGCGCAGAACAACGCGATTTTTTGCTCAAGATCAACCAGATGAGCGAGTTCATGGTCAACCTGGTCAACGACCTGCTCGACGTGTCGGCCATCGAATCGGGGCGGCTGACGCTCGACCTGTGGCCGACCGACCTGGCCGCGCTGGTGAGCGACAACGTGGCGCGCAACCGCCTGCTGGCCGCCCGCAAGCAGATCGAGATCGCGCTCGAAAGCGCGCTTGCAAGCGCCGCCGCACCCCGTCTGCTGCTGGATGCGGCCAAGATCGAGCAGGTGCTCGACAACCTGATCGGCAACGCGGTCAAATTCTCGCCGCCGGGCAGCCGGGTGTGCGTCACCCTCGAACAAGCGGACAACGAGGCGCGCATCGCTGTGCAAGACCAGGGACCGGGCATCTCGCCGGAGGAACAAGCCCGCCTGTTTCAACCCTTCGGCCGGGGCCGGAGCAAGGGCACCGGCGGCGAAAAGAGCACCGGCCTGGGGTTGATGATCGTGAAACGGATCGTGACCGCCCACGGTGGAAGAATTTGGGTGGAAAGTGAACCCGGGGCAGGCGCCACCTTTTTCGTCGCCCTCCCGTTCCGACCCCCGGAGGAGATGGCATGAAGCATCCCGCAAAAATTTTGCTGGTAGACGACGACAGCCTCATCCTGAACACCACGCGCCTTATTCTGGAGGCCGCCGGCTACCAGGTGAGCGCCGCCACCACCGGCGCGGAGGGCCTGCGCCTGGCGGCTGCAGCGCCGCCCGACCTGGCGCTGCTGGACCGCGTGCTGCCCGACATGGACGGCATCGAGGTCTGCCGCCGCCTGAAAGCCGACCCGGCCACCGCGCGCGTCTTTGTGGCGCTGGTGTCCGGCGTAAAAACCTCCGGCGATGACCGGGCCGATGGCCTGGAGACCGGGGCCGATGATTACATCGTCCGCCCCATCAGCAACCGCGAACTGCTGGCGCGGGTGCAGGCGATGCTGCGGATCAAACAGGCCGAGGAGAAAATCCGCTATCAGGCCGATCTCCTCGCCAACGTCTCAGACGCCGTCATCTCCACCGACCTGGATTTCGTCATCCGCACCTGGAACCGCGCCGCCGAGAGCATGTACGGCTGGCAAGAGTCGGAGGTGATCGGCAAAAGGGTGGGCGAGGTGCTCCGCACAGAATATCTCAACAGCGATCGCGAACAGGTATTGCAGCAATTCCTGGCCGAAGGGCTGTGGAAAGGCGAGGTCATCCAAAGGCGCAAGGACGGCACGCCGATCAACATCTTGTTATCCGTCTCGTTCATCCGCGACGGCGCCGGCAACCCGACCGGCGTGGTGTCGGTCAACCGCGACATCAGCGAGCGCAAAGAGGCCGAACGGAAAATCCGCGAAAGCGAGGAAACCTACCGCAACCTGTTCCAAAACGCCCAGGTCGGCCTGTTCAGGACGCGGATTTCCGACGGCAAAATCCTGGAAAGCAACGAACAACTGGCCCGCATGTTCGGCTATGACAGCCGTGAGGAATTCATCGCCGAATACGTGACCTCGCAAAACTATGTGGACCCGGGCACGCGCGAACGGATGTTGCGCGAGATTCAGGCCAACGGGACGGTGCAAAATTTCGAGGCCCGGTTCTACCGCAAAGATGGCTCGATCTTTTGGGTGCAGTATTCGGCCAAAATCTACCCCGAAAAGGGCTGGATCGAAGGGGTAGCCGAAGACATCACCGAGCGCAAGCAGGCCGAGGAACGGCTCCGCGCCGCCCACGCCGAACTGCAACGCCTGCTGGCCGAGGCCGAACACGCGCGCCGGGCGCTGCTCAGCGTGGTCGAAGACCAAAAACGCGCAGAAGAGGCATTGGCCGCCGAGCGCTCGCTGCTGCGCACCCTGGTGGATCACCTGCCCGATGGCATTTACATCAAGGATGTGGCCGGCCGCAAGACCTTGGTCAACCCGGCGGATGTGCGCAACATCGGCGCGGCCTCGGAAGCCGAGGTACTCGGCAAGACCGATTTTGAGCTGTTCCCGCGCGAACTGGCCGAGGCTTATTATGCCGACGATCGGCGCGTTCTCGAAACCGGAGAAGCGATCCTGAACCGCGAGGAACGCATCACCCGCCCGGACGGCACCCTCGGCTGGCAGTTGACCTCCAAAGTGCCGCTGCGCGATGAAACAGGACGCATTGTGGGACTGATCGGCATTGGGCATGACATCACCGCGCGCAAGCAGGCTGAGCAACTCTTGCATCTTTACACCGAGCAACTCGAAGCTATGGTTGCCGCACGCACACGCGCGCTGGAAGAAGCCCAAGAGCGCTTGCTGCGCCAGGAGCGGCTGGCCACATTGGGCCAGCTTGCCGGCGGCATCGCCCACGAACTGCGCACCCCACTGGGGGCAATCAAAAACGCCGTTTACCTGATCAAGCTGATCCTTGAACCCCAGGCAATAGCCCCCGGCGCCGACCCGGCCCTCCGCGAAGCGTTGGATATCCTGAACCGTGAGGTGGGCACCGCAGACCGCATCATCACCGGCCTGCTCAACTTTGCGCACCCGCAACAGCCAGCCCACCAGTTGATCGACATAAGCCAGGTGGTCATGCAGGTATTGGCGCGCGCCGACATCCCCCCACAGGTTGCCGTCCACCGGCAAATCAACAAGAATTTGCCGACCATCCTGGCCGACGCCGAACAGCTCGAACAGGTCTTTGGCAACCTGATCTTGAACGCCGTCCAGGCCATGCCGGAAGGCGGACAATTGACCGTGCGGATAGAACAATGTGCTGCGCTGCCGGACATTGCCCCGCCCGGTTTTGCCACAAACCCGTCCAACGGCAGCGCGGCCGGCTGGGTCGCCGTCACCATTGCCGACACCGGCGTAGGCATTCCGCCGGAAAACCTGCCGCGCATCTTTGAACCGCTCTTTACCACCAAAGCCAGAGGAATCGGCCTGGGACTGGCCATAGTCAAACTGCTGACCCAGGCCAACGGCGGCAGCATCGCCGTTTCCAGCATCCCCGGCAAGGGAACCATCTTTGAGACCTTTTGGCCGGTTGTTCCATTTGAAGGAGCGCAGCGCGCTGCGCCCAACTCGACGATCGTCGGATGAGATAGTTACATAGAAAGTGTGATTATGAACGATCGCCCCCACATCCTGGTTGTAGACGACGACGCCAGCACACGGCGCACCCTCTCTCTGATCCTGGCGAGAAAAGGCTATGCGGTCGAAACCGCCGAAACAGGCGCAGCAGCCCTGGCTTGGGCCCGTCAGCAGCCTTTTGACGCCGCCCTGCTCGACATCCGCCTGGCCGATGTCGAAGGGATCGAGTTGTTGGCCCCACTTCGGCAGACCCAACCCGACATCGTGCTGATCCTGGCCACCGGTTATGCCTCCCTGGAAACGGCCCTCCGTGCCCTGAACGAGGGCGCCGATGCCTATGTGACCAAACCGCTCGACATGGACGCCCTGCTGGCCCGTCTGGCCGACCTGCTGGAGCGACAACGTCTGCGTCGAGAAAACCAACGGCTGTACGAGCTGGCCCAATATGAACTGGCCGAACGCAAACGGACCGAAGAAGCCTTACGCGCACGCAACCGCGAATTGAGTGTGCTCAATCGTTTGGGGACAGCCCTGGCCGAAACGCTCGACATAGAACGCATTTGCCGCATCGCGTATGAGCACCTGCAAGAACTGATCGACTGCCCCAATTTCGGCATCTCGCTCTACGATGCGGCCACCCGCACCCTGCGCGCCGGCTTGATGCTGGAAGACGGACACCCTCTCGATGTCAGCCTCTTTCCGCCGCTCCACATTCCCGCCGACGCTCCCTTGCGCGGCCGCGCCGGCGCGCTGCTCACCGGTCAGCCACAGATCGTCGAGACCACGCCCACGCCTGAACCGCAAGACGGAGCCGTTCTGGTCGGCAGCGAGCGTGTGCCGCTCTCGGCGCTTTACATGCCGATGCAGGCTCAAGGGCAGATCATCGGGCTGATCGAGATGCAAAGCTATCGCCCACACGCCTACGGTGAGGCCGAAATCTCGCTCTTGCGCCCGGTGGCCAATCAGGTCGGCCTGGCCGTTCAAAACGCTCGCCTTTTTGCCGTCGAACGGCAAACCGCCCGGCGCATGCAAAGCCTCTATGAGACCGGACGCACCCTGGCCTCCTCGCTGGACGAAGAACACGCCATCCGCGCCATCCTCCAGGCCATATCCAAAACGCTGGGCTGTGAACACGCCATCCTCTCGGTGGTCAACGATCAAGAACGCACCATCGGCATCCGCCATGGCCTCTGGCAGGGAGAATTTGACCGCTTTCCGGCCTGGATTGCAATGTCTCAATACAGCCTCGACGAGCCGGACATCTTGTGCGATGTGGTGCGCAGCGGTCGCACCGAGATCATCGGCGAGTGGGACGACCGTTTCAACCGCGCCATCTGGAAACAGTTCGGCCACGAGCGATTTTTACGTATATTTATGCCAATAAAGATCAAGAACCGTGTGATCGGCGTGATCGAGGTGGCCTACGACAAGGCAACCAAACCGCGCATCGAGGCGGACGAAATCGAGATGCTGGAAGCCCTGATGGATCAGGCCGCCGTCGCCCTGGAAAACACACGCCTCTTTGCCGAAACCGGCCGTCGTGCTGCGCGCCTGCGCGCCATGTACGAGATCGACCAGGCCATCCTGGCTGCCCAATCGGCACAAGAAATCGCCCAAACCGCGCTGACGCACCTGCGACGGCAAATCCCCTCGACGGCCGGACTGGTCGTTCTGTTCGACCTGGAGGCCGGACAATCGTTCACCCTGGCCCTCGACCAGGATCGGCCCATCGGCATCGAGGTCGGCATGCCGATTCCACTGAAACAAGACGAACAGCTAGAGGCTTTGCAACGCGGCGAAATTTCGGTGCTCACCGACCTGTCCACCGTATCCGATCTGCCGCCGGCCCTGCAAAGGATGCGCGAGTCCGGCATCCGCACACATGTCGCCGCCCCGCTGCTCGTCGGCGGCCGATTGATCGGCATCTTGAGCCTGGTCGCCGAACGATCGCTGATCTGGACCGCCGAACAAACCGACATCTTGCGCGAAGTGGCCAACCAGATCGCCGTGGCCCTCCACAACGCCCGGTTGGAAGCGGAACGCCGCACCGAACAGGAACGGTTGCGCACGTTGATCGACAACCTGCCCGAAGGGGTCGTGCTGCTTGATGCAGAACGCCACATTCTCCTTGCCAACCCTATGGCTACCGGGATGCTGAACCGACTCGAAATTTCCCGGCACGCACCGCTGAACCAACTTGGCCCTTATTCCCTGGACGAGCTGCTGCGCGCCGGTCAAACCACCCCGCTGACCCTCGACCTGGATCGGCCACGTTGCAACCTGGAAGCCGCCGCCTACAAAATCAAAAGCCAGGCCGAACCGGGCGATGTTCTGCTGCTCTTGCGCGATGTGACCGAACTCCGTCAGGCACAAAACCGCGCCCACCAACGCGAACGTCTGGCCGCCGTAGGTCGGCTGTCCGGCAGCATCGCCCACGATTTTAACAACATCCTCACCGCCATCATCGGCTACACCGATTATGTGCGCGACGCATTGCGTTCCGACAACCCACTGGACTGGCCACCGGCCACCGAACTGCGCGCCGACCTGGAGCAGATTTCCCTGGCCGCCAACCGCGCGGCCGCCCTCACCCGCCAATTGCTCATGTTCAGCCGGCGAGAGCGTGGCCAGCCGCAGATTCTAAACTTGAACGAATTGATCGCGGCAATGAGCAAAATGCTCATCCCCCTGCTCGGCGAAGACATCACCATATCGCTTTCATTGGAAGAAACGCCGGCCCTGATCGAAGCCGATCCGGGGCAGATCGAACAGGTGGTGATGAACCTGGTCGTCAACGCCCGCGATGCCATGCCCCGCGGCGGCCCGCTGACGATCTCAACGGCACGTGTGCAATGGTCAACCCCCCATCCTCTCTCCCATGGCCGGGCGCCGGCCGGCACGTACATCCGTTTGTCCGTTCAAGATACCGGCATCGGCATGAGCCAGGCGGTCATGGAGCACCTGTTTGAACCCTTTTTCACCACCAAATCGCCGGATAAAGGCACCGGCCTGGGCCTCTCGACCGTATACGGCATCGTCCAGCAAAGCAACGGCTACATCGATGTGCACAGCGAACCAGGCCACGGCACCCGCTTTGACATCTACCTGCCGTATGTCGAAATTCCACTCCGGGTCGACAGCCAGAAAAAGGAAGAAACCCATTTGCCAACCGAACCGGTTGCACCGGAAGCTCAGCCCAAGCAAACGATCCTGGTCGTCGAAGACGAAGAGAGTGTGCGCGAATTGGCCCGCCGGATTCTGGAGCGGCGCGGCTACATCGTGTTGACGGCAAGCGGGCCAGGCGAAGCGCTGCTTATCAGTGAACGTCACAGCGGCCCGATCGATCTGTTGCTCACCGATGTGATCATGCCCGGCCTGAACGGGCCAGAACTGGCCGAACGTATCGCCACGCAACGCTCAGGCATACGCACCCTGTTTATGTCCGGCTACACCGGCGACGCCCTTGCCCGCTCCGGCACTCAGATCGGCACAGTGCAGATTTCATCCGCCAACCTGCTGCCCAAGCCCTTTGAAGCCGCCGAGCTACACCGCCGGGTACAGCAGATGCTGAGCGAAATATCTCCCATTTTGCCCCCTGCTCCCACCGCCCCGGCCGGCCAGGCCCGAACCGCTCCACACGCGCCACGCGAATGGAGTGACCTGGCCCGTGACCTGCAAACGTTGCAGCCCGGCGAACAATTGTGCCATATTTATCAGGACGAAAACGAATGCTGTGCCACAGCAAGCTCTTTTGTCCGCCAGGGGCTTGATCAACGACACAAAATACTTTGCCTGACCGATCCGCTCATTGCCCAACGCATTTGGAACCTGTTGGCCCAAGAAGGGGTCGATGTCGAAGCTCTGCTGGCCGCCGGCCAGCTTGTATGTTCCCATGACGAACAACCTTTAAGCACGCCACACACGCTGATCGCCTGGCTACACGCCCAGGCCGAACATGCCACCGCCGAAGGGTATATCGCTCTCCGCGTCGTCCATGACATGGCCTGGCTCGGCCGCCACTGGCCCACAGCGGCCCAGATCAACGAATTTGAGGTGCAGTTGAACGACCTGTTGAGCACCGATCCACTGTTGGTCATCTGCCACTACAACCGGCAGCATTTCGACGCGCCGACCTTGCTCGATGTGTTGCACATGCACCCACTGGTCATACTCGACGGGCAGATTTGTAACAACTTTTACTACACCGGCAGCCTGCACCCATCCCTCGCCCAGGCCGAAACCACCCTGGAACGCTGGCTTGCCAACCTGGAATCGCGCCGCCGGTTTGAGGCCGCCATCCGTCAAAGCGAGCAAAAACTGCACAGCTTTATCGAACACTCGGACGACGCCATTGTGTTGACCGACGAAGAAGGCCGGGTGACCGAATGGAATCAGGGCGCCGAGCACATCTTTGGCCTCGACGCGACGCAGGCCCTCGGCCGGCCGTTGTGGGATGTGCAATACCAAATCGCGCTGCCTGAGGTGAAAAAAGCAGAAAATTATGAAAACCTCAAAAAAGCCCTGCAAGATGGCCTCAAGAACGGCCGATCGCCGTTGCTGAACATCTTGCGCGAAACTGAAATTCAGCGTCCCGATGGCGCGCGACGAACGGTGCAAACGCTGGCCTTTGCCATTCAAACCGAACAAGGATTCATTTTAGCCAACACTTCGCGCGATGTAACCGAACGCAAACGGGCCGAAGAAGCGCTGCTCAGGTCAGAAGCGCGTTACCGCTCGCTGATCGAACACCTGCCGGCGATCATCTACGAGACCCCCTTTGGTGAAACCAGCCCTTCCTTTTACACCGGGCCGCAGATCGAAGCGCTGCTCGGCTTTGGACAAAAAGAATGGAGCGCCAGCCGCAAGCTATGGCTCAAACAACTCCATCCCGACGACCGCATGCGTGTGCTGACCGCCCTGGCCAAAAGCCACGAAAGCGGCCAGCCTTTTGTTGCCGAATACCGCCTCATCTCGCGCGACAGACGGCCGATCTGGTTTCACGATGAAGCGGTGGTGGTACGCGACGAGCATGGCAAACCCCTCTTTTTGCACGGCATCATGCTCGAAATCAACGAACGCAAGCAAGCCGAAGAAGACCTGCGCTGGTATGCCATGCACCTGGCGCTGCTCAACGAACTCGGCCAACAGATCGCCGCCGAGCTCGACCTCGACGGGGTGCTCAAACAGGCGGCTTATTTGGCGCAACAGAGCTTTGGCTATCACCATGTAAGCCTGTTCATCCTCGACCCAGAGCGAAACGAATTGGTGATGCGCGCATGTGCCGGCGCGTATGTAGACCTCTTTCCACCCGATCACCGACTCAAGGTTGAACAAGGAATTGTCGGCTGGGTTGCCCGGCATGGCGAACGCTTGCTGGCCAATGACGTGCGCCAACAGCCGCAATACATCAACCTCTACCCCGACCGAATCAACACCCGCTCCGAGCTGGCCGTACCGATCCGCACCGGCGGTGAAGTGGTCGGCGTGCTCGATGTGCAAAGCCCCAATCTAAACGCCTTTAACGAAAATGACATGCTGGTGTTGGAAACGATGGCCGATCAAATCGCCGTGGCCATCAAAAACGCCCGCCTGTACGCCGCCCTGGCCCAAGAACGCGCCAGCCTGGCCCGACGGGTCGAAGAACGCACCGCCGAATTGAGCCTGGCCAACGCCGAACTGGCCCGCGCGGCCCGCCTCAAAGACGAATTTCTGGCCAACATGAGCCACGAGTTACGCACCCCGCTCAACGCCATCCTCGGCCTCTCCGAGGCCGTGCTGGAAGGGGTCTACGGGCCGTTGACCGAAAAACAACGTAAATCATTGCAAAACATCGGCGAGGCCGGCCAACACCTGCTCTCCCTGGTCAACGACATCCTGGACGTGGCCAAAGCCGAAGCCGGCAAGCTCGAACTGCAAATGGGGCCGGTTGCCGTCCGCGACCTGTGCCAGGTCAGCCTGGGCCTGGTACGGCAAATCGCCAACCAAAAACGCCTCCAGGTCTCGCTCGACATCGACGAACAGGTCGAGTCCTTTGAAGGCGATCAACGCCGCCTCAAACAAGTGCTGGTCAACCTGCTCAGCAACGCGGTCAAATTTACCCCGGAAGGCGGTCAGATCGGTCTCCAGGTCACCGGTGACCCTCAGGAAAAACGGATTGCGTTCACCGTATGGGACACCGGCATCGGCATCGCCCAAGAAGATATGAACCGGCTCTTTCAACCCTTCGTCCAGCTCGACGGCAGCCTTTCTCGCCAGTACGCCGGCACCGGCCTGGGCCTGGTCCTGGTACGCCGGCTGGTCGAATTGCACGGCGGCGGCGTCGCGGTAGAAAGCGAGGTCGGCAAGGGCAGTCGCTTTACCGTCTTTTTGCCCTGGAACATGTCCCCCAACACCCCGCCGGAAGCCGATGCCCCAACCGCAAAGGGCAGTTCATCTATGGCGGTTCCTGCCAACATCGCCTTCGGCGACTGCGCGCCGCTGATCCTGCTGGCCGAAGACAACCCGGCCAACCTGGCCGTGTTCCGCGATTACCTGCTGGCCAAAGGCTACCGGATGATCGTTGCCCACAACGGCCGGGAAGCGGTCGAACTGGCCCACACCCAACACCCCGACCTGATCCTGATGGACATCCAACTTCCGGAAATGGACGGACTGACCGCCATTCACCGTCTGCGCACCGAAGGGCAATCTTGTCCGATCATCGCCCTGACCGCGCTGGTCATGCCCGGTGACCGCGAACGTTGCCTCCAGGCCGGGGCCAACGATTATTTGAGCAAACCGGTCGGCATGGGCCAACTACTGGCTGCCATTGCACGACAATTGGAAACCAGAACACCACCGGAAAAGGGTTGAACCCTGATCAGAACAAGGAGAACACATGGAAACCTCAAGCACCGTTTTGATCGTCGACGATGAAGCGCTGGGACGTGACACACTGGAAGCGCTGTTGATCAACGAGGGCTATCGCCTGGCCTTTGCCGAAAACGGCACCCAGGCACTGGCCCAAATTCAGGCCCTCAAGCCCGACATCGTGCTGCTCGACGTGATGATGCCCGATCTAGACGGCTTTGAGGTCTGCCGACAGGTGCGTGCCAGCCCGATCCTGGCCGAAATTCCGATCCTCATGGTCACCGCACTAGACGACCGTTCTTCACGATTGCGTGGCATCGAGGCCGGCGCAGACGACTTTATCACCAAGCCGTTCGACCGGATAGAATTGCGCACCCGTGTGCGCACGGTCACCCGCCTGAACCGCTACCGCCGCCTGTTGGCCGAACGCGCCCGCCTGGAATGGATCGTCGATCACGCCACCGATGGTTACCTGTGGCTCGACGGACAAAACAAAATTCTGTACGCCAACCCACAGGCACGCGTTTACCTGCAAATGCCGGAAGACGAAAACCGGGCGGAAACCCCCTCCTTTCTTGAACTGGCCCACGCCCAATATCGCTGCGAGCCGGAAATGGGGTGGGTAAACTGGGCAAACGGCCAGATCGACGAAAGACAAGAACTTTTTCTGATCCGCCCGGAAACGCCCACCGCCACCGCCTTCTGGCTACGTCTCACCCTCCAGCGATCGCCGTTCGGCGCCGATGGCTATTGCCTGGTTCGCCTGCAAAACGTGACCGCCGAAATGATCGATTGGTTCGACATGCGCAGCTTTCACGAAGCCCTGCGCCACAAAATCCGCACCCCCTTTACCGGCATTTTAGGCAGCCTGGAACTGCTGGCCAAAAAAGGCGAAACGCTGCCGATCGAAGCCGTCGTTCCATTGGTCCAAATGGCCTTGGAAAGCGCCCGGCGTTTGTACAATGACTTTGCCGACATTTTGAACTATCTGAACGTGCACTCATTGGTCGAGGCCGGTGGCCATTTCCAACTGAGCCGGTTCAAAGAGCTGGTGGCAGAAATTGCCACGGCTTTTCCCAACGCCTCCATCGAGATAGATTGCCCATCGACCCTCCAGCACATTGGTTTGGCCCTCACCCGCCAGGCCGTCGAATTGATCTTGTGGGAACTGATCGAAAATGCCGTCAAATTTCACCCCGAACACAAGCCAGCCGTACAAATTCGCGTCTTCCAGCGCGATCCCCATCACATCGGCCTGCACGTGATCGACAACGGCATCCACATTTCACCGGAGCATTTGCCCTACCTGGGCCAACCCTACTACCAGGGCGAAAAGTATTTCACCGGTGAAACCAAAGGGATGGGGCTGGGTTTGGCGACGGTAACCGGGTTGGTTTGGAACGTCGGCGGCACATGCCGTATCCAAAACCGCGAAGACGCGATCGGTGTGCGCGTCGAGTTGACGCTGCCCATACACCCCGACATCACCGAAATGCTCGCGCCACCAGGCCAGGGGCCTCAGTAGACCTCAATTCAAGCGTGGAGGCTTTAGGGCCTATCCGAAAAACGCAGCCGACGCATCCCTATGCGTCGGCATAAGCATAGGAATGCCGCTTGTACAGTTTTTAGGATAGGCTCTTAGCCGGGGCGTTCCGCCTGAAGGCTCCACTCCGCAAAGTTGTGGAGTCGAGACTTTAGCCGGAGCCCTGAAAGGAGCAGTCTATGATCGTATCGACAGAAACCTGGCTCTTGCAAACACTGTGCTGGATTTTCGCGCTTTGCGAGTTGATCCTGGCCCTTTATGTCTGGCTCTTGAACGTGCGACATCCGGCCAACCGGCATATCGGCACACTGCTTTTCCTCTTTGCCCTCAGCACACTGGCGATGGGCGTCATGTTCAGCGCCGGCAGCGCCGCAGAAGCCGGTTGGGCAACCCTCGTCCTGGCCGCAACCACACCTGTGCTGGCCGCTTTTTTGCTCCCGGCCACGATCATCCTCCTCCAACCGGAATGGTTTGCCGGGCGACGCAAATGGGCACACCTGGCGCTCGCGCTGATCGTCTTTCTCCCCCTCCCGATCACCTTGCTCGATGCCTTGTGGCTGAACCCGGCCGGCACCCCACTCTGGTATACCGGCCCGCCGTCCGACTATGCCGGTGGCATGCTCAGCGTGCGAGACTTTGCCGCCGGACGCTGGTCGCCGATCTTTTGGGGAATACACATCTATACCTTGCCCTTCCTGGCCCTTTTGCTGCCCCTCTACGTGTTGTTTTACAAAAAAACATCCCGGCCCACGTCCAGACGGCTCGCCTGGCTCTTGTTGATAACGCAGTTTCTGATCGTCCTGATTCAAACCGGGATCGCCCGGCTGTTGCCTGCCGGAGTCGGCACAATCGCTATGAGCGTGGTGTTCATCACCGCGTATGTGTACGCCACTTTTCAACAAATGATTTCCGAGCGACGTGAGCAACATGGCGGGTTACGTCTCCGCCTGACCCTACTGGTCTTGAGCATCACCCTGCCGTTACTGGTCGCCACACTGGCCTTTGTTGACCGTCAAACCGACATTATTTTGACCGAGGAGGGTGGCCGACAGCTATGCGCCTCCAACGAGGCTATCGGCAATGCGCTGACCATCTGGCTGCGCCTGAACGAAATGGCCCTAAGGCAACTGGTCACTCATCCCGACATCATCAGCCTGGATGCGGCCCGTCAGACCCCACTGCTGGAAAACATGGCCGCTGCGTATCCCCACATGTACCTGATCAGCACCACCGACCTGAACGGACACAACATCGCCCGCAGTGACGGTCGCCCCCTCGCCGATTACAGCGACCGCGAGTGGTTCAAAGCGGCACGTGCCGGCCGGCCCATAACCTGGCAAACCCTGATCGGCCGCACCAGCGGGCAGCCGGCGCTGGTTGCCTCAATGCCAATCCGCGACGAAAGGGGGGTGGTGATCGGCGTGGGGATGTTTGCCGGTGACCTGGACGATATTTCTGCCCAGGTGATGGCCCAAAAGCCCGGTGAAACACGCTATGCGTTCGTGATCGACGCCCAGAACAAAGCGGTGGTGCACCCGCAACTCGAGTTCGACTCCCAATTGCGCGATTTAAGCGACGCCCCACCGGTCATCGCGTTACGTCGGCAAAGCGGCCAACAACTCGTGCAATTCACCGATCAGCAGGGCATGACCTGGCAGGCCTGTGTTAACGCCCTGGACAACGGATGGGGCGTCATCGTCCAGCAAACGCGCAGTGAATGGTTGAGCGCACAGCGCACGTTACGACACATCATCTGGGTTGCCGCCGGCATCGGTTCGACCCTGATGATCCTGCTCGTCTGGTCAAGTGCCGGCCAGACACTCCGCCCGATCGTCGAACTCACCCGCGCGGTGACGGCCATGCAGAACGGCGATCTGACCCAAACCGTCCCCATCGAAACACACGACGAAATCGGCTTGTTAGCCGACGCCTTTAACCGCATGGCCGCGCAACTCACCGTCCAGGTCGAAGACCTGGAAAAGCGGGTGCAAGAACGAACGCAAGAATTATTGGATGAACGTAATTTTGCTTCAACCATCTTGAACACCGTCAATGCACTGGTTTTGGTGCTTGACCGACAAGGACGAATCGTCCGCTTTAACCGCGCATGTGAAGAGTTGACCGGTTACACCTTTGAGGAGGTGCGCGAGCAATCGGTCGAGAAATTGTTCCTGCTCCCCGAAGAACTGCCCCAGGTGCATGCAGTTTTCATCGCCCTGGTCAACACCGGCAAAAACAGTCACTATGAGAATCACTGGCTAACCCGATATGGCGAAAAGCGGCTGATCGCCTGGTCCAATTCGGTGTTGCGCGATGCGCAAGATCAGGTAGAATACATCGTTGCCACCGGCATCGACATCACCGAACGGAAAGAGGCCGAACGTGAGCTGACCACTCTGGCCGCCCTGATCGAGCAGTCGACCGAAACGATCGTGCTCACCGACCTGGACGGCAACATCGTGTATGCCAACCCGGCCTTTGAACGCACTTCGGGGTATCGGGTGGCCGAGGTGTTGGGCAAAAACCCGCGTCTGCTCAAAAGCGGAAAACAAGATCAGGCTTTTTACCAACGGCTGTGGGGCACGATCACCGCCGGACAACCATGGTCGGGCATCTTGATCAACAAGCGGCGCGATGGCACGCTCTATTACGAAGAATCGACCATCTTTCCGGTCAAAAGTCCAAGTGGGGAAACGATGCACTATGCAGCGGTCAAACGCGATGTCACCGATCGCATCCAGACGCAAGAGAACCTGGAACGGCGTAACCAGGAGCTGGCAACGCTCAACGCGCTGGCCCAGGCGCTGTCGGCATCGTGGTCGCTGTCAGACCTGCTCACCGAGGCGTTGTCGCGGACGGTGTACACGCTGGGGTTTAGCGGCGGGCTGATCTCGATCTATGACGAGCAAAGCGAACGGCTGGAACTGGCCAGTGCCATCGGCCTGCCGCCGTCGATGGTTGAACAACTCCAGCAAAACGGCCTCCAGGGCACGCTGTGCGAGTATGTTTACCTGAACAAAACGCTGCTCGACCTGGAAAACCTGCATCGCACCCAGGCGTTTCGTGTCGAGAAACTGTTGGCGGCCGGCCTGGAAGCCTACCTGGGCGTGCCGATCGTCCACAAACAGCGCACCCTGGGCACCCTTTGCCTCTTTGACCGCACCCCACACTCGAGCTCCGAAGAAGAACATGACTTGTTGCTGGCCATCGGCCAACAAATCGGCGTGGCCATTGAAAACGCTCAATTGTTCGAGATGGTCCGTCAACGGGCCGATGCACTGGCCCAGGCCAATCAGCGTTTGCAAGAGTTGGATCGGCTCAAGAGCGAGTTTTTGGCCAATATGAGCCATGAAATCCGCACGCCGTTAAACGCCATCATCGGCATGACCGGGCTGTTACTCGACACCCCCCTGGATGCCGAACAGCGTGACATGGTCGAGACGGTGCGCATCAGTGGAGATGCATTGCTGGCCCTGATCAACGACATTCTCGATTTTTCCAAGATCGAGGCCGGCAAGCTCGAACTCGAAATGCAGCCCTTTGATGTGCGCGACTGCATCGAAGAAGCCCTCGACCTGGTAGCCACCAAAGCCGCCGACAAGGGACTGGAACTGGCCTACACCCTCGACGATGCCGTGCCCAACACCATCCTCGGCGATGTCACCCGCGTCCGGCAGATTCTGACCAACCTGTTGAGCAACGCGGTCAAATTTACCGAACGCGGTGAAGTGGTCGTTTCGGTTGCGGCCCACACCGACGATCAAGAAACCTGTGAGCTTGTCTTTGCCGTGCGCGACACCGGCATCGGCATCGCCCCCGAACACCAGGACCGCCTGTTCAAATCTTTCAGCCAGATCGACGCCTCGACAACGCGCAAATACGGTGGCACCGGCCTGGGACTGGCAATCAGCAAACGATTGTGCGAAATGATGGGCGGCCGAATGTGGGTCGAAAGTCAGATCGGGGTCGGATCGACCTTTTACTTTACCATTCGCGCGCAGGCCATTTCGGTTCAGAAAAAGCGCTATTGGGTTGGTCGCCAACCCCAATTAAGCGGCCGCCAGGCGCTTATCGTTGACGACAACGAAACCAACCGGCAGATTCTGGCCCGTCAGCTTGCTTCCTGGGGAATGAAAGCGGTCGCTTTTTCTGCTGCCGAGGAGGCGCTGGCCTACATCAAAAAAGGCGAACACCTGGATGTGGCCTTGCTGGATATGCAAATGCCCACCATGGACGGAATCATGTTGACGGCCGAAATACGCAAGTACCGTCCGGCCGAGCAATTGCCGATCGTCATCTTGAGTTCGTTAGGCCACCTTCCTGACGCACACGCCGAAGAATGGGTCGCCTGCCTGACCAAACCGGTCAAGCCATCGCAGCTTTATGCCACCCTGACCGAGGTCTTTGCCGGGCAACGGGTCCAGCTCAAAGGCCGTGCTGCCGTTCCCGAGTTCGATGCCACGATGGGCACACGCCATCCGTTGCGCATCTTGCTGGCCGAGGATAACACCGTCAACCAAAAGGTGGCCCTGCTGATCCTGGAGCGGCTCGGCTACCGCGCCGATGTCGCCGCCAACGGCTATGAGGTCTTGCAAGCGCTGGAGCGTCAAGCCTACGACGTGATCTTGATGGATGTGCAAATGCCCGAAATGGACGGTGAAGAAACCACCCGTCGCATTTGTGCACAGTGGGCCGAGCAACACCCCTACATCATCGGCATGACCGCGCATGCGATGAAAGGCGACCGCGAACGATACATGCAGGCCGGGATGGATGATTATGTCACCAAGCCGATCCGCGTGCCCGATCTGATCGCCGCCCTTGAACGGTGTCAGCCAAGAACAACACTGTCGTTTTCCGTCGAGCAGCCCCCGGCAGACAAGGCCCGTGCAACCGTTGACACGGCAGCAGTTGACACGACAGCCATCGACACGGCAACCTTTAACTCATTTCTCGCCACCGTCGGCGAAATGGCCGCCGAATTGATCGCGCTGTTTTTTGACCAGGCCGTCGACTTGCAAACGCGCATCCAACAGGCGCTGGCCAGCCAAAATCTGACCGAACTGGAACGTGCTGCACACACCTTCAAATCGGTCAGCGCCACAGTCGGCGCGTTGACCCTCTCCACGCACTGCCGTGAGCTGGAACAAATGGCCCACGAAGGAAATGTGCAAGACGCAGCGTCTCGAGTTGAGCAAATCGCGGCCGCCTACACCTCGGCTGCCGCAACGCTATCTGCATGGTTAAAGGAGAAAAAGCAATGAGCGCACGAATCCTTGTCACCGATGATGATCCGTTTAGCCTTAAAATTACCTCGTTAACCCTTACCAAGGCCGGGTATCAGGTCAGCACGGCGCAAAACGGCGCCGAAGCATTGGAACTGGTCGGCCAAATCAAGCCCGACCTGATCATCCTGGACGTGATGATGCCCGGCATGGACGGTTACCAGGTCTGCCGTAACCTGCGCAAAAGGCCCGAACTGGCCCACCTGCCGATTATGATGCTCACCGCCAACGACTCGCTGGAACAGAAAATTCAGGGCTTTCAAGCCGGCACCGACGATTACCTGGTCAAACCTTTTCAACCCGATGAGCTGATCTTGCGCGTCGAGGCGTTGCTGCGCCGCACCCGTCTGATCGCGCCGGCACCAACCGTACAGGTCGAGAACCGGGCCATCGGCTTTTTCTCTTTACGCGGCGGCGTCGGCATTTCAACGCTGGCCGTCAACGTGGCCCTGGCCTTGACTCAAATCTGGGATCTCCCGACCACGTTGATCGATCTGGCCCTGGTTTGCGGCCAAAGCGCCTTGTTGCTCAACGTGCCGCTGCGCAACACCTGGGCCGATCTGGCCCATGTGCCCCAGGATGAACTGACGATCGAAGTGGTCGAACAGGCCTTGCTCGAACATCCCTCCGGCCTGCACATCCTGGCTGCGCCGCCCAACCCAGAAGAAGGCGAACTGGTCACAGCCGAACTGGTCGGCCAAGTCATCGATCTGCTCAAGCGGCAGAACCATTACCTGGTCTTTGACCTGCCCCACAACTTTCAAGACACCACACTGGCCGCCCTGGATCGGATCGATCAGCTGGTCGTGGTGGTGACACCGGAAATCGGCTCAATCTATTCAACGCGACATCTTTTTGAAACGCTCCGCACCCTGAATTATCGCGCTCAGGACATCTGCGTATTGCTCAACTGGACATTTCCCAAACAAGGGCTGGCCCGGGCAGATATCGAACGCGCGCTGGGGCATGCCGTTGATCTGATCCTGCCCTATGCCACCGAACCGCTGATCACGGCCATCAACCTCGGCGAACCGCCCGTGCTCAAACCGAACGAGACCGGCATCGGTGCACTTTTGCAAGACATCGCCTTTCTGTTGAGCAAAGAAACCCACCGCAAGCAAAAGCCCGAACATCCCACCCAGGCGTGGAAAGAGGTCATAGCCAGACAACAACGCCAGGCCAAACGATAATCTTACCGCCGACCGCTTGTAGGTCGGCATCCCTATGCCGACATCCCGGCATCCCTATGCCGACATCCCGGCATCCCTATGCCGACATCCCGGCATCCCTAGCCGACGCATAGGGATGCGTCGGCCACGGCAAGGAATATCGGTCGGCACTTGTGGGTCGGCGATTGTAGGTCGGCATCCCTATGCCGACATCCCGGCATCCCTAGCCGACGCATAGGGATGCGTCGGCCACGGCAAGGAATATCGGTCGGCACTTGTGGGTCGGCGCTTGTAGGTCGGCATCCCTATGCCGACATCCCGGCATCCCTATGCCGACATCCCGGCATCCCTATGCCGACATCCCTACAAGGAGATGAACAAAATGATTCGTCGTTTTAACAACCGTGGTCAAAGTTTTGTCGAATACATGCTCTTGCTCACCTTGATCGCGGGAACGGTCATCCTGAGCCTGCGTGCGCTCGGCATCACCGTCCGCGACATTTATTGTCTGGTGGCCGGCTCGTTGGGCCTCGACCAGAGCTGCGGCCACTATTTCTACGACCCCTTTGACACGCTCGAAGCGTGGAACATCGTCAACGGCAAATGGACCACCCGCAACGGCAAGCTCTACGGCGGCCCCGGCGAAGGGCGCATCTTTGTCGGCATTCCGGCCAACAACTATGTGATCACGCTGCGCTCGGCAGTTTTGGAAACCGGCAACGGCTATGGCGTCTTTTTCCGGGTGACCAACACGCCCCGCTTTAACGGCTATTCGTTCCAGTACGACCCGGGTTACAAGGCTTTTATCTACCGCAAGTGGGTCAACGGCTACGAGCTGCCCCCCTTTGCCGTCGCCCGCGCTCCCAACTATGAATGGTACGGCTACCCGCGCGACATTCAAATCGTCGTGCACGGCAACACCTTCACCACTTACATCGATGGACAGCCCATTTTGACCGCCACCGACGACTCGTATCGCCAGGGGGGAATCGGCTTGCGCGTGTGGGATGCAACCCAGGCCAATTTTGAAGCCATTTCGGTAGACGCGATCCAATAAGAGGAGGCAAACATGTCATTCCAGGAATCTCCTTCGCTGGAAAGCTTGAAATCGGTTCAACTGCCCGATCAAAAACAACTGGCGCGGATGCGTGCCAGAAGACGGCTCTGGGTGATGATCGGCATTTTTGCCGTCGCCCTGATCGCCTTGAGTATCCTCAACCTGCAACAAAGCGGCCTCCTGGAAGCGATGAGAAGCAAGGGCACCGTGGTGGGGACGGTGGTCGACGAAAATAACGCCCCGCTGCGCGCCTTTGTATTCGTTCTCGGCACTCCGTTGGAGACACAAACCGACGCCAACGGCCACTTTGAGCTACACGATGTGCCTGCCGGCTCCCAGGAAATCGTGGTCGGTTACCTGGGCGCCGCCCGAGCTTTTCCACTGGTCGTGCAGGCCAACACCGTCAATGATATGGGAACGATCCAGTTTGTTTCGACACGCATTCCGTAAATCCAAACAACATCTCGCGCCGACAGTCTTCTGTCGGCGCGAGATAACCGGGCAAGCGCAAGAGATGTCAACCCTCCTCAAGCGGAACCAGCCGATACCCCACACTGCGCACATTTTCAATGCAGCCGGCCTCGCCGGACTTGCTGCCGAGCTTGCGCCGAATGGACAAAATCATCGGCCGGATCAGGGTGCCGGCATCGATCAGGTCGGTTTCCAGGTTGTGCGTGACCCGCACCAGCTCTTGCGGTGAAAAAACCTTGCCCGGCGCACGGGCCAGACAAACGAGCAGCGCAAATTCTCTGGCCGAAAGAGAAATTTCTTGGTCATCTTGCCAGACGCGATGCTGCCGAACATCAATGCGCAAACTGCCAATAGTCAGCATATCTTTGTCTGATGAACGGGCCGAAGGCAGCCGTCCCAAAGCGGCCAAACGCCCGGCGCGACGCAATTTGCCCTCTACAGCGGCCAGCAAATCCTCCGGCTCGATCGGTTTGGTCAGGTAGTCGTCGACGCCGAGCTGTTTGCCGTAACGAATGTCGCTGTCCATTGCCCGCGCAGTCAACAAAATGAACGGGATGCCTGCCCATGCCGGGTTCTGTTGCACCCGCTCAAAAAGTTGATAGCCGTTCAGGCGGGGCATAGCAATATCGGCCAAAATGAGATCGACCTGCTCGGCCTGCATCAAGGCCAATGCCTCCACCCCGTCAACCGCCGTCAGCACCCGATAACCGGCCGCCTCAAGGGTCAGACGGATATTGGCCAACAAATCTCGCTGGTCATCAACGACCAAAATGGTCTTGATATCGGCCATAGTTTTCCTCCTGAAAAGCGCCACCCAACCTGTCCATCGGCAGATAAACCGCAAAAGTGCTTCCCACGCCGGGCGTCGAAGCTACCCCCACATATCCGCGATGTAATTCGACCAATCCCTTGACAATCGACAACCCCAGGCCGGTGCCGGGGATGTTGCCCTGCATCTCGACACGATAAAAACGTTCAAAGATATGCGGCAAATGCTCGGCAGCAATGCCGACACCGGTATCACGCACGCTAAAAGCGGCCCAAATTCCCCCTTCAAGCTGCTCACTGCCGGGCCATTCGACAGATGAAAGACCACGGGGAACCAGCATCCGACACGTACACGTGATCTGCCCGCCTGGTGGCGTGTATTTGATCGCATTGTTGACCAGGTTGCGGATCACCTGCCCCAACTGCCGCTCGTTCCCTTCTACGGTGAGCGCCCCGGCAGTATCCAGCACCAATGTATGCCCCTTTTCCTCGGCCATCACCCGTTGCTTGTCCACTTCGACGCACACCAACCGGCTCAGATCCAGAGTTGTCCATTCGACGGGGCCGCGCTGGCTGTCGATACGCGAAAGCTCCAAAATGTCGCCGATCAGCTCGTTCAACAGCCGCGCCTGAGTGCGCAAATCGCGGATCATCTCACGACGCCGCCGATCGTCCAGACGGTCATAAAAGAGATCAAGGTTGCCGACGGTCATGGTGATCACCGAAAGGGGCGTGCGCAGTTCATGCGAAACGTTGGAAACGAACTGATCTTTGAGGCGATCGGCTTCTTTGAGAGGAGTCACATCACGTGAGACGCCAACAAAGCCGGCCAACGATGAACTGCCCGGCTCGAACAGCGGCGCGAGGGTGAGCATGGCATCATACAAGGTGCCATCGGCACGCCGCCCCACCACCTCACCGGTTTGCACCTGCCCGTTGTACACGGCATAAATCAACTGGTCAAAAGCCTGGGTGGTGTGATGGATGGCCCGCCACCAATGCACCTTTTGCCCTTCGGCCTCATGGCGCGCATAGCCGGTCAGGCGGGTAAAGGCCGGATTGACATAGCGGATCGTTTGCCGCGCGTCGACCACCACCACCGCTTCGCCTAACGATTCCAGGATCGCCTGTGTGCGATCGCGTTCGGCCTGTAACTCGGTGGTCCGTTCGGCGACGCGCTGTTCGAGCGTTTTTGCATATTGCTGTAACTCTTGGTTCAAGCGACGGGTCTCTTCTTCGGCTTCTTTGCGCCGCTCTCGCTCTTCCAGCAGTCGACGGTAGCGATTGAGACGGGTGATCGTGCGGACTCGCGCGCGCAATTCAACGCGATTGTATGGCTTGGAAATAAAATCATCGGCCCCGGCCTCGGCCCCCTGAATGCGCGAGTCGTAATCGTCCAGACCGGTGACCAGAATGGCCGGCACTTGGGCCAACAAAGGGTCGGCGCGCAACCGCCGACAGACTTCAAAGCCGTCCATGCCCGGCATCATCACGTCAAGCAAGACCAAATCGGGGAGCCACTCGGACGCCCGCGCTAACGCCTCTGCGCCGTTGACGGCAAACTCGATCTCGTATCCCTCACCGATCAAGCAAGTGCGCATCGTTTCGCGCACCGTTGGATCATCGTCAACAATAAGAATCCTGAACGGCGTGTCCATCCTCCCTCCTGATCGGCGTCGGCCTGTTTTCGGCGTCGGCATAGGGATGCCTCGGCCGCGTCGGCATAGGGATGCCGACGCTACGTCCACATGCCGCATCTCGTTCCCGTGGCCGACGCATCCCTATGCGTCGGCCTGTTTTCGGCGTCGGCATAGGGATGCCGACGCTACGTCCACATGCCACATCTCGTTCCCGTGGCCGACGCATCCCTATGACGCTACATCCACATGCCGCATCGTTCCCGTGGCCGACGCATCCCTATGCGTCGGCCTGTTTTCGGCGTCGGCATAGGGATGCCGACGCTACGTCCACATGCCGCATCTCGTTCCCGTGGCCGAC
>Ga0209101_1000774_pt1 | contig 25595 bp, 23 predicted proteins | sample ConPoolayeCmetaG_FD_185481 | JGI IMG/M metagenome (GOLD analysis project Ga0209101, IMG submission 185481) | Hot spring microbial mat communities from California, USA to study Microbial Dark Matter (Phase II) - Cone Pool mat layer C metaG... ...
GATCAACTGGTATGAGCAAACCGCACCGTATACATTCACCCGCCATGACTTGACAAACAGGTTTGCCTACGCCCGGTCGGCGATCCCGATAGATCTCGACGGCGACGGTGATATCGATATCGTGGGCGCCTCCGAGAGAAAAGACAAGATCGTCTGGTGGGAAAGCGATCTCGGGCCCGGCAGCGGAACGCTTTACGGCAGAGTTACCGATACGAGCGGAACCGTGCCAATCGCGGGCGTTGAGGTAGTTGCGCTGGAGGATACGATCCCGGTCGCCTACGATACGACCGCGGCGGATGGTTACTATTATCTTTCATTGATTCAGGGCACATACGGGCTGGCCTTGTCGAAACAGTCCTATCAGGATACGCTTATCGGCGGTATAAATGTTACGGCTGGGGATTCGACGAGGGTCGATGTCAGATTGCGGCCCGGCGGCGGCTCATCCTGCGATTATCTGCCCGGTGATATCAACGGCGACGGCAACCGAATCGGCGGCGATGTCACCTTTGGGGTGCGCTTCTTCAAAGGGCTTGGTCCGAATCCGCCCGACAGTTGTTTCATGGATTCGACCGGAACATTTCTCTATGTTGCCGGTGATGTCAACGGAAACTGCGAGTTCCGCGGTTCGGACATAACGCGCTTGGTCGCCTATTTTAAGGGAAACGCCTCCCTTGCTTACTGCCACTTTTTCCCTCCGCCTTTCCGACGGAGTATCACAAAAATATCATTTTCAGCCGATTGATTGCATAAAAAAGAGCGGCCGAAAACGGCCGCTCTTTTATTGCCGACTATAGGCCTTTTATCGGACAGGATTCGCTTCCGTTTCCTCCTGCACCGGTGGTTGAGGCAGATTGGTCAGGAGATAATCATCGTAGGAGGAATAATTATCGAGGATACCATAGCCGTTATCTCCGCCTCCGGTCGCTCCAGTCGGGGAATTGCCGTAGATTTGGCCGCAGGCAGTCAGTAACAGCAGGCTCGCCATAAAAAGGGCGATGATGATTCTGTGCGTCTTCATTGCGATTATATTCCTTCCCGCTTTAGAAATTATAAGTTACCGATAACCGGTTGGCCATCGAATTGTCCTCGCCGCTCAAGAAATACGGCCCATCGAAAAAGAGCCTTTCGTTGATCGCGGCATCGATATCGAAATCGCCGAAATGGAAACCGAGGCCGAACGAAACGTCGAAATCGCTGGTGCGATAAGACGATTCGTACAATGTCTCGGTGATCATAGTCGGATTATACCTGCTCTTGTTGGTATACTTCTGATAGGTCTGAGCAGCCCCGATACGACCGGTGAGCCATGGCTTAATCTTCGACTCGACCCCCATATACAATCCCGGCATGGTCAAAATCGATTGGTCGTAATAATCATAATAATTGGTCGTATCCTTGGGTTCGATTTTGTATTTGGTCATGCCGAACAACTCAATCGCCATCACCAGCAGGTTGTCGTCATTGATATGGTGGTTGACACCCACCCCGACACCAACATTCATCGCGCTGAAATCGATTTTTGCCGTCGAATTGGAATCCGGTGTGTATTTGGCCGAACCGGAAGCCATGTAGAAAGTGCCTACCGGCACGATTTGGGTTTTCTCGCCGTAAAACAATCGGCCGTTCCCGCCGAAAGCGGTGCCGCCCCATTTTATCGAGAAAGTATCCTGTTCCCATTTCGCCGATGGCATCTCGAACTGAACACCCAAGTCCATGACGCTGTTGGATATGCCGGTCGCCAAGCCTATATATCTGGCCGTTTCTTCTTCTTTAAGAATGCCGGTGTCAGCACTGGTATAGCCATCGAAACCGAATGACAGCCGGAAACCGAAATCGAAATTGGCCATCTGGCGGCCGTAGAGCAAGTCGGTCGATTGATTAAGCGTTACATTTTCGATTCCGAATTCATCAAGGTTCGGGGCAAGACGGATTGGGCGATTCAGGTAAGCGCCAATCATAAATCGCTTACTGGCCGGATAATGAATGCCGATCGAGTAGCTGTTATCGGCTCCTTCGGATCTCAATTCGCCGATCACTTGGCTCTTATAGGCATACAGGGTTCCCGGGAAATAGAAGATGTTCGAGTTATCCCTCGTATACATACCGACGCCGCCCATCGAACCGACCCGCGTCTCGGTGGCCATTAGCGGCGCAATGCTGGCTCCGATAAAAAACAATAGGATCGTCAGATACAAGATTCTCTTTGGCATATAAGCCATTTGAAAACTCCTTTTTGTTTATTGGTTACGCAACAAATCTCTCCGGGCACGTTTCTATTCCATTAACATCCCTCCTCTGTGCATGCTTGCATCAAGGCAAAACTGATATATAGGCCGGATTTTATATTATTTTCGTTGATTCGGCAAGCGTTTTTATTTTTTATTGAAATTCGAACCGCATCATAATACTCCACCTTCACCCTATCATACCTGCTTATCTACTTAATTTTTCCGAAAATTGTTTCACATTTCTATGTCCGGCAAACGGTGAATTCCAGTTTTGCGGCGGTATTATCGATAGCAGATGGCCGACGAAACAATGTCCAAACATCCGCCTTTTGCGCGAATTTGTGTGTATGCTAGGTAGTCACATCGGCATGCGGCTTTACTGCCGGAATTGCTTTATATATGCCGTAATCAGCATCGCCAAATCGGCAGGCAAAAATCTGCTTTTCACGGAATACGGTGCATCAACCAACAAAAAAGCCGGCCGAATTGTCGCCGGCGCGGCGGGGATAGAATCGGATCTGTGAACCTGCTTATTTCAACAAGACCATCTTTTTCGATACGCTTCCAACGCCATCGCGAAGAATATAAAAGTAAATACCCGATGTGACCTGATTGCCATCGCTGTCGCGGCCGTCCCAAGAAACGAGATACTCACCTGCGGCGAATTCCCCATCGGCGATCGTGTTCACTTTCCGCCCCAGAAGGTCATAGACGACAAGTTCGATTCTGGCTTGCCGGGCAAGACCGAAACGGATCTCTGTCGCATTATTGAACGGATTCGGGTAATTTTGGCGCAGTTGAAAATCCGAAGGTACGGGTTCGCGATCCTCGATCGATGTCGGTGTGAAATCGACTCCACCCGGTATGACAATCGGGGCGAAACTCGTGGTTCCATTGGCCAGCCCGAAACGGGGACCGCCATGGGTGACGTCAATGTACGGTGAAAGAGTTACGAATTGGTCGCCGGCGCCGGTGTGAATTGCGATCCTGATTCTGATTATCACGACTCGCTGGGAGGCGGTATTGAGCACCGGATTGCTATCGCCGCCCATATCGTTAATCCCGCGGATCAGCAATCGTTCATTGGAATAATCGATTGTATCCGCAATGTAATCCCAGAAGATGAGGGGGTTGAAATAATAGATCCCCGCTGGCGAAATGCGGTTGTCGATCGATGCCCATTCCAAGGGCAGCGTAATGGAGGCGATTGAGTCGTCGGTTACGGCATAGATGGGAACCATCACCGAGGGAGCCCCGGGCGGAACGATCACCGTCCCGATTATCAGGCTGTCACGCGAACCCGGGTCCTGGGCATAAGAGCCGATAAAAATCGACAAGGTCAATAAAAAGGTCAATACCGCCTTAATCATCGATCCTCCAAAACCTGACCCGACAGGGGTCTACATATCCTTGTCTCAAGCAAAAATATTTCCACTTTCAGCCTTAATATATAATCTTTTCCGGATAATACAAGAATTTTCTTACAGAATAATCTATTGATATTAATAGAGTTAGTGTTGTCGATCTGGAAACGCCGAAAAACATCCTCAGTTGGTCCGGCAACGACATCGAGACACCTTGCAATCGCCTGCAATTATGATGCTCGAATTCGTTCAATTAGAACGGGAACGATTTTGAGATTGCGAATTATCGCGGAATGATCGCCCGGCTTGCGGATGCGAAGTCACCGCACCAAAACGACCTTGTGATACGATTTCTTTTCCCCTGCGGCGAAACGACACAGGAAAACGCCCGAGGCACATTCCGAGCCATCATTTCCTTTTCCATCCCAGACGATCCGGTAATCGCCCGATTCGAATTCCCCTTTGGCAAGGGTTCGCACGAGCCGCCCGTTGACGTCATAAATTTCCAGAATAACGTCGCCAGCCTCGCCGAGCGAAAACGAAAAAGTCGTGGATACGTTAAAAGGATTCGGGAAATTCGTCAGACCGCGGATGTGCCGCATCGTATCGGCAGATTCGCAATCGATTCCCGTAGGCATTCCGTATCGGAAACTTGTTTTGACAAAGGCCGGCACGAAATCGATCCCCTCGGGCAAGCCGAACAGCAGCGAATTGTAAGGCCTGTCGACCACCGTGTCTATCACGACCTCCTGCGGCGCCGCCTGTGGCGTTATGACCATTCGCAGGTCGATCTGATTACGCCGCACTCCCGACGTGTTAAGGGGGGGATTGGGTGGACCGCCAAGATCGCAGATTCCGGTCAACACGATCCTCTCATCCGCCATATCCAAGGAATCGAAATGCTCATCCCATAGAAGCACCAGATCGCGCCATACGACATGACCGACATAAATCTGTCTGTCGGCTGAAGACCATCTCAGAGGAATCTGGAAATAAATTATGCTGTCATCGGTGACAAAATCCATGTCGATATAAGCGATGCTCCAGATTCCCGGCCGGTAGGGCAGGTATGAGACCGACCGGGTAATCAACGAATCCTGGTTACGCGGATCCCCTTGGGCAAACGCACCCGCTATCGAACAGGCTGCGAACAGCACGACGGGAACTTTTAGTCTACGACGGAAAGGCATACCGGATGCTTTTGTCATTATCACGAGGAGATTAATTTAACCAACCCCGGCCGGGCTGTCAAAATATTTCAGCGCATAAAAAAACCAGCCAATCAAACCGCAACGGGCATCATGTTTGCCCCCTAAGTCAATCGGCAAGTTTGGCGAGATTCGCCCAATGAATTTATTGACAACAGGATAAATAATAAATTTCCGTGGCGCTTATGCAATCGAATACACAAATTTGACATGGGGGATACAGGTTGAGACGAGGAATGTTACGAAGCGAAAATCGCGGCGATTTCTTATTGACCTTCATCGCGATCGGTGTGATCCTCCTTGCCGCCGGAATAACTGTCGGCAAGGTGAAAGATGACGGCCATTCGGCAACCACGGTTTCGATAGCGGATCCGGTGGCCGTAGCCGAGGCGGCCGCCTATGCCGGTATCGAGGCGGCAAAAGGGCATATCCAATGTCATGGTTCCAGCGGAAAAGGTGCGTTGCCGAAACAATTTTACGCCAACGGCGGCCGTTTCGAAGTCGTCTGGGACAATTTTGATGCAGCCGATTCCACAGTCCGCGTCCTCGCCTATGGCTACTGCGATATTCCCGGCGCCGAGGGCGGTAATGGCTGGACATATACAACCCGTTTGGAATCGGTGATCAAAATCGATCGGACGCATTCAAACGACCGGAACAAAATCCTCCGGGGTTTCTACGAAAAACAATATCAAGGTTTGATTGATATCAAGTGATAGAATCAGTATTTGCGACGTCTTTCGATCATGTAATTCGATCCGGGAAGCGTTTTCGTGTATTTCTTGAGATCAGCCATCATATGGGAAATCTCGCCGACGTGTGTGAAAGTGCGGGCCTGGTTGGGCATCACCGCAATCGATAACGTCATAATCGGGAATTCTTCGACTATGCCGCGGCGATTGGCCACGGTTATATAACCCCTTTCGCGGTCCTTTTCATCGTATCTGTAAGGTATCATCCGATCGAAAGTGGCGATGATGTTTTTACAAACGACATGAACCTTATCCATCGGAATAACGAAAATGAAATCGTCCCCGCCGATATGGCCGACGAATCCTCCCTCCACCAGATCGTGGACAGTATTGCGGATTATATGGGAGGTCATCAGGATGACTTTATCTCCGTAGAAATAGCCGTAATAATCATTGAAAGCTTTGAAATTGTCGAGATCGGCATAACAGACCGCGAAATCCTTGCCTTCATTAATCCGCAGATTTATTTCGAATTCGATCGCCGCCGGACCGGGCAAACGGGTCGTCGGATTGACCCCGAGATCGCGCCTCGATCTGGCAACCAGCATCTCAACTTTGGCTCTCACCAACTCATAGTCCCAGAAATTGGTCACCACCTCATCGACGCCGGCGTGATATGCGTCAATGACCGTTTGTCTTTCCGGGGCCGGATGAAACAACACTATCGGTATAAACTGCAGGGTGGAATCGCGCTTTATGAGCGGCAGGATTTCCATCATCCAGTCGGTTGATCCGTTGCCGGCCAAAACGATCATTTCGATCATGACCCGCTGACTGTGGGTGTAAAGTTCGGCGAACGTGTTGAAGTAATGAATAACCACGTCGCACGATTGGATCGATCGCAGAATTCTGTCTTCAACGGCCGTTCCTCTTTGTGACAGGGCGCAATGGAATTTCGGTTGGGTTTGCTGCTTTCGGTCGTCAGTTGCGATTGAAGGGGAATGTCTGGCCATCATTTCCACTTTTCCCTCGGGTGGAATTCCCGATGCTCCGAGATGATGAAATCCTGGTCAAGGTGCGTATAGATCTCCGTTGTTGATATATCGGCATGTCCGAGCAGTTCCTGCACCGCCACCAAATCGGCTCCCCCCATGAGCATATGCGTGGCGAAACTATGACGCAAGGTGTGGGGTGAAATATCGCCGCGGATATTGGCCTTAAGGGAATATTTTCGGACTATTCTCCAGCCGGCCATTCTTTTCAGCGGGTTGCCTCTGGCGCCGAGGAACAGATAATCGGCGCTTTTGGCGTTGGCGAGTTGCGGGCGGCCGAAATCAAGATATCGGCCAAGCGCATTCCAGGCGGCTTTGCCCATGGGGACGACCCGTTCCTTTTTACCCTTGCCCAGCAGCCTTACCAACTGAAGCTCTGGCAACAGATCTGATTTGCGGCAATTCAACGCCTCCGAAATCCGGCTGCCGGTGCCATATAGGAATTCGATAAAGGCCTTGTCGCGAAGGCCAAGCGGCGTCGAGGTGTCGGGGGAATCGAGAATGGCGAATACCTCCCTAATAGTCAATGTTTCCGGCAGCGGCCGAAATATTTTCGGCCCCGGAATGGCTGCCGCCGGGTCGCTTTCTATCAGGTTTTTTCGCCTGGCAAAACGGAAAAAGCCTTTGACAGCGCTCAAATTGCGGGCGATAGTAGCGCTGGACAGTCTTTTTTGTTGAAGGCCGATCAGGTAATCGGTGATATCGAGTGAACTTATCTGCGAAAGCTTTTTCCCGCAGGTGAATTCGGCGAAGCGGCGGAGGTCATGCGCGTAGCTTTCGATACTGTTGACCGACGATCCCCGTTCAAGCCGCAGGCTTTCGAGATACTGGTCGATAAGGTCGAGCATTTCAAAAGATTATAGGCGCTGATATCAGGCATGTCAAAGGGAAAGGCGGCTTAAGCCAAACGGAGAAAAGCGGTTCACCGGGAACGGCTCCTATTTTGAGGCGGCTCGTTTTGAAAACGATGGATTAAACGGGACGGCAATCGGCAACAATCAGGGGCCGGGCCTGAGAAAAAATTCGGCGATGACAATCGGTATGAGTGCAGATTTTTATCATCGTTGAGCTGCAAAGCTAAGGCAATTAATCGATCAATCGGAACGGTCGGAACGAAACCGTCGATCTCATCGGCAGATATTGCTTATATCCACCGCCTTGAAAACAGAGATGCGACGACGGCCAAACGGATGCCAATGCCAAAGACAGCCAAAATGAAAGGGCGCCCATCGGGATGAGCGCCCCTTAAACTCAACCTTCCGGTAAGATTACTTGACCAGCGTCATGCGTTCAACCTTGCTGAAGCTGCCCGCATTGAGTTTATAGTAGTAGATGCCGGAAGCCAACGCGGAGGCATCGAAATTGACCGCATGGTTGCCGGCAGGCATATCGCCGGAAACCAGCGTGGCCACTTTCTGCCCCATCAAGTTATACACGCTCAAATCTACTTTGCCGCCAACCGGCAACGAGAACCTGATTTCCGTTCTGGCGTTGAACGGGTTCGGATAGTTCTGGGAAAGGCTGTAGGCTGCCGGCATCGCTGCCTCAGGCCCATCGATACCGGTGATAACGTCCACATGGATCGCCACAACCGGATCGACTGCGGTCGTATTATCGATTGTAACCGAGGCGTTCAAGGCATTGACCGTATCGAGGTTCGGCCCGGTAAGGTCGAAATGGAAGGTCAACGGTTGAGAGCCTCCGGCCGGTATCGTGCCGTTAGGCGGCGTGACCTCAAGCCAAGTTGTATAAGGAGCCAACTCGTAGATTCCGACACCGTCGGCGGTGTTCCCTTGGATAAGAGTCAGCAGAGTAACCTTCGACGGGTCATATTCGACGGTGGCTTCGCAGCCGGCGGCCAAGTCCGGATTGATCGGGTCGGTGCTCCGATTGACCGTGTTGAATGTAACGCCGGTCCAGGAGCCTGTCGCCGGATTGAATTGAGCCACCACCGCCGCAGGATCCTGGCAGAAAGCCCAGAGGAATGGACCGCCCGGTGACCAGTTATCCCAGGCAAGGCCGAAAACGGCCGTATAAGGTGCTTGCGGGTAGGTGTTGACCACGGTTCCCTGACGAGTGAACTCAATTATCGGCGAACCGAACCAGTTGCAGCCCCAGAAATGATCCGTCGCCGGATCGTAAGCCAGCCCGAGACCGCCTGCGGTCGGATTGGGCACGGTACCAATGATCTGTCCGGTGGTCGGATCAATCTGGCTTATAATATCGGTGTTGAAGTCGGTGCCGTAGATGTATTCGCCGTCCCAAGCCAAATCAAGCCAGCCCCAGCCAGTCGTGTTTTGGTTGTATGTTTCGACAAGTATTCCCTGCCTGTTGAACTTGTAAAGATGGTTGGGATCGGTGGCTTGGGCTCCGCCTGAAACCCAGAAATGATCCATGGCGAAAACCACACCCAGAAGCTGATTGTCGCTGGCTTCGTTCTGGAGGTCGAACCAGGCCAGCTCATCGCCGAAATCGAGGATGGCGGGCGGTTCCAGCGGCCGGCTATTTCTCAAGAGGGTAGCCAGGTCGCTCGGGTATTCGGCCTTGTCGGGATTCGATTGCCCGATGACCGGGGTTTCGGCAAACGAAGGCGGAGGCACCGGATTCACTCTGAGTCTTCCGTAAGAAATATCGATACGATAATCGAGCGGGCCGTCGCCGGTGTTCTGCATGGTTCTGACGATGTCGCGGGTGGTTCCTCTGGCCATGCTGATATTGATCGGCGAGGCGTCGAACGAGAGTTGAGGGGTCGTCAAGTTGAAATCTTGAACGGTCGTATCGTTTTCGCTTATGGTCACCTGAGCGCTTGCCGGGTTATGATATTGAGCGGTTGCGGTGGCTGTATAGGTTCCCGGATAAAGCAGAAGAGAATAACGGCCGTCGGCTCCGGTCGTATCGTAGATCGCGCTGACATTGACCACGGCTCCCTGAATCGGAACGCCGGTGCCGCTCACGCGGACCGTGCCTGTCAAGTAGCCGGGCTCGACACCGCCGCCGCCTAACACCATCAAATCATCTATATACCAGCCGGGATAGGCAATGGAACCGTCGCTGCCGAAATCGAATCTTATCAATACCGACATGCCCGCGTAGGCGGAAAGATCAAAACTTTCCTCCTGCCAATATTGGCCGACATTATGGCCGGTGAAAATCGAATCGGGATATAAAGGATTGGCTGAGTACGGCTCGTTGTCGTAGCCGCCCATTGGGTGCAGCAGCTCCCAAGTTGCGCCGTTGTCGGTCGATATCTTGACGTTGCAGCCGTCGAAACGCGCCTCGGTATCATACCAATGCCAGAAATTCAAAATCGCTCCCTGGCCGAGACCGAAAGGAGTGGTAATCAGACTCGAGGTGTTGCTGTTCGGGTAATTGCCGGCCAAAACGGTGGCCCAGACATTGGCCCCAGAATGAGCGTTGCCTGGTCCTGAAGTCGGCGCGCCCCATTCCCAAATGCCGTCGGGAGTGAATACGCCGTTGGCCTCGAAATCGTAGTAAGCCATCTGCGAATAGACGCGGAAAGTCGTTCTCAGGGTATCGTTGTTGCGATTTTCGTCATTGCTCAACTCGGAAATGGCGATCAAACTGAAAATCGCCGCCGTCGAAGGAGTAAAATTCGGGAATGTCACCGTGGCCGTTCCGTTGGGCGGCAGATTCGCAACCGAGGAGGTCTGGTTATACAATTCGTTGGCGCCTTCACGAATAATCAGCCTGACAGGGAAGCTCTCCGTGGACTGCCCGACATTCTTGAATACCACCTGTGGCGAAATCGGGTCGCCGACCTGACCATACAAACCAGGGGAAAGAAAGTTGGTCGGCCCGACATTATGGTTGCCGAAAACCGGGGCATCGAGACCAAAATACACCGCCAAGCCGTTCGTCAATCCGTCCTGATTGTAAATGTATTGAGTCCCTATGGTTCCGGTTCCGTTTTCGATGCCGACGGTGGCGGAATTGACTATGCCGGTCATAGTATTGTACTGATAGAAGATGTGGCCGTTCTCCTGAATGATTATCTGGAATGTATAGGCGCTGCCGGGACGGTTGTAGCCGGGAACCGCATTCCAGGTGATGATGAATCTGCGGTTGGCCGCATCGGCATAGTAATACACCATGCCGCCCGTGGCCGGATTCAAATCATCCCAGAACGGTGCCAGCAAGTTATTCGGTTCGCTGGATCCCGGAATGGCGGCATTAAAATATGCTGTGGCCGTGCTCGTGAAAGAGGCCCAACCGTTGGAGCATATTCTAATCGAGTTGAAGGTTTGCCCATAGAAAGTGAAATTGAAACCCAAGCTGAACGGGCCGAGGTTGCTGTCGTCGGTCATGGTCAGCGGAGTCCCGGGACCGATGATATCAACCCAGTTATACACCGGGGCGTTGTTGGCGTCGTCATTGCTATCGATATAGTAATAACCGCCGCCATCAGGTCCGCCGTGCCTCAAGGTAATCGGCGGATAGGTCTTTTCGTCGGCATTTGTAATCAGCTTTGCGTCCTGCCCCTCTAAGTTCCCCGCATAGACAAGGCCAAACGAGGCGATAAGGGCAATCGTCAAGATGATTACAAACCGGTAATTGTTAAGGTTCATTGTCGCTCCTTTAATCTGTTTACATTAAATGAGTTGACAGGGAAATGCCGATTTTGATTAAAATACACCTCCTTTTGTTCTCACATAATTGCCAATGAGGTTTTTTATACAATCGCAATTTAACAATCGCTACTTTGTCAATTCCATAGTAATTAAAAAGCCTGTTTTGTCAAGCCTTTTGTGTGTGCAATCTTTGCGCAGTCGGACATCTCAACCTATTGATTGACGGACAAGAACATTGAGCGGGGAATCCGACGATTTGAACTAGCTTTCTTGATTTTCAAGCCGGCGAATTCCGACCGGGAATAGTCGAACAAGCGGATTGTGGCCGGTAAGCGGACGCTGGAGAATCGACGCCATGAATGATAACTTGCGACAAGCGAATCGGCGCCCAATAAATACTGAAATAAGAGCCGCCCGGTTCGACTTTCGAAACAGTATCTCCGAGTGATCGGACCATCGGCGGCGGTTATCACGATTTCGTTCCCTGTCGATTGCCGATCTCCCGCCAAAGTCGTGCCGGCGAAAAAAAACAGCACCCTCGCCAGACTGCCGATCGATATAGCGGGAAGGGAATCGCCGATTATGATTTTATCAAATCGCGAAATGCGGCAGCTTTCATTCCTTCGGGGAAACTCCCAAAAACCGGAATCGCCGCAAAGGGCGCCCCGGGCAAGATCGGCGCCGAATACCCCCTCGGCCAGAAACGCAAAACTATCGGGGTACAGATAGGCAGCGGTCAACTCGAACTCCCGACTGAGATCGGAGCCGAGACCGGCCTCAAGTTTGACGACCAACGATTTTATGGAACCGTATTCGGCGTCAAAGGCATCGCCAAGGCCGTGTCCATCGAGCAAAGGAGTCTCTTGATAAGGTTTGGGGCCGCAGGCAAATCCGCAGACGATAGCCAAACAAAAAAATCTAAAACGCCAAATTTTGTCCAGCAAACAACGACCCCAAAATCCTCAGGAAAGGATTGAACAACGCGGCGAAAATATTCAAACCGGCGAAACTGGAAATCATGATCAAGCCGAGCAATACGATCGATCCATACTGCTCGAACGACTGCATCTTGATATATGTTTCCGATGACACTATACCCTCGAGGATATGGTAGCCATCGAGCGGCGGAATGGGAAGGAGGTTGAATACGGCGAGGATGATGTTCAGCCTGATCGCCAGCAGCAGCATCACCATGACGATATGACCGAATTCAAGCGGATTCAATATCGGCTCTAAGATGCGGAATAACAGACCGAGGATCAAGGCGCTTAGAAGGTTCGAGGCCGGGCCGCCAAGAGCGATCCAGAGATTGTCCTTGCGGGGGTTGCGCAGGTTGAGAGGGTTCACCATAACCGGTTTGGCCCAACCGAAACCGATGAGAAAAAGGGCGATAGTGCCGAAAATATCGAGATGCGGCAACGGGTTCAAGGTCAGTCTTCCCATATTTTTGGCCGTTGGATCGCCGAAGCGATATGCCATATAAGCGTGCGAAAACTCATGAACGGTAATCGCCAACAAAAACGCCGGTGCGGACAGGGCGATATATTCAAGTTTCAGCATCCGATCCCCATTTTATCCGATAATTATATCTTTCATTTAAGCTTTGAAGCAAGGCCTAAAGTCATTTTTCCGAGAATCGATCAATCAGGTCTGTAGGGTCGGGCTAGTTTTCTTATCGCCGCGGAGGATTTCGAAACATGGGGATTTGAATCGAAATAGAACCGCCAGTATCTATCGTTGCCGTTACTCAATCCGATACGCGGCGACGACAGTATCCGGCCGCAACGGAAACCGTCGTCAATAAGGTAAAATTCATCGCCTGTAATATCGAGACCGTATTGGTCGGTGGTGATTCCAAGCGCCTCGGCCAGTTTCCCCGGTCCGCTGGCGATCTCTCTTGGATCGGCGACTCCCCTGTTTCGCAGCATTTGCTCGATTCCGTAAAGCGGTTCCATTCCTCTCAGTAAAACCGCCGCCGGAAACCCCTCCTTTTCGGTAACCAGATTCAGCAAGTAATGGTTGCCATAAGTAAAATAGACATAAAGATAACCCGGCGGGCCGTACATAATCGAATTGCGCGGGGTTCTGCCGCGATGGGCGTGGCAAGCCGGATCATCTTCGCCGATATAGGCCTCGACTTCGACCAGACGGCCGCCCAGCTTTGTCTTTCCCTTTTGATAGACGATAATTTTGCCGAGCAGCTCGGTAGCCACGACCAGAGTCGGGCGGGCGAAAAAGCCGCGTTTAAGTTTTCTGAACGGCATAAAACAAATTTAACGACAGGTTGTTCGATTCGAGCTCGAGAATCGCCTCGATAATCCCTTTGCCGAGATCATCGACATGATGAGAATCGGAACCGATAGAGTTGACGGTCGCACCGAACGAAAGCAATTCCTTCAGGAAATCAAGCCGCGGGTGAAATGGTTTGCCCCGGCGGACCGGCAGCGTATTGATCTCGAATCCGGTGCCGTTGCGGGCGGCCGCCCGTCCGATTCTTTCCAATCTGCCTTTGAATAGATCATAAGTCTGTTCACCGAAATAGGGCGGCGCGAATCGAACATAATAATCGGCATGCCCGACAACATCGAACAGCCCGCTGTCAACGCAATCAAAAAGGAGCTTAAAATAGGAATCGGCCATCTGCTCGGGCGTGTGGGATTGGAAATAGACTTTGGCGTCTTTGGTTTCGGATATCGCCAAATCATCAAGGCAATGAACCGACCCTATGAAGTAATCGAATGCGAATTTGCGCGAAAGGCGAGAGACCTCGTCTTCGATTCCGGGGAAATAATCGATTTCCAATCCCGCCAATATTTTGAGTTCGGCAAACTCGCGGCGTGCCAGCTCGATGTCGGCCAAATATCTGTCGATCGCCCGGTCATCGGGGAAAACCCAGTTGCCATCGACAACCATGAACGCATCCTTGCTGGCGCGGGCGGGATTGACGTCATAATGAGTGGTGAATCCGATAACGCTCAGATTTATTTCCTGTGCTTTGCGGCAATACTGAGAAACCGACGAGCGGGCATCAATCGAATAATCTGGATGGACATGAAGATCGCATGGTATCACTTCAACCACGGATTATTATCCTTTTCCTGTCCTATGGTGGTTGATGGGCCATGACCCGGGTAGACGATGGTTTGCCGCGGCAACGACAGAAGGTATTTCTTTATTCCGCTTATCAACTGTTCATGATCCGAATGAGGAAAATCGGTCCGACCGATTGAATCGGCGAACAAAGCGTCGCCGGTGAACACTATTCCGAGGTTTTTCTCCCACAGACTTATTCCCCCGCGGGTATGTCCGGCTGTCGGCAGAACCTCGAGTGTAATATTGCCGGCGGAGATCGAGTCGCCGTCATTCAGCATTCGATCGGCCGCTCCGGCGATTATCGGCTCTCCGAAAACCGCCGACAGGTTGGCCATGGGGTCGATAAGCATCCGGGCGTCCTCTTTGTGGATGCAGACAGGCGCTTTCAACTTGTCTCTTATTTCGGACACGGCCCCGATATGGTCAGAATGTCCGTGGGTGAGAACGATAGCTTTTATATCAAGTCCGTATCGGGATGCGACCGCGAGAATTCTGTCGGCTTCATCCCCGGGATCGATAATCAATCCTTCGCCCGCTTGACCGAGAAGGTAACAGTTCACGGCCAACGGGCCTACCTCAAGGCAATCAAAAATCAATTTGCCGGCGGAATCCAACGCCACTGTTCGACCTGCCTCAATTGTTCAACCTGATTGATGAAAGTGATTGTAAATTTCGATGGCAAGCGCGCTCGGGACGACTCTGGCGGCCAGAAGATCCTGCAGCCGGGCGGCCTTTATTTTTTCAAGCGAGCCGAAAGACTTCAAAAGCGCGATCTTTCTTTTTTCGCCTATGCCCGATATGGCATCGAGCTCCGACAATTCGACCCTGCGGCTCCGCAGGTTTCTGTGATAAGTCAAGGCGAATCTGTGGGCTTCATCTCTTATCAGCTGCAGCAGCTTCAGCGCCGATGACGTCCTCGGAATGCCGATCGGAGTCCCTCTGCCGGGCAGATATACCTCCTCGAATCTTTTGGCGATCGCCGCACACGGCTGCGATTCAAGTCCCAGATCGCGTAGCGCCTCGAGAGCCGCCTTAAGTTGACCTTTACCACCGTCGACAAGCAAAAGATCCGGAAAATCTTCTCCGGTTTCGGCAAGCTTGTTGAAATAACGGGCGACCACCTCCCCCATCATCGAAAAATCATCTTGCCCCTCGACCGTCTTTATCTTGAAACGGCGATATTTCTTTTTTAGCGGTTTGCCGTTGGCGAAAAAGACGATCGAGCCGACTGCATCGGTACCGCCTAGATTCGAGACATCGCAGGCGGCGATATCGAACGGGACGTTTTTCAAATAGAGATCTCTTTGCAAACTCAACAAGGCGGCCTGCGGCCGTTTCCGCGTGGTGCTTTTTTGGGCGATCAATTCGCCGAGCAGCAGACGGGCGTTTTTTTCGGCAAGTTCAATCAATCTGTGTTTTTCACCTTTCCGGGGATTGAGAATCTGCGGCGGGTTATCCGTTTTCTTTTCGAACCAGGCGGCGATCAACTCCGGGTCATCGGGGAGAGCGGGAAGATAAATTTGTTCGGGAATATAGGCGCTTGCGGCATAATATCTCAATAGAAACGATCGGATTATTTCCTCAACCGGTATGTCGGCCGCGGCGGTGAGGTAAAAGTGTTGACGACCGATCATCACCCCCTGCCTGATTTGCAGCACCACGATACAGATGTCATCGCCGCTGCGGTCTAAGGCTATAACGTCGCGGCTGCCGAAGTCCGCCTGATCCACTTTCTGCCGCTGAATTATGGAATCGATCGCCCGAAGTTGGTCGCGCACTTGGGCGGCTTTTTCAAATTCGAGATTGTCCGATAAAGCGGCCATCTTGGCTTTCAGCAAATCGGCCACTTCTTCGGTTTTTCCTGATAAAAACAAGGCCACCCCGGAAATGATTTCGGCATACTCCGCAGGATTTGTCCGATCTGGTTCGCAGCAGCCCGGGCATCGTCCAATATGAAAGTCAAGACAGACGCGGTATTTTTTGGCCGATGGAATTATCAAATTGCAGGAACGGACCGGAAAGATTTTTCGGATCATTTTCAGCGTGCTACGCATCGATTTGACGTTCGTATATGGACCGTAGTATTTCGCTTTATCGTCGGTAATGCGCCTCACCACAAGAACCCTCGGATAGGCCTCGTTGGTGATTTTTATATATGGAAATCGCTTGTCATCTTTCAGATTCACGTTATACCGGGGTTGATATTCTTTGATCAGATTCGATTCGAGGATCAAAGCTTCCAGCTCGTTATCGGTGGTCAAGACTTCGAGATCGGCGATCGTCTGAACGAGGCGGGCGATCCGCGGATGGTCGTGCGTTTGGCCGAAATACGATTTGACCCGGTTTTTCAGGCTTTTGGCCTTGCCGACATAAATGACTTTCCCTTCCGCATTTTTGAATAAATACACGCCGGCGGAATCGGGAATGTTGTTCAATTTCGTGCGCAGTTCGATATTTATTTTCATTCCGATCGAATTATTATCGACCTGCAATGCCTTATTATCAAGACGGCTTTTTGTCACGGTTCATTTATATAAACAGCGCATGGGGAATTTGTCAAGCATGCCGGCGGGCGGTCTCAAATCGGCGGATTCGAGCCGGAACGGCGATCTACCCGGGCGGCCAATGAAACCAGCGACCGCCGAGCAGATGAAGGTGAAGATGCATCACGGTTTGCCCGGCGTGATCGCGGCAATTCACTACGGTTCGATAGCCGCTCGAGGAAATCTTCAAATCGGAGGCAAGCCGGGCGGCTCTAGCACACATTTCGCCGAGAACGGCCGGCGGGGCATCCTCGATCGTCGGATAATGAGCCTTGGGAATAATCAACACATGAACCGGCGCCTGCGGATTTATATCCCGGATGGCGATCAAATTATCATCTTCAAAAACGAATTCCGCCGGAAGCGAGCGTTCGATGATTCTGCAAAAAATACATTTGTTCATTTCGGCTCAAGCATTGCGCCTATTATCGACAACAGACTTATGGCGGCTGTTTCCGCCCGCAGCCGCCGCCGCCCAAGACTGACCGCCTCGAACCCGGCCGCAATAATCCGGGTTACTTCAGCATCGGAAAAGCCGGATTCGGGACCGACAAGAAGAAATATCGAATCGGGAACGGGCTCAAATAGATTTATCACCGGTGGTTTCCCCCGGCTTTGATCGGCGATCACCTTTTTATGGTAACGTTCCGCCAAAGCAAGCATTGAATCCAACTCCAGCAGAGGTGAAATCTGAGGCACCACCGATCTTAATGACTGCTTGGCGGCGCTCCGGGCGATACTGCGCCAGCGGTTCAGCCGCCGATCGTCGGAAAAAAACCGCCGCTCTTTCAAATAGCACTTTTCAGAGATGCAGAAACCGATTGAGGCTACACCGAGTTCGGTTGCCTTTTCGACGATTAGGTCGGCTTTTGTCGGACGGCAGAGACCGCAAAACAGGGCAATATCGACGGCGAATTCATTCACGCCCTGCCGGGTTTCGATAATTTCGGCGGTCACCTGGCCATTCTTGATAGATGTTATTTTCGCGGTAACCTGTTTGCCACAGCCGTCGATCGCCCTGAATATGTCACCAACGGCGGCCCGTATCACCCGCACCAAATGGTGTGATTCCTCCCGGTCGAGGGTAAATCGCTCCTCGCCCAAGCTATCCGGCGGAACAAGCACCGTTGTCGCTTTAACTTGCATATATCACCTCAAGCTCTGCGCAAGGCCAAAGTAAGCCACTCATCACCGGCGAACTTTTCCACAACATGAAATCCATGATCTTCAATGAAACGGCTTATCCGCCTGTCTTCCTCATTGAGTATTCCGGAAAGAATCAACCAGCCGTCGTCGGACAACGATTTGTCCAACAGCTCGAATGATCGAACGATCTGCTCGGTTGTCAGATTGGCCGCCACAAGGTCGCAGCGCTCCGGCGCAATATAATCATCCGACAGGAAAAGACCGAATTCGACCTGATTCATGGTCATATTCGCTTTGGCGCATTCGACCGCCGCCGGGTCGTTGTCGACGGCGTAAACCTTACTTGCCCCAAGTTTGCAGGCGACTATCGCAAGGATGGCGGTACCGCATCCGTAATCAAGCACCTTTTTATTCCGGCAGCCTATTTTTTCGAGAGTCTTGATACAATTGGCGGTTGTTTCATGATGACCGGTGCCGAAGGCGGCGCCGGGATCGATCGTAATTATCAGCTCATTATTCACCGGCGGCTGTTTTGCCCAGCTCGGGCAGATGACTATATGTTCGGTAATGCGGATCGGCTGAAACGATTCTTTCCAGCAGGCAAGCCAATCTTTATTTTGCAGGATACACGATTCGATGATTCTATAGGACGGGTTGTCGAAATTGGCGGCGATCGCCTTAAAGTAACAATCGACCTCTGCAACAGTCAAATCGGGAAACCGATTCCTATCGATATAGGCTGTAATTTTTGTATCTTCCCTGTCTGAACCATCTTCCAGAACGACGCCGCGGGAACTTCTTTCGATCAAAAAATTGGCAATAACATCAACCAGAGTCGACGGGCAAGCGATAGTCACCTTTTGAAATCCCGCATCAGCCAAAATCAGACTCCAAGGGTCTGGCGAAGCTTTTCGAAAAACGATTTGTCGGAAACCGGCGGAGCCTTCTGCAGAGCGGCCAGTTTTTTGATAATCTCTTTTTCCTCGGCCGATAGCTTGGTGGGGGTTATGACATGCACCCGCACCAATTGATCGCCCCGTCCATAACTGTTCAGGTGAGGCAACCCTTTGCCTGCGAGCCGAAACACTTTTCCGGATTGGGTTCCGGGCGGAATTTTCAGGCGCAACGGGCCGGAAAGAGACTGGATTTCGATATCGTCGCCCAAGGCCGCTTGGGCGAACGAGATCGCCTGCTCGCAGATTATATCGTCGCCGTGTCTGGTGAATATCGGATGATCGATCTCCTCGATCACGACTATCAGGTCCCCGGACTGGCCGCCGCGGGGGCCGCAATCGCCGGCGCCTTTCACCGGAATATAATTACCTGTCGAAACGCCGGCGGGAATTCGCACTTTTATTTGGGTGTGTCCTTTGACTCGTCCGTTGCCGGCGCAGTCGAGGCAGGGTTTTTCGATGACTCGGCCGGTCCCGCCGCAAGCGGAACAAGTGGTAACATTGATGATTTGTCCGAATATCGATCGGCTCACCGATTGCACTTCCCCCCTGCCCCGGCAACGCGGGCATTGCTTTTCCCCGGTTCCTTTTTCGGCGCCGCTGCCTCCGCATCGTTCGCATTCGACAAGCCGCTGAACCTTGATCGTTTTCTCGACGCCACTGGCAATTTCATCGAGAGACAATTTCAGGGTTATCTGGAGATCCCGGCCGCGCTGGGTCCTGGAGCTCCGCCGACTGCCGGTCATGGTCTCTCCGAAAATACTTTCAAATCCGAAACCGCCGAAATCCCTCATGAAGGAACGCAGGGCGTCGTTGATATCGAATCCGAATCCGCCGAACCCCTCGAATCCGGTTCCCGAGAGGCCCTGATGGCCGAATCGATCGTAAGTCCTACGACGGGAAGGATCTTTCAGCACCTCATAAGCCTCGGCGGCTTCCTTAAACTTTTCCTCTGCCGCTTTATCTCCCGGGTTGCGGTCTGGATGGTATTTCAGGGCAAGCTGGCGATACGCCTTCTTGATATCATCTTCGCTGGCATCTCGGGGTACGCCGAGAATTTCGTAGTAATCTCTTTTGCTCATAGCTCAATCATTAAATCGGAAGAATATAGAATATGCCAAAGCCCAAGTCAATAATACGGACATGAAAACGGCGGTGGTTTATTGCCCTTGCCGCTTGCAGAGGTCAGGGAGGCTATCGGCGAAACCCGCAAATACTCGGCTATTCAGCGGTAAGCCGGGCATTATTGAGATCTTCGAAAACTATCAATTTGTCATAGGCGTCTGCTGGAATTCGACCCAGCATTCTTTTTTTGACGATCAGCACGACATAATACTTTTCCCGGAACCGGCGGCTGAATGCCTGAACCCGGCGCAGGCCGGCCTGAGGGGCAAAAGACATCACCGGCTCTACGATGATCGTGCGGCCTTCGATACTCATATTCTCGATTTTGAAGGTTGGGGAGAATATAAACGGTTTCGGGCCGTCTCCGTCGATTGCAAACGTTTCCGGTTTTGTTGAAAAAACCAGCCCCTGCGCCGAGAGCCAATTTTTGATTTCCGTTTCTATCATGCCTATTCAGACCGCCGCGAAAAGTAGAATATCGTTCGACGATACCCAAAACCGACCGGGTTTTAATACAATTATTGCTGCGATTAAAATAAATATAACGGACATTTCGCCATTGTAAAATGAAAATTTGCACAAAATTGTCAAATTGCAAGAAAATGCAGAGGCCGACATTTCCGGCCAATCCCCCTTACATTCTTCGCACGATAAGCCATGGTTCCGGCTCAAGATTGCTTTATCGGCCTCAAGCGGATAATGAAACCATATCCCGCGGCGATTATTCGCCTTTATTGTCGATTTAAGGGAGCCGACAGATTCAAGGCTTACTTGTCGTCAACCACCTCAAAATCGGCATCGACAGCCCCGTCCCCTTTATCTTTCGTGCCGGGACCTCTGCCTTTTTCGTCGGCCTGCGATTCCGTCTGGTCTTTTTTCTGGAAAGAGGCTTGTTTATAGAGTTCTTCTGCAAGTTTATGGGAGGCGGTTTGCAGCTCATCGCAGGCTTTGTTTATTGTGCCGATATTGTCCGATTTTGCCGCTTCCCGGCAGGACTCGATCGCCTTTTCGATCCGCGATCTTTCCTCAGGGGAAAGTTTGTCGCCGTATTCTTTAAGCGATTTTTCCGTCGAGTAAATGATGCTGTCGGCCTTGTTTTTCGCCTCGACCAATTCCCGCCGGGCTTTGTCTTCTCCCGCATGCAGCTCGGCATCGCGTTTCATCTTCTCAACTTCCTCTTTGGATAATCCGGAGGATGATTCAATCTTGATTGATTGTTCCTTGCCGGTTCCGAGATCCTTGGCCGAAACGTGCAGTATGCCATTAGCATCGATATCAAAAGTGACTTCGATCTGCGGCACGCCTCGTGGAGCGGGCGGGATACCGACCAAATCGAATCGCCCCAGCGTCCGATTGTAGATAGCCATTTCCCTTTCGCCCTGCAGAACATGGATCGAAACGGCCGGTTGATTATCGGCGGCGGTCGAAAAAATCTGCGATTTGCGGGTTGGAATCGTCGTATTTCTTTCAATCAACTTCGTGAACACCCCGCCTAGCGTCTCGATTCCGAGCGACAACGGCGTAACATCGAGCAGCAGCACATCTTTGACATCGCCGGCCAGAACGCCCGCTTGAATGGCGGCACCTATGGCAACCACTTCGTCAGGATTGACACCTTTGTGCGGCTCCTTGCCGAACAGCTCGCGGACTATTTCCTGAACTTTGGGCATTCTGGTCATTCCGCCCACGAGGACGACTTCATTGATATCGCTAGCTGAAAGACGGGCATCGCGCAAAGCCTGCCGGCAGGGTTCGATAGTGCGCTGGATCAAATCATCAACAAGCTGTTCCAATTTGGCCCGGGTAAGGGTTATATCCAGATGGCGGGGGCCGCTTTGATCGGCCGTAATAAACGGCAGATTGATGCTCGTTTGCATGGTGCTCGAAAGTTCGCATTTAGCTTTTTCGGCGGCTTCCTTCAATCTCTGCAAAGCCATTCTGTCGTTACGCAAATCGATTCCATTCGATTTTTTGAACTCATCGGCCAGCCAGTCGATTATCCGCTGGTCAAAATCATCGCCGCCAAGGTGGGTATCGCCGTTGGTGGCCCTCACCTCGAAAACACCTTCGCCCAGCTCAAGGATTGAGATATCGAACGTTCCGCCGCCGAGATCGTAGACGGCGATTTTTTCATCTTTCTTTTTTTCAAGTCCGTAAGCCAGCGAGGCGGCCGTCGGCTCGTTGATTATCCTCAAGACTTCAAGTCCGGCTATCTCACCGGCGTCTTTGGTGGCCTGTCTTTGGCTGTCGTTGAAATAGGCGGGAACCGTTATTACGGCTTTGCTGACCGTTTCGCCAAGATAATCTTCCGCCGCCCGTTTCAGGTATTGCAGAATCATCGCCGAGATTTCCGGGGGTGCATATTCTTTGCCGCCCGCAAGGATCCGGACATCATCATTTGGCGCCTTGGTAATCTTATAGGGGACGAGCTTTTCCTCGGAAGCAACCTCCGCGTGGCGGCGGCCCATAAATCGCTTTATCGAAAATATGGTGTTCTCCGGATTGGTAATCGCCTGCCTTTTGGCCGTTTGCCCCACTAGTCTCTCACCGGTTTTGAGAAAGGCAACCACCGAGGGCGTAGTACGGGATCCATCCGGATTCGGGATCACTTTCGGTTCGCCGGCCTCCATTATGGCCACGCAGGAATTTGTAGTGCCGAGATCAATACCGATCACTTTAGACATATCTTAACGCTCCTTGCCTGCCTCAATTCGAATCTATTGAATATGTATTAGTACGCTATTTATAGCAAAAGAATTCGGCAAAATCAAGAGGATGGATGGCGGATCAAAATCCGCTTCGCTTTTCAGGAACAATTCCGGCCGCCGGTTCCGCGTTCCCCTTAAAATTCAGCCTTATCGGGCTTGGATGATTCATTTTCGATATCCGCCTCGGCGACAGCCGGCAGGCCGCGGGATCGGCGCAATTCCTCGATTTTGTCAAGCGGTTTCTGCAGCTGATTTTTGCGGGTCGAGATCAATTTCCCGAAATCTTCCTGAAGCTGTTCGATTCGCTTGCCCACCTTTTCGTGGCTGTCGATAAACGCTTTCCATTGCCGGGAAAATTCGCCGAGTAAAATCAGGATTTGTGATGCCGTCTTTTCGAGATTGAAATTCTCGGTGGCGCGCCGGATAAGCACCAAGATAGCGAATAGGGTCATCGGCGAGCAGATTATGATTTTCTGAGAAATCGCCTTCTCGATCAATCCAAAATCATGCTGGTTGATAAATGAGAAAATCTGTTCGTTGGGAACAAACAGCAGCACCATATCGAGGGCGTCCTCGTCGCTGGCGGCGTAATTGCGATCGGCGATAGTCTTGATATGAGAGTGGACGTCTTTCAGAAAGCGGACTTTCAAACGTTCTCTTTCTTCTTCCGATGAGGCCTCCAGATAGCTCCGGTAATTATCGAAAGGGAATTTCACGTCCATGAACAACTTTTGTTTTGGAGGTATCGGAAAAGTGAAGTCCGGCCGGCCGCCGCCGACATTCGATTTCTGCTTGAAATAGTTGATCCCTTCGATGAATCCGGCGAATTTCAAGACGTCCTCCGCCATTCTTTCGCCCCACTGGCCGCGGGCACCGGCCGAGGCAAGCGCTTCGCCGAGTCTTCCCGTGATATCCGCCAACCTCAACATCTGGCCCTGAGTCGTTTTCATGAGTTCCGAGATTTGGCCATGCTGAAGGCGATAATCTTTATCGAGTGCGCCCATTTGATCCCGAAGCCGATTGACTTCTTCTTTGATATTCTGGCAAGTTTGAAAGATTGCGTCTTTTTTCGATTCGATATCTTTCATGCCCACCGCGGTCTGCTCCGAAAGCGTCGTCTTGGCCATCTCGAGGAAATTTTTGATATTTTTATCGAGAGCCTCCAGAGAAACCGAATAAAAGGAATCTTTCAGGTTGGCGAAAATCCCCTGATAGTCGGAGAGTCTTTCGAGATTCGCCTGTCGGGCCGATTCAAGCGCCAGTTCGCTCAATTGTTTCTGGCGGCCTTTCATGATAAAATAGGCTGCCGCCGCCCCGGCAAAAAGTCCGACTATGAAAATCGCGATTTCCTGCATGGTATTCGGCCAAGCCTTTCCGGCCGACCGGCTCGCCTAATCCCCGGAATCAGCCTGTTCAGCGAGAATCTTGATTCGATTCAACTGATATCTCGAAACGAAATAATCAGCCACCTCAATCAGGTATTTTGCGGAAAACCACGGCACGAATCCGGTATAGTCCGCCTTTATTTTCAAAAGCAGCAGGGTCGAGTTTCTTCCGCTTTTTCTGAGATAGTAACCCGCGCAGATCTTGTTGAACCTGTTGAACGGAAACCTCTGGCGGTAAAGCTCGATCGTTATCCCCTGGTTGTCTTTGGCCTGCACCACGTTACCGGCCAGAAAACGATCGCCAACCTCGATTTCGGGCAAGTCCCGGATGATCATCTTGGCCGGATGATTCCTTATTAGATCAATAAGGTTCACCTTGAAACTCAAAATCCCCTCCGTTGCGAGTTTCTGAACGAAAGGATAGACGACCTTGGGACTGGCGTCGATCCTGATCGCTCTGATCACCGTGGTCTTGGCTTGAGGCATGATTTTATCGATAGGGAATTCCCGCTCTACATCTTCTTTCTCGGCGTTCCAGACGTTCCAACCGGGAATGACGAACGATTCGAACAGGAAAAGAAAAACCGCCATTAAAATTAAAACGAACAATATGTAAACGCGCGGCTGGACCGACGGGAAAAAGATGCCGATGAACCATTTCCAGATGATTTTGAAAAACCAGCCGAGCAACAGAATGATTCCGAAAAGCGCCCAGAAAGCGAACAGCTGGGGATTGCCGGCAATCAGGAATGCCCCGGCAACAACCAGCCAGATGGCGATCGATATGGCGTATTTAAGCAGTGTGATCACTATCGCCCTCTTCAAGGCGGATCGTCGGTCTCACGGGACGCGGCCAATTCCGCAGTTCTTTCTGTCAAGAAAACCGATTATAAGGTCAATCCGCAATTAGGGCAAGACCTAATTTGGTTATCGTTAAGCGGCGATATCGAGGGGACTGCTGACCCGAGCCATCCGCCGAAGCGATACCATCGGCGATGAAAGCTTCACTTCATTTTGTCCAGCATCCCGAATATTTCGTCGGTTTCAGGGAATCTGCCCAGCTTTTTTTTGGAAAATATCAGGATACCATCGACAACGATTTCGAACACGCCGCCGCCGGATTCAATCAGCTTCGGCTTAACGCCGTATTTCTTTTCGATCTGGGAGGCCAGCCCGGCCGCCTTTGGCAAGTAATTTCACATGACGCAGTATTCAATCGAAATATTCATTGCTTCTCCCTGCATTATGGCCGAATGCCGCAGAATTACTTTTCTTCGACATCCTCCCCTGTCATCTCGATAGCCACATATTCGGTCGGCGGCGCCTCGGCGGGTGCGGTCACGACTGCATCGGTCGGCTTTTCTAATACTTCGAAAAGCGGAAGATCGATGCGTTCTATAAGCTCGTCCGCCAAATGCCGGTAATCCTCGGCCCCGTAAGATGACGAGTATCTGGTGATGGCGAATCCATGCGCCGGCGTTTCGGCCAATTTTATGTTTTTTCTGA
>Ga0209101_1000775_pt1 | contig 25590 bp, 15 predicted proteins | sample ConPoolayeCmetaG_FD_185481 | JGI IMG/M metagenome (GOLD analysis project Ga0209101, IMG submission 185481) | Hot spring microbial mat communities from California, USA to study Microbial Dark Matter (Phase II) - Cone Pool mat layer C metaG... ...
GCCGAAGCCGCAATGCAGATGCTCGAAAACGAGGCGCGATATGAAATAGTCCGCCGGGATTTGCTTGAAGTTAAAAGCCGTCTGGGCAGCCCGGGCGCCTCGGCCCGCGCCGCCGAAGCCGCCTTCGGATTATTGAACCCGTGATTCGATATGGGCCCGGTGATACTATTTTTTTATCAGATTTTAGCCTTCTTAGCAATCGTTTTGGTTCTCCCGTTTTTGGTTTTGCGAGGGGTATTTCCGATCCGCGGATTATCGGAACGATTCGGCAAATATGGGCGGGTTCCCCCTTCGGCGGTTCGTGTCTGGTTCCATGTAGCTTCCGTCGGCGAATTGAAGGCGGCAGCCTCGCTGATACCATTATTAAAGGCCAAGGTGGCCGATCTCTATCCGGTGATCTCCGTTGTCACTAAAACCGGCAAACAAAAGGCGCTTTCGGCCGGACTAAAAGCGGCCGTCTATTATGCTCCGTTGGAAATTGCCCCGGCCATAATCAGGGCCGCGCGGACGATCCGACCTGAACTATTGATTCTTGCCGAAACCGAACTATGGCCTTTGCTTATCCGGCTGATACGCAAAAGCGGGGCAAAGGTGGTTATCGTTAACGGTCGAATCTCCTCGAAATCGCTCAAACATTACCGGTTTTTCCGATTTCTGTTCAGGCCGGTTTTACAGGATTTAGACTTGATAATGGCTCAGACGGAAACCGACCGAAACCGCTTCATAGAAATCGGAGCCTCTCCGGAGCGGGTTGAAACTTACGGCAATATCAAATTTGATCAGATTAATAGTGCGCCGGAAGAAGCGATAGACGAAGATCTCGGCCGGTTTCTTCAGCGCTCCGGGTCGTTCGTGTTTGTGGCGGGGTCGGTGAGAAGAGGCGAAATCAAGATTTTGCTTTCGGCTATCGAGCGATCACTGGCAACCGATCGTCCGGTGATAGCTGTAATCGCCCCGCGACACATGAAAGACCTTCCGGCTTTTGAGAAAGAACTTGCCAGCAACTCGATCGTCTATACCAAGCGATCCGAACTCGCGAAAGGCCGATCAGACCGGTCTTCCGTGCTGCTGCTTGACAGCATGGGCGAATTGTCCCGGATCTATCGATATTGTCACCTTGCGTTTGTCGGAGGATCGTTGGTGTCAATCGGCGGGCATGATCCGCTCGAACCGGCCTCTGCCGGCTGCGCCCTTTGTTTCGGCCCGTTCATGCAAAACAATCAATATGCCGCCTCGAAATTGCTTGAACTAAACGCCGCCCGGGAGGTGGCGGGCGCCGGCGACTTGTCGGAAATGATAAATTATCTTGCGGACAACCGTTCACAGGCGGCGCTGATGGGAGCCAGGGCGAAAGATTTCGTCAAGATGAATGCGGGAGTCTCGGAAAAAACGGCTCACAGACTGCTTCGATATTTGCAATGAATCGCTTGTTATCGACCATCCTTCGCGCCTGTTCGATCGTTTATGCGATAGCGATATTTTTCTGGGATCTATATTGGCGGATCGCCCCCAAAGTAAAGCCGCCGGTCAAAATAATCTCGGTCGGCAATCTGGTTGTAGGCGGCACCAGCAAAACCCCGTTGACGATCTATATTGCCCGCCTGGCGACCGAAAGAGGCATCAAGACGTCGATCGTCGCCCGCGGCTATGGACGGAAAGAAAAAGGGTTGCTTGAAGTCAACGAGAAATCGAGATGGGAAGATGTCGGCGATGAGCCGCTGGAGTTATCGGCGGCGGTTCCGCAGGCGAGAGTATACGTATGCGAATCGAAAACCCGGGCTGCACTCAAAGCCTGTGCCGATGGGGCGGAGCTGATCATTATCGACGACGGCTATCAGCATCGGCGATTGCAACGAGATTTGAACATTTTATGTCTTGATTCGGAAAGGCCGTTCGGTAACGGTCTGCTGTTGCCGGCCGGCAGATTGCGTGAACCGAAAACGGCCGTCAAGCGAGCCGATATTGTTGTCTACACTGGCGGTGGGCCGACCCACGGCGGTGAAGCAAGGCCTGATTTTTCCAATATACCCGTCTTCTTTTTGCAACCGGTGAAAACGCATTTCCGGGAACTTTCGAGCGGCCGGGAAATCGATATCAGGGAACTGGCCGGAAAACGGTTTGTCGCTTTCTGCGGTCTGGCGGAACCCGCCAGATTCCGGCGAACGTTGATTGAGCAAGGGATTGCCCTTAACGATTTTATCGCTTTCGGCGATCACCATAGTTACGGCCCTCATGATATAGACAAAATGGTCAGGATGGCACAGGATAGCGGCAGCTCGATCATAACGACCGCCAAAGATGCAGTTAAAGTAAAGGATTTTGACTTTGGTCGATCGGCCGTCTATATTTGTCTGCCGGAATATGAGATTGACGATCCCGATCAGTTCAGAAAGGTCATCGCGTTTTGACGAGGGAATATGACATTATCGTAATAGGTTCCGGCATCGCCGGTCTTATGTATGCACTCAAGATGGGTCGCAACTACCGGATCGCTATTATCACCAAGAAAAGCAGCAACGACGCCTCGACCAATTACGCTCAGGGCGGAATCGCCAGCGTCATGAGTCAAACCGACAGTTTCGCCAACCATATAAGGGATACTCTGGAGGCCGGTTGCGGCCTGTGCCATGAGGAAGTGGTGCGCAAAGTGGTCCGGCTTGGCCCTCGATATATAAAGGAGCTGGCCGGTTTCGGGGTCGCCTTCAGCCGCCGTTCGGGTGCCTACGATCTCGGACGCGAAGGGGGTCATTCGCACAATCGCGTTGTTCACTCCGCCGATCATACCGGCAGAAATATCGAACAAGCGTTGTTGAATTCTCTGAAAAAGCACAGAAACGTGGATCTTTTTGAAGAGCATACGGCAATCGACCTGATCACGGAGTATCATTTAGGCCAGAAGATACCCCGGCGAGGCCCGACATGCTTTGGCGTCTATGTATATGACAACGTCAATCGTCGGGTCGAGGTTTTCGGAGCGCGGTTGGTGTTATTGGCCTCGGGGGGTGCCGGCCAGGTATATCAACATACAACGAATCCGGCGATCGCCACCGGCGATGGGATGGCCATGGGTTATCGTGCCGGTGCATTTGTCGCCAACCTTGAATTCGTCCAGTTCCATCCAACCAGTCTGTATGCACCCGGCCAAGATCCTTTTCTTATCAGCGAGGCGGTCAGGGGCGAGGGGGGAAAACTGATCACGGCCGATGGCCGTCGGTTCATGGATAATTACCATCCCATGGCCGAACTTGCGCCCCGCGATATCGTCGCCAGGGCGATCGATATGGTTCTCAAAGAAACCGGCGCGCCCTGTGTTTATCTTGATATCTCTCATCGCGGCAAAACCTTTATTAAAAGACGATTCCCCACCATAATGAAAAAATGCGAAAGTCTGGGAATAAATCCGGCGGTCGATCCTATCCCGGTGGTCCCCGCGGCGCATTACTTTTGCGGCGGCGTCCGCACTGATATCAACGGATGTTCGTCAATCGCCGGGTTGCTTGCCGCCGGTGAAGTCGCCTGTACAGGGATGCACGGTGCGAATCGGCTGGCCTCCAATTCGCTGCTTGAAGCGGTGGCTTTCGCCGATTTTGCCGCAAACTGGACCCGGAAGAATTTGCAGACAAGGGCCAAATACAAAGGACCAGCGCTGCCGCCATGGGATGAATCGGGAGTATTCGATCACAAGGAATGGGTTGTCGTTTCCCATGATTTTCAGGAGATTCGCAAACTCATGTGGGATTACGTCGGCATCGTCAGATCGACCGATAGGCTGCGTAAGGCGTATGATCGTTGTCTGGTGATACGCAAACATATCAAGGAATTCTACCGCAAGAATCCGGTGCGACCGGAGGTTTTGGAACTGCGCAATATCGCCGACGTCGCATTGATCATCATCCGCTCGGCTTTGCTGAGGCAGGAATCGCGGGGATTGCATTACAACATCGATTTCCCGCAAAGAGACGATTCCCGCTTTAGCCGGGATACGATCATTCAAAGGGATTTCAATTGAATTCCCCGGATAAGATAATCGTTTTAGATTTCGGATCGCAGTATTCGCAGTTGATAGCGCGGCGTGTCCGCGAATGCAGGGTATTTTCGGAGCTGGTTCGCTATGACACGAAACCTCCGGAAAAAATCCCCGCCGATCTGAGGGGGATAATTCTTTCGGGTGGTCCTGCCTCGGTGCATGATCGCGGTTCGCCCCGCCTCGATTTGCGCTGGTTTGACCTCGGAATCCCGATTCTCGGGATTTGCTACGGGCTGCAATTGATAGCCGATCAATTAGGCGGCGTTGTCCGTAAAAGCGCCAATCGGGAATACGGGCCTGCCCGTTTGCGGCTGGCCGATGGTCGTTCCGGATTGCTGGCAGGTTTGCCGCGTTCGTCGCGGGTCTGGATGAGCCATGGCGATTCAGTAGTCAAAATTCCCCCCGGATTCAGGAAGACCGCGGCGACAGAAAGCCTGAAATTCGCCGCATTCGAAAACGCCGCCCGTTCGATTTATGCGGTCCAGTTTCATCCGGAGGTGGCCCATACCGAATTCGGCGCGAGGATTATCGAAAATTTCGTCAGAAAAATCTGCGGCTGCCGGGCGAATTGGACAGCCAAATCGTTTGTCGATTCTCGTATACGGCATCTGAGAGAAGAGTTGGGACGCAATAAAGTCATCTGCGCAGTCTCCGGCGGCGTCGATTCTACGGTGACGGCGGTTTTGCTGAAACGGGCGATAGGCAAAAACCTGTATTGTATCTTCATCGATAATGGGCTGCTGCGATCAGGTGAGGCGGAACGGGTGGTTGCCTCTTTCCGCAAATTGGGACTGCCGTTGCGCCATATTGATGCTTCCGCCGTTTTTCTGCGCCGCCTGAAAGGGGTCGCCGATCCCGAAAAAAAGCGCAAAACGATTGGAAAAACTTTCATCGATATTTTCACCGCCGAAGCGAAGAAAATCCGCGGGATAAGCCACCTTGCGCAAGGGACGCTTTATCCTGACGTGATCGAATCGACCTCGTTCAAAGGGCCGTCGGTAAAGATAAAATCTCACCACAACGTTGGCGGATTGCCGGCCAAGATGAATCTGAAACTCGTCGAACCTTTGAGGGAGCTGTTCAAGGATGAAGTGAGGGCGGTCGGGGCGCAGTTGCACATACCGGCGGAACTTCTCAACCGCCACCCTTTTCCCGGTCCCGGTCTGGCGGTGCGAATCCTCGGCTCCTTGACTGCGGAAAGGCTCGAAATCGCCCGCAAAGCCGACGATATTTTCATCGGGGAACTCGTTCGGGCGAAATTGTATGATTCCGTCTGGCAGGCCTTTTGCGTTTTGCTGCCGGTGCGAAGCGTTGGGGTAATGGGCGATGAAAGAACCTATGAAAACGTGGTTGCCCTGCGCGCCGTGACATCGGCCGACGCCATGACCGCCGATTGGGCGCGCCTGCCGGAGGATTTTCTCGCGCGTGTGGCCAACCGCCTTATCAACGAAGTCAAAGGAATCAACCGCGTCGTTTATGATATCTCATCGAAACCGCCGGCAACGATAGAGTGGGAGTGACCGATTGATAAGACCAGTTTTGTTTACGAAAAATATATTTATCTCCATGGAACTTCAAATATCGAAGACGGATTAAACGGTTAAAGACATGCAACTAAGACAAACGCTGAAAAAAATCTGGCGGCATCTCAAACCGCCGCTGACCTTGAAAGAGGCCAAAGCCAAAGGGCCGTTGTATCTTGGGTTGATAATACTTTTCTATCTTGTCCGCGATCTGCTGCTTTATGTCGTATTGCCGCTTACGGCCTGCAAGGCGATCTGCAATTGATCAGATTCGCCGAAAAATCATGGCCGTAATGCCCCCTTTTGCCTTGAAATGTCTCTGATTTTTGCCGTATATAACTGGCTACCGATGTATGCGTTTGTCATCAATACTCTAACGGTATTGCTTGGAGCGGTTATAGGACTTCTGGCGGGCAATAGATTGAAAGAGCAGTACAAGAATATAGTCCTTTCCGCACTCGGATTGGTCACTATCGCCATTGGCGTCAAGATGGCGATCGGCACCGAAAATTTCCTCTATGTGGTCGGCTCGCTGATCGTCGGCGGATTGCTAGGCCAGTTGCTGCGGATCGAAGAAAGGCTGGAATCGCTGGGGGAATATCTTCGGCAAAAAACCGGTTCGCGGGGAGGGGATTTCGTGCTGGGATTTGTGACGGCATCTTTGCTGTTTTGCGTCGGTCCGATGACCGTTGTCGGCTCTTTCGAAGACGGCCTTTACGGCAAAGGGGATCTGATTTATATTAAGTCGCTGATGGATTGTTTTGCGGCCGTTGCCCTCACCGCGGCTTTCGGGATCGGCGTGCTTTTTTCTGCGGCCGTCGTGCTGATTTATCAGGGAACACTTACCTTGCTGGCGAAGTATCTTGAATCAGTGTTGAATCCGGCCGCGGTGAATGAGATGTCGGCCGCCGGCGGTGTTATCGTTATCGGCATCGGGGTCAATGTGCTGGGATTGTCCAAAATTAGGGTGGGAAATCTTATTCCAGCGCTGCCTTTGGCCCTTGTGGCGGCGGTCTTGTTCGGCCGGTGATTCCAAATGGACAAAATAGGCTGTAATTGTGCGATGATTAATCGGATTGAGTCAGGGAGTCAAGATGGCATATTCAAAATTGCTCGACAAACGTCATGAATCGACCAAGGCAAAGCTCGGTTCGAAAAGCAGAATCTGTCTTTTGAGCGGCCGCGATATTTTCCATGCGATTCGCGATCGGCAGATGATGCTCATGGCCTGCAACATTCGAATAAAACATGTGGTTCCGGGGATCATGCGCGCCGCTCAGGAGCTCGACGCTGTAGTCGGATTCGAACTGGCCAAATCGGAAGGGAATATTGACGGCGGCTATACGGGCCAGAATCCCGCCCAGTTTTTCGATATGCTTATTGGGTACGCCGACGATGTCGGTTTCACCATGCCGTTTTTTATCCATGGCGATCATATAACCGTCAAAAATACCAGTGAAAAGGAAATCGAATCGGCCCGGGCGCTGATAGCGGCGGAAATGGAGGCCGGATATACATCTTATTGCGTGGACGCTTCATTCAACGAGATCGAGGCCAATATCGATATTACCGCAAGGCTCTCCGCCCCGATTGTCGAGGCAGGTTGGGGGCTTGAGGCGGAGGTCGGCGAGATATCGGCCGCCGGGCAGGATGCTCATGTGACGACGGTCGCCGAAGCGACGGAGTTCGTCGAGGGGATCATCGCCAAGGGAATCCACCCGAATCTGCTGGCGATAAACAATGGTTCGAAACACGGCAACTATCTTGACGGTGAAGAGGTAAATATCGATTTGAAGCGGACCGGCGAGATTTACGAAGCCATAAAGGGGAAAGGCGTCCGGATCGCCCAGCACGGCATAACTGGCACACCTCCTCATATTCTGAAACGGTTCGTCGAGTTCGGCATCCGCAAAGGGAATGTCGGGACCGAATGGCAGAATATAGCCCATAGAAACCTACCGGCCGAATTAATGGAGAAAATGAAAAAATGGGCGAAAGACAATAACAAGAACATAAAAGAGGCCACCAAACCTTTCAAAAAGGAGATTGATAATATTCCTGAGGCTTCGGCCAAGGCGATCGCCGATGAAGCCTATCGGGTGGCAATGGATTTCATCAAAAACTTCAAAGCCGACGGTTCGGCAGCCTTTTTGAACAGCGTGCTTTAGTTCAAAATGAAGCTTGACATCGGACGGATATTAATTAATTTCATGCTTAAAGAAAGGGGTTTTTATCGCATCTGGCTAAAGGGTTTGTGGCGAAACCGCCGAAAATATAATGGATTAAGCCTTTTAGTCCGGAGGGAAATCTGAATATTTCAGCAAGGATTCCTGGATTTCCCTCAGGAGGAGTTTTGAGACTCATTCTCAATGCGATAATTGCCGCCGTTCTTATTTTTGGGGCGAAACCTTCTGCCGCCGATCCCGAGAAGGCTGGCACTGTTTTCGACGACGACATCATCATCAGCGAATCTTCGGCAAACGGTCTGACATTGACCTATATTGTCCCGGCGGCGATAGAGACGGATATAGAAGGTTACCCGAAGACGTTTAGATATCCCCGGATTCCCAATACGGCCCAGAACAGGATTGAGGGCGAACCCCTGTTGCCGATAAAAGTGGTTCCGATCGGTGTTCCGTTCAATTCCGATATCCGGATAACCGTATTGAACCAATCTTTCATCCCGCTAGAATCAGCGGAAACCGCACCCTATATTTGTGCCGCTTCCGAAAATAAATTCCAGACCGAACTTGTTCGGAATCAAAGGCGGATATCCAGTTGGCCCGCCAAGATCGCCTGGCTGGCCGGCGAAGACATAATTCGGGGATTGCGGATCGCCAAGGTGGCTATTGCACCGGTAAGAATTGACGGTGCACGCCGTCAAAAGGCCGAGAAGATTGTCGTTCGGATCGATTTTCAGCCAGTTTCCCGGGCAGAAGCGCCTTCTCTGCGGCCTGCCGGCCCGATATTCGATGAAATCTTAAAACGGCTCGTGGTGAATCATGAAATCGCGGCCGGTTGGCGGATTGACTGGCCGCCGCAGGCATTGAAGGCTCAAACCGCTGCGACCGCTTTTGACTCGTCGAGCGTTTGGCTGAAGATGGAGATCTTCAATACTGGAATTTACAGAATAAATCGATTCGATCTTTCCAATGCTGGTCTGGACGTCAGCCGGATCGATCCCCGCCAGATCAGGATATTTTATGGGGGCGGCGATGAATTGCCGTTTGCCAACGAAACCGCCCGTCCGGTCCTTTTCGAAATACCGATCGAGATCATCGGCGGCGATGACGGCGTATTCGATTTCGGCGACCAGGTGCTTTTTTTCGGCGAAAGCGTGGATCGATTCGAGTTCAACGAATCGGCCGGCCGTTTCACTTTTCAGCGCAATCATTACACGTCCCGCAATGTGTACTGGCTGACATACGGGGGAGATTTCGGCGGCCCTCCCCGGCGTTGGGCACGGGAAAACGGCTCGCCCGCCGGAACGCCGCTGGCGATCATGACCAGTTTTACCGATTTCACCCATGACGAGCAGGAATTCGTGTTTTATAGAACTGAATCGAGCGGAGAATTCGTCAACTATTTCGATTGGTATTGGGGCAGAGGACAAAATTTCACTGCCAGCATCCAAACCGCCGACGCCCTAGGAGGAATTCCGGCTAAGGTGATCGTGAAAACCAGGAATTCCTTTTCGGGACTGATGGTGAATGGAGCGGCGGCGACACGCGACTCGGTTTATCGGAATCCCTATTACTATCTGCATTTCTTTACCACGCAAAACCTTCAAAGCGGTTATAATACTCTCGTCCTGAGCAACGCCGTCGAATTCTTTTTGGATTATATAGAGATTCATTACAGCAGACATTTGCGGACGATCGATAACGTTCTGGCTTTTACGAGTCCGACTTTGCTCGGCCTTATCGAATACCGGGTCGCCGGAAGCCCCGGGGATTACGTTCTTCTCGATATCGCCTCTCCTGACAGTGTGCGCAGAATCGTCAACGGCATATTCTCCGGAGATACCTTGCGTTTTCAACAGGTCAATACCCGCCGTCATCGCTTCTTTATGGCGGCGCCATCACGATTCAAAATGGTGGGTCGCTATTCGCTTTACCAGCGCGATAACCTGCGCGACCCGGCCAACCGCGCCGATTATATTATGATAACGCATCCGGAATTCAGGGAACAAACCGAGCAACTGGCCGAACACAGGGCAAGGCAGAATCCCGAACTTGAAGTAAGGGTCGTTAATATAGACGACATCTTCAATCAATTCAGTTGGGGGCTGTATGATCCAATCGCCATCCGTGACTTTTTGAAATACGCCTACGAAAATTGGAGCGGCGCTTCCCCCGGAATATGTCTTTTGGTTGGGGACGGCCACTATGATTTTCGCAACAACCTCGGCGGCGGCCATCCGATATTTATCCCGCCGTTCGAGGCCGCCGACCCGCCCGAAGCCGGAGCATCCGGTTCCGATGAGAATTTCATTTATTTCGGCAGATATGGATATTTCGATTCCGACAGCTCCGGCAGTCTCGACATGATAATCGGCCGGTTGGGGGTGAACTCTCAGGCGGAGTTGCAGGGTGTAGTAGACAAGATAATCGATTATGAGGTGAACCCCGATATGGGCAAATGGCGCAATAACATTATTGTCGTGGCCGATGACAATCTCGGCGGGCAGACCCCCTATGAAACATTCCATACCTCCCAGGCCGAAGCTTTAAGCAATTTTCATGTGCCGCGGACGATGGAAGTACAGAAGATTTATCTGGTCGAATATCCGACGCGGGCGGGCAATTTCAAAACAGACGCCCGGGAGACTTTGGTGCGGGCGATTAACAACGGGGCGCTGATCGTCGATTGGATCGGCCACGGCAATAAGAATTTATGGGCTCATGAACAGGTATTCCGCAGGGTGGAGGATATTCCTCGACTGCGCAACGGCCGCAAATTGCCATTGATGCTGGCAGCGTCTTGTTCGATAGGATTTTTCGACGCCCCCGCCGATCAATCTATGGCCGAAGATTTGGTGCGCCATCAAGGCGGCGGCGCTGTAGCCTCAATAGGCGCAACCCGCGTCGTGTACGCCGGCCCCAATACCGACCTTAACAACGAAATTTTCGACCAGATTTTGTTCGAAGACTCAACCTCATTCGGCGGCGCTTTTTTTCTGGCCAAATATATAAGGCAGCTGAACAGCCCTTCCGGCCCGATCGCCAACGATCGCAATTACGTTTTTCTGGGCGATCCGGGAATGATCGCAGCCAAGCCATATCTGAAATCCGAATTCACTTACAGGCCGGATTCCCTTAAAGGGCTGTCGGTTGATTCGGTCGCCGGCAGGATTTATGACAGTCAGGGTCGATTTGTCTCCGATTTCGACGGCACTGTTTGGGTGGTGGTTAAAGACGCCTCAATCCGGCGACACAAGGCCATCCTCGACTATAACAACCAGCCGCTCAATCCTCCCAATTATGTCTATGTCGATTACACGTTGCCGGGACCGACCCTCTTTTTCGGTCCTGCCGAGGTGACGGACGGCCGTTTTTCGGCGTCGTTTTTCGTGCCCAAGGATATTTCCTATGGCGGATCGGGGGCGAAGATTTACGTCTATTTCGCCAATGAAATGATTGACGGATCGGGCATTGTCGATTCACTGCCCATCTCCGGCAGCGCAGCCGGGGAAATCGATACAACCGGCCCGCAGATAGAGTTTTATTATAACGGAACGCCGGTTACCGGAAAATTGGCGGTGGTCTCGTCCGGGGCGACCGTGGCGTTCAGACTGTTCGATGAGCACGGGATAAACATCACCGGTTCGATGGGACACGGGATCGTGATGACCATTGACGGCGGCCGGACTTACACGGCAGATATAACCGCCGATTTTCGCTTTGATCTTGGAAGCTGGCAGAGCGGCGGGGTATCGGCCGCGTTGCCTTTGCTTCCCGATGGCGATTATACGATCGGTATCAAGGCCTGGGACAGCTATAATAACTCCTCGGTCTACACATCTCCGATCAGGGTCTTCGGCACGGGAGATTTTTCCTTATTCGATGTCATGAATTATCCGAACCCGGCGGTGCAGACCGACTCAACCACGTTTCAGTACGTGCTGAGCCGTCCTGCGGAAACCGTAACAATTAAGATATTCACGTTATCCGGAAGGTTGGTCAAAACCATAAGAAAGGATTCGCCTCAATACACGGTTGACGGCCATCATTTTCTGCCGTATGATTTGCGCGATGATGATGGCGACAGGCTGGCCAGCGGCGTCTATATATATCGAATCGAGGCAACGGGATATAACGACGACGGCCGGCGGCAAAAAGACTCTTTTCAATCGAAACTTGTAATAATGAGATGATAATCGGTTATCGGACACGGTGCGTGCATAGAAAAGGTTGTTGTATTGTACTCTGATGATCGGAATTCAATAAGCCGACGGCCCGTGTCGATAATTGTATTGGCGCTTATGATAGGGAGGAATTGATGCGTAGGTTACCCATATATACTATGTTGATATTGGCTGCCGTAGCCGGCCGGTCTTCAGCCCAGGTGTCGCAAACCGCCGTGCCGTTTCTGCTGATCGCTCCCGGAGCTCGAGCCGGAGGCATGGGGGAAACTTTCGTCTCAATCGCCGATGATGCGACCGCCACTCATTGGAATCCCGCCGGTCTCGGAAATTATCCGCTTTCTCCGCTGTGGCTGGAACTGCCCTCAAGAAGAGGATATAAAATCGAAAAAATGATAATCGTCAAAAACGATATGCCGGAGAATAATTACAAGCAATTCGATATCTGGGTGTTGATGAACGGCCACCTGGTGAAATGGGAAAAGGATCGCTGGAACTCAGGTATAGCGGTCAAGGTCGGCACGGGTGCTTCGGTCGGAGATATCGTTGCCCGTTACACCGGCGCCGAGGGGGAACAACTGAGCGCGCAGGTGGATCAAGTGTTACATTGGAATTTGAGGATCAGTCGCCAGCGTTTGGAAACCGCCCGCCGGAACGTTCTGGCCGGGATATCCGACTCCGATCCAAAAGCCGAGCAGATCCGAAGCGGCCTCGATCGTCTTTCGGCGGCCTACAATGAGCTAAGAGTCTTGCCGCAGGGTTTTGCCGCCTTCGAAAAATCGTTTCAAGCTATGTCGGCCGATGGGCAATTATCAATTGCGGAGACAGATACGTTGATTGCTCAAATTGACCGGGCGATCAGTGCGAAGTCGATGTCGGAAATCAGGATACCGTTCGATCTGCCGCGCAAGGCGCCGGCCAATTGTCTGGAGTCGCATGACGGCATGATCTACGCCGGAACCGATTCCGGCTTTTATCGATTCGATCCGGCCTCGAATAAATGGCGGTATTACGGGCTTTCCGACAGCCTGCCGGCTCTCAGAGTGACTGCGCTCGAGAAAATGGGCAAGAAAAGCATAGTGATAGGAACCGAAAACGGCATCGTTTACTACAACGGTGTAAAAATCAAAACGTACTCTCCCCAGGAAACGCCCCCGCAGGGCTTCATTTCCAGCATCTCCGCGCTAAGCGACCAGAACATCTGGGCGGCGACCGAACGTGATTTATATCATTATGACGGCGGATCGTGGAAAAACTATGTGATTCATGAGGTGGCCGTCGGCGAGAATTTCGAGAATATTCTAAGAAAATTCTATCGCACCGCCGCCGATTTGAACATCGATCGCCTTAAGGAACAAGTTCGCCGGATGAACGACATGGAAGATGAGGTTGCACTGGGCCAGAAAATAAAACTTCCCTATGCGCCCGCATTGTGGGGCAATATCACGACGCTCGCCGCAAAAGACAAATACCTCTGGATCGGAACCGAAAACGGCCTCATTCTTTTCAATGGTGAATCTTTCATTCATTTCGGCTGGCGGCTAGTCGAGGCCGACAGGGAAATGAATGTTTTTGAAATGGCCCGGAGCATTCTTCCGGAAGGCAGCGACGAACAGGTCGAGCGGCTTGCCGGAAAGATACTGCAACAAAATGAACTGGAAGGTGAGACGATTCCTCAAGGCGAAAGCCTGATCGTTTACGCCAATCAACTCGGTTCCAAAATCCTTTCCGTCTCGGCTCCATCATCGAAGAAAGCTTATGTCGGAACAGCCTATGGCGTCGTCGAATACAACGACGGAATCTGGAGTCGTTTTGCCCGACTTGAAGGCATAAGGTCGCCGATTCACACTATAGAGAACGAATACGGCGAACTCTGGTTCGCCAACTCCGAGAAAGTATGTCTGCTTGCCCGTCCCCGCGGTCAGGTCACTTTTATGCACTCAAATTATCTTACCCAGCTCGCCCCAGATCTGTATTACGATTATTTCGCGATCGTCTATCCCACCAACGAATGGGGCACTTTCGGCACCGGCATCACTTTTCTTTCCTATGGTCAGCAGGATAGAACAAATGAAGTGGGCGACATTATCGGGCAGTTTACTTCATATGATCTGGCCTGGACGGTTTCATACGGCACGAAGTTGATGAAATCGCTATCGGCAGGCATCTCCGCCAGAATCATTATCTCCCACCTTGCCGACGTCGGCGCCGGATTGGAGAAAGGCAAGGGTGTAGGTTTTTCGGGGGCGGTTGACGGCGGCGTTTTGTACAACCTTGACCGGCGGACCGACTTGGCCGCCACAATCACCAATATCGGGCCGGAGATCGCCTATATCGATGCCGATCAGGCGGATCCGCTTCCCCGCAAGCTGGCGGTCGCTTTTGCCTACAGGCTGATAGACTCGCCCTACAACAGATTGACTATCGTCGGCGAGGCCAACAAGCTGCTGGTGGACCTCAACGACGACATAAAGACTGAAATCAGGGAGATTATTCCTCATATCGGAGCCGAATATTGGTATTCGAATTATATTGCCGTCAGAACCGGCTATGTTTACGATGATATCGGGGTTCAGCGATACTTGACACTCGGCGGATCTTTGCAATATTCCCGGCTACGGGTCGACCTGTCCTATATTCCGTCATCGAATGAAGAAACGAACCGTTTGGGAAACACCGTCAGGTTATCCATAAACGTAGGCTTTTGACGAGTGTAGCGTGCGCAAATTGAAAATCCGCTGCATTTTAATCTTAATAATCTCTTGTTTCGGCGGGATTGTCAATTCGGCTTCGCCACCGTCGCTGCTTTCGCCTATTCAATCCGATGGGAATTGGTTGCTGGGTCGTTCCGAACATCGGTACAAGTCACCGGAGTTCCGTTCGATGGTGTCGCGGAAAAATCTGCTGAAACTCGAGCGCGAAACGGAGTTCGGTTTGCCCGTCTCGAAAAACTTCGTGCCGCTGGCGCTTTCCTCACAGATCGATACGCTGAACGTTTTGGTTCTGAAAGTCGAGTTTCAGCGGGAAAATCCGGACGATCCTACTACGACCGGCGACGGCACCTTTGATCTTCGGAGTTACGATCAGTTTTTGCAGGAAGAAGGACATTTTCTCGATCCGGCTCCTCATAACACCTCTTATTTTTCGGCGCACATGCAGGCTTTGGCGCGCTATTGGAGATTCGTATCCGATCGGCGGCTGCGTTTGATCTGGGAAGTTTATCCGGTCGAGGAGACCGTTGCTCTGCGGTTGCCGCACCCGATGTCGTATTACGGAATGGGGGGTAATCCGGATAGTATTGTCACCGGCCTCGAACGGTTCTTCGTTCATTCGATCACTCTGGCCGACAGCCTGCTTCCCCAACTGGATTTCGGGCGCTTTCAATCGGTGATAGTCTTCCATGCGGGCAGCGATCAACAAAACAATTTCAGTTTCATCAACGACACTCCCAACGACCTCTGGACCGGTTTCATCATGCTTGGTGATTCCGTTAGTGTTGACAGCGGCCGCAACTATGTGAGCGAGGGATTGCTCATGCCCGAGACGGCTTGTCAGGACAATCGGATCACCTGCTTGAATGCGGTTCTGGCGCACGAATTCGGACACCAACTGGGGCTTGTCGATATTTACAGCACGCTCAATTTCATGACTCAGGTCGGCGATTTTTCTCTTATGGACAATAACGGCATGTCGGTCGCCATCGACCTCGGCGGCGGGGCGCGGTTCGTCAACGGAGCCCTGCCGGTCTATCCGGACGCATGGTCGAGGGCTTATCTCGGTTTCTCGGCGGTGCATGAGATCGTGAACCAGCAGAATGTTCCGATCAGGGCGGCCGAACAGGGATACTTCAACAACGAAATCGTCAAGGTGCCGATTTCCGAATATGAATATTTCCTCATAGAAAACCGCCAAACCGAAGCCGATTTCGGTTACCTTGATTATAATCCTTCGATTCCCAACGTTCTTCTGGCCGACCCGGCCACCGGTGTCATTCTCGGTCCGGGTTATGCCTATTTCGATATGAACGACACCATCAAGGTTCCCACCGGTGAATATGATCGCCTCTTGCCCGGTGATGGTATCCTGATCTGGCATGTGGACGAAGCGGTCGCATATATGGATTATGTGGGGAACGGCAGAAATAATTTCCTCAACAACACCCTTCAATGGGATCCGTCGCGGCGGTTTCTGACGGTCGTCGAGGCCGACGGTATTATGGATTTCGGCGGCAACTACTTCACCGGCTTCGGTTCCGCCGGAGATTTTTACCGAATTGACAATAATGCCGCCCTGTCGCCGTTTACCAATCCGAGCAGCCGCTCGAATCTCGGCGCCGACAGCCATATTTGGATCACCAATATCGATTCGTCGGATACCTTGATGTACTGCAGCATAAGAATTGACTGGTTCCGCCAGGGATTCCCAGTCATGGGGTTCCCATATATCGGCGATAACTCCCCTCTAATATTTCTCGATTTGGATGCCGACGGCCGCAATGAATTGCTGACCGGAGGAGGAATATTTTTAATTTGCTTGAAAAACGACGGCACGCCGTATTTTCCACTTAAATCCGGTTTGTACGTGCCGCGCTTCGACGGCGATTCGTTGATTTATGATTTGCCGTTGTTCACCCTTAATGACACTTCGTTTGCCGCAAAACCGGTAGCCGGCAATCTCTCAGGGGACGGCGAACTCGAGGTCGTTCTGCTCGATAATCGCGGTATTTTGCGGATTTATGCTCCTATCGACAACTCGCCGCTCGATTCGATGGCCGATATGATGGCCGAGATGACGTTTCCCGCCGCTGTCACCGCACCTCCTTTGACCCTCGATTTTGATCTCGACGGATATGACGAGATTTTGGTCGGTCTGGAGGATCGGACGGTTCGATATCTCAAAATGATCGCGCCGGACAGTCTGGCAATGACGAGGCTGGACAGCCTGACTCGAATACCGAGATCGATGGCCATAGCCGATTCGCTGGCTTATATCATTTGCGGGGATGATATGTCCTATACATGCCGCATCCTGCGTCGGAGCGGGTTATCGTTTTCCCACATTATCGATATTGAGCTTCCGAACGGACGGTTCGGCGGGTTGGCGGCCGCCGATTTCAATAGGGATCTGTTGGCCGATGCCGCCGTGGTTATCGGCAACCGTCTTTGCCTGATCGATGGTGCAACTCAGTCGCATCTACAACGGGCACTGCCCAATCCCGGCCCACCGGCGGCAGGCGATATTGATGCCGATGGTTATCCGGACATCGCGCTAATCGGCGGCGATCGATTCCTGACAATCTATGCGTTCAACCGCAACGGCGTTTATCTCGATGGTTTTCCCGTGAGATTGAACGTCGTTCGGGATTATTCCTCCGACTCCCCGGAGGTGACTCTGGCCGATCTGAATTCCACCGGATATCCGGACATAATTTTCGCTTTGCCGATCGGTGGGTTCGCCGCCTACGACCATACGGGGACGCCGCTGCCGGGATTTCCGTTGCCTACGACATCTCGGCTTATCGGGCCGCCGGCAGCCTGCGATCTTGACGGCGACGGGACTTTGGAGGTTGCCGCCCTCGATAGTTTCGGTTTCATTACGGCCTGGAACCTTGAAGCCGATTATGATTCCTTGAACAATCCCTGGCCGATGGCCTCCGGCAGCCATAAAGCTAATCCGGTTTTAGGACCGCAATACAATAGACCGATAAACACTCCCGATGGATTCTTGACTGAGGGAACCGTGTATTGTTATCCCAATCCGGCCTCGGATCGCTTGGCTTTCCGCTATTATTCCGATCGCGACGCTGTGGTTGAGGTAAAAATATTTGACATGTCCGGCGAACTTGTGGACAAATTATCCGGGGTGGCAATGGCCGGATCGGATAACGAGATCGCTTGGGATTGCCACAATATCGCTTCGGGTGTGTATCTGGCCCGGCTCGAGGCCGATGCTGCCGATGCGAAGAAGCATGTGATTTTGAAAGTTGCCTTGATAAAATAGAGGAGGAACGATGCGCGTGATTGGAGCGACCATATTGATTTCAGCGCTGGCGGCGCAGCCGGTATCGGCCGATAGATGTGTCACGATAGAAGACCATTTTGCCAAGGCGGACATGACGGTCGGTCGTTTTCTGGCCGATAATTCCGATTTTGAATTCGAAGACGAACCGCTCGAGGCGGATATTTATCAATTCGGCACCAAATCGACCAAAAAGGCCTTCTTTTATTCATTGGCCGTGCCCGGTGCCGGTCAATATTACGCCGGCTCGCGCGTAAAGCCGTTCGTTTTTCTCGGTATAGAGGCGACCGTTTGGACGGCTTACTTCATCTATCAAAACAAAGGCGATAAAAAGAAGAACGAATATATCGCTTTTGCCGATGCTCATTACGATTGGCGGGAATTCCGCGCCTGGTGGAATGGGTTACGGGAGGATATAAGGGACAATTATTCGCACGAAATGCCTTGGGATAATTACAATAATCGGCCGATCTTCAATCATGAGTATTATGAAAACATCGGCAAATACAATGAGTTTCAGATCGGTTGGGACGATATAGACGTTGAGCCGCCGCCGATCGGCCATGACACCACCTCCCCTCATCGCGACTTTTATCTCGATTTGCGCCGCCAGGCCAATGATCTGTATCAAAATTCCAACACGATGATTATGGTGGCGATAGGCAATCACTTGATATCGGCGTTCGATGCCGCTCTTACGGCCAAGAAATTCAACAAGGGACAGAAACGGTTTTCGCTAAAATTCAAATCGCGCGAATTCGGCAGAACCCTGGCGCCGGTATTGACCATGGATTATAAGTTTTGATATGCGCAAGATCGTTTTGTCATTGTTCCTGACGATTTTTGCCGTTTCGACAGCGGCCGCCGAATCGATCACGACCGCGTTCGAACTGCAGTTGGCCGACCGGCTTTCCGCAAGCGATGAGGATCTGAACATTCCGTTGCCGGGTAGGGTCGCCGGCAATGCGCCCAAATCGAAAATCCTTGCCGGCTTGTATTCGTTGATTTTGCCCGGGGCCGGCCAATATTACTGCGAAAATATTTTCAAAACCAAATTATACGTTGGGATCGAAAGCGGATTATGGCTTTCGTTTTATGGTTTCCGCAGGTATGGAGCCATGAAAAACGAAGCCTCGAAAGGTTGGGCGATTTTACGGGCCGGAGCCTGCCCTTTCAACGATGACGATCGTTATTGGACGAAATTGACTTACTATGACAACCGCGATCGCAACGAACCGGACGGGTTCGGATACAATCAGATGATCAGAGTGATCGACCGGGAAGAGGCGCTGATTTTTCCCGAAACCCCGGAATATTACTGGAACTGGGACAGTCGGCAATCGCGCGAGCACTATCGCAAGTTGCGCAACCAAAGCAAGACCGCCTATAAACACGCCGATCTCGTGGTCGGCGGCATCATCGTCAATCATCTGGTTTCGGCTATCGATGCCTTCATCTCAGCGGGAAAATTCAATAGGCGGTTGGGATTTTCGGGAATTTCAATAGATTATCGCTTTGATGCCGGGCCGGACGATCCGTCGTTTTATTTTGCCCTATCGAAACAAATCAATTGATGTCTGGTTCGTGTCTGCTCATTTTCTTATCCGTATTTTTGTTCTTTTGCCGATGCGGCGGCAGAGACTTTTCGGATCCTGCACTCCGTCCGAAAGTGATCGGTATTATTCCGGCGGGCGTGCTTGGCCCGGAAATCGGATCCAATAGGCCGCTTAAAGCTCCAGCCGATATCGCAGTCAACGACAGGGGGGAAATATTCATAGCCGATTACGGCAACGACCGGGTGGTGAAACTCGGTCCGGATGGCGGCTTTCTGGCGGAATGCGGCGGATCCGGCTCGCAGGCATCGTCCATGAAAGGACCGGTTTCGGTGGCGGTCGATAATGTTTCCAATGTTTATGTCATCGATTCGGGAAATTCACGTGTCATGATTTTTGATTTTCGACTCAACCATATTTCCTCGCAAACCGGATTCTGGCGCGGGCAGTTGGTTTCGTTTCGCTATTTGACCGCGATAAAGGTCGGCCGCGGCGGCTATATCTATCTCGGCGATGACGGGTTGGGAGGATGTTACAAACTCGATCCTTTTTTCGGCTATGTGAATAATTTCGGGGAGATCGGAAGTCATCTGGAAATCGGGTATCCGGCCGGAATCGCCATAGCGCCCGATTCAAGAATCGTAGTCGCCGACAGACTCCGCAGGAAGATCGTCATTTTCGATGATTTCGGGATGCCGATGGCCGCCTATGATACTCGCCTGGCTCAGGCTCCCAACTCGGTGGGAATCACGCCGAACGGAACAATCTGGACGATTGATAAAAGCGGACTCAACGGCCTTGACAGGCGGGGCAACGTCATTGTCGCCTGGAGCGGAGTTGATTTTGGTTCGTCGATATCCTTGTCGGCCGTCTGCCCATCGGGCGATACGTTGCTGTATCTGGCTGATGCGGGGCTTTCGCGGATTCTGCTGTTAAAGCCGCTTTACGGGGATTGATCGGTGAAGCGCCTTCTGCTTCTCCTTTTTCTTGGCGCAGAAATTGCCCGAGCCGCCGCGAAAATTGAAATCGCCGTCGTTGGAAACGGCACGATCGGGCCTTATGCTCTTTGCCAGAACCAGATAGTGCCCGCAAGCGAGGAAATTCTATATAAGGATTCGGTATTTGCAAGCGGCATCGATTACGAAATAGATCTCAGGGAAAAAATCATACTTTTTTCGCGTCCTCTGGCTATCGGCGATACCATATTAGTCCGGCTTCAGGTCTGGCCGCTTAAACTGAGCAGCAGCTATTACCTAATGCGGCCGAAGGAAATCGATCAGCCGGAACCGGCGATTGTAGCCCCCCAAGCGCCGCCTGTCATCAGACAGTCAGGTGATCTTGAGCTGGCGGGAAGCAAAAACTTCGCGGTCAATTTCGGGAACAGCGGCGAGCCGTCATTAACCCAGAGTCTCGATTTGCTTGTCAGCGGAAATCTCGGCCGCAACGTTCGACTCTCGGGAAATATATCCGATCGAAATCTCGGCGCCGGAGGGGGAACCGCGGCTGTGGATGAGCTTGATCGGGTTTCGGTAAATCTTATTGCGCCGTCGTTTGCCGCAAATTTCGGCAATCTGGAAATATCCGGCGTTCAGGGATCTATTCTCGATTTCAGGCGCAGGTTGATCGGACTTGAGTTGAGCGGCAATAGCGGAATGGCATCCGGCAGCGGGGTCGTCGCTTTTTCTCCGGGAGCGCAGAGGGAAACAAGATTCTTCGGTGTCGACGGGCGGCAGGGACCATATCCGGTAATCGGCAATGAGATTACAGTCAATATGGGTTCCGGCCGGCAAGCTGTAATTCCGGGAACCGATGAGGTTTTCATCAACGGCAGAAAACTTTCCAGAGGAATCGATAACGATTATGTAATCGACTACGATTACGGATATATCACTTTTGCACCCAGGGTGGTTATCTCCTCGCAAAGTCTGATCAGCATCAAGTATCAAGCGCCTTTGGAAAATTACCGCCGCTCGTTTTATCGAGGCGATCTCGCGCTGGAACGCGGTTTGACGATCGGATTTCAATATATCGGTGAAATCGATGACGAACTGCGTCCCCGGGCCTTTGAACTCGGCGATGTTGAAAAAAGAGCAATCGCTGCGGCCGGCGCCGATCCCGAATCGGCTTATGTCGGCGGAGCCGTTTACGTCGGACAAAATCAAGGGAATTACGAGGCAATCGTGGATTCTCTGTTTGATACAATCTACGTCTATTCCGGGACAGATTCCGGTTCGTACGACGTCTATTTCAGTCTCGTGGGCGCCGGCAAGGGAGATTATGAATATGCGGGATTCGGTAAATATGTTTATGTCGGAACCGGTTTCGGATCCTATATGCCCCGCAAGTACTTGCCACTGCCCAACTCGGCTAATTACGGCTCGGTCATGTTCAAGTCGGAAGGCGAATTTTATGCTCAAGGTGAACTGGCGGCCTCCAGACTTGACCAAAACAAACTGTCATCTCGTGATAATATCGGGTCCGGATTGGGGGTTTCTTTTAATGGGGGCTGGAAAAGAGACAGTCTTCCGGCGGCCGGCCGATACTGGAATTTTAATATTCTGGAAATCAAAGCCAGAAGATTTGGCGATGATTTCGTCGTTCCGGGAAAGATAGATACGGTCGAATTACACCGGCAATACAACCTGCCGTTGACTTCAACCGGCCGATTCAAACGGCTGACCGAGCTTACGACGGCGGCGGTATCGAATCTAGGCGAATACATTCGTGCCGGAGTCGGCGAGTTGAAAGCGGACAGCATCTCAGCCAATAACCGTTTCGGGCATGTTTCTCTTATGGCAATGCGCAGATTGACGGTATTCGGCGCTGTCGACCTGTCGGAATCACGGTCGGCGGGTTCAATCAATAAGGCGGAATGGAATAGATTCGATGCCGGAACGCGCTTTTCCGGTCACGGTTTCACTTCCTCGCTCATCGGTCGCTATGATTTTAAGCAGGGTCAAAATCGAAAAGATGAAGGCATCCGGGTAGTGGAGATCGAATCTTCGGCGGAAATCCAGATTACTCGTAGATTATCCTCAGGCGGAAAATATATCCAGCGCCGTCGGCGATTCGCTCCGTCGGTATTTATTTCGAACCGGTGGATTTATCAAAGCCGGGTTGACCAATATGAAGCCGGGGTCAGACTCGACGGCGGCGGAAGAGGGATGTCCGGGGAATTGAGGCTGGCGGTCATTGACAATCAGGCTTTCCACCCGCTGATCGAAAGATCGATGAAATACGCCGGAAACTCCAAGATCGAACTTGTTTACCCGGGTCTGGCGTTCGCTTTTTTCGAAAACCTGAACGGATCGACCAGATCGGCGAAGATACGGGAATTCGTTTACGTGGGGCGCGGCAAAGGAGACTACCGGTTGGACGGGCAGGATTACGTTCCCGAACATGGCGGCGAATACATCCAGGTGATCCGGCCAGCAGGGCTGCTTGAAGATTTCGGTCCGGCAGGTTATGAAATCGGCGGCGGCTGGCGGGCGCGTTTCGAGGGCGATGCCTTATTCGCATCGTCTTTCGCCCGTAAAGTCACGGTCGAAAATGATTTGTCTTTCGAAAACGACCTTGCCCCAAACACTGATCTGAAAATCGGCCACATGCTTCCGGCTTTCGGCGATGACGTTCGGCCGCAATATGAAAGTTTCGCTATGCGTCATCGAACCACGTTCAGGCTGCCCCCGCCTTTTGAATATGTCCGCAATACGCTGAATCTATCGAGGAATAGAGGATCTCAGTACGATTTTGAATCGGTGGACGACAGGTTAAGCGCAATCGACATCGAGCTGCGAGTCGATCCGCGGAACGCGGCCGGATACCTGTTCGCTGCGGGATATGCCGCCGACCGGCGCCTTGTTTATTCGGGTGCCTATGATATCCGACGCTATAAAGTTGAATTCACTCAGTTTTATAGGTTATCGAGCGCTCTCAGGCTTGAAATCCCGATATCCGGGCGGCGCGAAATGGAAATTCGCCGCGATTTCGGGGTTTCGTCGTTCGGCGGCGGATTGAGGACGGTTCTGAATTTGGGAATGATGAGCCGACTTGAGACGCAGCTGAACTATTTCCGCGTAAACACGGCGGCACAGCCGAGGCTGGCCTACCTTTTTGCCGAAGGCCGCAAAAGCGGCGATAATTTCGACGGGCTTTTGCTTTTTCGATTCAAGCCGAACGGCTACACCGAAATGGAAATCCGCTATGCGTATAAAAGGCTCGGCGACGGCTATAATAATTATAATCTGCGTCTGGAGGCGAAAGCGGAATTTTGAAACGGCTCGGATTAAAATTGTTTATGCTTTTCTGGCTGGTCGGGACTGCCGCGCAAGGCCAATTGATTCGAAGCCTGACTATCGAAAACGCCGCCCTGCCGCGACCGATAGATTTCGTCAATGCCAAGGGGACGCAGTTTCAACCCGACAGCGTCGGAGCCGATTCCCTGAAGATAGTTTCGGCGTTCCATGACGAGGGATATTTCGATTGCCGGGTTGTCCCAAGCTATCGAATAGGCGGGATGCGGGTTGATTTGAAATACAAAATAATTCCCGGGCCAAGGTATATGCTTTCGGTGTCAACCGAAATCACCGGCTCAGACACTTCGTCGCCATTCGATTTCGACGACCTGAATGAATCATATTCAGGTTTGCCGGCTACCGCCGGAAATATCCGGAAACTCGCGTTCGAGCTGCTTGAGCGTGCCGCCAATGCCGGTTTTCCTTATGCCGAAGTCGGCTATGATGATTTCCGGGGGATATCCGAAAACCGACTTGCTTTGAAAGCTAAAATAAATCTCGGACCAAAGGTGACAATTCAAGGATTAAATTTTCCGGGCCGGCATTTCATCGATCAGACTTTCCTCGAATATTATTGCCTGTTTAAGCCGGGATTGGCCTATTCCAATAGAAAAATGAAATCCATAGGCAGGCGGCTGAACGGCGCAATTTTCCTCAAATCCATTGGCCTGCCCGAACTCAAATATTCCGGTTATCCGCAATACGGAGTTATCGAAATCCCGATCATCGAACGTCCCGCCATGCGAATCGATGGCTTGGTCGGGCTCGCCTCAAAAACGAAAAAGATGTTTGGCAAAATCGACATTATGGTTTCCAATGTATTCGGCCGCGGACGGCAGCTCAGGATCGGATGGAGCAAGAAGGATGAATATTCGGGCAATAAAGAATTGGAATATTTCGAACCGTGTATCATGAATTGGCCGGTCGACGGCCGCATCGCTGCCTTTCAATTCGATTATGACAGTCTCTATATTGAGACCGGGGCGGAGCTGGGGCTTGGACTGGCAACGGTCTCTGGCTATGCTTATAAATTCGGTTTCGGCGCCGCTCAAATTTCGCCGGAATCCTACGGAAAAAGTATCATTCCGCCGAAAGATAGGTTCAATTTGCTGCTCGGGTTCCAAGCCGATACCCGTGATTATTCCGATAATCCTCGTCGGGGCGAATTCGTTACAATAGACTGGCGTTTTTTCGTCGAAAATCGGCATAATAATGCGATATCCAACTCTTCAGGCGATAGCTACCGTCGGATAGATATGATGGCCGGCAAATTGGTGCCGGTGACGAACTCCGCGGTTCTTATGGCGAGAATTGTCGGTAAAGCGATATTCGGCGAGAAGTCAACCATGGATCGGCAGTTTCTCTTGGGAGGCACCGGCAGTTTGAGGGGATATGACCAGGATATCTTTAGGACCGCCCGATACGCCGTAGCCACGATCGAATATCGTCATATCTATGGCAAAGACGGCCGGGCCTATCTTTTTGCCGATCTGGCCGGCATTGACACTAAATCGATGTCTGCGTATTCCCGGTCCGAAACATTATTTAAGGCCGGCTTCGGCGCCGGCATAGCCTCGAAAATCGCCCCGGGCTTGGCGATTCTAGAAATCGGTTTCCCCGCCGAAGGGAGTTTGAGCGAGGCCAGGATTCATTTTGCCGTGAGGACAGAGTTTGATTAAGTATTGGATCGCCTTGATTCGACCGGTTAACGTCGTCATTACCGTTGTTGCGGTTTATGCCGGCGGCGTTATCTGTTTGTCCAGCCTATATTCGGGGAAACTTTTACTCGCCGGTCTGGCGGCCGGTTTGA
>Ga0209101_1000776_pt1 | contig 25585 bp, 31 predicted proteins | sample ConPoolayeCmetaG_FD_185481 | JGI IMG/M metagenome (GOLD analysis project Ga0209101, IMG submission 185481) | Hot spring microbial mat communities from California, USA to study Microbial Dark Matter (Phase II) - Cone Pool mat layer C metaG... ...
GGGGAATGGGGGTGTGGGTGGGCGGCGCAGCCGCCCACCCACACCCCGCCTCCCATCGCTCCCTCTCTCCCCGCTTCGGGGAGAGGGCGTGTGTGTACCTCAGCACTCTACTTCCACTGGGCATCAATTGCCTCACGGATCTCTTTGATGGTCAAGCCGGCAAGGCGATGCATCCGCGTGGTGGGCGTGTGCCCCTCATAGTCGAGTGGCGTGGAGGCGTGACGATGTACCCACACGCCCGCCACGCGCGCCACTGTGCCATTGTCGTCAAAGCGGATGATGATGTTCAAATCGTATGAAATTTTGTTTTGTTCCCATGCCAGCGTCCAGCGTAAACTAGCGCGATCAACAACCGGCCTGGAGAGTTTACCCTTGTTCGCCAGGCGCGTCGCGTTAATCTCCTGGAGTAACGCCGTAATTTCCTTGCCGATACCGTTTTTGATTTCTTCGATCAATGTGTTGATGCGCGTTTGCGCGGCGGCAGATAATTCTGGCATTCTTCACTCACTTTCAGTATCGCAACATCGCACCAATGCCACCCAGTTTTTTCAACCGCGTTGCCGCAGTACCATGCACCAACTCGGCACGACATCCCAATTCGATGGCACGTCGGACAGCCACATCCACCGCGCCCGGGAGCGATTGCATCGCTTGACCACACAGCGGGCAGGCGGCGAGGTGTTGTCCCGCCAGATAACCACAGTGGCGACACATTGCACCTTCGGCAGGGTAATCGGGCACGGCGATCAAGGTGTACACTTTTTTCTCCATCAGCGCGCTCAAGGTGTCCGCCAAGCCCAGCGTGGCGGTCAAGCCTTTTTTGCGCGCGGCGGTCTGCAACGCTTCCACCTGCGCGAGTTCTCGCTCGCGTTCAAGGCGCTCTTGAATCGGTCGCGCTTTTTCGACGACCTGACGCGCCGAGGCATCCATATCCATCGCAAACTCGCCGACGATGCGCTCACGCAACGACCTGGGCAATTGTTCACGAAACTGGGCGCGTGTGTCGCGCGTCCCTGCGATGACCAGATACTTGCACTTTTGGCTAGCAACAAAATCAGCCGTGAGTTGTGCCGCCTGCTTGAGATTTTGCAGCGCCTGCGCTTCGATCTGACGCTGAAAGCGCGCGGCACTCCAGCCGCCTTGCTTGTGCCGACCGGGCGTCCTGGGTAACTGATAGGTGTACTCTTCGATCTCGCCCAGATGCATCGCAAAAAAGCGCGCGCGGTCGCGCCCGATGAGCGCGATGGCAAAGCATTCGTACTCGTCGAGCAGATCGCTCAACAAGCGCACATTCGGTTTGACGTCCACACCGGCATAGTCGGGGAGGCGTACTGCCAGACGAAACTCGCGCCACAAGTCCAGCGGCGCGCTGGCAAAGAGTACCAGCCCCAGCGATTGCCAGTCGTACTCGCGCTCGACAAAACGCGTGACGCGCTGCACATCGGCGGGGTCTGCCGCGAGCGGTTCGAGCAGACGCTTGAGTGCGCGTTTGCGTTCGGCTTTGTCGTGCTGGGACAAATCGGTGTTGAGATACACACTGAGCACCGGCTTGCCCTGCGTGTCCAGACGCACCAACTCTTTGAGTTCAGTTTGGGTAATCACCGTTGCCTCCTTACGAAATACGACCGCCGACCGCCGCAGATTTTCTGTGTAGCGGGCGGTTGCGCCCACAAGCCACTCGTCACACCCTCGCGAGCGGCTAACAGCCGCGCGCGCGTGCGAGTTCTTGTTTGAGTCGCTCAATCTCGGCACGTAGTTCGGCTTCGCGTCGTTGCATCTCCTGCTGTAAATTTTCCAGGCGTTCGGTGAGATCCATAATGATCTCCACGCCTGCCAGATTCACTCCCAGTTCGTTGGTCAAACGCGCGATCTTGCGCAACCGCTCGATCTCGCGCGGCGAGTACAACCGAATTTTGCCCGAAGAACGCGTCGGTTTCAAGAGCCCCACGCGTTCATAGTAGCGCAGGGTTTGCGGGTGCATATCTACCAGCCGTGCGGCTACGCTAATGACAAAGATCGGTTCATCTGGATCACGATATTCCATCATCGCCTCCGCATCTGTGCAAGTTGTTGGAACAGGGCGCGCTCGGCGGGCGTGAGATTTTCGGGCAACACCACACGCACTTTGACGTAGAGATCGCCATAGGTGTTGGTGTTCAAGCGTGGCATGCCCTGCCCTGCCAGACGGAACGTGCGCCCACTTTGCGTCTCTGGCGGAATCTTGAGCGCGAGTTGCCCTTTGAGCGTGGGCACGTACACCTCACCACCGAGCACGGCGACGTACAGGTCTATCGGGATTTCACAGCGCAAGTCGTCCCCATCTCGCTCAAAGACTGGATGCGGTGCGACTTGCACACGCACATACAAATCGCCCGGCGCGCCGCCCAGTCCCGGCGCTCCTTCGCCAGCATAGCGAATCCTGGAACCGTTTTTGACGCCGGGCGGAATTTTGATTTCCAGACGACGCTCACCTTTTTGCAAGATGCGGGTCGTCCCGCGATATGCCTCCTCCAGAGAGATCTCAATCGTCTGCTCAATATCCTGCCCGCGGCGCGCGCGCGCGCGCGAGGTTTCAAAGTCACCGAAGAACGTGCGGAAGAAATCGGAAAAGCCGCCCAGATCGCCAAAGAGCGACTCGAATTCTTCCGGCGACACGGTGCGATAGTGCACGCCGCCCGTGCCCCACTGGAACGGACCCTGGGCGCCGGCGCGCTGGTACTGCTCGTACGCCTGCCAGTTGGCGCCCAGTTCATCGTAACGACGCCGCTTGGCAGGGTCGGACAGAACCTCGTACGCCTCGTTAATCTCTTTGAATTTTTCCTGAGCCGATTTATCGTTTGGGTTTAGGTCGGGGTGATACTTGCGCGCCAGCCGACGAAAGGCTTGTTTGATCTCCTTTTCATCGGCATTCTTGCTTACCCCGAGAATTTTGTAATAGTCCTTGTACTCCACGCCGCATATTATACAACGATAAAGCCAATTTGTCAATATCATTAGAGAACTCTAATGAAAAAAGTTGATAAAATCATTATCAAATCTATTGACAAATTCAAGTCATCGTGGTATAATCCGAACCGAAAAATGATTGAGCATTGCTCAATGGGCGATGCTCGAAAAAAATGATAAGGAGGTAAAACGATGAGCAGCCTGATTCGTTGGGATCCCTTCCGAGAAGCAATGTCGCTACGCAATGCGATTGACCGCCTGTTCGAAGAGTCGTTTGTGGCACCTCGCGTGAGTTGGTGGGCGCCGCTGGGCACAGGCGATCTGGCGATTGATATGTACGAAACCAAAGACGAGGTCGTCGTCAAAGCCGCAATGCCCGGCATCAAGCCCGAGCAGACCGAGGTGACCATCACGGGTAACACCTTGACGATTCGTGGCGAAGCCAAAGAGGAGAAAGAGGTCAAGGAAGAAAACTATCTCTGCCGCGAACGTCGCATGGGCATCTTCTCCCGCTCGGTCTCTTTGCCCGATGGTCTCAAGACCGACAAAGCCGAAGCGACATTCGAGCATGGCGTTCTGACGCTCAAGATTCCGAAAGCCGAAGAAGCCAAGCCCAAGACCATCAAGGTCAAGGCAAAGTGAGCAGGGAAATTGGAGATTAGAGATTGGAGATTGAGGAGGTCGCGATGAGCATTTCACGCTGGGAGCCTTTCAAGGAAATGATGACCTTGCGCGAGGCGATGGATCGGCTGTTTGAGGACTCGTTTGTTCGTCCGAGCCGATTCTTCCGCGAAGCCGCTGGCACGTATCTGCCGCTCGATGTGTACACCACGAATGATGCTGTGGTGATTCGCGCATCAGTGCCGGGTGTCAAGCCGGACGATGTGGAGATCACCATCGAGGGCGATACCGTGACGATTCGCGGCGAGATCAAGGCGCCGCAAGAAGAGGGCACGTTCTTGCTGCAAGAGCAACGCTATGGTCCGTTCTCTCGCTCGATTGAACTGGCGTTGCCTGTGCAGGCGGATAAAGCCGAAGCCAAATTCGAGAACGGCGTGCTGACGTTGACGATTCCCAAAGCGGAAGAGATCAAGCCCAGGGTCATCAAAGTCAAAAGCGCGTGATAACAAAATCCGCAGGAGGAACTCTCCTGCGGATTTTGTTTTTCAAATAGGCAGTAACCAGATTTCTACAGGTTTATCGAGAAATGTTCTGGGCGTGGGTGTGGATGTCGGCACCGGCGTGGGCGCAGCCGTTGGCACCTGGATGGTGGGCAGGGATTGGCGCGGTGACATATCTATAAATATCAGAATCGAACCAAACACCATACTCGTGACAACCAAAATGCTGATGATGATATTGACCCACCAGCGCCAATCACGTTTGGCTTCTTTCGGTTTACCTCTCCGTGACATTGTGATTCTATCCTCCTGAATAATTGCGGTGCGGATTATACCACATTCTAACAGGAGAGCAAATGACGCGTGCTCAGCCTACATTTCACACCCCCGCTCTGGAGAAACTACTTTCATTCTCCCGCAAACTGAAATACATCACAAGCATACGACCATTGACACAAATCTTGCTGATTGTGGTATAATGTGGTTGCATCGTCTAGCAGCGCGCCTGCCAATCATTCCTCGATAGATGCAAAAGGATTAGCGTATGCCTAAAAAGAAAACAGCGGCAACTACCAAAAAGAAAGCAACACGGACGAGAACGAAAACTACCCGCGCGGCGGTCAAAAAGAAAACCCCCGCCCGCGCCACCCGCGCGCGTTCCGCTGCGCGCGCGCCCCAGCACTCCGCCGAGTACCTCGATTACCTCGAACGCTACAAAATGGCGGGCGGCGATCGTCCTCTGCTCAGCCCCAAAGAATTCGACCGGCTGGACGATGAACTCCTCGACCTGCTCGCGTTGCAACTCGAAGTCGGCCTGGACGACGAGCAGGTCGTCCGCTTGCAAGAACTGGAATATCTGCTACTCGAATCGGAACCATGACGTACCGCATCCTGTTTGTTTGCACCGGCAACGTCTGTCGTTCACCGATGGCTGCCGCGCTCTTCAATGCGCGCGCGCGGCGTCGCGGCGAGGAGCATCTTTACTACGCCTCGTCGGCAGGGACGTGGGCACTGGAGCATACTCCCGCGTCAACACACGCGATTACCGTGATGGCACAACGTGGCATTGACCTCACCAGCCATCGTGGCAAAACGGTCACACGCGCCCTGCTCGATCAAGCCGACGTGATTATCGTGATGACCCACAGCCATCGCGAAGCGCTCCTCTCCGAGTTTCCCCACACGCGCCCCAAAATTCATCTGATGAGTGAACTCGTGAACCAGATGTACGACATTGCCGATCCGTATGGCGGAACGTTGAACGAATATGAAGATTGCGCGCAGCATCTCGAAACTCTGATTGATACCGGCTACGAAAAAATCAAAACGTGGATTCACTCGGTCACCCACTAAAGCAAATTCTTCTGCGGTTACTGACGGCACTGCGCCAACTGCTTCAAGACCGTCGCTTGTATCTGCGCTTGCAACTGGGTAGCGCGCTGGGGCTGGGCGTGGGCCTCGTGCTCGCGGCGCTCCTGATCTCCGACGTGTTCACCGCGCCTTCCACGCGTCTGAGCGATGTGATCTATCAAACCCCAGCCGCCACGCGCCACGTCGTCATCGTTGCGATTGACGACGCCAGCGTGCAAGCGATCGGTCCTCTCCCCTGGTCTCGCGCCACCCTGGCGGCATTGATTGATGCCATTGCGCGCGCGTCACCGCGCGTGATTGCACTCGACGTGATTCTGCCCGAACCTTCGCAAGACGATGTGCTCCTCGCGCGCGCCCTCGAAGGTGCGCCGCGCGTCATCCAACCAGTCATCGGCGTCGAAGCGACACTGGCGACCGCCGCTTTTCCGCGCTTTGATTACGTACTCACCCCCGCACCGCTGTTACGTACCTCCAACACCTCTCTCGCCCATACGTCCATCATGCCGGATCGCGATGGCATCGTGCGTCACATACCTCTCGCCATCGAATCGCAGGGACAACGTTATCCCGCGCTGGGGCTGGCAGCCTCCGCCGCATTTCAGCAACGCGTACCCGATGTGCGTCTCGAACATCGCACCGTCGTATGGGATACACAACGCCTACCCACCGATGCCAGCGGGCGAATGAAAATCATCTTCGTGCATCCCCAGAGCCGGGTGGTTATTCCAGCCGCGGCGATCTTGCGCGGCGACGCGAATATGGACGTTTTACGTGACCGTATCGTTCTCGTGGGGGTGACCCAGAGTCGGGCGCGGCTTTTTGTTCCACCCACTTTATCCACACCTCCACTGACTTCGGTCGAGGTGCATGCGAACGTTATCGAAACGCTTTTGAGGAATCACCTGCTCACCCCGCAAGATCGTTTGACCGAAATTGTGATGATTTTCCTGCTTGCGATTCTCGCGGGAGCAACGCTGCCCCACTTGCGCTTGCTGTCCGCGCTGGCACTCACGATTATTTACGTGCTGCTCTATCTGGGTTATGCGTTCGCGCTCTTTAGTCGCGGCACGCTGGTTCAGCCGCTCTATCCGGTGCTGGCATTACTGCTGGTCTTGATCGGCGCGATGGTCTTTCGTTATTTCTCCCACGAACGCCGGCGCGCAGCACTGAGTCATTTGTTCCGTCGCTATGTGGCACCCGATACGATCGAACAGGTGATGCGCGGTTTCGATCGCGACAGCGCGCTCCTCAGCGGAACGCAACGACGTATCTCGGTACTATGTATTGATTTGCGCGATGTCACCCATCTGGCTGAGACACTTGCTCCCGCCGCGCTTTTTCAAATCCTCAATCAATACATCCGGCTAATCAGCACACACATCTTTCAGCACAATGGCATGCTGATTGAATGCAACGGTGCCGAGATTCTGGCAACGTGGAACCTGTTGCTCGAACAACCCGATCACGCGCGCCAGGCATTATCCACCGCCCTCCAGATCAAACAAGAGATTGCGGCATTCAACCGCAATCACACGCCACCCATTTCTTGCCACCTTGGAATGGGCATTGCCACCGGCGATGTCCTGGCAGGTCGCCTCCATCTGGCAACTTCCACCGAATACACAATTATCGGAGAATGCGTGAGTGTGGCCGAACGTCTTGCCGTGCGCCCAGAACGGAGCATCTTCATTGATGCAGCAACTTGTACACACGTGGGAGATGAATTTCCCTTGCGCGAAATCAAGCCCATCAAACTGCGTCGCAAAACGGATCCGCATCGCATCTGGCAAATTGTTCCACCTCCGGAGGAAACGGAAACGGGAGAGTGGAACTCGACAGAAAATTAAAAACGCCACGCTGTCCACGTGGCGTTTTTTTATCCGTCCAGAAACGGTTCCCACTCTCGACACTCGGCGAGGTAATGCCCAAACAGCGCGCGCGGAGTAGGTTTGGGTTCAAAAGGCTTGCGACGTAACGTCATACGCGCTTCTGCCAGCGTTTTACCACCCTTTTTGCGATTGCACGCGGGGCAGGCACTCACCACATTCTCCCATGTATGCGTCCCGCCGCGATGACGCGGAATGACGTGATCAATCGTCAGATGATTCGACTGCATACCGCAATACTGACACGTAAAATGATCGCGACGAAAGACGGCACGCCGCGTCAACGCCACGCGCAATCGCGGATGGCGTACCGGACTGGCTAGACGAATGACGGAGGGAATCGGAATCTCCGTCGTCGGTGTACGCAGATAGCCACGATTGTTGACAACGATCTCTGCCTTGCCGCTCAGCAGGAGCACAACCGCGCGTTTGATCTGGCATACATTCAGCGGCTCGTAATTCTGATTGAGAACGAGGACATCGTGATTCATTGACCCATAGTATAGCACTGCTGTTTGACTACGTCAAAAAACAGGTAGCCACGTAGAGAGTAAAACAAGTAGATTATTCACTCCTGGACCTGTTGCCCATTCACCCATCACCTGTTTACCTGCTACCCGCCACCTGACCACCCATCTGCATCTCACGCAACATCCGCCACCGCACAAACGCATAGTACGCCATCAGCGCGCTGAGGAGCAAGCCGTGCCCGCCATCGCGCCAGCCCTGCAACGCGATGTACCGCCGGAAAAATTCGCGCAGCGGCTGTCCGAGCGCGCCACGCCACCGCGCGCGTCGCCCTTCGGCATACCACACCTGCGCTTCATAGCGCGTGTAGACGATTTGCTTTTTGCGAAACTGCGCCAGCGTTTCATAGTTGTAGTGAATCAGCGGCTCGCGCAAATAGCCCACCTCGCCGTCCCACAGCACCAACTCGTGCACCTCGCGCGCGGGGTCAAAGCGCGCGCGTCCTTTCTTCAGCACGCGCGGTTGATAATCGGGTGACCAGCCGGTGTGGCGAATCTCTTTGCCAAAGATGATGTTGCGGCGGGGCACCCAAAAACCGACCACCGACGGATGACCGCCGACCACCGACAAAGAGTAGCCGTCAGCGGTCTGCGGTCGGTGATCAACGGTCTTTTCGCGAATCTCCTTGCCCAGCGCGGGTGTGGCGCGTTCGTCCGCATCAATGAAAAAAATCCAGTCGCCGCGCGCGAGTTCGATAGCGGCGTTGCGCTGGTTGGGAAAATTGTCCAGTTTGCGGAATTCGACGCGCGCGCCCATCTCTCGCGCCAGTGCGACCGTGTCATCGGTGCTGAAATCGTCGAGGACGAGGAGTTCATCGGCGAACGCGCGCACGGAGGCAAGGCAATCGCGGATGTGCTTTTGTTCGTTGTGGGTGAGAACGCCGACCGTCAAACTTGTCATCTCGGCTTAGCGCACCCCAAAAAACTTGCGCGCAAATTTGCGAACGGCTTTGGCAGTTTCGAGTGCCGCGCGTGCATCTTCGATTGAAGGAACACCACTTGGGTAACGCGCCGCAACTGCAAAATCCGAAAGCGTTTCGAGTAAATCCTTTGACACAGGCACGAGAATTCCTGCTTCTTCACACAAATCGCTCAGTTTAGAAAGGTCGTGGATTTTGGGAAAGGGTTTGGCGCGCGCCACCAACATCGCTTTCAGATATTTCTCCGCACACTGTTGCGCGTGAAAACAGACTCCGTACATCAATGGTTGTTTGCGCCGCAGAGCGGAGACAGCCAATTTGTAATCTTCTTCGGCTTTGGCAATCCACGCACGAGGATCAAGTTCGTCGTTCATAAAGTACCTTCCCCTGCGTGTAGATTTCTTTAATGAAAAAATTCCCTGATTCGATTGCCGTCTTGATCTCCTGTGGTGTTCTGACAATAATATCCACCGCAAACGGACGCGGGCGCAACAATCGTGAAACCGCCAGGAATCGCTCTTTGTGCGACGCCTTCGTCTCCATCACCACAAGCAAATCCACATCGCTATCGGGCGTGGGGTTGCCATAGGCATACGAACCAAAGAGGATGATTTTCTGCGGACGCAACACGCGCGCGATGCGCCGCACCGCTTTGGGCAGCGTCTCACTCACAGGCGCATCGCAGCCGATAGGGGTGATTGCGGGAATCGTAAATTTACGCCGCCGCATTGGCTTGGTGCGACGATTGTTCACGCGAGAGGACCCTGGCATTCTGAACCTCTACCACCCTATCACTCAAACCATCCCTGCCATGATTTCATCCAAAACCTGCGTCAAAGTAGGCATCTCTGAAGTAATTATGCCCTCTGCAGTATGCTTGTGAGCACGTTGCGCCAACGCCGGGCGGTGTACCGCATTATCGTACGAAAAATCAACGTTTTGTTTGCACTCTGGTAATGATACGCGTACATCATTCTTGGCTCGGACAAAGTCAGGTCAACAAATTCGCGAAAATGCAACTCGCTACCATCTTCGAACAATAACACACCAGCAATCAAACCGCGCACTCTCGAACGAGGCTCCGTCTCCAAACTGACGCGCGCGATCCTACCAGCCGTTACAAATGCGTTCAAGAGGTTGGTAATGGATTGAGCATAATCATAAAAATCGGTAGCGGGCATGTTCTCATTCCTCTAGTTCAGACTCCAACCCTTGCAACAACTTTGCCTCACCCGCCCATTCTACATACTCTAAATCGTTGCCGCCCAAATCTTCCGCTGTCATCTCTTTCAAGAAATGCGCCGTCGTTACATGATAACGCGCCTCAAACTCGCTGAGACGACGCCTGGTTCGTTCAATACTCGCGCGCAAACGGGCTTTGTATGCCTCCAGAGCATCAAGTACTGTTTGCGTCCCTTGACGATCCGATAGTTCAATCACCATTTGGATGCCCATTGTATCCTCCAGAAAATCGCCAGTCATTCACCAACATTATGCCAGACCTGCCGATACGCGTCAAGCCGCCGCGCCAGTTCGTCTTGTGTAACCTCGCCGCGCCGCGCCGCCGCGCGCGCCTTGCGCGCCTCATTCCACAATCCCGCGCGCACAATCTGCCGCGCCACAAACCAGAACGCGCGCGAGTAATGCTTGCGAAACAACCGCGCTCGCGCGCGCCACAATTCGACGAACATTGTCTCGCGGAACTGACGCGTGCTTTGCGCTTCGTAATGCACGATTTCTGCTTGCGGCACGCACCAGATTTCCCACCCCGCGCGCTGGAGCCGTATCGCCCAGTCAATCTCTTCGCAATAGATGAAAAATTGCTCGTCCAGCCAGCCCACCTGCTCTGCCGCCGCGCGCCGCACCAGAAAATCTGCCCCCAACGGATGATCTACTCGAAACGGTGCGCCGCGCGCATACCACGCGCGCGGATAGCGTCCGTTCAAACGCGATTCCGTGAGCCGCCAGTTAATCGGAAAAAAGTCGAGAAAGATTTGCGCGAGCGATGGAAACGCGAACGCAGAATGTTGCAACGTTCCATCGCCGTACACCAACTTGCCACCGCATGCGCCTGCGCGCGGATGCGCGTCCATAAACGCGACCAGCGTCTCGAGCGCGCCCGCGCGCACCTCCGTATCGGGATTGAGCATCAACACATAGCGACCGCGCGTCAACGCAAACGCTTGATTGTTCGCCGCCGCAAAACCACGATTCGTCGCGTTCTCGATGAGATGCACCTCAGGAAATTTCGCGCGCACCATCGCCGCGCTGCCATCGTGCGAGGCGTTGTCCACCACAAAGATCTCAGTGGATAGTGGATAGGGGATAGTGGACAGTTCCTCGGTCTTTCTAACCACTGACCACTGATTACTAACCACTAACCACTGATCACCGACCACTGATCTCAGGCACCGCTCCAACAACTCCCGCACATTGTAACTAACAATCACAACGGACAAATCAATTTGGCTCATTGGCTCATTGGTTCATTGGTTCATTGGTTCATTGGCTCATTGCTCATAGCAAGCACCGCCGCGCCCAACAACCCCGCCTCATCGCCCAACTCCGCTGGCACGATGCGCACGCCGCGCCGCATCGAAGGCATTGCGTACTCGTCAAAAGTTTTTTGAATCGTCGGATAGATGAACTCCCACGCGTGAATGGCGACGCCGCCTCCCAGCACAAACAATTCCGTATCAAAGTTGTGTTGCAAACTCACCAATCCCAAGCCGATGTAAAATCCCGCGCGCGCAAAGATTTCGCGCGCCAGCGCATCGCCCGCGCGCGCGGCTTGCGTGATGAGCGCGCCCGTGACGCGCGCTGGATCGTCCTCGATTAGCGCGCGCAATTGCGAAGCGCGTCCCGCGCGCAATGCCTCCTGCACGGCGCGTTCCAGCGCGGGACCCGCCGCAAGCACTTCGAGACAACCGACGTTGCCACAGTTGCAACGCGGACCATTCGCTTCCAGCGTTTGATGCCCCACCTCGCCGGCAAAACCGCGCGCGCCCAAAAACAAACGATTGTTCGCAATGATGCCACCGCCGATGCCGGTGCTAATCGTGACGTAAATCAGATTCGCGATGCCGCGCCCCGCGCCTAAACGCTGTTCGCCGAGCGCAGCAAGATTCGCATCGTTGCCGATGAACGCGGGAACGTGAAATTCGTCTTCCAGCCGCGCCTTCATCGGAAAATCAATCATCCCCGGCAGATTCGGCGCCTCGAAGATGATGCCGCGCCACGGATCGGTGGTGCCGGGCGCACCCAAGCCAATGCCGCGCACGCGCGACCAATCGTCTGTCACCGCGCGCATCGTCGCGACAAGACGCGCGAACACCGCTTCGACACCTTCCGCCGCGCGCGCCGGTGTCGCCAATCGCTTGACGATGTTGCCGCGCGCATCGCACAGCGCGACGCGAATTTGCGTACCGCCCAGATCAACTGCTACGACGAACGACCTTCGTCCTTCGTCATTCGTCATTCGTCCGTCATCTCCCTTTGAACGCCAGGACATGCCCTATCGCCCGAAACAAAATCCACACATCGAGTCCCAACGACTGGTGCTTGATGTAGTACAAATCGTACTCCACGCGCAAGCGCGCGTCTTCGACGCTGTCCACGTAATCCGCGTGCGCGATCGCCCAACCCGCCAGACCTGGTTTGACCGCGTGACGCAGACGATAGAACGGAATTTGCTTTTCCAGTTGCGCGACAAATTCGGGACGTTCGGGACGCGGACCGACGATGCTCATCTCGCCGCGCAACACATTCCAGAATTGCGGCACCTCGTCCAGATGCAAACGCCGCAAAATTTTTCCGACGCGCGTCACGCGCGGATCGTTGCGCGCTGCCCATACCGCTTGACCATTTGGCTCGGCATCGCGCACCATCGTGCGCAACTTGAGCACGCGGAAGAGGCGTCCCCCCTGCCCCACGCGCGGTTGCGCGTAAAAAACCGCGCCCGGCGAATCGAGTTTGATCGCCAGTGCGAGGAATGGCAGCATCAACGCAAACACACTCAGACCGATGAGCGCGATCGTCACATCGAACACGCGCTTGAGCGCGCCATACAAACCATCGCTCGACGCGTGACGGAGCGGCAGCGCCACGTACCAACTATCGCCGATGTAACGCACCGGCACGCGCCCCGTCACCTCTTCGTACACCAGCGGCATCGGCACAATGTCCATGCCCAGTTCTTGCGCGTCGAGTAACGCCGCGAACAAATCATCAGAGAGCGAGCGTGTGACAGCCAGGATGATTTCGGCGACGCGATGTTCCTGAACGAGGCGCGTCAAATCGGCGCGCGTGCCCAGCACGGTCAGCCCTTCGATGCGCTGTCCCTGCTTTGCCGCGTCATCGTCCACAAAACCGATGACGTCATAGTGCGTTTGAAATTGCGAGCGAATCACGCGCGCGATCTCGCGCCCCGCCTCTCCCGCGCCGACAATCAGCGCGCGACGACGGAATGGCGCAACGCGAATGTACGCGCCGCGCCACAGCGCGATCAACGTCATCGCCGCGATGCCGTGATAGACGACGATGCCGCGCGGCAATTCGGTGGGCATCGAAAAAAAGATGAGGAGGTAGGCAACGAGGACGAGCAAAAAAGTTTGCGCGAGCGCGCGCATCGTCGCGCGCAGTTGCGCCACGATGCGTAAATCGTACAAGCCGCTCAGGTACTCAAAGCAAAGCCAGAGTATCGAGAACAGCCCAAACCAGTACGCCTGCGTCGTGAGTAGATCGCGCAAATCCTTATCGCCGCGTAATGCCCACACCGCCAGCGCAATCACCACCGCCGCATTGACGAACAGCAAATCAATCAGCGCAAGAACAAGACGTCGTTGTTTCATTTAGGTTTCAAGTTTCAGGTTGCAAGTTGCAGGTTTCAGGTTTCAAGTTTTGTGCTTCGTGTATACAAGACCCCGCACCTGCCTCCTGCCTCCAGCCACCCGCCTCCTGCCTCTCGCCTCCCGCCTCCCGCCTCCTGCCTACTGATGACTCACACGCGCGCGCACCATCCCCAGCGCCACGCCCAGCGCGCCCGCGAACGCGGCGAGCGCGGTGAAGAACGGTGACAGCATCACGACGAGCGGATCGCGTTTGACATAGCGCGCAATGAACGGCAAGGTCGTGACGATGAACACAAGCGCGCTCAGCGCGACAAGCCACAGCGCCTCGCGCCAGACCAACGATGCGACAAACCAACCAAGCAACAAACCAACGAGCAAACCTTGTATCTTTTGCGTTTGCGGTGTGCGCGAATCGGCAACGAGTTTGCGCGGATGCCGCGCGTACACCTGTGCACGCCAGAACGCGTAAACGAACTTGCGCCGCACGTACTCGAGTAACGATTCGGGATGCGGGTGATACACAACCGCTTCGGCGGCAAACGCCATCTTGTAACCGCGCTCGGAGAGACGATACGACAAATCCACATCTTCAGCATCCGAGAGGCGCGTGTCGAATCCGCCCTCGCGCAAAAACACCTCGCGCCGATACGCCGCTGTGCCGCTATCCACAAAGTCAATGTAGCGCAACGCGCGCTCGTTGTCGTAACGATAATCGAATTCGAGTTGAATGAAACGCGGCACAATGCCGCGCTGGTGGGTGCGCTTCATCCCACACGCGCCAACGATTTCCGCATCGGCGAACGGCGCGAGCATCGCGCGGCGCCAGTTGCGTTCGGGGACGCAGTCCGCATCGAGAAACAAGACGATTTCACCGCGCGCGCGCGCCGCGCCCAGATTGCGCGCTGCTGCTGCGCCACGATTCGGCGTCAGCACGCGCGCGCCACGCGGCTCGGCGAGCGCGCGCGTCGTTTCGTACGACGCTTCGTCCACGACGACAATCACCTCATCGTCCGGCAACAGTTGCGCGCGCAGCGCGTCCAGGCACGCGCCCAGCGTCGCCTGCGCGCGATACGCCGGTATCACAATCGAAACGCGCGTTCGTCCTTCGTCCTTCGTCCTTTGGCTCATTGGCTCATTCATTTGGCACATTTGGCACGTTTGGCTCATTTGGCACGTTTGACTGACTGGTCATTGTCTTGAGACTGATACCGCCCCACCACAAAAACAAAACCCCCAGGACGATGGGCGTGCCGTAGGCGATGACGTACAACAAAATGCCGTACGCCAGACCGACACTCTTGTCCACCGCAAAGAGCGCGAGTGTCCAGATGCACAAAATCTGGAACACGCCGACTTTGCCCGGTGACGATGGAACCAGTCCACTCAGTTGCAACACGGCGAGTAACAAAAACGCGCTAACGAGTGGCAAATGCAAACCCAGCGCGAGGAACACCATATAATTAACACCCGCGCCCAACAACCAGACAGCCGCTGAAAAAAGTTGCAGCGTGATCAGTAGGTCCCAGCGTTTGAACGCACTCAAACTACTCAGGGCGAGACGCGCTTGCTCGCTGATGAATTGCTTGCCCCACGGAAATGGAATTTTATTCACGATACGCATCAGCCAATCGCTCGACCAGATCATCACGATGGCAACGAAAAACAATCCACCCGCCATCACCAGGAATCCTTCGCGCGGAGCCACGAGCCAATCTGGCAACGTCATAAATACAGGGATCAGCACCAGGAGTGTGACCATCATCAACATATCAGAGATTTTTTCCATTGCGAGTGTGGTAATCGTCTGGGCAACACTCTTTCTGGCAACTCGATGCGCAAGATAGACGCGCGCGATCTCACCCACACGCCAGGGGACGACGATGTTGAGCATCTGACTAATCACCACGATGACGAACATCGGTACAAAGCGTAACTCGCGGTGCCGCGGATAGTACAGGTATATCCAGCGCAAGGCGCGCAACGATGACTGAAGCGGTATAGCGAAAAGCGCAACGGCGACCCAAAAATAATTGACCCGCGCAAACGCCTGCCCCACCTCTTCGAGTGGCACATCGCGAAAGGCAAGGAAGAGAAAGAACAGACCGATGAGTGTGCCAACCGTCACGCGAAACCACGGGGAGGAGAGAGGACGCAGGACAAGAGATTTTCGATTTTCGATTTGCGAATTGCGATTGGCAGACCCATCGGCAATCGGCAATCGGCAATCGGCAATCGAGCATTCCGTCATCCGTCGTTCGTCATCCGTCATCCGTCGTTCGTCCTCCGTCATCCGTCTCCCCAACACTGCCGCGAACGCAAAAAACATCCACATCACAACGCCTGGCTTGGTGCCCAGCATAAACGCGTCGGTCAGACCAAAGACGTGGTGGGCGAGCATCCCCGCCGCCAGGCCCACGCCGAGCGCGCGCGTCAGCCACCCCCCCCCGGTTGGGGAGGGGGTTGGGGAGGCGCGCCACACACTGATTCCGAATGCGCCGAGCAGACCCAGATACGCCAGCAAGCCCGGTAAGCCCAAATCTACCGCCACTTGCAAAAACTGATTGTGCGCGTGCGGCACCACTTCATCGGGCGCAGCGATGAAGAACGGATAGAGCAAATGCGCGATGGTGTTGTACGTGCCGATGCCGATGCCCGTGTACGGAAAATCGCGCACCATCATCATGCCACGCTGCCAAACCTCCCAGCGACTCGCCAGCGTAGCGTGGCGCGCGTCCATCCGCAGCACAAAATCCAGCAGCGCGTTGCTGTACCCCAGCGCAACGAGCGCAAGCAACCCCAGCGCGCCCGCGCCAATCAGCCACGCGATTCTTCGTTCGCGCCACACCGCCACAACCAGCAAGCCGACGAGCGTCCCCAACATTCCGCCGCGCGATTGTGTGAGCGCGAGCGTGATGAGCGAGAGCGCGAGGGCGACGAAGGACAAAAGACGAATGACGGAAGACGAAAGAACATTCGTCATTCGTCGTTCGTCGTTCGTCAGCGTGAGCGCAAGTGCGGCAAGCAATGGAATCGTGAACGCGAGTGTGCCGCCCACGCCATTGCGCGCAAAGCCGCCGGCAATCGAGCGCGGAATGCCCTGAATCACGCGCGGCAGATGATCGTAAATGAATGACGCGGACACGATTTTGCCCTGCGCCCAATCCGTGCCAATCAAACCCACGAGCGCGATTCCCGCGCACACCACCACCAGCCACACCGTCGCCGTCGCGAGATCATCGCGCGTGCGAATTGCGTTGACGATGGCGTAGAAGAACGCGACACTCAGCAAAACGCCGTACACCTTGGGCAAACTAAGCGCGGGGTCAATCGTCACGGAGAAACTCACCGGCAACCACACGAGCAGCAGCAGAATCGGCGCATCGAAGAGAGTGCGGCGCGTGAGCGCGCCGGTGACGCGCCAGCGCGCCAGCCACACGAGCACGATGAGCGCGAACGCGACCAGCGGCACTCGATCGGTGAGGACAAAGTACGCGTACACGATCGCAAGCAACACGATTTCACCACGCACAAGCGCGCGCGCAATTGTGTCTATCACACCTCGCCTCGCAAAATTTGCTCGACTGCGCCCAGGAGATCGTCGGCGACGGGGTGGTGGTGATTGTTCGCGCGCATCTCGGCGTACTGTTCGCGGCCGCGTCCGGTCAGCACCAGAATCGGCCGCGCGCCAATCGCGAGCGCGGCGGCGACATCCGAAAACGCATCGCCGATGACGAACGAGCGCGCGAAATCAATCGCAAAATCGCGCGCGGCAGCGAGGAACAAGCCGGGGCGCGGCTTGCGGCACGCGCACTTGTCGTCGGGATGATGCGGACAAAAATAGATGGCGTCAATGCGTCCGCCCGCGCGCGTCACTTCGGCAATCATCTGCGCGTGAATCGCGCGCACCGTCTCTTCCGTGACCAGTCCACGCGCAATCGCCGATTGATTCGTCGTGACGATGACGAGAAAATCGCTCGCGGCAAGTTTCTGGAGCGCGGTGAGCGCGTTCGGCAAAAAAACAAATTCGTCCCACGACTTGACGTGATCGGGACGATTGACATTGATGACGCCGTCACGGTCGAGAAAAATAGCGCGTTGTCCCATACTCTCGATTTTCGATTTTCGATTTGTGATTTGCGATTTGCAAAATCAGCGTGTCAGGCAATGAATCGAAAATTGCAAATCCAAAAGCGAAAATCACCTTTTCGTCACCGGTCGCACGCCTTCCAGCAATCGCAGCGCGGTCTGCAACAAAATTTGCAAGTCCAGCCAGATCGTCCAGTTGCGAATGTAGTACAAATCCAGCCGAATCTCGTCTTCGAGTGTCAACACCTCGCGCGCGCCCACGACCCAGGGTCCGGTAAAACCGGGCTTGACGGCGAGCAAGGTGGGCAACCACTCTTGATACACCGCCGCGCGCGCGACCGGAATCGGACGCGGACCGACGAGACTCATCTCGCCGCGCAGAATGTTGATGAACTGCGGCAACTTGTCCAGCCCCAGACGATACAGCCACCACGCCAGCGGATAATCTACCGTGCGCCGCGCGGGATCGGCATAGTGCGTGCGAAACTTCCACGTGGTAAATGGTTTTTGATGCGCGCCCAGAACGTGATACGGTTCAAAGACGGAACCGGGCGCGACAATTTTGACGAACAGCATCGTCACAAGCAACAGCGGACTGACCAGAACGAGCGCGAGGAGACTCGCGCCATAGTCCAGCACACTCTTCAACAGCGCGTCCACGCCCGTGATGCGATTCTTTTCGATGGCAAGGAGCGGCACAAATCCATCGTTACTCACACGCACGCCCGTCGCCAGAATCTCGTAAAATCCCGGCGAAAGTTTGAGATCGAGATCATTCAAGGTCGAGTGGGCTTGGGTGATGATCTCCATGAAACTTTCCCAGGCGATCGCGCCCTGCACCACAATCGCTTCACGCGCGCCGGTCGCGCGCGCCATCGCGGCGAGCGCGGTCGGACGATCGAGCACGCGCAAATCGTCGAGGACGCGCGTGTCGGTGGGCAAATAATCGTCCAGAAAGCCAACGACCTGCACGCCCGAATGTGTTGCCGGCGTCAGTTGACGCGCAATCGCTTTGGCGTGTTCGTTCGCGCCGACGATGAGCGCGCGCGTCAACCAGTAACCGCGTCGGCGCGCCCAGCGCACGATGCGCCGAATCGCAAAGCGCGTCGCGCTCGTGAAGAGAATCGCCAGAAACCAGCAGAGAATCAGCCAACTGCGCGACACGCTCAGGTTCGGCTCGAAGAAACTCAACACGACGAGAACGAGAATACCGAGCGAACACGCGATTACAATTTTGCCATACTCTTGCAGACCATTGAGCGTGTAACGACGATCGTACAAACGATTGAACGCGAAAATCAACAACCACAGTGGCACCGCCGCCGGAATGACGATTTGATAGCGCTCGGTGATGGGCACCAATTTTTCGATGAGTGGCAACCAATCAAAGTTGTAGCGCACATCGTACGCGACATTGAGCGCGGCATAAATCGCCAGCGCGTCACTGACTAACCAGAGCGTGAGTAAAAGCAGAAATTCTTTGCGTTGCATTGGAACACAAAATACGCAATACGCACTATGCCATACTGCGTATTACGTATTGCGTGGCGCGTAAGGCGCGGTATTCTCCACAAGGCGCAACCCCGCGTTCACGAGCACGCGCGCGCCTTCGGTCTCAAAGCGAAAATCCATTCGGCGCAGTCCTTTGCTTTCGAGCGCGCGCGTCACAGCGATTTGATGCGGTGGCTCGCAGTACAACATCAAAAAGCCGCCGCCGCCCGCGCCGGTCACCTTGCCGCCGCGCGCGCCATTTTGCAGCGCGAGGTCGTAGCACTCGTCAATGAGGGGCGTGGAAACGCCGCGCGCGAATTTCTTTTTGTTCTGCCACGCGCGATCGAGCAGCGCGCCGAATTGCGCGAGATCGCCGCGCTCGAGCAGCGCTTTCACCTCGAACGCCATGTCTTTGACGGCGTGCAGCGCTTGAATCACCTGCGGGTCGTCTTGCTCCGACGATGCTTTCTGCGCGCGCAGAATCGTCGCGGCGTCGCGCGTCGCGCCGGTGAAAAAGAGGAGCAAGTTGCGCTCCAGTTCGCGGCGCGTTTCGGGCGCGAGGCACAGCGGCTCGACTGTGACACCCTCGCGCGAAAATTGAATGAGATTCAAGCCACCGAACGCCGCGGCGTACTGATCCTGCTTGCCAATCGGCTCGCCCAGTTTTTCGATTTCGATGTAACACGCAAGTTCGGCGATTTGTTGTTTGGAGAGCATCAAGCCGCGCGCGGTCGTTACCGCTTTGATGATCGCGACGGCGACCGTGCTGGACGAACCGAGGCCGGTGCCCGGCGGAATCTCCGATGCCAGAAACATCGAAACGCCGCGCGTCAATCCAAAGTGATGCAAAATCGCGCGCGGCAAACTCAAATCGCCATCAAAGAGCATCGGCGTATCCGCGTCGTGGCGATAGAACGTGCGATAATCGGACGACGTGATTTGAATCGCCTCGTCCGCGCTCACGTTCAGGAAAACGTAAAAGTATTTGTCAATGCTGGTGCTGACGACGGCACCGCCATAGCGCGTATAGTACGCCGGCAAATCCGTCCCGCCTCCAGCAAACGAAATGCGAACGGGTGCGCGTGTAATCAACATGATTTTAGATTGCCGGTCGAAAAATTGGGTGATTGGGTGACGTGGTGATTGGGTGATTAGGTGATTTGGTGATTCAGCATCCTCGGCACATTTGGCACGTTTGGCACATTGGGCTCATTGGCACATTGGCTCATTGACTCATCGCCTCGCGAATCGTTCCCCGCGCCAGCATCTCGCGCTCGGCGTCGGCGTAGTAATCGCGCGCATCGGGTTGCGCGGCTGCCCACGCGATATACTCGTCCACAATGTCCTCGAACGGGACGCGCGGTTCCCAGCCGAGCGCGCGCAGTTTGCTGATGTCGGAAACGATGTGGCGCGTGTCGCCAAATCGGAATTGCCCGGGAATTTGCGGCGCAATGTCCTTGCCCATTCGCCGCGCGATGAGACGCGCATACTCCAGCACCGAGATCGCGCGTCCGCCACCGACGTTGAAAGCCTGATAATCGGCGCGCGCGTCGTTCAGCACAAGGAGATTTGCGCGCGCGACATCGTGCACCGAAACATAATCGCGCAACTGTTGTCCGTCCTCGTAACACACAGGCGCGCGATTGTTGAGCAAGCGCGTGGTGAAAATTCGCAAGACGCCCGAGTACGCATTGCGGAATGATTGGCGCGGACCCTGCACAATCGAGTAGCGCATCGCGACGCTGGGGATGTGGTAGCGCTGACCCAGATTCAGCGCGATCATCTCTTGCGTGTATTTCGACATTGCGTACTGATTGTGCGGATGGACGCGCGCCTCGTCGGTGATGCGCATCGTCAGCGTGCCACCGCAGACGGGACAGCGCGGCTCCCACTCGCGCCGCAGCAATTGTTCGAGCGGGCGCAACGGCGGGTACTGCACGCCATCGCGCGCACATTCGTACTTGCCTTCGCCGTACGTCGCCTGAGAACTTGCGACGACAATTTTCTGAATCGGCAATTTCTTCTCGACGATGATTTCGTACAGCAGCGCGGTGCCGACCGTGTTGACGTGAAAGAATTTGGAAAAATCGGTGAGGTAATCTTGATACGCGGCAAAGTGGAACACCGCGTCCACACCATCGAGCGCGCGCTCGAGCGCGGCGCGGTCGCGCACATCGCCCAAAATAAATTCCGCCTCGCGCGGAACATAGTCGGGAATCTTGCCGGCGATATGCACCGGCGGAGTGAGGTTATCGAGAATGCGAACCGAATGTCCGTGTTGCAGCAGCAGGTCAACCGTATGCGAACCAATGAACCCTGCGCCACCTGTAACGAGAATGTGCATTGTGAGTCCTGAGGCATACGCCCTACGCAGTACGCAGTATTACGTAGTGCGTAGTGCGTAGTGCGTAATGCGTTAGTAATTTTTTCCGGTGATTACCAGCCACGCGGTCTGGAACAAAATTTTAAGGTCGAGCCAGAGTGACCAGTGATCAATGTATTCAAAATCGAGTCGGAGCCACTCGTGCCAATCGTTGGGCTTGCCACGCACCTGCCACAAGCACGTCATTCCCGGTTTCACCGTCAGTTTGCGCTTTTGCCATTCTTCGAACTGCGCGTACTCGCTCACAAGCGGCGGGCGCGGTCCCACCAGACTCATATCGCCTTTGAGCACACTCCACAGTTGCGGCAACTCGTCGAGCGAGTACTTGCGCAAGATCTTGCCAATGGGTGTCACGCGCGGATCGTCTTTCAGTTTAAAGACAGGACCGCCACTCATCTCGTTGCGATTTAACAATTCGTGCTTGCGCCGATCCGCGTCCACCACCATCGTGCGAAACTTGTAGCCGATGAACGGGCGTCCGCCCTGTCCGACGACGCGCCACTCGTACAAGACTGGCGCGCCGCTGGTGAGGCGAATCGCTAGCGCGATGAGTAGCAAAAGCGGCGAAAAGATAACAAGCAGCGCGGCGGCAACAACGATGTCGAACAATCGCTTGAACAGCCGCTCGATGTGTCTAGCGTTGGTCATTCTCCATCCGTACGGCGCGCCACTTGTCCTCGATGAAACGCGCGATCTGTGAATGAAATCGCGGCTGACTGAACTGCTCGGCGTGCGCGCGAAGCACACGCGCGTCAAAGCGCGTCACATCCGTTGCCGCAACAACCTCGGCAAGCGCGTCTGGCGTTTGCGCGTGAAAGAACACGCCGGTCTTGCCCGCGACGATTGTTTCGAGCGCGCCGCCGCGCGCGAACGCGATGACAGGACGACCCGCCGCATTCGCTTCGAGTGGCACAATGCCAAAATCCTCGACGCCGGGGAAGATGACCGCGCGGCACCGCGCGTACAACTCTGCCAGTTGCTCCTGTGGCACGTGTCCGAGAAATTCGATGTTATCCGCTGCCATCTTCCGCAAGCGCGCCGCGTCCACTCCCGCGCCGACAATTTTGAGCGGCAAGCGCAACCGATTGAACGCCTGCACCGCGATATCAATCCGCTTGTACGGCGCAAGTCGCGAGACCACCAGATAGTAATCGCCAATCTCGTCACGCGGCGCGAAATTCTCCACAGCAATCGGCGGATAAATCACCACCGCCTCGCGGCGATAATTCTTGGCGATGCGCCGCGCGGTGACGCGCGAGTTGGCAATGAAAAAATCGACGCGTTGCGCCGCCGCGTAATCCCATTCGCGCAAGCGATGCACGATGAGCGCGATGACAAGTCGCGCCACGCGCCCCAACTGTTCCTGCGCAATGTACTCGTGATAACGCCACACGAAACGCGCCGGCGTGTGACAGTAACACACATGCAGCGTCTCGGGCGCGGTGACCACGCCCTTGGCAAACGCCGACGCGCTACTGAGAACAACATCGTACTCTGAAAAATCAAAACTCTCGAACGCCAGCGGGAAGAACGGCAGCAGAAATTTGTAATTGCTCTTTCGCACCGGCAAGCGTTGCAAAAACGACGTGCGCACATCCATCGTGCGAAAAGCGGTGAACGTGGTTCGCGCGTCCAGTACCGATGTGAAGATCGGCGCGTCGGGATACAATGCGTGCAGCGCGATCACCACGCGCTCGGCGCCACCGGTATCCACAAGGTAATCGTGAACGATGGCGACTCGCATCACCACACTCCGCGCTGGCGCGCGCCCAGGCGTTGAATCGAGAACGTAAGCATCCGCATCACCGCGACAAGTTTCGACGTGACGAGAGCGGCAACGTCTGAATCATCAAGTCCGCAATACGCGCGTTGCCGGCTTCTGAAATGTGAAACGTATCAATGAACACCGTTCCCGCTTTGTCATCGAACGCGTGGGAGAGGTCATAGACATTGGTGGGCTGGAGCGTTTGCAGACGTTGCGCCAGCGCGCGATAGGCGCGCTGGAAGAATTCGGCTTCGCCATAGAGATTGCGTACCTGCATCTCCCACGCCGATAGACGCGGTTTGGTGTAGATAGTCGGTTGCCAGAAGAACAGCGCGGTAAAACCGTACTCTTGAGCGAGCGTGCTCACGATGCGCTGATTACTGAAATACACATCCATCACCGCTTCGACCAGCCGAGCATCATCCTTGGGCACCGGTCTTCCTTGCACCGCCGCGACCAAACCGCGCGCGGCACGATACAGCGCGAGTTTTTCCAGAATCTCGCCACGCCAATTCAGTTGATTGAACGACTGCACGCGATTGTACTCGTTTTGCGGAAGACCGGCAACACCCTGTTGAAACGCCGAAAAGACATCGTTCGCGCCATCGTAGAAAATCACCACATCGGGCACGTTCCCTTTTTGCAATTCGAGCATCAAAGCAATCACTTCTTGCGTACTGACGTACCCTCCTTCGCCAAAGTTGGTGACCCACACATCCACGTTACGTTCCTGCAACTTTTTGGACAGCCACGACGGAATCGTAAACTCGTCGCGCGCGCCGGTGCCCCACATCGCCGAGCCGCCGAACATGAAAATCTTGATTTGCGATGGTGAAGGCGCGCTGGTTCTGTTCCACGTCTTGCGCAAGCCATTCGCATCAATGTTGATGTACTTGCCTTGATACGGCTTGCGGCGCCAATAGACGTACGAGTGCCAGTTGGCGAACGTCGTTTGCGAGGTCAGGTCTTCTTCGCGCCAGTACTCTCTCGCCCACTCTTGATGGCGATACACATCGGCACCCAGACTCCATTCCGAAAGCCGCGCATCGCCACCGGCGCGCCACACATCGCGCGCGGCAAACGCCACGCGCGCGGCAACTTCCAGGCCAACGAGCCACAAGAGCGTGATGCCGACAAGCAACCACACTTCGCGCAAAACGCTGCCCAATTTTCGCGCAAGCATAGACTCACTCAGAACAGCGTGTAGATGAATGGCGCAACCGCCGAGGCGGAGGCAAGCGCGATCAACAAGCCAATGACGAGCAAGACAAGCACCAGCGGAAAGAGCCACAAGCGACGCTGCCACACAAAACTCAGCAATTCGCCAGCGGTGGAGAGATGTGCCAGGATTTGATGCAATGCTTTCATAAATTATCTCCTTCCGAAAACACATTTGTCCACAAAGGTCACGAAGGAACACGAAGAAAAAATCGTTGATCTTTAGGTCCGAAAAAGCCAGGGTGAGGCAGCTGGTTTTTTCCTAACTAAAACGAGCAAAAAAACTACCTCTAAAAAACCAATCAGCAAAAGCACCAAAAAAACACCAGTTAAAATCCTTTGCATATCTTTGATTATAACGGAGTTGATTTTTAAAAATCAAGTAGCAAATTAGAGGGCTGGTATAGGCGGCAGATCAAAAAGATTCCTTTGATAGTTGTGATAAGCTTGTAGCTGTTGCTCCAAAGGATTAATAAGCCGGGTGATCCCCCCTTTATAAGCCCACTCAAGATAAAACCTGGCTAAATTTTCATCACCTAATTTTTTATAAGCATACCAGGCTTCCAACCACAAAGAATATTGCTCTCCTATTTCTGCAAGATCTTCTGACGAGTAAAACTCTTCTTTATAGAGGCGCCAATACCGATCCCAAATTATTATATCAATATGAGGTGCGTTAATTTCTTTTAACATTGCTGCTTTAAAGGAGTTGGCTGAAATATTTAATTCTGTCTCTGGATGAATATAAACTGCCGCTATAGATTTTCCCTTCTCATCAGGACCCGACCACCACATCCATCTTCCTCCTCGGCTTTGCATCCAATTATAGTTTTCATCACCTTTTTTAGCCACCTCAATCTTTCTTAAATATTGTAAAACCTGCTCTGGTGTTTTTGGTAAAACAGAGTTTATCACCCAGGGAAAATCAATCTTTGGGTACTTATCCTTCCATCTTCTTTCCAAAAAAGCCAAAAAGTCGCCTCCATCAAGTTTACCCTCTGGTATACTGGCGGCTAAAGGT